>Ga0209698_10002473_pt1 | contig 20941 bp, 20 predicted proteins | sample LitLauG_LLR_2012_FD_187203 | JGI IMG/M metagenome (GOLD analysis project Ga0209698, IMG submission 187203) | Freshwater sediment microbial communities from Pennsylvania, USA - Little Laurel Run_MetaG_LLR_2012 (SPAdes) (version 2) | ecosystem: Environmental > Aquatic > Freshwater > Creek >...
TTTCATCACCGCGGGCTTTCCGCCGGCGATGAAGATCGACAGCAAGATGACGCCGGTGTCGCAGACAGCACTGACCGGCCAGCATACGGCCATGCTCTGCCGCGCCGTGATGAACGACAAGCAGGCGGCCGAGTTCGAGGCGAAAAAGGAATGTAACTTCGCCATCAACCCCACGGGCATCGGCCGCTTCCGCGTCAACTGCTTCATCCAGCAGGGCCAGGTCGGCATGGTGCTGCGCGTGATCACCGTCGCGATCCCGAAGTTCGACGATTTGAAACTGCCGCCGGTGCTGAAGGACGTGATCATGACCAAGCGCGGCCTGGTGCTGTTCGTCGGCGGCACGGGCTCCGGCAAGTCCACCTCGCTGGCGGCGATGATCGGCTACAGGAACGAGAATTCCTACGGCCACATCATCACCATCGAGGACCCGGTCGAGTACGTCCATCCGCACATGAACTGTCTGATTACGCAGCGCGAGGTCGGTGTCGATACCGATTCCTGGGAAGCGGCGTTGAAGAACACTCTGCGCCAGGCGCCCGACGTGATTCTGATCGGCGAGATCCGCGACATGGAGGTGATGGAGCACGCCGTGGCCTTTGCCGAAACGGGCCACCTCGCGCTCGGAACCCTGCACGCCAACAATTCCAACCAGGCCATGGACCGGATCATCAACTTCTTCCCGGAAGCGCGGCGCCACCAGCTGCTGATGGACCTGTCGCTCAACCTTAAAGCGGTGGTGTCGCAACGCCTGATACCGGTGAAAGAAGGCAAGGGCCGCGCCGCCGCGGTGGAAGTGCTGCTCAACTCGCCGCTGATCAGCGACCTGATCTTCAAGGGCGAGATCCACGGCATCAAGGAAATCATGAAGAAATCGCGCGAACTCGGCATGCAGACTTTCGACCAGGCCCTCTTCGACCTCTACGAAGCCGGGCGCATCGGCTACGAGGACGCGCTGCGCTTCGCCGACTCGACCAACGAAGTGCGCCTCAACATCAAGCTGCACGGCAAAGAGTCGAAGGACAAGGACCTCACCAAGGGCCTCGAGCACCTCGACATCGTCTAGCGCCGTCGCGGGACGAAGGACAAAAAAGGGGCGCGTGAGCGCCCCTTTTCATTTCGATGGGAAAATCTGCCGATGGCTCGACTGTTCTTCGCGCTCGGCGCGCTGTCCGGATTCCTCGGCGTAGCCCTGGGCGCGTTCGGGGCGCATGCCCTCAAGGGCCGCCTGGACACGGATCTGCTCGCGACCTTCGAAGTCGGCGTGCGCTACCAGATGTATCACGCGTTCGCGCTGATGGCGGTGGGATGGGCCCAGACACGCTGGCCGGGAACGGTGTTGACGGCCAGCGGTTGGCTGTTCGTCGTTGGTACAGTGATCTTCCCGGGCAGCCTGTACCTGCTGAGCCTGAGCGGTCTACGGTGGTTGGGCGCCGTCGCGCCCATCGGGGGCATCGCGTTGCTGGCGGGATGGCTTTGCCTGGCGTGGGCGGCGTGGAAGGCCTAGCCGACCGCTAGCGGCGATTGCTGCCGGCGACGATGGCGATGTCGAACAGGCGGCATTCGAGCGCGCCGTTGAATAGCGGCACCCGGCGCGAGGGCTGCAGGCGCATCAGCTTCGGAAGCCGCATGTCGGCGGTGAAGAAGTGGCAGCGCCAGCCGGGATAATTCTTCTTCAACGCGCTGCCCAGCTTCGGATAGAACTCCGCAAGTTCCTCCTTGGATCCCATGCGCTCGCCGTAGGGCGGGTTGGCGATCATGACGCCGCTTGCGGCGGGCGCCGGGCGATCGAGAACGTCGACCTGCTCGAGCTTCACCCAGCGGTCCACGCCCGCGGCGGCAATGTTGCGCCTGGCGTCGCCCAGCACGCGCGGATCGTTGTCGCTGCCGAAGATTTGCAGGGGACCGGAGGATACGGGAGTTTCGGATTTTTTATTTCGGATCTTTTCCCAGAGGTCCGAATCAAAAATCTTCAATTTCTCGAAGCCGAAGCTTCTTTTCGCCCCAGGCGCCCGGCCCCTCGCCATCGCCGCCGCCTCCACCAGCAGCGTGCCGCCGCCGCACATGGGATCGAGAAGCGGTTGTTCCGGCTTCCAGCCCGACAACATCACGATGCCCGCCGCCAGGTTCTCGCGCAGCGGCGCTTCGCCCGCGCCCGCGCGCCAGCCGCGCTTGAACAGCGGCTCGCCGGAAGTATCGAGATAAAGCGCGCAACGCGCCGCGTCGAGGAAAGCATGCACGCGGACATCCGGATTGGCGCGATCCACGTTCGGCCGGCTGCCGAGCGCATCGCGGAACCGGTCGCAAACCGCATCTTTGATGCGCAAGGTCGCGAAGTCGAGGCTGGCAAGGGGGCTCTTCTGCGCCGAAACGTTGACCCGCAGCGAACGTTCGACGGCAAACAGGCGCATCCAGTCCACTTTGCGCACCGCCTCGTATATGTCTTCTTCGCCCGCGTACTCGAATTCGGCGACGCGCCAGAGCACACGCGAAGCAAGGCGCGACCAGAGGTTCGCCGCATAGCAGACTTTCCAGTCGCCCGAAAAGACGGCGCCGCCGGGCACCTGCCGCACACCGCGCGCGCCGACCGCGGCCAGCTCCGCGGCGAGCAGCTGCTCCAGCCCGCGCGGTGACGAGGCGAAAAATGATTCCATTGTTGATTGACGCCGGACTAGAGGCGGCGCGAGGATAGCAGAACCATGGAAAGCAATGCCGTGCGCAGTGCCGCCGACTGGCTGGCCGAGGGCGACGCGTACTATGACGCGCAGCGCTGGAACGACGCCGGCCCCGCCTACGAGCGCGCGCTCGCCATCGATCCGCGCCAGGCGCGCGCCTGGTACCGCCTCGGCAACGTGCGCGAGGAACAGGACCGCGACGGCGACGCCCTGTCCTGCTTCGACAAGGCGGTGGCGCTGGATCCGTCGAACGCCCAGGCCTGGAACAACCTTGGGGGCGCTCGCCAGCGCCTTGGGCGCGAAGAGCAGGCGATCGCGGCCTACCGCCGCGCGATGGCCGCTGATCCGCTGCTGCCGCAGCCCTGCCTCAATCTCGGGCGTCTCGCCGGCGCGCGCGGCGACCACGCGCTCGCTGCCGAGTGCTTCAAGACGGGCCTCGCGCATCATCCAGGCGACCCGACTTTCGAACACCTGGTCGCCGCCGCAGAAGGCAGCAACACCGCGCGCGCGCCTGATGTCTATGTAACGACGCTCTTCGACGGCCTCGCCTCCCGCTTCGAGCACCATCTGATTCGGGATCTCGAATACCGCGTCCCCGATGCTCTCGCGCGACTGGTACTTCCAGCGTTGCGCGAGAAGAGGGCCGCGGGAACGCGTACCAGCGTGATCGACCTCGGCTGCGGCACGGGCCTGGTGGGCGTTGCGCTCGCCGCTGCTGGGGCCGAAATCACCGGCGTGGATCTCTCGCCGCGCATGCTCGAGATCGCCGCGGCGCGCGGGGCTTACGCGCGCCTCGAACAGGGCGAACTGGTCGCGGTCCTGGCGCGGATTCCCGCGCTATCGGTGCACGCGGTACTGGCGGCGGACGTGTTCATCTATGTCGGCAGCCTGGAGGCGGTGTTCGCGCAGGCGGCACGCGTGCTTGCGCCCGATGGGCTGTTCGCGATGTCAGTGGAAAAACTGGATGCCGGCAGCTACCAGCTCCGGCCGACCGGCCGCTACGCGCAGTCGGCGGCCTACTTGAGAACCCTGGCGGCGCAATCGGGGCTGCAGGAACGGAGCGTCGAGCGGGCGCACATACGGCGCGAAGGCCGCGTCCACGTCGAGGGCTGGATCGCCCTCTTCGCCAAGAACGGCGACGCGGCTAAACCTGCGCCGGCTTGAATACCACCAGAAGGACGATGGCTATCAGGATCACGACCGGCACTTCGTTGAACCAGCGGTACCAGACATGGCTCCTGCGATTGCGTTCCTGCCGGAAGTCGAGCATCAGCTTGCCGCACCAGACATGATAGGCGGCGAGCGCCGCGACCAGCGCGAGCTTGGCGTGCAGCCAGCCGCCGGCGCCCTGGAACCAGCCCAGCCACAACCACAGGCCGAAGACGATCGTGAGCACGGCGCCGGGGGTTGCAATCCCCCAGTAGAGTTTTCGTTCCATGATCTTGAAGCGATCGATGGAGATCCGGTCCTCGGCCTGCGCGTGATAGACGAACAGCCGCGGCAGATAGAAGATCCCGGCAAACCAGGTGACCATGAAGACGATATGCAGGCTCTTGACGAGCAGCATGACTACTTCCAGCCGCTCTGCACGATCGAGCGCAGCAGGTGCAGGCGGCGATGGAAGAAATGGTCCGCGCCGGGCACGACCGTGACCGGCAGATCCTGCGGCCGCGCCCAGGCGAGCACGTCCGCGAGCAGTACCGTGCTGTCTTCCTCGCCGTGAATCACGATCGTGTCCGCGGGAACCGGAGGAGCCTCGAAGTGCTTCACGGCGACGCCCACCAGCGCCATGCGTTCGGGCTTCACTCGTTGCGCGAGCCTGGCCTGTATCGCCGCGCCGAACGAGAACCCCGCGAGCACGGGCTTTTCGCTTTTCGCATATGCGGCCACCGCGGCCAGATCCTCCACTTCACCGCGGCCTTCGTCGTACCTGCCCTCGCTCGCACCGACGCTGCGGAAGTTCGGCCGCCAGGCCGTGTAGCCGAGCTCGACGAAAGCGCGCGCCAGCGTCTGCACCACCTTGTTGTCCAGCGTGCCGCCGAACAGCGGGTGCGGGTGCGCGACGAGAGCGACCCCGCGCGACGCGCCGCTTTCGGGTTCATCCACCACGCATTCTATTTTTCCGGCCGGACCCGCGATCAGCTCCCGCCGGGTGGACGAACGCATTAGATGCGGAGCCGTTCGACGACGCGGCCGTGCCGCAGGTGCTCGTCGACAATCTCGTCGATATCGCTGCGATCCACGTAGCTGTACCAGATCGCCTCCGGATAAACGACGATGCAGGGCCCCTCCTCGCAGCGGTCGAGGCACCCCGCCTGGTTGACCCGCACCTTGCCCGGGACAGCGAGTCCGAGCTGCTTGACGCGCTGCTTGGCGTAGTCGCGCATTTCCGTGGCGCCCTTGCCGTTGCAACAGGGCCGGTCTCCGCCTTCGCGCTGGTTGCAGCAGAAGAAAATGTGCCGCTCGTAGTAGGCCATGCGCGCAATTTTACCGGAGCGGTTCGCGCAACCTCGCCGAGGCGAGATAAACCAGGTAGCCGAGCGCAGCGAACGGCCAGGCCGCAGACACGAGCCGCGTCAGGCCGTTGAAATTGAGGAAATGCCCCTGCTCCCAGACCTTGAGCGTCTCGGCAAGATACGGATTCGGCGGCGCGAGATTTACCAGCACCGTCGCTGCCATCAGCAGCACCGCGGCGAGGACCAGCTGCGCGGCGCGCGGCAATCTGAGCGCAGCGAGCGACAGCGCGACGCCAGCTGCCAGCCCGAGCTGCGCCCCGGGGGTAAGCCAGACGAGCACATGCTCCGCGTGCATCAGGATCATGAACGCAAGCGTCCTGACGACCAGGGCCACCGCGAGCAGTGCGAACAGTAGCCGTTGCACAGGCGCTCGGGGCCGAAGCCCGGCGGAGGCGAGCAGCGCCACCGCGGCAAGGTTTGCCGCCGTGATCGTCGCCTCGATCGAGACAAACAGTTCCGCGCCGTACCGTTCGCCGGCGTGCCCGGTGACGAGATCTCGCAGGTCGCCGGTGCCGAACAGCAGCGTTGCCGGATTGAGCTGCGCGAACAGCCAAAGGCCGAGCAGCGTCAGGCCCAGGTCGGCGGCCGCACCGGGCGCGAGCGCCTCGGCGCGCAGGCGCTGCAACGGCCCGCCGCCGAGCAACGTGGGCGCGAACCATGCACCGGCAAACCCGCCCGCAGCTACTCCCGCGACGTTCGCGACGACGTCGACATTCGATGCAATGCGGGTCGGCAGGAAGTTCTGCGCGGTTTCAAGCGAAAGCGACAGCACGGCGCCGGTGACTACGGCGAACGATATGGCCGCCGCTCCATTGAAACGCGCACGGATCACCAGCACGCACAGCAGGCCATAGGGGACATAGCCGAAGAAATTGGCGGCCACGTCGAAAGCGGTGACATAGCGCGGCCACGGCGCGGTGACGAAGCCGAACAGCGGCACGCCCGGGTCGCGCCAATCGGCGAGCGGGAAGAGCGTCGCGTACACGATCAGCAGCACATAAACCACGAGCAGGAACCGTGCGAGTGCGGGCCCGCGCCTGGCCTCCGTCATCGGACCTTGATTTCGACCCAGAGCCGGTTGAGCACGCGCCGGGTACGGCGGTCGTAGTCGCGCAGCATTTCGAGCAGCTTGAATTTCGCGGCGTCGGGGAAAATGGCCTCGTTGGCCGCGATTTGCGGATCGATAAGCGGTGTCGCCGCCTGGTTGGGATTGCCGGCGCCGATCGCATTGGTCAGATCCGCCGATGCCCGGCCTTCCAGCCAGAACTCCATGAACTGCAGGGCAAGGTCGGGCCGCTTGCCGGAGACCGGCATCACCAGGTTATCCAGCGCAAACACCGCGCCTTCCTTCGGCGTCGAGTAACCCACCGAAAAACGTCGCCCGGCCTTGGCCGCGTCCTGCTGCGCGGTAAAAAAGTCGTTTGAATAGCCATGGGCGAGCCAGATGTTGCCGACGGTAAGTTCCTTGAAGTAGGAAGCCGCATTGAACGCCGCCCAGTAGGGCTTGGCGCGCAGGATCAGGTCGCGCGCCTCCTTCAGGTGTGCTTCGTCGCTGTCATTGGCGGAATGGCCGAGGTATTTCAGCGCCGCCGCAAACAGCTCGCGCTGCGAGTCGAGGACGGTCACCCTGCCCTTGACCTTTTCCAGGTAGCGCGGCTCGAAAATGACCGCCCAGGTATCGGTCGGCAATGCGAGCTCACGCATCTTTTCCACGTTGTAGCCGATGATGGTGAGCGAGTACGCGTACGGCACGGAGTAGACGTTACCGGGATCGAACCAGGTGTTCAGGTACTGCGGCTTGATGTTTTTCAGGTTCCGGATATTGTCCCTGTCGAGCCGCCGCAGGTGGCCGGACTTGATCAGCGCCTCTACCGCGTTTCCGGTCGGCACCAGCAGGTCGTAGCCGGTCGCGCCGGCGGCGAGCTTGGCGAGCATCTCTTCGTTGTCCGAGTAGTAATCCTGGGCGAGGCGGCAGCTGCAGCGCTGCTGGAAGCGCGCCACCGTCTCGTCCGTCATGTAGTTGTTCCAGTTGAACATGCGCAGTACATCCTGCGGTCCCGCGCGGACCGGGCCCGCCAGCAGCGCAATCGCCATCGCGAATGCGAAGGCTCTCATTCAGGCCTTTGCGCGCACCAGGTCGGGCGCCAGTTTGTTCGCGATCAGGATCAGGGCCAGCGTCAGCGCCATCAGCAGAGTCGAAATGGCGTTCACTTCGGGCGTCACCGCCACCTTGATCATGGTGTAGATCTGCAGCGGCAACGTTTTGGTGCCGACGCCGGAAGCGAAAAACGTGATGACGAAATCGTCGATCGACAGGGTGAACGCCATCAGCGCCCCGGCGATCACGCCCGGCAGGATCAGCGGCAGCGTCACCAGGCGGAAGGTCTGCCAAGGGGTCGCGCCCAGGTCGCGCGCCGCTTCGAAAACCGATTCGTCCATCCCGGCGAGCCGCGCGCGCACGATGATCGCGACAAAGCCGATGCAGAAAGTAACGTGCGCGATGACCACGGTGGCGAGGCCGAGGCCGAACTCGATGCCGAACGCGCCCAGCACCGGCGTCGCGGTGTTGAGGAAAAAAATCAGCAGCGAAACGCCGAGCAGGATTTCCGGCATGGCTACCGGCGTAAATACGAGGAAAGGCAGCAGTTTCGGGCGGAACCGGTGCATCGAGATGCCCGCCATGGTGCCGAGGACGGTCGCGATCACGGCCGCCGTGCAGGCGATCAGAACGGAGTTGAGCGCCGCCTGCAGCATTTCATCGTCGGCGAATAACTTGGCATACCAGCCGGTAGTGAGGCCCACCCACTCCGCATTCAGCTTCGAATCGTTGAACGAGAAAATGACCACGATCACCAGGGGAATGTAGAGGAAGGCATAGACCAGCAGGCTCGCGTACCACAGCCAGAATCCCGGCAGCTCGCGGCGCGCGCCGAGCGCCCCGAGCAGCGCCGCCACCGCGAGCAGTGCAAATCCAGCCACCGCCAGCGTGTCTTTCCCGCCAGAGGCGAGAAAACTCCAGAACAATACCGCGATGCCCAATGCCTCTGCAGCGAGCGCGAGCTTACGCATCGCGCGGCCTCATGCCTGCCTCACCGCCCGACGCGCAAGCCAACTCGTGCCGCCGGCGACGGCCAGCACCGCAAGCGTGAGCATCAGCGACAGCATGCTGCCGAAAGGCCAGTCGCGGGTACCGAGAAATGACTCCTTGATCATGTTGCCGACGATCCAGTCGTCCTTACCGCCGAGGATTTCCGGGATCGCGAACATGCCGAGCACCGGGATGAACACCAGCGCCGAGCCCGAGAACACCCCGGGCAGCGACAGCGGGAAGGTGACGCGCCAGAAGCGGCGCCAGGCGCTGGCGCCGAGGTCCTGCGCGGCGTCGAGCAGCGCGGGGTCGTGCTTCTCCAGATTGGTATAGAGCGGCAGGATCATGAACGGCAGGTGCACGTACACCATGCCGACGATCACCGCGAAGCGGCTGAACAGAAGGTCGAACGGTCCCAGGATGATCATCCAGGCATAGACGCGGACGAGGAAATTGGAGGCAAACGGCAGCACCACCAGCAGCACCATGAGGTCGCGGTTCTTCTTCGGACTGCGTGCGATCAGAAGCGCAACCGGATAGGCCATCGCCAGGCAGATGAGCGTGGTCAGGGCGGCCACGCCAAAGGACTTGGCGAATATCTCCGCGTACACCCAGTCGCTGAAGAAGACGCCATAGCTCTCCACAGTAAGCCCCGCCTCTTCGCCCGGCCGGGTAGCGATGAGCGGCGCGAGGCCGCCGAACTCGCCTGGGTAGCGCAGCGAGGCAACCAGCATGATGAGCGCCGGCAGCAGGAAAAAAACCACCAGGAAGAGGAACGGCGGACCGCCGACCAGCCATCGCAACGTGCGGTTCGAGCGCATTTACTCGGCCAGCACCACGCCCGCTTCCGCGGGCCAGGCCACCGTCACGGTATCCCCGATCTCGAAGAATTTGGCCCGGCCGGGCGCCGAGTTGGGCAGCAGCGCCTGGATGCGCTGTCCGTTCGGCAGGTCGACGAGGTAGGTCGTGACATCGCCGATATAGAGAAAATCGCGCACCTTGCCGTGGTAGCGGTTCGGCAGATCCACGGCCGCGTCCGCAGCGGCGATCCGGACCTGCTCGGGACGCAGCGCCAGCGCTGCCGGCGTCCCGGGCCGGAGCGCCGTGCCGCCGCTCGCCTCAACCTCGCCCAGACCCTTGAGCAGCAGCTTCGTGCCTGCGCCCTGCGCCAGGATCACTTCACCTTCCAGCATGTTGATCTTGCCGATGAAATCCGCGACAAAGCGGTTTTTCGGAAAACCGTAGAGCCGGGATGGCTCGTCCAGCTGCTCGACGCGGCCGCTGTTCATCACCGCGATGCGGGAAGACAGCGCCAGCGCTTCACTCTGCGAATGCGTGACGAAGACGAAAGTGACGCCCACTTCGCGCTGCATGTCGATCAGTTCGACTTGCATTTCCTCGCGCAGCTTGGCATCGAGCGCGCCGAGCGGCTCATCGAGCAGCAGCAGCCGCGGGCGGTTGACAAGGCTGCGGGCGAGCGCGACGCGCTGCTTCTGACCTCCGGACAGTTCGTGGGGGTGGTGCTGGTCTTTCTCCTCGAGATGCACCATGGCAAGCGCATCCTTGACCTGTGCGGCGATCCGCTCCGGCGCGTTGCCGGCCATTCGCAGGGGAAACGCGATGTTCTGCGCCACCGTCATGTGCGGGAACAGCGCATAGCTCTGGAACACCGTGTGCACCGGGCGTTTCTCCGGCGGCGTATCGGCCATGTCCGTGCCGTCGAGCAGGATCGCGCCCGCATCGGGCTGGTCGAATCCGGCAATCATGCGCAGCAGCGTGGTCTTGCCGCAGCCCGATGGCCCCAGCAGCGTGAAGAACTCGCCCGCCTCGACCGCCAGGCTGACGTCGTCAACAGCCGTCAGCGCGCCGAAGTGCCGGGTGACGTTGCGAATTTCGAGTAGCGCCATGCCGCCAGTTGCCGGGGAACGCGCAATACTAGCTCAGAGAAACAGCAGCAGCGCAAGCCCGGCCGCGGCGAGGACCAGCGCGCCGGCAAGCAGGTTGTTGCGGCGGCGGTTCTCCGCGGCCAGGCGCTCGAGCGCCGCCTGCAGGCCGGCTGCGCGGTCCTCGGCGAGCACCCGGTGCAGCAGGCGTGGGATCGCGGGCAGCGTCTGCGCCCAGTAGGGCGCCTCGCGCCGCAGCGTCCTGAGCAGGCCGCGCCAGCCGATCTGCTCGCCCATCCAGCGTTCGAGGAACGGCTTGGCGGTCTGCCACAGATCCAGGTCCGGATCGAGTTCGCGTCCGAGGCCCTCGATGTTGAGGAGCGTCTTCTGCAGCAACACCAGCTGCGGCTGGATTTCGACATTGAAGCGACGCGAAGTCTGGAACAGGCGCAAGAGCAGTTTTCCGAAGTAGATTTCCTTCAACGGCCGCGAAAAGATCGGCTCGCACACGGCGCGGATCGCGGCCTCGAATTCGTCCAAGCGCGTGCCGGCGGGGACCCAGCCCGCGTCGAGGTGCGCCTGCGCCACGCGGCGGTAGTCGCGGTTGAAGAAGGCGAGGAAGTTCTGCGCCAGGTAGCCCTTGTCCACCTCGGAGAGCGTCCCCATGATGCCGAAATCGAGAGCGACGTACTTGCCGCGGGTTTCTCCTTCGGTGGAAACCAGGATGTTCCCCGGATGCATGTCGGCGTGGAAAAAACCGTCGCGGAACACCTGGGTGAAGAATATCTCGACGCCGGCCCGGGCCAGCGCGGCAATGTCGATTCCTTTCTTCTTCAGAACTTCCACCTGCGATATCGGGGTACCGTGCATCCGCTCCATCACCATCACGCGCCGCGAGCAGTATTCCCAGTGCACCGCGGGCACCGCGAGCAGCGACGATTGGTCGAAGTTCCGGCGCAGCAATGAAGCGTTCGCCGCCTCGCGCACCAGATCCAGTTCTTCTTCGAGGTGGCGCGCAAACTCCGCCACCACCTCGCGCGGCTTCAGCCGCCGCCCCTCCGCCCAGAAGCGCTCCATCAGCCCCGCGGCGGTCTGCAGCAGCAGCACGTCCTGCGCGATCGCGTCCTCCACGCCCGGCCGCAGCACCTTTACCGCGACCTCGGTGCCGTCCTTCAGTGACGCAATATGGACCTGGGCCACGGACGCGCTCGCGATGGGCTGCCGGTCGAATTTTTCAAAGAGCGTTCCCAGGGGTTTGCCCAGCGAGCTTTCGATTGCGGCGGCCGCAAGTTCGAAGGGGAAGGGCGGCACCCGGTCCTGGAGCCTCGCCAGCTCGTCGGCAATGTCCAGCGGCAAAAGGTCGCGCCGCGTCGATAGCACCTGGCCGAACTTGACGAAGATCGGCCCCAACGTCTCCAGCGCTTCGCGCAGATGCGCGGCGTCGGCGCGCTCACGGTCGTCCGCGAAGCGCGGCGCAAACCGGTAGAGGCGAAAACGCAGCCCGATGTACAGTATGCGAAGCAGGCGCAGCAGCTTGCTCATCTCAGCCTCGCAGCCGGTCAAGGCGTTTTTCAAGCCGCTCAAGGCTGTCGCGCAAGCGGGCATTCCGCGCGGCGATTTCGTCGAGCTCGCCGCGTTTCACCAGCACCTGCTTCTCCTCCGCCGCGTACTCCACGAGTCCTTCGCCGATGCGGCGCGCAGCGTCCGCGTGCCAGGCCGCGGCCTCCTTCGCCATGCCGACGAGCCGGTGTGCCATGGCGTCGCCGACGAACCTGGCGATATCTTCCTCCGCATCCCAGCGCAGGTGGCGGACCAGAAACATCACTTCGCCCGCCAGCCCGGCATTGCCCGCGACGTCGATCGAACGCAGCAGGTGGTCCTCGCCCCTCATCGCCGCGGCAAGCGCCCCGGGCCCGAAAGTGATCGCGAGCGATGCAGCGGCTTCCGTTCCCGGCGCCAGCCGCCCGTCGGCGGTCACGACAAAGCGCAGCGCCGGCAACGGCGGCGCGCGCAGCTCCAGGGTCTCGGACGCGAACGGCAGCAGGCGCTCGCGCGCCCAGGGTTCGGCATCGAGCAGGTGGTTCAACGCCGCGGCAAAAGGCGATTCGAATTTCATGCGTCGAAAAAGAAAAAGGCCACCTTGAGGCGGCCTTTCCATTCAAGCCGGAACGGGAGATTAATGCATCTGCTGGATGCCGGCGAGTTGCCAGCCCTGCGAGCCGTCGACCGGCTTGGCGAGATTCCACACCTCCTCGAACCCCGTCGGCGCATCACCCGGGGATTCGCGCAGCATGCCCGAGAAGCGCACGCTCGCCCAATGCTTGTCGCCTTCGGTCACGACCTCGAGCAGGTCGGCATTCAGCGCCAGCACGTCCGTCTGGTGCCTCACGTCGCCGCGCTGCTGGACGTCCTTCTTCAACTCCTCGAACAGGCCGTCGCTGGTGAATTCACGCAGTTCGGCCAGGTCGCCGCGATCGTTCGCGATCTGCAGCTTCATGTAGTTCAGCTTCGCGCCGCGCAGGAAAGCGGCGACGTCGAATCCCGCCGGCACGCTGGCCGCGGCCCCCGCGGCGGCCTGCGGCGCCTCGAAACCAGCGGCCTGCGACGGCGGCGGCGCGGCGACGGTTTCCTGACCCACCGCGGGGTAGGGGCCCTGCGGTCCTGCCTGTGCGTACTGCATGCGCACGGGCGCTTCAGCGCGCCGCGGCGCCAGCATGCGGAAAACGTACATCGCGGCGAACGCGAGCAACGCGAACATCATCATGCCCACCAGCGCCCCGCCCATGCCGTTGGCGCCGAGCAACCAGCCGAGCGCGCCGCCCATTGCGAGTCCGCCCAACATCGGCATCCACCTGCTCATGCCCGAGGCGGCTGGCTGAATGGCCGCAGGAGCGGCAGCGGAAGGAGACTGCGGCGCTGCCGGCTGAGCCTGCGCCGGCCGCGGCGCCGGTGCGCTTGTGATACTGCGCTGCGCGCCAATGGAGCGACCGCCGCCGAGACGGCGCGCTTCGGCTTCCGTCGCCAGGAAGGCCACGCACAACAACGCCGCCGCAAATCCGAGCGCGATCTTTTTCATGTCATCCCTCGAGTACGCCTTGAACCGGCCTTGTCAGCATTTTGTCAGTCTTCCAATCCTACCCCAGCTTATAGCCGCGATGCACCGCAACCGCCCCTGCGGCCAGATTGAAATATTCGACCCGCTCCAGTCCGGCGCGTTTCAGCATCGCAGCCAGCGCGCGCTGATCGGGATGCATGCGGATGGACTCGGCCAGGTAGCGGTAAGCCGCGGCATCGCCCGCCACCCGCTCGCCCAGCCAGGGCAGTACGCGAAAGGAGTACAGGTCGTAGGGTTTCTGCAGCGGCTTCCACACCTGGGAAAACTCGAGCACCAGCAACCGCCCGCCGGGCCTGAGGACTCTCGCCATCTCGGCAAGCGCCGCGTCCTTGTGGGTCATGTTGCGCAGGCCGAAGCCCACGCTCACGCAATCGAAGCTCGCGGCGGCGAACGGCAGTTGCTCGGCGTTGCACCGTACCGCGGGGGCCATGCGCCCGGCGTCCAGCATGCGGTCCCGCCCGCGCGCGAGCATCGGCCCGTTGATATCGCTCATGCAGACTTCGGCTCCGCGCGCGGCAAACGCGCGCGCGAGGTCTCCGCTGCCGGAGGCGACGTCCAGCACGCGCTCCCCGGGCCGGATGCGGGCGACCGTCACAGCGAACATTTTCCACAGGCGATGCAGGCCGAGGGACATGAGGTCGTTCATCAGGTCGTAACGCTGCGCGACCCGATCGAAGACTTCCGCTACGCGCTTGGCCTTCTCGCCCTCGGCGACGCGCTCGAATCCGAAATGGGTGTCAGTCACGGCTGCCGCCGGCCTTGTCCAGTTTGTCGAGGTACTCGGCCCACAGCCGGTGCTGGTTTTCGCCCAGGTGGTGCAGATATTCCCAGGAGTAGATGCCGGTAGCGTGATCGTCGGAGAACGTCGGCTGCACCGCATAGGAACCGACGGGCTCCAGCACCCGGATCTCGACTTCGCGCTTCCCCATCTGCAATACCTCCTGTCCCGGGCCGTGGCCGCGCACTTCCGCGGAAGGCGAATACACGCGCAGGAATTCGTACGCAAGCCTGAATGTTTTGCCGTCGGCAAACGCGATCTCCATCAGGCGCGATTTCTGGTGCAGCTTGATTTCCGTCGGGACAGCACCGGTCCCCGGCCTTGTCCCTGTGGCTTCGGATGCCGGCACCGCGAACCCTAGGTGACGATCTCGTAGGCGACGCGCTCGTAATCGCTGCCGCGATCGATCATCTCGGTGAGCCGCACCCTGACATGCCCCTCGACGTACACCTCGATGACGCGCTTGGGCTTGAACCAGCCCGCCGGCAGCACCAGCGAAGGCGGGGCGTTGATCGCCGCGACGCCCGTGAGCGAAAGCGCCTGCACGTACTTGGCGCCGACCACGTTCAGCCCGACAGGGCGCGCGGCAGTTGCTGCCGGCAGCCCCGGGAGCAGGCGGATGCCGGCATACAGATCGCCCGCCTCGTTCTGCACCAGCCAGCGCACCTGGCCCAGGATGAAATTGGGGGAATTCTTCGGCTTTACGCCGACCAACTGCCCGTGGCTGTAACGCTTGCCCGCGTTGGCGGCGCGGCGGACCATCTTCAGGCCCTGCGTGCTTTCGTCTTCGATTTCCCACGGCTCGAGCAGGAATCCGTGGACCACGCTGTAGTCGTCCTCATCGCGCGTGCTGACGCGGCCGAATGCGGCGATCTGATCGCGCTGCGCGGTGGTGAGCTCCTTGGTTTCGCCCGGCTGCCGGAACACGTGCCCGGAGACGTAGTAGTGGATCGCCGCCATGTCCTGGCACGCCTGGCCGACGTCGGATACGCGTTTTCTTTCAGCCGCACGCGGCAGCTTCACCTGGCACCACTGGCGATAGAGGAACACGAGCAAATGCTCGCAGGAGGGCTGCACGCAATCCTCGCCCAGTCCGAGCTTGGCCGGCGATTCGCCTTTCCTCAGCAGCCCGATGCGGTTGCGCAGGCTCTTGGCCAGGCGCTTGGCATCCAGATACCTGGGTTCAGCGGCCTTCGGGCCGTCGCGCTCGGGGCAGGCTTCGCTCTCCAGGTCGACGACCAGCGCCGGGACCTCCTCGTCCTCCAGCGCTTCCTTCGACACGCCGATCTTCTCCGCCCAGCGCTCCAGCAGGAACGCGACGAAGGTGAGTTGCCGCTGGCTGAGTTCGTTCGGATTCGCCATGCCGAGCAGCAGTGCCCGCATGTACGCGATGCGCGGCGAGGTATCGTTGACGTCGCGGTTGAGGTAATCCTTCACTTCGTCTTCGGCAACATCCAGCGACTCGGCCCTCGCATAGCCTTCGTGCAACTCCCGCCACACGCTTGGCGGCACCTGACGGTAGGCGCGGTGGTAATGGAACATCTTGAGTCCCGTATAGGAGAGGGCTCTCTGGCTGATCAGCCCCGCCTGGCCGCGCAAGCCGGGCTCGCTGTCGGCGATCGCCGTCTCCAGGCAGCGCAAGTAGCCCTGGTGCATCTGCTCCCAGAGCGCGAGGGTGGCGTCGAACACCGCGCTCTCGGCCTCGGCCATCGGCAGCGCGCGGTTGGTGAAGCGCCGCGCCTGCTCGATCTCGACGAATTGCACCGCCTCGCGCAACGCCTCCAGAGTCGCCAGGCGGCCAGCCGCGCTGGTGTCGTAGCCGTTGAACTCCTGCACCTGCGCCAGGAGCTGCTGTTGGGCTGCGGCGACATTGGCCAGCGGCACGTTCTCCAGCCACGCCTTGGCGGTCGCGGCGTCGGTGAATTCCGGCGCCGCCTCGGGGGAAAACGCGGGTAGGTCCAGATCCCTCATCAGGGAATTGTAGGGGATTTGGGCCGATTTCCGGCTGCATTTTCCTCGCCGAAAACATCGCGGTAGCTCAGGTAGGAACTGGCAAACCAGGCCGGCAGCAGCGTCCACACGACCGCGAACATCGCGGAGTTGGCCGGCGCCCCGGCGCTGCCGCCGAGCAGCAGCGCGCCGCCCAGCGCCAGCAGCAGCACGAAAGCAAACAGCAGCATCACTGCTGCACCGTAAACGATGAGGGCGCGCCAGTTGATGAGCGCGGCAGCCGCGCTGAAGAACGCCGCCTTGGTCGCCGAGAGCCCGTCCCAGGCCACCAGCAGAGGCGCGTACCACAGCACGCCGAGCAACACGGTCTGCAGGCCTGCGCCGACCAGCATCGCCTGCTGCAGGCCCGGGTCCTGCAGATCACCGATCTCGAGCCGGAGGCTGCCGACCATCGCCAGCGCGAAGCGGCCGTCATCGGCCAGAGCGGTGGCCGCAAGCACCAGCAGCATCGCGGCGAGAAAAAAGCCTCCCAGGCGCAATTGCGCCGGCAGGTTGCGGCGAAGCCCTTCGATCAGCAGTGCCGGGTGCGGCGTCGCACCGCCCGCGGCAGCGCGGGCGATCGCATGCGGGCCGACCATCAGCGCCGGGAACAGCACCCAAACCGCGACGAATCCCGCCCCGGGAACCGAAAGCAGGATCGTGGCCGCGAACAGAAACGCCAGATTGAGCAGCAGCTGCCGCACCGGCGCGACGCGAAAGACCAGGAAGGCTTCCATGACCCAGCGCAGCCCGCGGCCTGCTGCAAGACGGTTGGCGCGCATGGCGGCTAGGCGACCCAGGGAGCCTTGGCCCCCGGCGCCGCGCGCAGCGCTAGAATGTCGCGGAACTCCTCGGGGTCGTGCACCTTGACCAACTCTCCCGGTCGCGGCAAGTGCTTGTCGTGAAGTCGTGAAAGCCAGAAGCGCAGCGCCGCCGCGCGCAGCAGTGCGGCCCACGCGTCGCGCTCCGCATCCCCGAGCGGCCGCAGCGCATGGTAGGCGCCGAGCAGCGCGAGCACCCTCGCGTCGTCCAGCCGGCGGTCGCGCGCAGGATCCACGAGGCACCAGTCGTTGACGCAGACCGCGAGGTCGAAGGCAAAGCAGTCGACGCCGGCAAAGTAGAAGTCGAAGACGGCGCTGATCCGGCCGCTCTCGAAAAACGCGTTGTCGCGGAACAAGTCGGCGTGCACCGCGCCGCGCGGCAGATCCGGATACCTGTGCTGCGACTGGAAGCGCAGCTCGGCGTCGAGCAACTCTGCGCGCGCCGGATCCAGGAAGGGCCGTACTTCGTGCGCCGCCACGCGCCACCACTTGGGGCCGCGCGGATTTTCAAGGTAGCCGCCGTAGGAGCGCGCGGCGAGATGCATGCGCGCCAGCAGCGCGCCGAGCTCGGCGCACTCGGCGATGCCGGGATTCTCGATCGACGTACCCGCCAGCCGCGTCACCAGCGCCGCCGGCTTGCCGTTCAGCGTTGAAAGGAAGCGGTCGTTCAGGTCCGCGATCGGCGCGGGGCACGGGATGCCGTGGCGCGCGAGGTGCGCCATGAGTTCGAGATAGAACGGCAGCTGGGCAGCGGGCAGGCGCTCGAACAGCGTGAGCACGTAGCGCCCCTGGCTGGTAGTGACGAAATAGTTGGTGTTCTCGATCCCGGCTGCGATGGGCTCGAGCACGGCGGGCGTGCCGACCGAATAGTTCTTCAGCCAGGCGGCGAACTGGCTTTCAGATACCGGGGTAAAAACCGACAAGCCGTATGAACTTCAGAGAACGGACTTCAACGGACGCGTGCCGTCAGTCGAACGTCTTGATGGTCCACATCGGCACGCGGAAGCCGGGGTCGAGCGAATCGCGCCGGATCCAACTGCCGGTGCCGTAGGGGTCCACCAGATAGTAGGGCGCGCCGCCGGGCGGCGTCACCTTGATCATGACCACCTGGCCACCCTGGCGCACTTCCTCCACGCGATCACCCTGCTGCGGCGCGATCTGCACGCGTGGTTCGTCGCCGCCGTCGCGTATCTCCGGCGGCGGCGGCGCTTCGGGCAGCGGCTCCAGCTTCGGCGGCGGCTGCTGCGCCAGCGCAGCCGCGGTGACGGCCGACAGGACCAGAAAAAGAGCGCGTCGCATGGCAGGATTCTACCCCACAAGGATATCGCCAAGCATCGGCGGGTAAGATGCCCTCTCGATGGAAAAAACGCTCCTGCTGGTCGACGGTTCGTCCTACCTGTACCGCGCGTTTCACGCGTTGCCGGAGTTGAAAAGCCCGGCCGGCGAACCGTCGGGCGCCATCCACGGCGTGCTCAGCATGCTCAAGCGCCTCTCGGCCGAGTACGGAGCGGCGGCGCGCGCCTGCGTGTTCGACGCCAAGGGCAAGACGTTCCGCGAAGACGCCTACCCCGAGTACAAGGCCAACCGGCCCTCGATGCCGGACGATCTCGCTGCGCAGATCGAGCCGATCAAGTTCGCGGTCGATGCGCTGGGCTGGCCGGTACTCACGGTATCCGGGGTAGAAGCCGACGACGTCATCGCGACGCTCGCCGAAGAGGCCAAGCGCAACGGCTGGTCCTGCATCATCTCGACCGGCGACAAGGATCTCGCCCAGTTGGTGGACGGCAGCGTGACGCTGGTCAACACGATGTCCAACGAAAAGCTCGACATTGCCGGGGTGCAGCAGAAGTTCGGCGTCGCGCCGGCACAGATCGTCGACTACCTTTCGCTCACGGGAGATGCGGTCGACAATGTGCCTGGCGTCGAAAAAGTCGGGCCGAAGACCGCGGCGAAATGGATCCAGCAGTACGGATCGCTTGACCGGGTGATCGCGCACGCCGGAGAAATTCCGGGCGCGGTCGGCGACAACCTGCGCAAGGCTCTCGACTGGCTGCCCAAGGGGCGCCAACTCCTGACCGTGAAGCGCGACGTGAAGCTGCCCGTGGGCCTCGGCGACCTGAAGTCCAGGGATGCGGATACCACGAAGCTGGCGGAATTTTTCGAACGCTATGGCATGAAAACCATGCTGCGTGAAATCCACGGCAACGCGCCCGCAGCGGCGCCCGCAGCGGCGCCGGACCCTGCGCCTGCAACCGATCCGCTTGAGCGCCGCAAATACCTGACCCTGGCCAACGAGGCGGATCTTGCCGCTTTCATGCCGAAGCTCGAAGCCGCGGAGCTGGTGGGCTTCGATACTGAGACCACAGGCCTAGAGCCGATGCTCGCGCGCCTGATCGGCATGTCGTTCGCCTTCGGCGACACGGCCTGGTACCTGCCGCTCGCGCACGAGTATCCGGGCGCCCCGGACCAGGTGGGCGTCGACAAAGCGCTGAAGCTGCTCCAAGGCTGGCTGGAAAGCGCGCGCCACAAGAAGGTCGGGCAGAATCTGAAGTTCGATGCCCACATCCTCGCCAACCACGGCGTGGCGCTGGGCGGCATCGCGCACGACACCCTGCTCGAGTCCTACGTCTACGAAGTCCACGAACGGCATGACATGGACTCGATGGCGCAGCGCCACCTGGGCTGGAAAACCATCACCTACGATGAAGTCACCGGCAAGGGCGCCTCGCGCATCCCGTTCTCCGCGGTCGAGATCGGACGCGCGACCGAATACGCCGCAGAAGACGCGGATTTCACCCTGAGCGTGCACGCCGTGCTGTTCGGGAAAATTTCCGCCGACGAAAAACTCAAATACGTCTACGAGCGCATCGAGATGCCGGTGATGCCGGTGCTGCTGCGCGTCGAGCGCAACGGCGTGCTGGTGGACGGCCCCAGGCTGGACGCGCAAAGCCACGAACTCGGCAAGGAAATGCTCGAACTCGAGCAGAAGGCCTACCAGGCGGCGGGACAGCCCTTCAACCTGAATTCGCCCAAGCAGATCCAGGAAATCCTGTTCGACAAGCAGAAGCTGCCGGTGAAGAAGAAGACGCCCAAGGGCCAGCCCTCGACCGATGAGGACGTGCTCGCCGAACTCGCCCTCGACTACCCGCTGCCGAAGCTGCTGCTGGAATATCGCGGCCTCGCCAAACTCAAATCGACCTACACCGACAAGCTGCCGCGCATGGTCGATCCAAACACCGGGCGCGTGCACACCACTTACTCGCAGGCGACCGCGGTTACCGGGCGCCTGGCGTCCAACGACCCCAACCTGCAGAACATCCCGATCCGCACGCCGCAGGGGCGGCGGATTCGGGAAGCCTTCATCGCGCCGGAAGGCGGCAAAATCATCTCGGCGGACTACTCGCAGATCGAGCTGCGCATCATGGCGCACCTCTCGGGCGACAAGGGGCTGCGCCACGCCTTCGAACACGGCCACGACGTGCACCAGGCCACCGCGGCGGAAGTGTTCGGCGTGCCGCTGGAAAAGGTGAGCAAGGACGAGCGGCGCACGGCGAAGGTGATCAACTTCGGCCTGATCTACGGCATGAGCGCCTTCGGTCTGGCGCAAAACCTCGGCATCGAGCGCGCCACTGCGCAGGCCTACATCGAGTCCTACTTCAATCGCTATCCGGGCGTGAAGAAATTCATGGACGAGACGCGCGAAAAGGCGCGCTCCCTGGGCTACGTCGAGACCGTGTTCGGTCGCCGCCTGCGCCTGCCCGAAATCCAGTCCGGCTCGCCCGCGCGCCGCCAGGGCGCCGAGCGTGCCGCCATCAACGCGCCCATGCAGGGCACCGCCGCCGACCTCATCAAGCTGGCGATGGTCTCAGTTCAAAAATATCTTGATTCTTCTCGCCTGCAGACCAAACTCATCATGCAGGTGCACGACGAACTGGTGCTGGAAGTACCGGAAGGCGAGCTATCCGAAGTAAAAGAGAAAGTCCGAGAGCTCATGCAAAACGTCGCCAAGCTCGACGTCGCTCTGATCGTGGATGTCGGCGTCGGCGAAAACTGGGACCAGGCGCACTCAATCAGTCGAT
>Ga0209698_10002474_pt1 | contig 20939 bp, 18 predicted proteins | sample LitLauG_LLR_2012_FD_187203 | JGI IMG/M metagenome (GOLD analysis project Ga0209698, IMG submission 187203) | Freshwater sediment microbial communities from Pennsylvania, USA - Little Laurel Run_MetaG_LLR_2012 (SPAdes) (version 2) | ecosystem: Environmental > Aquatic > Freshwater > Creek >...
ACTTCTCCGGCGAAGAACTGCGGGCTCGAGTGCCGGTTTTCCAGCGACTTAACATCGATGATGCCGGGTTTATCGTCGTCGATCGATGCCACCAGTTTGCGCCAGTCCAGGCGGCGGATGGCCTTTTGCTCAAATACCACCTGCTGGCGCGAAAGATCGAGCACGGCGGCGTTGAGTGTAGTGTTTTCGTGCTCCATCTGCGCCAGCACTTTGAAAGATGGCAGAAGCGCCGAGAGATTCCGGTTGCGCACTCGCGTGGAACCGGCGAACTGATCACCCGGGCTCAGGTTCAGGAGCACGTCGATGCGGGCCGGCCGTTTTGGTTCCGCCGACACCTTCAAACGGCTGCGCACGAACGGAAGATACCAGTTTTCGGGGCCGCGCGTGAGGCGCACGAACTCTACGGAGGGGAGGCCGTTCCACGCGCCGGGCAGCGGGTCGTTATGCAGAGCCGCAACATGCAGTTTGCGCCGCGCGACGAAATGCTCGGTCGAGTTGGTGTCGTAAGCCGCGACAGTCACCTGATAGTCGCCGGGCAGCACGAAGAAATTGCGGTAGTAGACGGCATCGCTGTTTTTCACTGACGCGGGGAGGTTGGAAAGGTCAACCGATTCCACGTCGCGAAAATTGCGGTTCTGCTCGTCGGTAACCTGCATCAGGAGCACGAACGCACCTTCGCCGCGCCGCTTGGCCAACTCAGCGCCATCGACGGTGATTTCAAGGCGCGATACGAGGCGCTGGTGGTTAGAGAGTTCTGGTTCAACCACACGGATGGCCCAGCGGATGCCCTTATGCTCAGGTTCTGTCAGCCACTGCTCGAATGGACCTTTGAATACCGCTGAAGGGGAAGCTGCACCGGGGAATACACTGCGCGGCGTCGCCACCGTCGAGGCATTTTGCGCGGCGAGGCGAACGGAGGCTGCGGCGGCAAGCAGGGCGATTTGCACGAACCGGGTCATGTGCGCTATCCGAGCCTCTCTTGCGCCTGAGCATACCATTTTGGGAGCGGGATAGTGAAGTGGCAGCTACCGGAAGTAACGGTTCTCGCCGGTCGGCTGGGGACACCGATTAAGAGCGCCCTTCGCGCACAGGCAAATTGCGTGCCAGAATCGAAGGAATATGAAAATCTTCCTGGCGTGTCTCATCTGCGTGGCCGGCTTGTGGGCGCAGGCCCGCTACACGGGCGACAACAAAATGCAAAGGCCGGAAAACTACCGGGAATGGGTCTTTCTGAGCGCAGGCCTCGGTATGGCCTACACTCCGGTGGCCGACGGCGCCACGCCGAATCCCGACCCGCCGTTCGACAACGTGTTTGTCAATCCGGAAGCGTGGAAGACGTTCCGGCAGACGGGCAAGTGGCCGGATAAATCGGTCCTGGTGCTGGAAGTGCGGCAATCGTCGCGAAAAGGCTCGATCACCCAACAGGGGCGCTTCCAGAATGCGCCACTGGCGCTGGAGGTCCACGTCAAAGACGAGAAGCGCTTCGCCGCCACGCGCGGGTGGGCGTTCTTCGAATTCCACGGCAATTCCACCGAGGTGGCCCAGACGCCGGAAGATAAAGACTGCTACTCGTGCCATCAGGATCACGGCACGCTGGACACCACCTTCGCCCAGTTTTATCCCACCGTCAAAGAGATAGCCGGGAAAAAAGGCACGTTGACGCCGGAAAAGCCGTAGGGCTTTTACGCCCGCGTGAATATCTTGCCGCCGTGAGTCCTGTGTGTTCCAGCGCTCAGGCTGGAAATCCTGGGTAGAATCAATGTTGCCGTGTCCGAGACGCCATGGTCATGCAAGGAGCTTTCCGGAAATGAAGCAACCAGGAACGAAGTGGATGCCGCTGTTCTCCGCGGCTATGCTCGTCGCGATGTTCGCAACCCTGCCCGTCCAGGCGGAGTTGCTGGAAAAGACGAAGAAGGTGGGTGGCACAACCGTCCGGTATAAAGTCGTTCTGCCCGCAGGGTATGATGCGGCGAAGGCGTATCCCGCTATCCTCGCTTTCGGCGGCGGTCCGCAAACCATGAACACCGTGGACGCCGTTCTAACCCGCAACCTGCGCTCAGAGGCTGAAAGGCGCGGCTACATCGTGATCGCCCCCGCCGCGCCTGACGATGAGTTGTTCTTCGAGGATGGTGCCCGGATATTCCCCGACTTCTTAAAAATGATCCTGGCGGACTACAGGATCCAGGACAACAAATTTCATATTGCGGGCCCCTCCAACGGCGGCATCGCCGCATTCCACGTTGCGGCAGCGAACCCTCAGTACTTTCTGTCCGTCACTGCGTTCCCGGGATATATGTGGGAGCCCAGTGAGAAGAAGCTTCAGGCAATTTCGAAGATGTGCGTGTTCATGTACGTTGGCGAAAATGACCCCTATATGTGGCACTCTGAGATGAAGAAGGAAGCGGAATGGCTACGTTCCAAAGGAACCGTCGCCCGCTATACCGTCGAAAAGGGCCAGCCACACCGGATGGAGACGCTGGCAGATGCCAACGCCGGGCGTTTGTTCGACGGATTTGAGGAAACCCGCAAGGGTTGCAGTAAGTAAGCGCTCGCGCCTGTCGGGTGGCGGCGCCCATCGGCCCCCGCCCCGGCGCGCAAGCGTGAAATTCTACTTGTTCCTCGGGAAGGCCGCCAGTGCAGGCTTCGCGCCCGCCGGGACCGGCGTCCTCGCCACGTTCATCACCAGGGCGAGATACGCGTAGTAACCCTCAAGACTCGCCGCTTCCACAATTCCCGCCTCGCCAAACTTCGCCAGCGCCCGCGCGTACGTAGGGTCGCTCACACTTTGATTGGCATTTAATTCTGCGCAGAAATCGTAGACGATCGCCTCCTCGTCACTCATCTTCGCGGGACGGCGGCCGTCAGCCACGGCTGCAATGATCGCCGGGTCCAGCCCCGCCTTCACCGCCGCGGGCGAGTGCGAGTTCCACTCGTAGTTATTGGTGTAGTGGCGCGACGCGATGAGGATCGCAAATTCGGTAAGCTTTGCACTCAACGCGCTGTTCTTCTGGTTGTGCAAACGGATCTGCAGCGACGGCACCACCAGATCGGGCAAGCGCAGAAGCACGGCGAACGGCCCCGTCACCAGGTCCACCCCTCGCACTTCCTTGTATTCCGCAAGCGTCTTCTTCTGCGCCTCGGTCATCTTTTCCGGCGGGATCGGCGGCAGCCTCTCCTGCGCCGGCAGGTTCTTCGTCAGCGCCGCACCGGCCAACACCAAAACCAGGGACAATCGAAGCGCCCGTTCTACTCGTTTCTTCGTATCCATACCTTCTGACTCCTCAGTGTGCGGCCGCCTCGCCCCGGCGGAGTTGTATGGCAGACGGCCGGTTCTCCGCCGATGTTCAGTGTAAGCCCTCGGGCTTTCGGAGCGGGCACGGGACGATAGCCCGACGGACCGGCACAGCAGCGCGCGGGTTCTGATCTGTTTCCGAATGGTTGCGGCACTATCTCTGCGGGTGCAACTGGGTCCCCGAACCCTCCTCGGCCCGGGCCCCCGCCAGAATACCGACAAGGCCTTCGTTGCCCTCCTGGCAGGCATACTCCAAAACCGGTTTCGAAGAGTGCCGCAGCGGGATCATCAGGCTCCATGGCTTTATCCACGCACCCGGGTCATCGATCGTGATTTCGTACTTCAGCGTCTCCGGACCACTGCGTGAGAAGCGCTCAATCACATGCAGCTTATCGCTGGATACCGACATGAAGGCTCGTGGCTTGTAATTAGTCGTATCGATTACCAGCGTGTCGCCCTCCCAGTGGCCTCGCGAATCACCCATCCACTGCTGCACCGCGCCGGGAGCGTGCGGCCGGCCATCCAAAGGGATGATGCGGACATCGTGAATCATCTCCGTCGTGATCGCGACCGCAGTGGGCGTCTGCACAAGCTGATAGTAGCTTTGGTAGCCTGCGGTCAGCTGCGGCGAGCCATACGTAATACAGCGTTCCGCCAGCGATCTGTCCTCAGGCCCTCCAGCCGGATGCTGCAAAGCTGCCTGTGCAGTCTGACGTCTCTTTTGTGCATCCGGCGTCATGGCTGGCATTCGCCCGTCCGGAGGGTCTGTGATGAGCGAAGTACGGTTCTCCCAATCCCTCTCTACCGTCCAGACCGAGCTATAGTCTCCGGTCTCGCCGTCTGTGCTTTTGAAACCCGCCTTGGTTCCCTGCACATTGGCCAGCACGGTCAGGAAAACGGTATCGCCGAACGCGGCGTCTCCCTTGCCGCCGAAGAGCTCATGTGCTTTCTTCTTCATGGCGGCCAATTCGTCATCGGTCAGAGTGGCGCGCCCCGCCAGCTCTTTGGGTCGCTCCAGCGGCGTAGCGTTGTTATTCGCCCAAACTCCCTGCAAATCAGGTTTTCCGTCCGGGGTTCTTGGCGTGGTCCAGGTTTGACTGATGGCCTTGCTGCTCTGTATTGCCTTGTGCGGCGTCACTTGCGCCTGCGCCACTGAAACCAGGGTCGTGAGGCCAACGGCGCAACAGAGGAATCGATTCTTCATGTTCCCTCCCATTCCCGCCAACTATACGACCCGTTTTCGCGCTCGTCAACCGGTCGTCCTGGCATGTCCTGGTAGGCTCGGGCAAACATCGACCCCTCTTGGTCTGTCCGAGGCGAGGCTGGAAATAGCCGAAGAACAGCGCGTAAGACAGACGCTGTTCGTTCGCTTCCCGCTCGGGTAAACTGATTGGAGTCATTTTGGGGAGGACGTGAATATGAACGATCCGACAAGACGCAACATACTGGCAGCCGGGGCCGCGGCAGCGGCGCTGACCGCGATGCCACGCGCGTTTGCTCAGCAGACCGGGCAGGAAGGGGCTGGCGCGCGCATCTACGAGAAAGGCCCAGTTCGCATCCACTATGAAGACACTGGTTCCGGTTTCCCGCTGATGCTGCTTCCCGGCGGGGGATTGAACGCGACCATCGCCTTCTTCACCGGCAACACGCCCTTCAACGCCATCGAAGAGTTCAAGGGACAGTATCGGTGCATTACGGCGGATCTGCGCAACGCCCCCACCGGCAAGTCCACCGGCCCTGTCGAGGTTGACCGGCCGTGGGATTCCTACGCCGACGACCAACTCGGCCTGATGGATCATCTGGGTATCGACAAGTTCATGGTGATGGGTTTCTGCATCGGTGGTCCTTTCATCTGGAGTCTCCTGAAGCGTGCGCCCAATCGTGTTGTCGCGGCCGTGCTCGCGCAGCCCGTCGGGTGGCGTCCCGAGATGCGCGACCCTAAGTACCCGGGCACATTCTGGAAGACCTGGGGTGCGCAGCTGACCGCCCAGCGGCCCGAGATCACAATGGCCACGACCGATAAATTTGTGACCCGGATGTTCGAAACCAACCCCGACTTCGTCTTCACCGTGACGCGGGATTTCGTGCGTGCCTGCAAAAACCCGATCCTGGTCCTGCCGGACGATGCCCCGGCGCACCCCTACGCCGTCGCCATGGAGAGCGCGATGCTTGCGCCGAATGCCGAAGTGAGCGTTTTCCCCTGGAAAGAGCCCAAAGAGCGGATTCCCCTCGCCGTGCGCCAAATCCATTCCTTCCTCAAGGCGCATCGGCCTGCTTAGACGGCAGTGTCCATAGGACAGGGCGGCAGGCGCAAGAACGGATAGTGCAAGGTAGCGGCGGGATTCTCCGGCAGACCCAGAGGACTTCCGGGTACCGCGTCATACGCGCAGAATCCGCACCGGCTACCTTCAGTTCACACTGAAGTATCAACCTTCGTCAAACTTGTAGAGCACGAATACTGCGTCCATAATAACTAGTACTTCTGGTACTAATTGTGTTCGAGTCTCAGTTCGTTCGCCAGATCGCGTTCGTGGCCGTCAGCCTCCAGTCCGATGACGCAGGTTCGGGAAGACTTAACCGGCCTGTCGCCGCGAGGTTGATTTCCGCCTTGATGAAGAGAATCCTGGAATTGTCGTTCTCCCGGCTACCGAAATGTCCACAACAGATCTAGAAAAGGTCGGGTCGCAGTCCGGGCGCGCCGACACATTCACCGTAGACATCGAACCGGCGAAACCGCGTGAAGAAACCACCGTTACCATCGATTACTACGAGATCCTCAGAGTAAGTCCGCAGGCAGACAACGACACCATCGAGCGCATATACCGTACGCTCGCGGACCGTTTTCACCCGGACAATCTGAGTACAGGCGACCCCGAGACTTTTCTGCGCCTCGGAGAGGCCTGGGAGACTCTTTCCAACCCGGCCACGCGTGCAAAATATAACGTCTTGCGCCAGCACACCAGAAGCTCGGCACGATGGCTGCGAGGGCGTGAATTCTTCGAGGGTGTCAGGGGCGGGCAAAATCGCAGGCTGGCCGTGCTTTGTCTCCTCTATCGCCAGAGGATCAGCAGCCATGAATCGCCCGGGCTCTCGATCCTGGATCTGGAACACCTGACGGGATGCACGCGCGAAGAACTGGCTTACGCCCTTTGGTATCTGTGCGAAAAGAAGTGGGCAAAGATCGGGGAATTCACGGCATACAGTGTCACGGCTGACGGTTTCGATGTCGTCGAGAGCAAGCTGGAAGACCGGTTGGAGTTTCGCGCCCTCGCAACAGTGTGCTACTACACTTCGCCGGCTAAGCCGGAAGATCCGGCACACGTCGAGCCGCATTTCTGGAAACCCGACCTGCTCCCGCTGGACGTCGGACGCGCCAGGACGACTGAGGAAGATGTCTTCATTGCCGATCACTACGAGGTCCTCGGAGTTGGGACTCAGGCGGAAGAAGAGGATATCGAGCGCGTCTACCAGACGCTCGCGGGTCGTTTTCACCCCGACAATCCCGGCACAGGCGACGAGAAGACTTTCTTGCGGATTCGGGAGGCTTACGACACCCTTTCCGACCCGGGCAAGCGCGCAGAGTATAACGCTCTCCGGCAGCGCACGCGATACTCGGCGCGGTTTCGCCTGCAGGGGCGCGAATTTTTTGACGGTATCAAAGGTGAGCAACTTCGCAGGCTGGCGGTGCTCTGTCTCCTCTATCGGCAGGCGGCAAGCGATGCCCCGGGGCTCACAGTTCTCGATCTGGAGCAGTTGACCGGATGTACGCGCGAAGAGCTCGGTTCCGCCCTGTGGTATCTGCGCGAAAAGAAGTGGACCAAGTCCGGGCAATTCACCGAGTACAGCATTACCGCCGCGGGTTTCGATGTCGTCGAGAACAAACTGGAAGATCGTGAAGCAGCCAGATCCGATACCTGGCTGGTTCACGAGGACACCCACGGCAACGGGTTTGGAGATCCGCGGACAACTGCGGTGCAAGCGGCCGCAGAGAGCCATCCGAACGTGGTGGTCGCACCCCAATCCCCGATATCGAGGTTCGCGGAAAGCGAACAGACCGATATCAAAACTGAGGCACCGTCCGCGGAACCCGTGGACATTGAGGCAGGGCCGGTTCCGGAAGAAGAAGCAACCGGCGTTGCGGAGCCGGTTGCGCGGTTCGGGGTTAGTATCGGGGAGCATGAACCGGAAGGAGCCAAATCGGCGGGCCGGCTTACTCAGGAAGACACCGGTGGTGACCAGTTCGTTTGTTCGCTGATAAGCGCGGCGCAGACTGTCGAGCAGAAGCAGCAGAGTGTTCCGGTTACACCGCGACCCCCGAAATCGAACGCGGGCACCCCGGAGAAACAAAATTCGTCTTGGATCGCGGAAAGCGGGCAACTCGGCATCAAAGCCGGGGAACCGCCGGAGGAAAACATGGAAGTCGCACAGGGACCGATTTCGCTTGAAGAAGTACCTGACATAAAGAAGCAGAGTGCCTGGTTAGAGGATGCGCCCGAACCGCAGGAACTGGAAGCAGTCGTATCCTGGGCCTGGTTCTGTCCGGAGGATCACGGCAGCGAGTTTGTAGTTCCGCACCACGCAGGCGCAGCGTATGCGGGCGAGCAGAGTCAACATAATATTCCGGTCACGCCTGAGGCCCCGGCATCGGCCGCTGACGCCCCGGAGAAACAGAGCTCGCATTGGATCGCGGAAAGCGCCCGGACCGACATCAAAGTCACGAAACCGTCGGACCAAGATCTGGCCGTCGTACCACGAGCGGCTCAGCCTGAAGGTGCGCCTCTGCGAGCCGAACCGGCTCCGCAGAGCCAACGGAATGTTCCGGTCACGCCTCAGTCCCCGGGAGTCAGCGTTATGCGCACTCCACTGCAGGTGGTCGCAGAGCAAGCCGGCAGAGTTGCGGTCCGCGCCGAAAAGAGAGTCATTTTCTCGATGGGGGGCAAGGGCGGCGTAGGGAAAACAAATGTTATGACGGGGCTGGCGGAATGGTTCGGAGAGAGTCGGATTCCGGTCACCCTGCTCGATCTCGATACCGAGAATAAAGCAAAAGGCTCATTGACTCATTTCTTTGGCGGTCGCGTGCCGAAGATCAATATTCATACCCCGGCCGGCCTCGATGCGTTCGTCGATATTCTGGCTGAGGATGCTCCGGCGATTCTCGCCGACATGGGAGCCGGCGCGGGGAAAATCACGCACGAGTGGTTCGACAAGATGTATCCCGATGTGGCCGAGGTCGGGATCGTCTTTACGGCGATCGGCGTGGTGACGTCCGATCCGGCGAGTGTGGACAGCGTTCTGGACTGGGCCGCGGCACTTCAGGATCGCGTGGCCTACGTCATCGTCGAGAACAGTCTCACCGAACAGGCCGATTTTACGTATTGGCGGGAGAGTGATGAGGCAAAAGAATTCCGCAGGCGTTTTCAGCCTTCCATCATCCGGATGGACTGCCGGCTTGCGGATCTGGAAAATGCCATTCGCAACTACGGCGTCACTCTGGGCCGGGTAGCGGGCAGGACCGCCCCCCAACCCGAGTTGCAGAAAGCCTCGCTGGTCATGCGGGCTCAAAGCTACCGGCGGCGCATGTTCGCGGAATTCGACAAGGTAAAGGAACTGCTTCTTCCGTGAGAACTCAGGCGCTGGGTCAACCGACTGTTGTTGAGCCGATAGAAATACGCCGGGCCGATCCGGATCTGATCGACCGCATTGCCCAGGCGCTTCCGGAAGAAGTCCGCGCGGAATATTATCGCGAGCTCCGCCACTGCCGCTCTCTTCCCGAGAGCGACGAAATGCTTCGGCTTCTCCGCGCCATGCAGTTTCTGGTGCTGCTGATCGAGCAGGCGCCTTCGCGTGTCGCCGAGGAACGCGAGCGGCTTGACCAATTACTCGCGGCCGCAGTCGACAACATCGGCAGGATGAGCGCGGCGAGCGAAGCCTGGCACATCGCGCTGCAGCGGAGACTGACCGAACTCCCGGCCGAAATCGCGCATGGCATCCGCCCCGACGCGGTGGCCGCCAAAATCAATGAGAATTTGCGGCAGGAATTCATACGGTCCACGATCCCCCAAACGGCTGAGGCTCTCGGCCTTATCTCAGACCAAATGAAGAAAGTCTGCTCCGAGTTCTCGACAACCTCGGAAACCCTTGGCAACAGCTATCGCGGCGCGGCGGAGGACGCGCGAAAGGCAGTCGCCTCCCTGAAGTCGGAAATGGCTCAGGCGTCGGCAACCGCTGAACGTTTCACGAGCGAGCTTGCCGAGAAGTTCTCGAAGGCCTGGCGCTGGTTGCTGCTCATGCTCGCGGGCGGCGCTCTCATCATTGGGTTGGCGATCGGGATGACGTTTGAGCGTTGGCTGCTCTCCCCGCCGGAACCGGTCGTCGAACCGGCGGCGCAGGTGGTCCAGCCTGCGCCTCAGCCGGAGCAGAAAGCGCCGGCGGCGCAGAAAGACAGAAGCAGGAAGTGACAGCAGGATGTTGTGTGTCGGTAAACTAACCTGATTCCTTCTTATTCGCTTTCTGCCGGCATCAAACTCGGCCCCCGCAAGGGCATCACCCATCGCGATCTCACTCCCGCCAAACATCCTCGTCAACAGGCAGAAGATCAAATTGCCGGACTTCGGTCTGGCGAAGCAGTCGGCCACCGTCCCCGGTCCCGATGACGTCACATTTCAGGGCGCCAATACGGCTGAGGGCAGATATCCGGAACGCTGCTGTCGATGTCTCCGGAGCACCGAACGGCAAAGCGGCCGATGCCCGCGGAAAAATCCCGGCGACTTTAATGCGCGACTGATTGTTCAGTCTGAAGAACGGCCGGCGGAATGGAGATTTCACTCACCGGGTCGCCGATACGCATTTCCTTCCAGTTGTAGTCGAACTCTCGCCCGCAGGCGAGGCAGACGACATAAGTTCGACGCTGGATTGCCTCGTTAAGTCTGGATTTATGCGATCGCGTGAGAGGAAAGGTCATCCTGCTGTGAGAACAACCAAAGATCTTACCAAGCAGCGACTGAATCATATAGCCCCCTTTTACCTACGAGAGCGACGCCATCTTTCACTGCTGAAACGTCGTTAGTGCAGTTACGTTGCGGTCTGCACTGTCAGTGAAAACGACGGGGCCTTGTACAGCTTTATATTCGTCGAAAACAGCATTTAGGTCTGTACGAGATGTACCGTTTTCGCCGGCCGCAGGTCCAGTACTTCGGGCGCAGGACGCGTCCCCAACTTCATGCGCGGGGAAGTGAAAGCGGTTAACTGTGGCCTGATCGTCAGATGTGCTTTGGATTCTTGAATTTACTACTCAGCTCGATGACAGCTTAGTTAGTACTTTTGTCTCGTTAACGGTACTGTTAACTTTGTTAACTGAGTTAATTGTTCTTGATCACAATGAGCCTGGAGCCGATATTTCAGTTTATGGACATTAACCGGAGCAGTTTCTGGTTATTCACGATTTGCCCGGCCCCGGTAACCACCGACGTGAGCGGGTCCGCAGCGATTGACACCGGAAGACCTGTCTCGTTCCGAATCCTGATATCCATGCCCCTGAGCATTGCGCCGCCGCCGGTGAGTACCAAACCCTGGTCTAAAATATCCCCGCTGAGCTCGGGCGGTGTACGTTCGAGGGCGCTGCGAACTGCATCTACGATTGCGGCGACGGCGGGCGTCAGCGCTTCCCGAATCTCCGCGTCAGTGACAGTAATTGTCTTTGGAACGCCGTGAAGCAGGTCGCGGCCCCGAATTTCAGCGCGCAACGGCTTCTCGATCGGATGAGCCGAACCGATACTGATTTTCGTGCGTTCCGCAGTGTGATCGCCAATCAGCAAATTGTACTTGCGCTTTATATATTCGGCGATCGCGTCATCCATTGCACTTCCCGCAACCGGCAGCGAACGGGCATATACTACTCCGGCCAGCGAGACAACTGCTATATCGGTGGTGCCGCCGCCGATGTCCACCACCATGCTTCCCGTGGGTTCTGAAACGGGCAGACCCGCCCCCAGAGCCGCCATCATGGCTTGATCCACCAGATGTACTTCGCGGGCTTTCGAACGATACGCCGATTCAAGGACAGCACGCTGCTCCACGGGTGTGATCCCGCTCGGCACGCCGATGATGATTCTCGGACGGACGAACATCCGGCGATGGAGGGCTTTTTTCACGAAGCAGGTCAGCATGTGCTCGGCCATCGTGAAATTGGCGATCACACCATTCCGCATGGGTTTTATGGCCTCCATGCCGCCAGGCGTGCGTCCAATCATCTCTTTCGCCTCGCTGCCCACGGCTTCGACCTCACCCGTTCTGGTATTGAAAGCGATCACGGAGGGCTCGTCAACAACGACACCCTCGTCCTTCGCAAAGACAAGCGTGTTGGCCGTGCCTAAATCAATAGCTAAATCCGTTGAAAATACGGTGGACAGAGTCATAGCGCCTACTTTCACCCACAGATACTGGAATGTGAACAGGCGAATTTCACAGAGATCCCTTTATCAACTCCCGTGCAGGTGTTGAACCCCCGCCTGATCAAAGCTTTTCCGCAGCATACTCCGCATCCTGGTCTCTTTCTGGTTTCAGTACCATATTGCCTTTGGTTAATTACGCGTCTCGTCCAGGAGTATGCGAGTATGCTGGTTGCTGCTCCGCCCGCCTGTCTCACTGGCGCACCACTCGTGTCTCTGCGCCACGCCGTCCTCCGAAGCCCGGGTTGCCGGTTGTGTTAAGTTCAAAAAGAAGCCATGCGTTTCCGTGTCGCACCCATCGTGCTCTGTCTGCTGCTCGTGATAAGCGGCATCTGCACGAATCTATGCGCCACGCCGCCGCCCGCGGATTCTCAGCATCCCTGCTGCCCGCATCATCAGAGCGACAAGTCCTGCGGCCACGCGGCAACAGGGCAGGATTCCCAGGCTGTCGTCAAACAGGTTTCGCACGACGCGCCGCTGGCCGTGTTGCCTCGGCCGTTGCTTTTCCCTGCGCCCATGGCGGCGCTCTTCACTCCGGCCCGGTCTGCCGTCGCTGCGGATACATCGCCGCAACAGCATTTCATCCTTCGTCTCTGAGCCGCGCGGGAGTTCCTCGCGGATTTTCTAATTCAGTCAGACGGAGGAGTTGGAATGTATCTATTGACTGCGCTCATTCTTGCAGCGCTGCCGGCGCTCGCACAGGAAGCGCCAACGCACGACATGAGCCAGATGACTCACGATATGAGTAAGATGCCGGGTTCGGGCGATGCTGTCAGTTCGCCCGTTCCCGTTGCAATGGACGCCTCGGGCACCAGCCGCAACCCGGCCTCCGAGCCGATGAACATGCTGCACTTCAGCGCCAGTCGTTGGACGTTCATGGTCCACGGTATGGCTTTCGTGACCGATATTCAGCAGACCAGCCCGCGCGGTTCCGATAAGTTCACCGCCATGAGCTGGATGATGGCGACAGCCGACCATGTGTTCGCCGGCGGCGCCATCTCCTTCCGCACCATGCTGAGCCTCGATCCGCTGACCATTACAGGCCGCCGCTACCCGGAGCTGTTTCAGACTGGCGAGACGGCCTTTGGGAAGCCGATTGTGGACGGCCAGCATCCCCACAATCTGGTGATGGAACTGGCCGTGGCCTATACACATGCGCTCGGCGCAGCCACGTCCCTCGAACTGTATGCCGGGCCGGTGGGAGATCCGGCCATGGGTCCGGTGGCATATCCGCACCGCGTGTCGGCGCTCGAAATCCCGCAGGCCCCCATCACGCATCATCTGATCGATTCCACGCATGTTTCGGATGAGGTGGTGACGGCTGGCGTCACGCACGGTATCTGGCGCATCGAGGGCAGCGGATTTCATGGCGGCGAGCCGAACGAGAATCGCTGGAACATTGCACATGGCGGAGTCGATTCCTGGTCGGCGCGGCTTTCCGTCTCGCCCTCCGCCAACTGGACGGGGCAGTTTTCCGCAGGCCACCTCACGAAACCGGAAGTGCTGGAGGCCGGAGACCAGACGCGGCTCTCGGCGTCGATGACGTACAACAGGCCGTACAGCGGCGGCAACTGGGCAACCAGCGCCATCTGGGGACGTGTGCACAAGACGGGCGGTACGAATCTGAACGGGTACCTGCTGGAGATGCTGGCGCGCTTCCGGGTTCGCAACGTGGTGAGCGGGCGCTTGGAACTGGCTGATAAGAATGAGCTGTTCAGCACCGGACCTGCTTATCGCGTTGGTGCCTATACAGCCGGATATACGCGCGATTTCTGTTTTCTGCGGGGTATCGCGTTGGGCGTTGGGGCAAACGTCACAACTTACACCATGCCGGCGGCGCTGAATCCGTTTTACGGGCGGCATCCTGTGATGGCATTGATGTTTTTGCGCTTCCGTGTGCGCGGAGCGTCGAATTAGAAACCGTGTAAGCGGCGCATCGAAGCAGAAGGAGGGTGCATCATCAAAGTATGAGCAGAACGAAGATCGTGCTCAAAGTGGATGGAATGACCTGTGACGCCTGCGTCCGCACGGTGACGCGAAAACTCACCCGCGTGCCTGGAGTAGAATCCGCGGAAGTGGCGCTGGAGCCAGGCCGCGCGGTGGTGGAACTGGATGACACAAAGGCGGGCGCGCAGCAGCTCATTCGCGCCATCGAACAGATTGGCTATCAGGCTGCTGTTGCGTAACTCGTGAAACTAACCGCGGTGGTCACCGAGACCGAGATCCAACTGCCTATAGGCGGGATGACCTGCGCTGCCTGTGCCCGCACCATCGAAAAGCAACTGGCCGTAGTTCCCGGCGTGGAGAGCGCCAGCGTGAATCTCGCCACTCGAATAGCGCAGGTAACTTATCATCCTGAAACTGCGACTGTGGGCGACCTGATCGCGGCGGTGGAAGATGCCGGTTACCAGGTGCCTCAGGAACCGCAGGAAGTTGCCGAAGAAAAGGAGCAAAAGGATTTGCGGCGGCGCGTGGCCGTCGGCGCCGTGCTGGCCGTTCCTGTGGTGTTTTTGGGGATGATGGAGCGTTTCCCTGGCGTGCAGTTGGTGTTAACGCTGGCAGTGATGTCTTACAGCGGGACGCCGTTCTATCGCGACGCCTGGACGGCGCTGCGGCACCGGTCGGCGAACATGAATACGTTGATCGCGCTGGGTACGGGAGCGGCGTTTCTCTATTCCACGTGGGTCGTGGCGCGCACCGGGGCTGGCCAGACGATGACGGGCGATGTTTACTTTGAGGCCGCGGCGTCGATTATTGTTCTCGTGCTGGTGGGGCGGCTGTTGGAGGCGCGTGCGCGGGGCAAGGCGTCGGATGCGATCCGTCAGCTGATCCGTCTGACGCCCGAAACCGCGTGCGTCATGCGGGGCCAGGTCGAACAGGCGGTCCCGGTGGCAGAGGTCGTAGCGGGCGACGTGATTGTGATGAAACCCGGTGAACGCGTGCCGGTGGATGGCGCTGTGCTGGAGGGTGTGAGCGAGATCGATGAATCGATGCTCACGGGCGAGAGCCTGCCGGTCGCGAAGACGGTGGGCGCGGAAGTCTTTGGCGGCACGCTGAACGGCACGGGCGCGTTCCGCTTCAAAGCCACGCGGGTCGGGCGCGCGACGGCGCTGGCGCAGATTGTGGAACTGGTGAAGCGTGCGCAGGGGTCGCGCGCCCCTGTGGCCCGGCTTGCAGACGTAGTGAGCGGCTACTTCACGGTGGCAGTACTCGCGATTGCCGTCGTGACTTTCATTGCGTGGATGTTTTTCGCACCCGTGGGAACGGCCTTGGTGCATGCCGTGGCGGTGCTCATCATCGCGTGCCCATGCGCTATGGGCCTCGCGACACCGACCGCGATCATGGCAGGTACCGGGAGCGGGGCAGGGCATGGCCTGTTGATCAAAGGCGGTGAAGCGCTGGAACTGGCTGCGGGCGTGGATACCGTGGTGCTCGATAAGACGGGGACCATCACGTCTGGTGTGCCGGAAGTACGAGGAGTCCGCGCTTTCAAAGGTTTCAGTGAAGGAGAGTTGTTGCGGCTTGCCGCAGCGGTGGAACGCTGGAGCGAGCACCCGGTGGCCAAAGCGATTCTGGCGAAGGCGGGTGACGGCGCGCCAGGTGCGTCGACCGACTTTCGAGCCACGCCCGGACGCGGCGCGGAGGCAATGGTCGAGGGTCGCCGCGTTTTTGTGGGACGGGGCGAGGCCGGAGCCGTTGCCGTGACCGTGGATGGCGTTCCCGCCGGCGAGTTCCGGATTGCCGATGCGGTGAAGCCCGAGGCGGCAGAAGCCATCCGTCAACTCTGCGATATGGGCGTGAGGGTCTGGATGATTACGGGCGATAACGAAGCTGTGGCGCGGGAGATCGCACACGCTGTCGGGATCGACGAAGCGCACGTTCTGGCCGGCGTGATGCCCGACAGGAAAGAGGCCGAAGTGGCGCGGTTGCGGGCGGAAGGCTTTCACGTCGCCATGGTGGGCGATGGCATCAACGACGCGCCCGCGCTGGCGCGAGCCGATGTGGGGATCGCCATCGGAACCGGCACCGATGTGGCGATCGAAGCGGCTGGCATTATCCTCATGCGCGGCGACCTGGGCGGCGTGCCGGCGGCGTTGGCCCTGGCGCGGCGCACCCTGCGCGTGATCCGCCAGAATCTGTTCTGGGCGTTTGTTTACAACGCGGTTGGCATCCCCGTCGCGGCGGGAGTGCTGTATCCGTGGACCGGATGGACCCTGTCACCGATGATCGCCTCGGCGGCGATGGCGCTGTCGAGCGTTTCGGTGGTAATGAACAGCCTGCGTCTGCGGCGCTGGCGGCAGCGATAGATTTAACTGAGCCGCGCCCCCCGGCGACCGCGGAGTTCTTACCAGGCCGCAGCCGCGATGCGTTCGTCCGTGCGCAACGGCACCACTTCGGCCCCGCGATGAAAGACCGCTGCGATGCGCGTGGTGTCGCCGATGTTTTTCGCCGGGTTGCCCGCCACGATCAACAGATCGGCCAGCTTCCCGGGCGCGATGGTGCCTGTTTTGGCATCAATGCCCAGCATTTTCGCGCTTTGCTCGGTGGCAGCGTGAATCGCCGCGAGCGGAGAGACGCCCGCCTGCACCATGAGGTAAAGTTCGCGGTGTTCGTCGAATCCCTGCACGCGCGAGTAGTTGGCGCCGGAGTCCGTGCCAAAAGCGACGTTCACACCGGCTTTCACGAGCGCTGCCACGTTCTGCTGCGAGAGTTGTAGCTGTTTGCGGTGGCCCGCCAGTTGTGGATCGTTCAGCTGCTGCGCGATAAAGTCGGGCGAGACGATGAGCTTGCGCACGTCCGGCAGGATCGAATCCTGAAGAATCGAAGAGTTGATCCAGGCGGGCTTTTCGGCGAAGGCCCAGGGGGTTTCCTCGGCGCGAAGCGTTGCGGTCATCCATGTCCCGTGCTGCTTCATCAGTGAGATCAGCTCGGCATCCACGGGTTTGTCGCGCACGCTGTGTGCGAGCACATCGAGCCCCGCGCGGATCAGAGCCTTGGCATCCTCCAGATAGAACATGTGGGCAGACATTTTGATGCCCTGCTTATGGGCCTCGTCGATCGCGGCCTTGTACATCTCGGGTGGCATCTTTGGCAGCTTGCCGCCGCCGTCGTCGACCCACATCTTGAGCATTTCAGGGTGATGGGACGCCATCTCGCGAACGGCGGCGCGGGCTTCTTCAACGGTCTTCGGGCGGTACATCTGGTCGGCCGGGATGGGCGGGGGCAGGCCGCCTTCCACCCCCACGCCGCGGCCCGCGGTGAGAAGCGTCGCGCCTTTGATTTCGCCGCGGGCTGAGCGGTCCCGTAGCTCGTACGCGAGATCTTTGTTCTGACCGAGCGAAATCACCGTAGTTACGCCATCGAATTCATACTGGACGAGCTGATTTTCGATGTTCTCGGTATTGAACTGTTCCGGGCCGCCGGCGGTGCCCTTCGCCTGGCCGAGATGGCCGTGGCCGTTGATGATGCCGGGTATAACGGTCTTGCCGGTGAGTTTCAGCACACGCGCTCCGGGCGGCAGAGCGTTACGCTTCGACCCTGTCAGGAAGGCCTGAATATGGTCGCCTTCGATCACGACGGAGGCATGCTCCACCGGGGCCCGGCCCGTTCCGTCGATTACGCGGACGTCCGACAGGACTGTGACAGCGGGCGCCTGAGCGAAGGCGGAAATCGCAACTAGGCCGATGGCAGGAAAAAGGCGCATTTGTACTACATTCTATGCGCGCGCGTGGCTGCGCCGGGCATGGCCGAGCGGAATCACTGGCCAAGCGAGGCCCGATCCACTACAATGAGCCTTTTATGCCCCTCTTTCGCATTCACCGAATGAAGGACCTCCCGCGGCAGCAGTTTCGCCAGGCGCCTCACGTTTCCGGCACCGCCACGGTAAAGCCGAAGGATTACGAAATGTCCGGCGAAGTGGACGCTGAAAATGAGTATGCCGCTTGGGCGGCGCTGCGCGGATCGGAGACGCCGCTGCAGGTGGGCGACTTGCTCGAAACGCCGCTGGGGCTGATCCGGATCTGCAAGTATGTTGGATTTGATGAAGCAAAGTGGCTTGTGCCCGAGCAGCCTCCGGCGTCGATGGCCATCCCCTTCCCCGGTGCGCCGCCTCCGCCGCTCCACAGCCAGATCTGACGAGCCAGGTATAAACGATCCAGGTATAACGATCAATGATGCGCGCGGCGAGGCTTGGCGACGATATCGATGATTTTTGCGTGAAGTGCAAGCGCATCATGAACCATGCGGTGGTCTCGATCCTGAATGATCAGCCGGCGAAAGTGCGGTGCAGAACCTGTTACAGCGATCATGATTACCGGCACGAGATGGCTCCGCCGCCGAAGGTCGATTCGCGCAAGGCGGCGTTGTTCAACCAGGTTCTGGAAAGCGTAACGGTGGGCGTGGTTCCAGCCGATGCGGCAGCCAGTCCGGTGGACCCCATGGTTGACCCCCATGTGGACGAAGATGCGTCGCTGAACGAAACGGTCGCTGCGGGCGACGCCGCTGCAGTGCCCGCGGAAGTGGCGAAGGCACCGGCGAAAGGCCGCAAAAAATCCAAAGCCTGATGACCTTGTTCGTGACGGGCGGGGCCGGATTTATAGGCTCTGAGTTCATCCGCCAGGCTGTGGCGCGCCATCGCGTGATCAATTTCGACAAGCTGACCTACGCCGGCAACCTCGAAAATCTGGACGCTGTGGCATCGAATCCCGGCTATTCGCTCAGGACGGGCGATGTTTGCGACGCCGCGGCGGTGGCCGAAGCGCTGCCGGAAAACTGCGACGCGGTAGTGCACTTCGCGGCCGAATCGCACGTGGACCGCAGCATTCTGAGCGCTGAAGAATTTGTCCGCACCAACGTGCTCGGTACGCAGGTGATGCTCGACGTGGCGCGCCACCGCAAGGTGAAGCGCTTCCTGCATATTTCGACCGACGAAGTGGGTGGCGACATGGATCCCGATGGCTGGCTGAACAATCTGTCGCCCCTGCGTCCCAGCAGCCCATACGCCGCCAGCAAAACGGCGGCCGAGCATTTCGTGCGTGCCGCAGTGCATACGTTCGGTACAGACGCCGTGATCACGCGCACCAGCAACAACTACGGCCCATATCAGTTTCCGGAAAAGCTGCTTCCGCTGGCCATTTCGAACGCGGTTGAAGGCCGGCCGATCCCCGTTTACGGCGACGGAATGCAGGTGCGCGACTGGATCCACGTGACCGACAATTGCCGCGCGCTCCTGATGGTCCTGGAAAAGGGACGCGCGGGAGCGACTTACCACATGGGCGGCGGCAATCCCCAGCCCAATTTGGCCGTGCTGAAACTGCTGCTGAAGATCCTGGACCGCCCGGAATCGCTGCTCACCACGGTTACGGACCGCCTTGGGCACGACCGCCGTTATGCGGTTGATTTTTCGGAAACCACGGCGGAGTTGGGCTGGAAGCCGGAGATTCCTTTTGAAGAAGGGTTACGGGCGACCGTCGACTGGTATCGGAACAATGCCGAATGGGTTCGTCACTGCCGCAGCGGAGAGTACCGCTCGTATTACGAACGCATGTACGGAGAAAGGGAAGCTACGGCGAAAAAACTCTAATGGACTTTGCCAACGTCACTACTCACGCCGCTACGCCTTTCACCGCTACACCTCCAGCCACGCGCCGCCGTGCGCTTTTGACGCTGGCCTCCTCTTTAACCGCGGGCTTATTCGCGGCCGGATGCAGTTCCGCTCCCGAGCCTAAGAAACAGGTGGAAGCTCCGCCCCCTCCGCCTGTGAAAGATGACACCGGCCTGCTTCTTGTAAAGAATCGCGTAAGCGCCGCTGTCGTACAAAATCATCTTTTCGGCAAGCAGGTGTTGCCAGGCGGGACGCTGGGCGAGTATCAGGATGGCGGGAAGAAGTATCAGCTCTTCATCATGGAAACCACGTCCAGCCAGAATGCAGCCATTCTCTTACTTGATTTCAAGACGACGCTGACCGACGCGGCCTACATCGCATATATGGGCGGCTATTTCGGCACCGACGCCGGCAAGCCGGTCTATGTTTTCGCCAAACTGCAATACCTGGCCGGCGTGGCAGGCTTGCCGGAAGACCTGGCTGACCCCATCGCCCGCCAGCTTGCTGCGCGTTTGCAGTAAAAGTGAAACCGGCCGGGTCCGGAAGTATTGTTACCAACCGCCTGGACATTACACTGGTGGAGAGCGGGGAGTCCACGTTTGATTAACGGAAAACGCGTCGTGGTTGTGCTGCCCGCCTACAATGCGGCGCGGACGCTGGAAGCCACGGTGCGCGAATTGCCCGACCTCGTCGATGAACGCATCCTGGTGGACGATCACTCATCCGACGCCACGGCCGAAGTGGCGCGGCGCCTCGGCCTCACCGTGCATGTCCACGAGCGCAACCGCGGCTATGGCGGCAATCAGAAGACCTGTTATGCCCTGGCGCTGGAGCATAAAGCGGATGTCGTGGTCATGATTCACCCGGATTATCAGTATTCGCCGCTGCTGGTGACGGCGATGGCGAGCATGGTGGCTTCGGGCGTGTACGATCTGGCGCTGGGGTCGCGCATCCTCGGCGGCGGTGCGCTGCGCGGCGGCATGCCGCTCTATAAATACATCGCGAACCGCGCGCTCACCACGTTTCAGAACCTCATCATGGGCGCTTACCTTTCGGAATATCACACCGGGTACAGGGCGTTTTCCCGGGAACTGATCGAAGCCCTGCCTCTCGAAAGAAACTCCGACGATTTTGTTTTCGACAATCAGATGCTGGCGCAGGCTATCATGGCGGGCGCGCGTATCGGGGAAGTGTCGTGCCCCACGAAATATTTCCCGGAGGCATCTTCTATTAACTTCCGGCGCAGTTCCATCTATGGCCTCGGCGTGCTGAAGACCGCTGTCGCGTACCGGCTGGCGAAGTGGGGCATTCATCGCAACCCCATTTTTCAGGGCTCCCGACCGCTTCCGGGTCGCGAAGCGGCGGACTCCGCGCCGTCATTCCCGGCAGCACATGACGGGCTCTAGCGCAGAAGTCAGGTTATTAGCCAAACCGAGTGGCATTGGCCTCTGGCTGTTGCTCGGCATCGCCATTCTGCGGCTTTGGATCATGCCGCTACCCTCCAGCTTCTGGGTGGATGAGATGGTGACGGTCTTTGTGGCCGAGCACCCGAACGACCCTTCCTTCGCGGCCGCCCCACAGGTGCCGGCTTCTATCT
>Ga0209698_10002475_pt1 | contig 20937 bp, 32 predicted proteins | sample LitLauG_LLR_2012_FD_187203 | JGI IMG/M metagenome (GOLD analysis project Ga0209698, IMG submission 187203) | Freshwater sediment microbial communities from Pennsylvania, USA - Little Laurel Run_MetaG_LLR_2012 (SPAdes) (version 2) | ecosystem: Environmental > Aquatic > Freshwater > Creek >...
CCGCTGCCAAGGCCGCGGAAGCGGCTCCTGGCATCATTGGCGCCGGCGCGAAGGCGGTTAACTCTGCTTTGGAGCTGCGCAAGGGACAACTGGCTCGCAACGCCTTGCGTCTGGCGGTCCCAGGAGCCGCTGTGGCGGGTGTACAGAGCCAAGTCGAAGGAGAGGGTCTTACTCCCCAGGCCGCTATGGAGACAGGGCTGGGCGCGGCTGGTGGCGTGGTTGGGGGCGCTGTGGCAGCTAAGGTTGGGCAATTCGCACAGAAGGCGGAGATACGCCTGCTGGCGAAGCATCTCAACGAGACGCCGGACACTATTGCACAGGCTATGCTTAATTTCCGCGCGCAGACCAACCGCGCACCGTCCATCGGGGAAGTGCTCGATATGCAGTCCCGCGGCGAGCTGCGGCAATTTGGGTCGCGCAACCCCGCGTACACGCAGCAAGTGGCAGAGACGCTTCAGGCGCGCGAGACTATGCCGCCCAAAGTGACGACCGGCAACGTCAGCCAGCCGGACGACCCCAGCTCGATTATGACGCGGCTGCAACAACGCATGGACACTGCTATGGGCGACAAGGCGGACCCGGCGGCGCTGCGCAACCAGCCCGTCACATCCGGCATTGGGGCGCCGTCGTTTCTGGAAGACCCGCGTGTGGCGCGAGCGCTGCGCGGCGACCCCGAGTTAACGGAGCTAGTTAACGACGCCGTTGCTAACCCTACTCACGCGCCGCTCACGGTGGACGACTTCGACAACCTGCGCCAGTCTCTCCGCGCAGCGCAGAAGTCCTCCTACGCCACCAATTCGATACGCGCGTCCAAGATCGGCGACGTAGCCGACGCCGTGGAGCGCTACGCCTATCAGAAGCAGCCGGCGTATCGCGCGGCTCTCCTCAACAACAAAGCGGACCTGGACTACCACGACGCCTTCGTGCATGGGCTCAGCGGCGGCTCGCGTACGAACCCGCCCAACGATCTCATTAAGGCCAGCCTCGCGACGCCCACTGGCGACCTCGGCTATCGCCGCGGCGTGGCAGAAGCGCAGGCGGCGCAGAACCTAAGCGAACTCGCTCCAGGCACAATTCGCCCACAAGAGGACATAACCTCTGGGCAAATCGCGCATGGCGTCGTTGGAGCTGCTAAAATGGCAAGCTCGCCGTGGTGGGCAGGCTACCACATCACCAAGGCCATCCCCGGCCTGCATGCTTCGCCAGACGTGGCTTCGGCTATTGCTCAAAGCCTGCTAGACCCAAACCAAGCACAGCACACGATCAACCTCTTGCGCGCCAACGGCGTTACTGAGGAGGACATTTCCCGCACCGTCTCAGCGGTGTCCGCCTTGGCGGGACAAAAGGCCGCATCGCTCCCACTACGCGGACGGCAGCAATGAGGCACCCATGGCGAACTTCATTGTGCGAAACGGCTTCCTGCTGGCTATGGCCGCGCTTGAGTTCGGCCAAGCGGCCGTTGATCTGTGGCATGGAAACTATCCTCGCGCGGCTATTATGGCGTGCGCTGGCACTAGCTCAATCGCTTTTATCTGGGTTGTCTAAATGATCGAGCACTCACATCACCTGCCTGCATCGGTTAAGCCGTTATCCTTAGCAGTAACTTCCATCGGCGCGAGCACGGCGGCGGTGCTTTGGGGCTTGCACCTTAGCGACATCGGAGTTATCGTCTCCATGCTCGTTGCGTTTCTGGGCTTTGGCATCCACTTGTGGGCGACACTGCGTAGCGACCAGCGGGCACAGGAGCAACACGACGCTACAATGGAGCTGCTTCGCAATGGTCGAGGAGATAAGCCCGTATGAGTGGGAATGGCACTTTATTCCATTAACCTCATTAGACGCCAACTTGCGGCACAAACTGTTGTTGGATGCAGACGCGGAAATTGTCGAGCACAATGGTGCGCAAGGGGTTTGGGTAGAGCTTAGAAAAATCAAGGAGCAGGCGTAGTGGCTCTCGTAAAGGCCAAAGACGAGCCTATCCGCCATTTCGTCATCCCAGACACGCAGGTAAAGCCGGGCGTTCCTACGGATCATCTCGATTGGATCGGGCAAGCCATCGTGGATTACCGGCCGGATGTGGTTGTGCATCTTGGCGACCATTGGGATTTCCCAAGCCTAAACGGGCACGCCAAGCCGGGCTCTGCGCCGCTGGAGAACGCGCGCTACCAGGACGACATTGACGCCGGTAATCGCGGCTTTGCCAAGCTGTGCAAGCCAATGGAGCGGGTCCGAAACTGGAAACCGCAGAAGGAGTTTTTGGAGGGCAACCATGAAAACAGAGCTGACAGAGCTGCCGAAGCAGACCCTAAATGGTTTGGTACAGTGGGCTCAAACGCATGCCAAGTCCGTGGATTTAGGTGGAACGGTTTCCTTAAAAGGCGATGGATACACGGCATATGCTACTCGCACTTCTTCCAGTCAAGTCATAGTAAGTTTGCTATTGGTGGTTCCGTTGATAACCGCCTGAACAAAATCGGTTCCAGCTTCGTGCAAGGTCACGAGCAAGGCTTCCGCTACGGCAACCGTATGTGCGGTTCTGGGCATACGTGGCACGGGATCGTCGCAGGCTCCTGTTATCTGCACGTAGAGGACTACCGCGGCGCGCAGGGGCAACGGCACTGGCGAGGCGTTGTCGTACTCAACGGCGTACGCGACGGCGACTACTGCGTGATGCCGCTGACGCTGGACTATCTGTGCCGGAAGTACGAGAACATGAGTTTGTCAAAATACATGCAGAAAAAGTATCCGAAAGGCAACTGGGAGCATCTGCTATGAGCCTACTTTTCGATCCTAAAATTTTCAACTACGCCATCATGTCGCTATACGTGATGAATGCTGGCCGCTGGCTCTACTACGGCAGCTATGCCGATATGTGCTACTGGCTGAGCGCATTCGCCATCACCGCAACCGTGACGTTTGGATATTCGCGGTGAGCAAACTCGCATCGTCAGTTGCGTTCGCAGCGCTGCTTACAGCAACAGTCTACCAGCACTATCACGATGGTTGGGGCGAAGGATGGTTGATCGCCGGAACTATCATCATGTTTTTATTCGGGTGACGTGAGATGAAATATGACACAGGAGACTTGCGCGGCGCCGTCGATCTGAAGCGCGGCTTCAACCAAGGCACGGCCAGCGGCCTTCCGTTCTGGTCGCTCGACCCACGCCCGGAGGACATCCGTATCGAGGACATCGCTGCCCAGCTCGCACGTATCTGCCGCTTCGGCGGTGCGCTACGCGACGACGTGGAGCACTACAGCGTGGCGCAGCACAGCGTACTTGTGAGCCATCACGTACCGCATGGGTTCGAGCTTGAGGCACTACTGCACGACGCCGCGGAGGCGTATATCGGTGACCACATCAAGCCGATCAAGCACGCGCTGCCGGACGTGCAGCATCTTGAGGCGTTGATAGACAACGTTATCCGAGACAAATACAATCTTCCGGTACACATCTCGCCGGAAGTGAAAAAGGCGGACTATGAGGCGGTGCTGACGGAGCGCCGCGACGTTGTGCCGGAGCCGCGTGGCGTGGATTGGGGCGTGGCGAAGGCTGAGCCGTGGCCGGAGCGCATCATTCCGTGGGACGCCAGCACGGCGCGGTTCATGTTCTTGAGGCGGTTTAAGGAGCTTACGTGATGGGCGACGTGTCGCCGTACCGTGACGACAAAAGGAGTGAGAAAATGCACAAAACTTCGGACTTCAGGGTTGGCGACATAGTTGCCTATACTACCAAGCACATCGCGGAATATCGCGGCGAGGGTGTAGTTGTGGATACTGACCACGAGTTTGTGTATGTAGAAGACAAGCGAGATAGACGCGGTGGTTGGCTTCCAAACGGACTCAAACTTATTGATCGAATGCGAGGGCGGAAAATCGAAAGCGCCCAAAAAGCAGAAAGCGGACAGAAATATGACGCCGGCAAGCCGCCTGCATGGCGCGGGCTCGCCACATACTTCCCGAGGGCGCTATTGGCCGTGGCGGAAGTCAGCGGCTTCGGCTATGAGAAGTACAAGGAGTGGAACGGCTGGCGCAAGGTCGCGAACGGCGACCAACGCTATGCCGACGCGCTCCTGCGCCACACACTAGCCCGCGCAAGCGGCGAGACGTTCGATCCTGAGAGCAAGCTGCGCCACGCCGCGCAGGCCGCGTGGAACGCACTGGCGGTGCTTGAGCTGGAGCTTAATGCAACGGAAAAGGTGAATGATGCGAGCAAGTAGCGCCTGCGTTTCGCTCGTAACGCAGTTCGAGCAATTCCGCCCCACGGCGTACAAGCCGACGAACGTGGACCATTGGACCATCGGCTATGGGCACACCGCCGGCGTCGCAGAGGGCATGACCTGCACCACGACCACGGCGATAATGTGGCTACACGATGATTTATGCGCCGCGGAGGACGCCGTAAACGCCTTCGTCAGCGTGCCTCTCAACCAAAACCAGTTCGACGCACTTGTGTCCTTCACGTTCAACGAGGGCGCCGGGCACCTGGAGGAGAGCACGCTGCTTCGCAAGCTCAACGACGGCCAGACGGCGGCGGCCGTGGCGGAGTTCGATCATTGGGTGTACCAGAACGGCAAGCTCCTAGACGGCCTTGTGCGCCGCCGCGCGGCTGAGAAAGCGCTGTTTATGCTATGAGAGCTGCGACTTTACTTTGTCTATTTTTATGTAGTTGCCAATACGACTATGTTAGGGGAAGTAAAACCGGATTTGCGCAAATAAGTTCTACGTTTCACTTTGTTCTGCTGCGCTGTCAAATACCAACATGGAGTTGTAAATGAGCAAAGGCGCCGGCGGCAGCAAACTATTGCGCGTCAAAGTGACGCAGCTTCACAGCCAAATCTATCGCGGTAAGCTGGGCGACGCCGGGCCGTTGCCGATATTCGACGTTAACGCGCGCCCCATTCGCGACCATATCTGGGAGGATTGGATCGGCGGCGGCAATGGCGATGGGATCGGCGGCGGTGCCTATCCGTGGATGCCGGCGGAAATCTGGATCGAGCATACGCTGGAGCCGGAGGAAAAGCCGCTATTCATGCTGCACGAGCTCCACGAATATAACCGCATCCGCGCCGGCCTCGACTACAACCGCGCGCACAATAGCGCCAGCGCCGTAGAGCAGGAGGCGAGGGATCACCCGGAGCGCTTGTCGCGGCTGTGGGCGGCGGAGCTGGCGATTGTCAAGCAGAGAGGATGACATGACTACGCACGAAGTAAAATGCCTTCAATGCGAACTACGAGAAGCTGAAGAAGCTAAAATACGGGAGCAACTACGCCAAGTTGAGCTAATTGAAGTGATCGCTAGGCGCATCGCTAAGGAGGAGATTGCACTGCTTACGCAGTGGAAATTCTATAAATAAATGGCGCTGCACATCACGCCCGATCTTCTGGAGCGCACCTACGAGCTGCTGCGCCACACGCGGCCGTTCAGGCGTTGGAAGCTGCCGGAGGCGGACGATGTTGAGTTCCACGTCACGCGACACAGGGACAGATTCGGGGATTGCACTGACGGCGACCCTTACACCATCCGCATCTCAAGCACTAAGCATGACACGCTGGCGACCGTGCTAGAGACGATGGCGCATGAGATGTGCCATATGCGCGACATCACGCATGGCAAAGTGTTCACGCGCCTTGCGAAGCAAGTGTGCCGGCACCACGGCTTCGACCCTAAGACGTTTTAACGCCGCTGATCTTCTCTACCGTGCGCAGCCCGCCCATGCCCAACATACCAAACATGAGCTCCCACAGATGATCGTCCAGCATCGGCGGCTTCGGCATGTGCAGGCCGGCCCACAGCGTTCCCCACACGGCCAACGGTATGAGAAGGTACTGATACAGCAACGCCGCGGCGCACACCCAGCCGATAGCCGGGCGCCAGCCGGACACAAACACGTTCTCGTTGGCGGCCTCGGTTTTGTTCACGTCGAGCTGGGCGAGTTGGCCCTTCACCTGGGCGTCGGCGAGCTCTAGCTGTATCTGGTTCTTAACCTGCTCCGCGGCGTTCTTGTCCGGCACGAGTCGGTCTACGACATTGTTAATGACAGTCAAAACAGGGGCGAATAGCTCCCACATCTCGGCACCAAATGAAAAACCCGCCGGACCTTCGCCCGGCGGGTTAACAAAGTCAAGGCAGTCTATTCGCCGGCGAGAAAGGCGTCGAACGACTTGGCCGCCTCTACGATGCTGGCCGGATCGGTGCCGCCCGGCGCCGCCCGTATAGCCAAGTCCAGCGCCGTAGCCCGGCGGAGCGTGTCGGCGTTGGCCGCGGGGGCCTCGGACGGTGCTGGGTCCGCCTGCTTGGCTACGCGCGTGCGCTTCGGCTTGGCGTCGGCTACGGCGTCCACGTCTGCCGCCATAGCGTCGGCCTCGCCCTTGGGCGCGTAGAGCTGTTGGCGCACGCCGTCGCTGAAGGCCGACTTGGCGAGCTCCGACGCGGGTATCGGATCATCCTCCACAGGCACGGGCTCGGGCCGCGCCGTCAGCGTGGTCTTGATCGCTTGGCGCTGCTCAATTTCCGCGCCGGGATCGCGGCGCTGTCCGAACGTGGCGCGTTGCTTTCCGGTATGCTCCACAGCTTGCGCCGCGGCCGGCTGGCCCCAGCCATTCGGGACAACGCGCGGCGCCGGCGCAGCGCCGTTGCCGTCTTGGCGTGACAGTTTACGTGCTTCCATAGTCGTACTCTCCTTTATCGCCGGCAAAGCCCCGGCAGGGCTATCTGCATCGCGCAGAATCTCGGTAGTTAGGTTCTTCAGCAAACGCTCCTGCGTCGTGCTCTTGTCCTTTAGAGAGCACATTACCAATTCGTCAATTGTGGACCTTGCCACGAAAATGTGGTTGACGACCCGTTTGGATTTGTTACCTTGGCGGTAAACACGTTGGATGAATTGCTCGTAAAGCTCAAGATCCCAGATCGGCCCAAGCCATCCAATATGGCTAGCGCCACTTCCTTGGAGATTAAGGCCGTGGCCAGCCGATGCGGGATGGGCCAAGAGGATGGTGGTATTTCCTGCGTTCCAGTCATCAATAATCTCCTGTGTTTTCTTCCCACTCACGCCGGCACCGATATATGGCGTTCCGGGGAACCGTTGCAACAGGCGCTCAAGATCGTGGTTAAACTCGTAGGCTACGAGAAGCGGCTGGCCGCACAGCTCCTCAACTAGCTCCTCTAGCGCGTCCAGCTTGGTGTCGTGGAGATTGGAAACTATGCGATTTTGCCCCTGCGCGGGCGAATCATTCATATAAACCGCACCGTTCGCCATCTGCTTCAGCTTGCTGTAGACCGCCGCAGCGTTGGCGCCCGTCACGACGCCCTCCGGCAGCGTGGCGAGCATCTGCTTCTTCATCTGGCTGTACGCCGCGCGCGCGGCGGGCTCCAGGTCCACGTAGCGCACGTCGTCCACCAGCGGCGGCAGGTCAAGGTAGTCCTCCGCACTCATGCGCAGCACGTAGGGTGCAATGCGGTTCTCTATGCGTTTGGCGGCGCCGGGCTGAAGCACGTAGTCGAAGCCGTTGAAGTCGGGTTGGAAGTAGCTATCCCGGTAGTGCGTGATGTACTTACCGAGCGCGGCGCCGTCGTCTATCATCAAGAATTGCCCAAACAAGTCCAAGTACCCATTCGGAATAGGGGTGCCAGTCAGGCCCCATCGCCTCCTTACTGTCTTCAACCGCGGCCTTAAGCTCTTTGAGCGCACGGCTTTTGGGTTTTTGAACTTTGTAAGCTCGTCTATTACCACCGTGTCGAACGGTAGACTTCTTCCGAAGAACTCGTTTGCTAGCCATTGACATCCCTCCGGGTTAATCAGCCAAACGTCGGCGTCGTCTTTTAGCCGCTCTTTCTTGTGCGGCCCGTGGAGCACCGAGAACCGCAGGTGACGGAACTGGCTCCACTTCTTCGCTTCCTGTTGCCACACGGTTTGCACTACGCGCAAAGGGGCAACTACTAACATGCGGAGTGGTACTGCGCTTGCGCTGGACAACGCCGCAAACGCGGCAAGAGTAATGGCCGTTTTTCCAAGCCCAGGGTCCAGAAATAGCGCCGCGCTGTTCTGCTGCGTCAGGAACTCCACCGCTCGACGCTGATAATCCCACGGCTCCCACGGCTGATGCGATGGCGGCACGCGCCGAGTCGATGCTGTCGCAGACATGAACATTTTGACCTAGCTCCCTCAAACGATTGATGCGGTGCTCCTGCAAGCGCGTCGGCTTCTTCCCCGGCGCTTTGAACTCTATCCATAACTGAATTGCGTAAGGCGGATCGCCGTAGCCCCATTCTCCTCGAAACAGAAACAACACATCCGGCCACCCGCTCGACACGCCGCGGCCAAAATGCATTCGTATCGCCTCTCCGCCTAGCTTCTTGGCGTAGGCGATGGCGGCTCGCTGGATCGCTGCTTCACCCAAATTTGCACGGGCCATTTTTGCTCCTCGCATATGCGCACCACTTGCACTTGTCATTCGGGCGCGGCGCAAACACTGTGTCGGCGAACATCGGCGCCACGCGCTTTTCCCACTTCTCTTGCAGCTCGCCCTTCTGATGCTGTTCGAACTCCGCTATCGTCTCATGGCCGGCGTCCAAATACCACATGCGGCTTGTGACGTGGCTAACGTCGGGAAAACGGCACATGAGCGACAGCGCGTTGAGCTCGCGCTGATCGGCGTGGTCTGGATACTCCTTACCAGTTTTGTGATCGACTACATCCGAGTGGCCGTCCGGGTACACCACGCCCACGTCCAGAATGTTGCGGAACCACGTATTCGCGCCGAACCAACCCGTAGGCCGCCAGCTCTTTGTGAAGCCCCATTGCTGCTCCACCACCACGCTGTCGCGCGGCAGATCGTGCAGCTCCCACATCTGCGCGTCGAACTTGGCGAGCGACGGCGGGAAGCCCGTAGTGGCGCCGCTGATGAACGCCGCGGCCTCTTTGTGGATCGTATCGCCGCGCGACGCCGCCGGCGATTGCTCCTCCGGCAGCTTGTCAATGTGCTTCAGCTTGAACTTCAGCGGGCATTGCTCCCACAGTGAGATGCGGCTGTAACTCCAGGCGGTGAGCTTAGACATGAGCGCTTTTCCAATTTCTGCCGCGGCGTATATAGCTTATGGCAGTTGGCGACACGTTGAAGTATAGCGCCAAATCTACGCCGGCGAGCTCGGAATCAATAATGTATTGTGCATCGGCTTTACTCAGCTTAGCTTTGTGGTGAGCCGCACCTTGATAAAGCGTACCGTGCTTTGCTTTATCCGCTAAGTTTCCCGCATGTGTATCCCAGCGCAAATGTTTTGGTGTCACGCAGCCGTCGTGACCTCTCCCGCATGAATGCGCCGCTTCGTGATCTGGCGTAGGGCGAGGGCCATTGTAAACTTCACAAACTACGACGTGCGCAGCACGCCAACCCTTATTAGGCTCCCATGTCGCACCACGGCCAGCAGAATTACGACCGAATGGCCACAGCAAGCATTCGTCCCCGTCATAAACGACAGCTATGTTGTGCAGCCATTCCCAAGTGTACGCGCGCTTCACTGGCATAGCAGGCAATTAGCCTCTGGTTTGCATTGCTTTGCATCGCCCCACGATGGGCCATGCTTAGGAGAAGTCAACATAGGAATGGACAGCCGCGGCAGCTCCATGAAATGCTTTAAGCGTTGCATTTCTTCCACCGCGCACTCCACAGGAGACGACAAGTCCACTTCGTCATAAACTTGCACCAGAAAGCGCGCTTTTGGGCCGCTCTCATACCACGAGCACAAAGCCTCTTTGGTAATGTCCGCGGCAGACGCCTGTGCGTAATAATTTATGAGCTTGTAGTCTTTGCTCCGCCCATCCTCGCCCGGCGGCTCGCAGTAGTATACGCGCCCGCCCCATGTGCGTATCGGCTCGCCCTTGCGCACCAGCTCCTTGATAACGTCCACGACCTGCTTGCGGCCCGGCAGCGCGCGGTCATGGAACGCCTTAAGCTCCTTGGCTTCGGCGTTGGTGCAGCGCAGCTTACGCTGTAGCGCCGGCACGCCGCCGCCGTAGAGCCCTTGGAAGTTTAGGGACTTGACTTTGGTGCGCTCAATCTCGCGACCAGCCACGCGCTTCAGCTCGTCTCCGACGAAGGAGTGCGGGTCGAGCTTGGGGTTGGCGCGGTAGGCGTCTTGGAGCGCACCGTTTTCGGCGTGGGCGAACACCCGCATTTCTTGCCCGTCAAAATCCCGATGGAGGAACACTCCTCCCTCGTCAGGCAATATATATTTTCGTACAAGCGGCAAAGGAGCCACCCCAAGAAAAGCAGGATGAATATATCCGTCATCGCGGCCCTCCCATGTCTTAGATAGGTTAAGAAAATTGTGGTTGTTCGTGCTCGGGCGCCCGCTGCGCGTGCCCCCTGCATATCCGCGAGTTTGGTTCCAATTGGTAGTAATATACCCCTTATTGCGCACAGCTTGCGACAACCAAGGCTCCATGAACATGCTAAGGCACGTCTTGAGGCGGTTGCGGTAGCCCAACGCGCTCGCCACGCGCGGGTCCGTGAACATGTGAGGTAGCAGGTTGTCTTTGCTTACGCTAAGCTGGCCGGACTTGGTTTTCACCCAATTCTCGGCCGGCACAACGCCGCGCTCCAGCAGCACCTTTGCCAGCTCGCGGTCTGCGTCGAAGTTTAGGTTTGGTGCTTGTAGCTCCTCGCAAAGCCACGCTTCCGCAATCTCTTGCTGTACGCGATAAATATAGGAATCATTGTGGAGTGCGGCCACATCTACGCGCATCCCTATGCGCTCATTCTCCATCAAGATCGGCAGTAGTCTCCTCTCGCGATCATAAGCGGCACCCATTCCTTCACGCTGTACAATTGGCCACAGGTGCTCAAATAGTGCATGGGTACGCTGTACGTCTCCCACGGCGTAGGACGCAACCAAATCTCCAGGGCACTTTGCAATCCAGGCTCCAAGCTCGGATTTGTTGACTTTTCTTCCATACGTAGCCTCCAGTTGCGCGCGGTGCTCCCATATCCAGCCGTTGAGCGCGTCTTGCTCCTCCGCCGGCCAGCTAAGCAAGTCCGCGGCGAGCTCCTTCAGCCCCAGCTTGGGCGCGTGGGGATCGGCTAGGAACGCGAGAAACTGCGTATCGTGGACGCGCTGCCACGGCAGCTCTGGCAGCTTCAGCTTTTCATAGGCGACGGCGAGATCGAACTTGGCGTTGTGGAATAGGATAGGAAGGCCGCTGTTCCATACTGCCAACAATTCATTGCGCGAACGCTCAAACAGCGCATTGTTGTGTATTGGATGCCCCCAGGCCAAATAATAGCTGGGATTGCTCGGCCACTTTATCGCCACCCCCACCGGCACAGGGGGATAGTCCGGGCGCTGCTCTATCGCCTCAGTTTCAAAGTCAACTGTGATGACTTCGGGCGCTTTCACGAAGCCGGCCTATTTTTCTTCCCTATTTTTCTTCAGCCAATCATATAGCGCGCGAATAAACGTTTCATGCATTTTAGAAAGCACGTATGCCAAATCTTCATCGCGATAAACAGGCTCTAAATAGTATCCGTACTGAAGCGTTTTTTCGCCTTCTGCCCACGCATTAATACGGATTGCATTAGCGTGAGGGTCCCAACCCGCCTCAATCGCAGCTCGCCGTGGCAGCGTAATATTTGGAGTCAGAAATGGTACACTAATGTCTACTGGCTCGGTTGCGGTAAATTTACACTCCTGATAGAATGGAGCCTTGTATGTAAGCTCAGCAATACGGCGTTTAGCTTCTTCAAGTTCAAGATCGACTATAGTAGAGAAGCGCGACATTTACCATCTCCTTATTATTGAGCGTCATTGTACGTGTGGAAATCGTCGTGGACGATGGACGCGCATTCGTAAGCGTCCTTGCAGTGGTTCACCGGCATGTCCACGCCAAAACGATAACCCAACACGCGCCCAATGGTCCACCGGAGCACGTAGGCGCCACCGTTGACGACCCAATAGGGAATGAGCCAGCGCGTGTAATTCTTCACCACGGCGCCCTCATAGCAGCGCGAGGAGAAGGTTTGGTCGGGATCGCCGGCGCATACCGCGTTGAACAGCAGATCGGCGGCATAGGCGACGTGGAACAGATATTTACCCGGCAGCATGGCTACCTCCGCAACCCCCGCAGCCCAGCCCGCGGCGCCTGCTCGCGCTCCTGCGGCGGAGAATACGGCGTGATGATATTGGCCGCGGCCTCCTCGTGCCGCCTAAATATGATCGGCGACAGCTCGTCCGGCAGCGGCTCCAGCATCTCGAACTTGACGTGGTATTGGTGCTTAGGGTGTGGCTGCAAGTAGACCCGCGTGATAAACGCGAACGGTGGGCGGCGATGCGCCGTTTGGAGTTGTGCCACATACTTGCCCCACTCCTCCGTCACGCTTGTCGGCGGCACCTTAAGAAACGCCACTTCAGCGTTGGCGAAATGTGCTGCGTCAGTGAACAAGTCCAGCGTCAGCTCGCGGCTGCCTTTCGGCTGCGAATAGAAGCCGGCGGGTATAAGCGCCAGCCGGGCCCGGTTCTGACACGCCTTGCCGCGGCCGGTGTCGGCGCTGCCCCATTGGTCATGCGGGCAGCCCTTGCACTCGCTGTGCTGCGGTACGAAGTATTCCGGGCTCGATTGCATCGACTCATGCGGCGCCATTTCGTCCTTGCGCCGGCCGAAGGCGTAGCATGTCGGCGCGCTTGGGTTGTCGGGATCGAAGCGCTCGGCGTAGTAGGTGTTCTCAAGGATGCTATCGAGGATCACCACGGCCATCTGATTGCCGGGCAACTGCTCCTCGCCGAAGCTCAGCACGCCGGCGCGCGTGGATAGGAACGTGCCGCCGCTCAGCGGATGCTGGTTGACGTATTGCGCCGCAGCTTTGGCGTAGGCTTCGTCGTAGTTCGTCAGATCATTTGCCATTGTTTACTCCTATCAAATTCAAAGACGTTTCTTCGCGTTCCGGCGAAGGCAAAGACATCAAAAGACGCACAAGAACCTCTTTCGTAAGAGAACGATGATTATGTTTAGCCTGCTTTGCTATAACGTCTAACAGTGTAGACGGCACAGCTACTTTTCGGTAGCTTATCATATCTTCGTGATACTCACATCCGGCACAAGCACGCGCTCGACGCCGGGTATCTCCTCGCGTTCCTCCCACATGTCCTTGACCGCAGTCGGCACAAGGCGCTTTTGCAGAAGGTCGAAGCGGTCATTCTTGCGCACCCAGCTCGTGAACACGCCCCAATCCGCCAGCTTCGGCTCGGTCTTGGTCACGATCTGCGCGCGATAGAACTTGCCGGCGGCGCCGGTATCGTCGGACTTGGATAGCGTATCAATGATGTGCTCGCGTATCTCACTCTCGCGTTTGCGCACGGCCTCCACTTCCTTGTCCATGGCAAGCCGCAGCGCGCGAACCTCAGAGTACAGATCAGCGCATAGGCCAATGCTGTTTGGCACCGGTGCGCCGGCGGTGAATTTAATGTCCATAGTTTTGCTCCTCTACACAGTACCCTCGCCGCCGCAGCGGCCACAGTCGATAACCCCAACTCTCGCGCGCACGTATCCCACACCTTTGCATTGCGGGCAAGGAGTTTCGCCGCCAAGGTTAGCGAGAAGTAAATCCTTTGCCTCAACTAGCGCGTGAACGTCGCGGCCAACGTCGGCGCCAGCGATCTCGCCGGCGTCGGGATGCGCTTTGCGCACGGCCGCCACAAACGCCGCGCGCACAGTCTCGGCGGTGTAGCCGTTTAGCAGCCCAAGAAGTTTGCGCGCGGCTTGCAACGTCATTTGGCTTGCCGTAGTTGCTGCTTCAAATCCACATAGCGCGGCGCATTCTTGATCGCGCGCTCAAAATCCGCTTGCTTCAGCGGCGCGCTCCAATCATCGCGGTGCGCCATCACAAGGAACTGTTGAATGCGCCCGCCCCAGCGGAAGCCGCGCGGATCGTCCGCGCACTCCAAGTATGGCACGCCGCAATCGCGGAGCTGCCGCGACATTTCGCCCGACACTGTGTTGAGCGATTTCTTAGTGTTGTACATACCAGCCGCAATCTGCGGGAACATGCCGCGCAGCTCATCCGGCGTGTACCAGTCTCGTATTTGCAGCACGTTGTAACTGTCTATGATCGTTTGCGCTTGCTGCGCAACGGCGGAGTTTGGAGATTCCTGAGCTCGGTTGGCCCAGTCCATCGCCGTTTCAATCCACAGATAGATCATATTGGCGTCGGCAGTCAGCGTATCCTCGGCCAGCTTTTGAATGTCCGTCAGACTCTCCATGTAGGCCATGCTCTTTTCTGCGGTCAACGGCGCCTCTTGCGGCGGTGTCCAGCCCTCCAAGTCATAGCTTAGGAGCCAGTGCATCAGCGCCTTGCCGCCGCCGGCGTCCTTCCATTTCGCCACGCGCTTGTAGAACTCATATTCGCGTGGCGGCGGGGCGCCAACTACGAACATGCGGCGGTCGCCGTGGTGGAACGCGCCGGCCGCGCGCTCATTCGCCGTCAGAATGTATTGCGTGTAAGAATTGATCTGGCGCGCGACGCGATACTTCTCATTCATCGGCCGCTTAAGATCGCTGATTAGAGCGCGCAGGCGGTTGGCGCCTTTGCGTAAGTCCTCCTCCTCTACTTCGTTTATGATGCAAAGCAGGTTGCGCTCAAGCCAGCCTTGGAACGTAGAGTTTAGATCGCTGCTTGCTTGCTGCACTGCGTAGGGCGCGAACGCATCGTAAAGGCATTCCGTCCACAGCCCTTTGCCGGCGCCCGGCTTGGAGATGATGACCAGCGCTATCGGTATTTTCTTAGCCGGGTTCTGCGCTTTGTATGCAAGCCACTTCAGCGCGAAGTCATGTAGTGCTGCTGGCAGCCGGCTCATGAGATGCTGCGTGAGCTCTAGGAACGGCGCCACGTCGCCCGGCGCCGGCGCATCCCAGCCGTGCCAGACGTTGAACGCAGGCTGCCCCAGCTCGCTCTTGACTATCTCGCCCTCGCCCGGCCGGAAAAGCAGATCGGCGTAGCGCCGCGCCAGCGGATGCGTCAGCCATTCCGTCGCTACTTTGATGATCTTTACGCCCGGCGTGCGGCCCGTGACAATTCGCCGCGCCGTCTCTGCGCTGTACTTGCTGCCTTTCTCGAAGCCGGCGGCCTTCAAGAAGTGGCGCGCGCCTACGTCATAGACGAGACTTTCGCGTTCTATCCACGCGACGTGAGAATTGAGCGCTACTACTGCGGCGTCAACGGCGCCTAAGGCGTCAGTAGACACCAGCAAATTGCGAAAACGATCAACCCCATTAGCAAGAAGGTAATCGTCCAGTCCACACTTGTCTCCATTCGCCAGTGGTGGAAGTCTCACAAGATAGCAGCGCGCGCCGCGCTTGCGCATCAGCTCCTCGACAAGCCGCGCCTCTGCCATTTGGATTTGCGGATTCAACGCGGCGTCGCTGTCGAATACGATGTAAGTCTCGCGGCCGTTCCATTTGAACTCATCCAGCTCTGGCAAGAGTTCACCGTTCACAAGATAGTTTCTGACGCCGCCCAAGCCGATTGTGGGAAAGCCGGCGAGGCACGCGGCCAGCGTTTTCTTCTCGCCCTCCGTTATAATCAGCGGCTCTTTTGTATCTAAAGCAAGTTTACTCCAAGCAATGCCAGACACAGGGAAGTAAGCTCTGGCCCCACTAGCGGCGGGCTGGTCATAACGACGGGGTTTTCTTTGGGTAAAGGAACCCGCCGTGGGTCGATCCGCGAGATAGCGCACTCGACAAAAATGCGAGTTGCCGACATACGTAACGGGCTCGCCATTGCAGTCGTAATAGGGCAAGACCAGCGCCGGCAATTGCTGCATATTGTTCGCGATTGTGCTCGCATCTGCGACCTCAAAGATACCCGCCGCCTCCGCTTGCGCCGGCGTGATACCGCTGCGCGCAAGATCGGCCACAGCCTTTTCGCTGAATGACAATGTGCAGCCCTCGGAAAGCGGCGGGAAGTGTACGGATTATTTTGTGCCAGTCAACTTAAGAACGCGCCGGTATTCCTCCAGGTCAACCACGCCGTCATCGGGTGGGCTTGGATGCCCGTTGCGCCAGCGATACTCGGACTCCGCCGCCGCGCGTATCAGATTGCCCGAAGCGTTGGGATAAAGATGCTCGAAATTGCGCAGGATCGTTTCAAACTCACTCATAGTTATTCTCCTTTATTCCACAGTTTAAAGAACGTTGCTGCACATACGCGCTCATACTCCGCCCAAGCGGGGTCGCGCACGCGCTCATACTCTGCCCGAGCGGGGGCGCACACGCGCTCATACTCCGCCCAAGCGGGGGCGCACACGCGCTCATACTCCGCCCAAGCGGGGGCGCACACGCGCGCATACTCTGCCCGAGCGGGGGCGCACACGCGCTCATACTCTGCCCAAGCGGGGGCGCACACGCGCTCATACTCCGCCCAAGCGGGGTCGCGCACGCGCTCATACTCTGCCCGAGCGGCGTCGCGCACGCGCACATACTCTGCCCGAGCGGGGGCGCACACGCGCTCATACTCTGCCCAAGCGGCGTCGCTTAGAAGGTTACGGGCGGCCCATTCCCAGTCGAACTTGTTGGCATGCTCCACACAAAGGGCTTCCGTTAGCTCTAAGGAGTCGCCGCTTAGCGACTCAAAGAGCTTTACTTGGTTCTCGCACGCGCCTTTAGATCGTAGGAATTCTGATGTGATTCTCATGTGATTGTGCTCCATAATTGAAAGATAACCCACAAGATAACCAGCCACGAAAGAATGCCGATGGCAAGAGCTGCGGCCAGCATCTCGTCAATCGTCACTGCCTCGCCTCCTTTGGGAATACGTCCTCGCGCCACACATGCGCGATAAGATACCAGTTGCCTTCCGGCGCCTTGCGCCGCAGCACGCCATAGCCGCTTTGCCGGCTGATCGTGGGCCTAAGATAGCCGAATGCTTGGCGCATGGGAACGCGCCCAAACGTCGTCAGCGGCGCTTGGAGCTCCGTTGCGTATTTCTCGACAAGCTCCGCCGCGCCATCCAGCCCTTGCACAATGTCTCCGCCGTAGCGGGTGATTTCCTGCGTCGTGCTGTATTGGCGGCCATTGGACTCAGCCGCCAACACGTCCAGCTTGGAGCCCGTCCAAAACTCAAAAGAGACATACCAGCGTTTTTGCCGGCGGTCAGCTTCGTCCCGTAGCTGCTTGGGCGCAATGCCCGTGAGCTCTGCCTCGACATACGGACGGAACGCGGCCAAGATACTGCCGGCCGCTGTCTTTCGCATTGGCGCGTTGTCATCGGCCCGGACGGCGGCCACAACGGCCGCCGCTAGTTCTCTAAGATCGCTCATGTTGCTTCCCTTTGCACTGCGTCAATGCACGCGCCCCATTGGGCGCGCTGCGCCATCGCGGCCATACGATAGCCCTCAAGCTCTGCGCCCGCATAGCGGTTTATGCTGTTAATGTTAGGAACATAGGCAAGATTGAGGCGGTTCAACAAGCGGCCGCCGGACAGCGCCAATGCGCGCCTGTAGATTGCTTTCTCGCGCATATCAGCGTCCGTCGCACCATAACCGCCCACGACAAGAAACACGTCGTCTGTAAACGTGACAACGGCCTCAAGATATGGCGCGCGCGTGGGCGCCGCTTTGCGCGTAGTCCACTTGTGATTGCATTTTGGGCATTGTGGCATAGCAGTTGTCTCCTTATAGGCCGGCCATTACCAGCGCCAGCAACATCAGCATGGCACCTGACAATAGTTCACGCATTGGTAAACCTCCTTAGCAAAGGCGCCAACGGGCATGACTGGACTCCAGCGCCTCAAAATGCGCGGCAAGCTCCGCAGCGAACACGCGGCGCCGCTCACGCCAGCGCTGATAGGCGCGGGCGCATAGCGCCAGCTTGGCGATAGGCGCGGGCATATGGAGCGCTGATGTAGGTGTTGCTTGTGCCTTGGGCGCATCAGGCGGCCGCCCATGGCCGCCTGATGCGACTGGTGCCATTGGGATAGGCGGCCGGCCATCGCCTCCGCCGCCCGCTTGCGTGGTCGCTGGAACGAATTTAGGCGCATAGGCGAAGTCTAATGCCATGATACGGACTCCTTGCTGCCCGGCTCGACAATCGCCAGCGCCTCGGTAGCGGCCGCTGACTGACGATCCTTGGCCGGCACATCGGGGCATATCGCCGCGTATATGCGCATTTTCTCGCTGTAGACTTGCTGCGCCACAAGGCGCCGCAATTCGTTCGCGTGGTCTAATGGTAGTGCCATGGTCTTTGCTCCTCTTTTAATCGCGCAACATGTCGCGCAACGTCTTGTTTTCTTCCACCCACACCCATGCCTGGACATAGGCACCGTGGTCAGCGCCGCGCGACACAGCGGCGCCAGCGTCAATTTCAATCGCGCCGTCGCGCCCATACAGCGCCCGCGCGGCCTCAATAAATTCTGCGTCAGTCATGCTCCTTGCTCCTTGGTTTGTTACCCTCAGTCGCAACTCTGGGCGCCCGGCCCTCACACGGGCGCCCTCAGTTGCGGCCGCTACGCTGCGACCTTGAGCTTGGCGGCCGGGATAAGGAGCTCCAGCGCCTTTGCTTTCATATTGGCGCCCGATCCGAACTCGGCCGATAGCACGCGCGACTCTGGGTTCGCGGTGTTCTTGATATGCTTGGTGTGATCCACAAAGCGCGTGACAGCGTTGAGTGCCGCCCATGACGTGAGCGGCGCCGTGCCTTCCTGCACTGTGTCGCCATAGGCACGCTTAAGCGCCTCGAAATTGTTGAGCTTTTTCGTGCTGACGTCTTCCTGCTTGGCGTCAAAGGGGATGTCCAATAAGCTCTTGAAAAAGTCTGAAATTTCCTTGGCGCTAAGTTGGACTTGCAGCATGGCGTCGCCAAGTGCCTTGTATTGCGTGAACCCTTGGGCAATCGCGCCCAGCTTGGCGGCCGCTGCTTGGCCGTCAAACTTGGTATTGTGGCGAACGCGAACCTCTGCGCTGCTATCATACAGCGACATTGACAGCGTGTTATTGCAGACAACGCGCGTCATTGTGGCTTTGGCGATTGTCGCCATGGTGCTGTCAAAGCTAGTCGTGATAAGCAGCCGCGCCTTGTGCTTGTCGTTCGCAATGGTGAATTCATCGGCGAATGACGCCATTGCCCAAATCACGCGGCCGCCCTTCAGACTGCCAAGTGTGTCAATTTTGAACCTCGAATCCACGCCTACGAATTGACGCATGAAGTCCACCATTTCACGCGGCTGGTGCACGCGGTAGGAGTCGGTCGCAAATCCCAACACAGCGCCAGTATCGCTGCGACAGTGGAAAAAATTGTCAGGAACCTCGCGGAAACGATCTGCGGCCGGGATGTGGTCAAAGTCAGTTGACGCCAGCGCCGCATAGGACGGGCATTGTATGACGCGCCAGTCCAGGCCGGCCTTGCGCACGCAATCGTCCAAGCTGTCATCGGGCGTGATTTCGTGGCCAAGCCCATGCCAAATGTCCTTGCGATTGCCAACAAACGCCATATTGGCGCGGCCATTGCTCATGTCAATTTCATGTGCCATCTGCTTTGCTCCTTGATCCTGCACCATTGCAGGGGAAGGCGGCCATTGTGGCGGCCGCCCATCGCCGCAATGCTTACCAGTCGCCAAACGTACAAACGCAGCCACAGCCCCCTGAAGTGTGCTTATGGCTCGCAAAATGCGCGCGGATTTCTTCGCGGCGCTGCGCATCACTTGTTTGGCGCGCGAAGTAATCCTTCTGCCATCCCGCACGCGGCGCTGCGCCGGCGCGCAATTCATCACATCGCGCACACTCACCAAGCGGCGATTTGCGACCGAAGCTCATGCTGCAATTTTCAGAATGCTTTGTCATGGCGCTTGCTCCTTGTGTGTGACCATCATGCGCGCAAGGTGTTAAAAAATTGTGAACGCATTGCGCGCATGCTGGATTTGGTTATTAATTGGTGAATTTTTTGTTGATACCATTGGATGCGTTTTCCACTGCCCGCTGCTCGGCCATGATTTGCAGCTTGGATTTAGGTGCAGGCGATATGTTTTCGCCGCGCGCGTAGTCTGCGGTTACACGGATTTTAGGGGGTAAAGGCGCACCATCTGCTAGGTCAGACAAGGCACAACGCAGGATGTGTATGCATTGCGCATTGGCAGATCGGTCATTTTCTAATGCTTTTTCCTTGAGTTTAATGTACAATTCTGATGGGATGCTCACTGTATGATAGTAGTATTTGTTGGCCATTTGCATTTCCTTTCGTTGTTTGTGGCTACCATTTCCATTTTAGGTCGTGGTTTATGCTATGTAAATACACTAACGAAAATGCGCTGTCAAGCGACGTTTACAGTACTTACATCTACATGTTGCGGTTCGTGGTTCAACATATTGTGGTTTTCTGACTTTTTTCTCGGCCTACTCCTTATTCCGTACTGGCATACTACTTATATATTATATATTGCCACTTCCGTATTCAGAATATGTGTGTGCGGAAAGTAAGCGTTAACCATTGGCCCGCCCGAAACTGCGTCGGCACATGCGCACCACATGTTCGCATGTGGTGCGCATCCGAGTACCGCGCATCCGAGCTCCTCCATAATACATTATCTCATTGCGACCGAATGTCGCATGCAGCAACGTGCTTAACGGATGGTGACCATCCCGATTGATTCGATTCGATTCAAATTGATTCGATTTGAATGGTTAACTTGGTGGCGTGGTTAACTTGGTGGCAAGGTTAACTTGGAGTTGCTGGAACTGGATTGCTTAGGGGGCCGGAGTGGTTCTTTTTTCGTGGAGTGGATGGCGCACTGAGCCGTCCACGCGCGACACACCAAAATTTCCCAGCCTCACATGGTTAACGCATGAAATACGATTTTCCGCTTGCGAAAAGGATTACAAACCGATACTTTGCGTGAGGGAGCGTTACGCACGTCAGCCGTGTCTATCGCTATGAGGCAGGTGCGCACGCGGCGCCGCGTGC
>Ga0209698_10002477_pt1 | contig 20931 bp, 16 predicted proteins | sample LitLauG_LLR_2012_FD_187203 | JGI IMG/M metagenome (GOLD analysis project Ga0209698, IMG submission 187203) | Freshwater sediment microbial communities from Pennsylvania, USA - Little Laurel Run_MetaG_LLR_2012 (SPAdes) (version 2) | ecosystem: Environmental > Aquatic > Freshwater > Creek >...
GCTGCGTGCACGTCTCCGCTGAAGCCGAAGTACACCGTGCCGTTGTAACTCAAGATGGCGCAGTTGACCGCCATCTCGCCTCCGACCGGAACATAGGGGTAACAGCGCAGCATCTCGTGACCCAGCAAGTAGAGCGGAAATTGTGGCCCGGGCACATTCGTGCACACCAGGTTGAAGGGCGTGATGGGCAACTGGCTGGCGAGCGGGCCGGCGAGCGCCTGGACGGAAGTGGGGAAAAAGCCGATCAACCCACCGGCCAGACTTACCAGTTCCGCGGCATGCACGCGTTTTAGAAAGTTGGTTCGCTGATGCGCGGCCGCCAGCAGTTTTCGCGGATTGCGTATATCCAGCGGAATGGTGACCGGGACCAGCGAGATGCGGTTCCCTAATTCACCCGGGTTCTCGTTGCCGCGCAAATTGACGGGGACCATCATGCGCAGCAGCTTGCCTTTCACCCGATCGCCATGGAATTCGGAGTAGCGGCGGATGGTGGCCGTCATGAGTGCGAGAATGACGTCATTCACACTGGTACCGCAGCTGTGCCGGATGGCCTTGACGTCGGCCAGGGGAATTTCTGCCCAGGTGAATTTCTGGGGCCCGCGGTAGGGAACGTTAAACCGCAGCCGCTCGGTAAAGGCTGTTATTTCCGGGAGCAAGCGGGAAAACTCGTCGGTCGCGAGGGCGCTGCCATTGGCGGCGACTTGCTCCGCGATGCTCACCATGTCTTCCAGCGCGGAGAGAACTCGTTTGACGACATCCGAATAAGAATCGACCACGCCGCTCATCAGCGAGGTCAGCGGGTCAGGGCGCGGTGGAGGCGGAAGCCGCAGCTTTTTTCTGGGCAGAATCGGGGCCACCGGGCTCGCGTCCAGGAGCAGATTCATGATGCCGACCCCGGCAATGCCATCGGCCATGCAATGGTGCAGACGGATGATCATGGCGGTGCGGTTTTCTTTCAAGCCATGCACCAGCGTCAGGTCCCACAACGGGTGCTGGCGGTCCATCACTTTGCTGAATATTTTTCCTGCAACTGCCTTCAACTCGGCTTCGGTGCCGTGCTTGAGGGTCAACTGGCGCACGTGGTTGCGGATCTTAAAGGTGGGGTCGTATTCCCAACTCGGAAGACCAATTCCGAACGGGGGTGACATAACTCGCTTGAGGTAGCGGGGAAGGAGCGGCAGCTTCGACTCTACGAACCGAAGGTAAGCTGCGAACGGGATCTCTCCCTCAAAGACGCAGACACTGGCCACGTTGAGCGGCATGCCCTCACGCTCGAGATGCAGAAAAACGGTGTCCCCCCAGGAGAGGCGATCACCGCGGTTGTGGTTCTGCATGACAGAACTCCTATTCAGTTGTCTGGCGCTTGCTCTGCAACTTTTGAGGGGCCCCCAGCGTCCCGCTCGGCGTGTTTTATGCGTAGTCGATCGGGTGACCCTCCAGCCAGTGCTCATCCCGGACCTTGCTCATGTTCTTGAAAGCGCTCGAAGTGACGCTCGCAGCCAGACGCCGGTTGCCCCAAACCATACCGATGCCGAAGCCGACGGCTCCTCCGAGCAAACCAAATACAAATGCTTTGCGGGGTGACGACCCATGCCCGTTGGTTGCACAGCTGCCCAACACGCCGATGCACACTCCCAGGGCGGCGGGCTTCAAGGCATGCCGGGCCGACTCCTCAAGAAGCGGAGCGAGCCGCTCCCCGTGCAGAAACTCTCCTTCAGCGGAGCGTGCACCCTCCAGTCCAGAATCCAGAAGCTTCCGGCTGTAATCAATCGCGGATTTCGACCACTCGCTGACCTTCATCGGGCCACCTCACTGTGCTAACGATCGGGCACCGGGTTTTGAGCACTGGCCATCGCCATTAGTAAAGTGGGAATACGAAGGAGTCTGCGCCGAGGCAGAATCTTTATCCCCCTGCTCAATTGCCTGGTCACCAGACTTGTCGGGATTGCTGCAGACGCGTGACACCCACTTGGAAGCGGTCGAGCTTTCCGTGGTTCGTGCGCTGAACCATACCGCAATCTCGATCCCAGATGAGTAGACCGCTTGGAGCTGGTACAGGTCAGCTTCATGGGTCACGTTTCACCGTGACTGAAATCACACCGGAATGAGTGGAAGGAACTCGAAAAGCCAGAAGTGGCCTGCAGATTCGCGGGGCGGCAACCGTTTTTCTGAACCTTACAAGATCGCGGGAGCGTTGTGGCTCGATGGAACCAAGCCCACGCCGCCCCCGCTGCGTTCCCTGAGTCGCTCGCCTCGAAAGGCTTCGCTTCGACAGCGCACCTGCCGCTCAGGGACTACATTCCGATTTGTTGACGCGAAGCCTAGGCAATCACATACTTCCCGGTTTCGATTACTTTTTGCGCAATCGTTTGCCGCAGTGCCACCGTATTCCATGGTTCGTATTTGCACAGGCGGCGGAGGATTGCCATCTGCGACCGCAGCATGTCGCCCTCGGCGCAGGCTGCGATCACCATTCTTGCGGCGCTTTCAATTCGTTCGATTGCGCCCGCCATGTAGACGCGGGTCATGGCGACGGCTAAGGCGGCGTGCGGCTCACCGTTTCGCATGGTCAGTTTCTCGGCCCGCAGCACGGCAGACTCCATGGCGTAGGTTTCAATGACCATGTTGGCGATCGCCCCCATGATCTCCTGTTGGTCCTGGATGGCTTGCATATACTTCTGAGTGGCAACTCCGGCTGCGAACAGGCCGATCTTCTTGGCCGTAGCAACCAACCTCCGCTCGTCGGCAAGCAGACCGATGGGTCCCTCGTCCCTTACGCCAGCGAGTATTTCGTCCATCATCTTCTTGATTACCGCCATTAACGGGAGTTGGCCCGACATTGCCCGTTTCAGCAGAAAACCGGTAATGACGAGCCGGTTGATTTCGTTGGTGCCTTCGAAGATCCGGTTGATGCGGGCATCACGGTAGGCGCGCTCGGCGGGATACTCTTCGACGAACCCGTATCCGCCGTAGATCTGCACCATCTCGTCGACCACGTGATTGATGAACTCCGATCCCCAGACCTTGAGGATCGAGCACTCGATGGCATACTCGTCGATCACTTTGCGGACCTGGCTGATGTCGGTATGGCCCTCGCCGAGTTGCGCGATCGCCGTGTCCATCATGCCGACGGTGCGATAGGCCATTGCTTCGCCGGTGAAAATGCCGGCCGCCATGTTGGCCAGCTTCTCGCGGATCAGTCCGAAATCGGCGATCACCTTGCCGAAAGCTTTGCGCTGCTTGGCATAGGCCGTGGCACTCTCGATGCAGTTGCGGGCCGAGCCAACGCATCCTGCGCCCAACTTGAAGCGGCCCACGTTCAGCACGTTGAAAGCGATGTGATGCCCTTTGCCAATCTCACCGAGGACGTTTGCCACCGGAACCTGGCAGTCATTGAGGATGAGCGGACAAGTAGATGAGCCGCGAATGCCCATCTTGTGTTCTTCCGCGCCCACCGCAAAGCCGGGGAACTTGCGTTCGACGATGAAGGCCGTGAACTTATCTCCGTCCACCTTGGCAAACACGATGAACAGGTCGGCGAAACCTGCGTTGGTGATCCACATTTTTTCGCCGTTCAGGAGGTAGTGCTTGCCGTCAGGGGAGAGGCTGGCCCGGGCGCGGCAGTTGAGAGCATCCGACCCGGAGGAGGATTCGGAAAGCGCATAGGCTCCCACCGTGTCGCCGCTCGCCAAGCCGGGCAGATACTTCTTTTTCTGTTCTTCCGTTCCGAAATAGACGATGGGCAGTGTGCCAATGCAGGTGTGAGCACCCCACGTTGTGCTGAAGCCGCCGTACTTGGCGAGGCGGTCGGCGATGATGGCGGAGGTGACCTTATCCATCTCCATGCCGCCGTACTGTTCGGGAATGTCGACGCCGCTCAGTCCAAGTTCGCCTGCCTTCTTCACCAGTTCGCGATTGACGGCGAACTCCTTGTGCTCCATCTTTTCGATGTTGGGAACGACTTCTTTCGTGGCGAATTCTTCGGTCGTTTGCGCGATCAGCAAGTGCTGGTCGGTGAAATCTTCTGGAGTGAACACGTCGTCAGGCACCCGCTCCTCGATCAGGAAACTGCCGCCTGCGATCTTGGTCGTGGGCACTGCTGAAACCGTAGCCATATTTCACCTCTTCCATATCGTTGAATCAGTTCCTGGTTGCGAAGGGATTGTGCAACGCAGGTTTTCGGCCGGGAGTTAGCGGAATCTTCATTGCGCGCCTCGCCGAGAGAACAGAAGGCGTCGTCGTTGGGGCGACCGCGGATTTGTTTAAAATGTTGGCAGAAACCGGGCGGCGTACCCCTGCACCAAATCAGGGCGCGCCACCCGGGGTGGCACAGTGCCGGATGCGCGGTTACGCAGCCGGTATCGTGTCAGGCCTGTTAGACGGCGACCGCTGCCGCCGCATGCTTCTTGCCACGCACCGGCCGCTTCGCGTGGTGTACGGTCTTAACTACGTGCTTGGGTGGATTCGTCGACTTCATTAATACGTCCATCAATGACTTCTGGGCATCGACGTAACTTTGCACGCCTTCCCGCGTAAGTTCCGCCAGCGGCAGAAATGGAAATGGCGTCAGTGATTCCAGAGTCTTGCCCGCAGTTTTCAGGTTGGAGTTCATCTGCTGTCCGGCCAGATCCGCCAGTTTCTTTTGCGCATCGATGAACGACTTGGTTGCCTGCCGCGCCAGTTCGGTCAGTTCGGTATTCTTCATTTTCTTGACGGCACCATTGGTGTGTTTTCCGCCGGTGGCTTTGGCAGTCTCTTCGGCGACAACATCCAGGAACTGCTTCTGCGCTTTGACAAAGTTCTCCATGCTCTCGCGGGCCATTTCCATCAGGTGCTCGCCTTGATACACCTTGCCAGTCTTGGTGGCCTCGACCCAGGTATGGGTCTGCTTGTCGGCAATTTTCAGGAATTCCTGCTGCATGTCGATGAAAGCATCCAGGCTCCGGCGCAGCAGGTCGGTTACCGCGTGCACCGCGGGCCAATCCCCGACACGCTCTTTCACGCCGTTCATCAGCAGTTCATTCTGTTGCTGTCCCAGATCGAGCAGAATCTTCTGCCCTTCGATGAAGTTAGAGACGCCTTCCCCAGCGACTTCGCTCAGAATGGCGGTCGGAGAGTGGTGCGGGTCGGACAACTGTTGCCGCACCGCGTGCATGACGTTGGCGTTCTGCCGCATCGCTAGATCGAGCAGGATGCGTTGCGTAGTAAAGAAAGTCTGAACCCCCTGCTGTGCCCAGCCCGAGAGAAGCGAAACAAAGGACGATTCCCTGGCATGAGTCCGAGAGGATTCGTGCTCCATCACTGCCATATGAATACCTCCAAATTGCTGCATTGCAGCATCAGCTAAACTATACAAGTCCAAGGAAATCATGTCAAGATATAGTTGTTCGTTTGTGCAGAGCAACATAGGCAGGACTGACCATGAAGCCATCCACCGTCGTCATCAAGAAATATGGCAATCGCAGGCTCTACGACACCGCCGGCAGCCGCTACGTGAACCTCGACGATATTGCCCGGTTCATTCGGGAAGGCAAGGAAGTACAGATTGTGGACGCAAAAACGGGCCGCGACCTGACCAGGGTCACCCTGACCCAGATCATCACTGAAGATGCCAAGGACAAGCCGACCGGCCTGCCGCTCGAACTGCTGCGCCAGTTGATCATTGCGTCCGATGAGGTGCGGCAGGAATTCGTCATGTGGTATTTGAAGTCGGCTTTTGACACTTACGAAAAGGTGCAGGATGCTGTCCAGAGCCGCTTGACGGATGTTCAGTCGGCCATTCTTTCTCCCGTGGATACGATGAAGCGCTTCCTGGGAGCGGCAGCACCATCCCGACCCAAACCTGAGCCCGAACCGGAACTCGATACCTTGCGCAAACGAGTGGCGGAGCTGGAGGCGCGGCTCGAAAAGAACGCGACTGGGGGCCAACGCACACGGTCGCGTAGGAGTAAGCCGCTCGGCCGCCGCCAACCAAAGTAGGGCCGGCAAGATGCCGGCGCTACTTTCCAAAATGTGATTGGAGTCGACGAGAATCGCAGGTTATAATTCCGCAGCACAAACGCTTCCGCCCATTGCGCGCGCGGGGTTATGGGCATAGCGGCCGGGTCGAACTCAGGGATTTAATTGCGGCGCAAACCGAAAACTGCAACTAGTCCATCCAGGATCAGTAAACGGACAAACACTCCAGCTGCCCTCGCGGAAGCCGATACTCCACTTTGGACCGAGGCCTTGTTCGGCGCTGAGGTTCTCTTGCTGCACGCCACCCCCGTGTATTACGGCCTTGGAGTGCATCCGGGGGATGGATCCGGCGTGATCCTCATTCCCGGTTTTCTCGGCACGGATCTTTATCTGGAGGAACTCCACAGTTGGCTGGCACGCATTGGATACCGGCCATACTTCTCAGGCATCGGGATCAACGCCGAGTGCCCGAACCTGTTGATCGAGCGTCATCTGAACGAGACGATCGAACGAGCCCTCACGGAAACCGAGCGGAAAATTCATTTAATCGGCCACAGTCTGGGCGGACTGATCGCGCGTTCGCTGGCAAGCCAGCGGCCGGACGATGTCGCTTCCGTGATTACGCTGGCATCGCCTTTTCGCGGCACGGTTGCCCACCGCGCTATTCTCAACGCCGTGGAAGCGGTTCGGCTGCGAATCCTGCAGAAGAATGGCCGCGCTGTGCTCCCCGAATGCTACACCGGGCGTTGCACATGCAGTTTTCTGGACTGGCTGAAGCGCGAGGTTCCGGATTCCGTGGTCGAGACTGCCCTCTACACGCGTCATGACGGGATTGTGGACTGGCGATATTGCATGACCAATAATGACGACGTCGACTTTGAAGTCCCGTCCACCCACATCGGCATGGCGTTTAATCCCGCGGCGTACGCGATCGTCGCCGAGCGGCTGGCGATGGCTCACTCCTCTTAATGAGCGCGGCGGCCAGCCATTTCCAATACAGCGCCGATCGTCGTCTCGAGTTCCTGAGTGGGCACCTTGGGTTGCTCGAGGCGCAGCGAGGCTCTGGCGAGGCTGTTGTTCCGGACTTCGAAGCTGCCCGTGCAATTGGTCTTCAGGTAGTGCAATTGGTGAAGACTTGGCCCGGCGCCATCGATGGCCGCTTCCAGTTGCAATCCATCCGGTGAGGAACAACGAAAATTCCAGGCGAATTGGTCATGATCGTTTCTGGTTTCCCGCAGATCCCGAAATTGGCGCTCCTTCCCGTCATGCCAGAGCACTGCTTTGCGAAAGGCCAGTCCGAATGGCATGTCATACACCAACGCTTCCAGGGTGCTCGGCGGCCCGTCGCGACGGGGAAAGTAAGCGTGGGCCCACGTCCAGAGGTTGCGATGGCGGTATCCACAGTTATGCCCTTGGGTTCCGAATCCGAGAGGGTCACCCGCGAAACAACGGCCGTCCAGCACGATCTGTCCAGAGAAGAGCGCGTCGGAGTGCGGCGTTCGCGAGAAACCAATCCAGCCCTTGTCGCTCAGCGTGCAGTGAAATGTGGAGCGATAGTGCAGGTCCCAGGAGATCGTATGTCCGTCAAGCGCCAGAGCTCCCCGGCAGGAGTTCTCGTCAATTCGGTTGCTGCCGATTTGGAAGTGAAATGGATCTTCTCCCCGGGCGCTGAGGTCCAGACCTTCCGCCGGGAATCCCTGAATGAAGCTTTGCGGCTTTCCATCGGTGGGAAACCATGAGGCCCATACCTGAACCGGCATCCCCTGCGGATTTCCAGCGCAACCGCCGCGCCCATAGTTCATCAGCAAATAACGAAACCACCATGCCCCGGCGCCGTCCCCCAGCCCCAGCCGGAGAAACCAGACTTCGTAGCGGCGGCGGGCCAAGGGCGAAGAATAAACTTCGTTGAGCGTCTTCACGGACTATGGCGCGGTGAGCACGCACCTTCGACCCGATCATACTCCAGCCGCCATCGGAGGCCTTCACCCAGATTGGTCGTTCTTGCGGTGCCATTTAGCATGGGAATGTGAAGGCTCAGAAGCGATTTGGCCTGGCCCGCGCCCTTTCCAAAATGGGCTACTGTTCACGGTCGCGGGCTGCGATGCTGGTACGCGAAGGACGCGTGACTCTCAACGGGCGCATGACTCGAGATCCCGAAACTCCAGTTCAGATTGGGCGAGATCGAGTTGAAGTAGATGAAGCGGCGATTGCCGAATTGCCGAAGGTTTATCTCGTGATCAACAAGCCTCGTGGCGTGGTGACGACTGCGGCCGATGAGAAGGGACGCCAGACCGTCTACGATTTACTTGATCCGACGCTACCGTGGGCAGGGCCAGTGGGCCGGTTGGACAAGGCGAGCGAAGGGCTGTTGCTGATGACCAACGATTCGGAGTGGGCGGCGAAGATTACCGATCCCGCCAGCCACCTGGACAAGACCTACCACGTGCAGGTGGACCGCGTGGCGGACGAAGGTCTGGTGGCGAAGATCACGCGAGGTGCGACGCTCGATGGCGATCGCCTGCGGATAAAGGCGGCGCGGCTCCTGAGGTGCGGACAGAAGAACAGCTGGCTTGAGATTGTCCTGGATGAGGGAAAAAACCGGCACATTCGACGCCTGCTGGAAGCGCTGGATGTTGAAGTCCTGCGACTGGTGCGGGTGGCGGTCGGGCCCCTGGAACTGGGTGATTTGAAGAAGGGCGCGGTGAGAAAGTTGGAGTTGCGGGAGAAACAGGCGGTGGATCGTGCCCTGCGCCGCTAGACTGTCAAGTCACATCCGGCCTGGCCAAAACACTCCCCAAAAAGAACAGGCGCATGCCGATAGATGTGGGGTGAGGATGGCAACGGCATGCGCCCTATTAAGTTGTACCCAGACTAGCCTTCCAGGTTCTGGATGTCAAGATAAATCTTTTACATTCAGTCACTTAGCGGCGTAATCTAGATCACCTTTCGAATCCTTGCGCAAGTGCATGGATCACATATCCGTGTGACCTGGTGGAGCGTGCCGTCGTGCGTGGTCAGGAGGCCTTTTCGGGCGGCAAACCGCGAGTTTCGAGATACTCCTGTGCCTGGCGAAGGACTTTGCGTTCGTTGCTATAGGCCAGTTGGCGGTTTGCATCGTCCAGGGGCACCCAGAAGGCCCGTTTCACTTCGATCCGCATGTCGGGTGTCAAGTTGTCGATCTCTCCCGAGACGTAGCGCAGCAGATAGAAACTCACGACCTTGAAGACGCGTTCGCCATCTCCCCAGGTGCGCACATACACATACTTGATATCGACGAGCTTGGTGACCAGCTCGGCCACAATGCCGGTCTCTTCCTTTACTTCGCGAAGGGCGGCGGCCATCGGCTTCTCACCCGGATCGACCAGCCCCTTGGGCAGAGCCAGCACGGCGCGCGTGCGCTTGCGGGGCGACTTGGCGGGCTTCGAGCTCTCCTTCTGCGGCTCGATCAGGGCAACGTTCCAAACTCCGTCGATCTGCCGCAGCACGACTCCGCCCGCCGAGATCTCCCGCGCCATGGGCACAAGGTATCAGGAATTTTCGAGTCGCGCAGTTTCTTGCTGAATGCGCTGCCACGCCCGCTCGACATGCCGCGCCTCGGTATTCGTCTGGCTGACGCAGAAGCGCAAGGTGAACATGCCGTCGAGCCTGGTGTGGCTTAGGTAGAGGTCGCCACTGCCGTTGAGGCGGTCCATCAGTATTTGATTCGCATGGTCTCCTGAGCGCAGCCGGAAGCAGACCAGGTTGAGCATGGCGGGCGCGGCCAGCTCGAAACGCGAATCGGAGCGCACCCATTCGGCAAACCGCTGCGCCAGTCGCACGTGCTCGCGAACGTGATGCTGCAGGCCTTCGATTCCGTAGTGGCGGATCACGAACCACAGCTTGAGCGAGCGGAAGCGGCGCCCGAGCTGAATGTGCCAATCGCGATAATCGATGACCGCGCCCGATTCTGTGGCTTTGTTTCTCAGGTATTCCGGCAGCACCGACAGCGTTTGGATGAGATGCTTGCGATCGGCAACGTAGAAACAGTTACAGTCAAAGTTGGTGAACATCCATTTGTGAGGGTCGAAACAGTAGCTGTCCACGAGGTCCACACCGTCATGCGTAAAACGAAACTCGGGACAGAGAGCGGCCGTTCCGCTCATAGCAGCGTCGACGTGCAGCCAGAGCGCGTGCTCCCGGCAGATGCGGGCGATCTCGCGGACCGGGTCAATTGCGCACGAGGAAGTTGTCCCGATGGTGGCGCAAACAAAGCAGGGAATCAGCCCCGATTTCTTGTCGGCTTCGATCTGGCGCGCGAGAACATCGGAGCGCAGGGCGAAATTCTGGTCCACTTCGATCGGGCGCAGGTTGTCCGAGCCCAGGCCAACGATCTTCATGGCCTTCTCAACCGAGGAGTGGGTCTGGGTCGAACAATACGCCACCAGTTTCCCGTCGCAGCCCCGGTGATTGCTGGCGAACTGAGTGGTTCGCTCGCGGGCTGCCAGCAATGCGCAGAGGTTGGCGCTGGAAGCTGTGTCCTGAATCACGCCGCCTCCGGCGCTCGTAGAGAGAAACTTTTCCGGCAGGCCCAGGGCGGGGACGAGCCAGTCGAGTACGTGCGTTTCCAGTTCGGTGCAGGCCGGACTGGTTGACCAGAGCATGCCCTGAACGCCGAGTCCGGAGGAGAGCAGATCGCCCAGGATTGCCGGCCCCGAGGTGTTGGCGGGAAAGTAGGCATAGAAATTGGGCGATTGCCAGTGGGTGATGCCGGGAAGAATGACTCGCTCGACATCCGCGAGGATCTGCGCGAACGCTTCGCCCCTCTGCGGCGCACTGGGCGGCAGGTGCGAGCGGACTTCTCCGGGCTGAACGCGCGAAAGGACGGGAAAGCTTTCGACGCGGGCCATGTAGTCAGCGATCCAGTCGACCACGGCGTGGCCCTGTCGGCGGAACTCCTCGGGAGACATGTGGAAGGATTCAGTGTCAGGCATAGAATTTGTAATTGGTAATTTGTAATTGGTAATTTTCGAGTCGTTGCCGCATCACCAATTACAAATTACCAATCGCAAATTACAAATTCTTTCGGTCTAACCTGCCGTAGTACACGCGTGTGTTGTATTCGAATTCAACCAGGTCCTGGTGCGCGTGGGCGCAAACGATGCGATCGAGTTCGCGCATCATCGGGGCGTGGTTGGGATGACCTTCGAGAGGCGCATAGGAAGAAGATAGCAGGCGTCCGGCGGCGCTTTCGAAACCGAAGTGCTGGCGGAAGTCGAAGACGCGTTCCTGATACGGCGACGGCGCGAAGAACTCGTGGATCACGGCGGTGGTGCGCTCGTGGCGGACTTCCTTGTAATCGGTGCCGTAGGTCAGCAGGAGTTCCTCGTAGTCGCGCAGAAAAGGCGTGGTTGCCGTGCGGCGCTCGTTCCAGATCAGCACGCACCATCCAGATGGCTTCAGGATACGTGCGAACTCTCGTCGGGCACGGTCGCGGTCGAACCAGTGGGCGGCCTGCGCGGCCGTGACGAAATCCACCGATGCGGAAGGAAGGGCCGTGGCTTCGGCTGTTCCTGCGACGGACGTCAGCTTGTCATACCCGGCGAGCAGGTTGCTGCCCGCTTCCCGCATTTCCGGGTTGGGTTCGACGGCAAACACTGCATTGCCGTTTTCGAGAAGCAGCTTGGTAAAGATTCCGGTCCCCGAAGCGATGTCGGCGACTACGTGACTTGGTTGCAGTCCGCACTCGTTGCGGAGCAGATCGAGGACTCCGGGGGGATATCCGGGACGGTAGCGAACATAGTTCTCCACCCGATCCGAAAAACGTGCGGTTGGCGGCTTGCTCATTACTCCTCAGTGTAACGTGCCAGCGGGAGGCTCTGAAGGCACGATACAATCGTTTTTTTATGCCGGAAGATGGTATTCGCGGGGTAATGGAAAACGAGCTGGCGAGTGTGGGGACGGCAGCGCCGGACTTCGAACTGCCAGCGCTGGTTGGCGGCGTTAAGAAGCCGGTGCGTCTGAGCGCGTATCGCGGTCAGAGAAACGTGGTGCTGGCCTTTTATCCCTGCAACTGGCAGGAAGCGAGCGCGAAACAGTTAATTGGATATCAGAGGGAACGGTCGCGCTTGCTGGCGACCAATGCGGAAACGGTCGCGGTGACGGTCGATTCGATCATGAATACGACGACCTGGGAACGGGAAATCGGGCCATTCGATTTTCCCATCTGTGCCGATTTCTGGCCGCACGGGGGAGTTTGCGCTCGTTACGGAGTATTGCGCGCGTCCGGGCTGGACGCGGGGGCGAGTGAGCGTGCCGTGTTTGTCATCGATCGCGACGGACGAATCGCTTTCCGCAAGGTCTACGGTTCGGAAGAAGTACCGGCGATGGGAGAGATCTTTCCCTTGCTGGAAAAACTCTAGGGTAGCGCCGGCATCCTGCCGGCTGTCCCGAGGTCTCGCCCTCGGCGGCGGTCGAGGACTCCCGCTGGAGACAGCCGCCGAGGACGGCGGCGCTACCTTAGGCGGCTGGTTTCCAGTTCCTCCCAGGGGATCTGTCAGCGCAGCCAAACCGGTACTAACTCAATCCGGCCAAGGGAGATTCATGAAACTCGCATCCGGTATCGCGCTGTTCCTTGTTTTGCTGGGCTCGAACCTGCGAGCCGTGGATCACCCCAACAAGGAAGAAGGCACAGTCATCAGCGGGTTCCGGGATGTGGCCGCGGAACAGGAGATCGAGAAGCGTTTTCTGGCTGTGCCCGATCCCAAACTGGCGGAAGAGCACCTGCGCATTCTGACGCAGGCGCCGCACATCGCGGGGTCGCCGGAAGACAAAGCGACAGCCGAGTATGTGGCGAAGAAGTTTCGCGAGGCTGGCCTCGATGCCGAGATTGTCGAATACAAGGTGTGGATCAACTATCCCTCCGAAATCAATGTGGACATGACCGCGCCCGCCGGCGTCGAAATGCATGGGCCGCGACGCGAGCATGTGGACGCCGATCCGTTTCAGGATGACCCGCGAGTGGTCAACGCCTATAACGCTATGTCGCCGTCCGGAGATGCGGAAGCGGACGTGGTCTATGCGAACTACGGATCGCCCGAGGATTTTGACAAGCTGAAACACCTGGGTGTGGATGTGCTGGGCAAGATCGTCATCGTTCGCTACGGCGAGAATTTTCGCGGTGTGAAGGCGTTTGTGGCCCAGGAACGGGGCGCGGCTGGAGTCATTATCTACTCCGATCCGAAGGATGACGGCTACTATCGCGGCGATGCATATCCCAAAGGACCGTGGCGCCCGGCGAGCGGCGTACAACGCGGATCGGTCGGATACATGTTCCAGTTTCCGGGAGACCCGACCACACCGGGCGCAGCCTCGGTTCCGACTCTGCCGGAGTCGAAGCGCGTGTCACCCTCTCAATCCGAGCAGTTGCCAAAAATTCCAGTAACTCCGCTCTCCTACGCCGACGCCTCGCCGATTCTCGAGCATCTCGGCGGACCGCTGTCCCCGCGCGAATGGCAGGGTGCACTGCCGTTTACCTATCACGTGGGCCCGGGACCAGCGAAGGTACGGATGCACCTTAAGCAGGACTACCAACTGCGGACCATTTGGGATGTAATTGGCAAAGCGCGTGGGGCGACATCTCCTGATGAGTGGGTGGTCGCGGGCAATCATCGCGATGCCTGGGTCTATGGCGCGGTCGATCCGAACAGCGGAACAGCCGCGATGCTCGAGACCGTCCACGGCCTGGGCGAGTTGCTGAAGTCAGGATGGAAGCCCAGGCGGACGATCGTGATCGGAAGCTGGGATGCGGAAGAGGAAGGTCTGATCGGGTCCACGGAGTGGGGCGAGGGCCACACGCAGGAACTGGGGAAGGCTGACGCCTACTTCAATATGGATGTAGCAGTCTCGGGGACAAAGTTCGGCGCGTCGGGTGTACCCAGCCTGAAGCAGTTTATCCGCGAGATCACGAAGGCGGTTCCTTCGCCTCCGGGCGGTACGGTGTACGACGTGTGGAAAAAGACGAGCCAGCCGAAGCAGGAGAGTTTTCGCCCGCAGGAGACCAGCGCAAGCACGTATCGTCCGCCCGCAGCTAACGTGCGGGGCGATGTCCCGGTGGGCGACCTGGGCAGTGGCTCGGATTACACCGTGTTCCTGCAGCACCTGGGTGTGCCCAGCACCGATATTGGTTCGACCGGGGACTACGGCGTCTACCACTCGGTGTTCGACAATTTCGCCTGGTTCAAGAAGTTCGGCGATCCGGATTTTCGCTACGAGCAGCAGATGGCGCGCGTGTACGGACTTGAAATCGTGCGCATGGCCGGCGCCGACGTGCTTCCCTACGACTACGAGGATTACGGGAAAGAGGTCCTGGTCTATCTGGAGGGAGCCAAGTACAAGGCCAGCGACCGTTTTGGAGACAAGGTGCCGGATTTCTCCGCGGCGGTGGAGGCGGCGCGGCATCTGGAGGAGGCGGGGGCGAAGATGCTGCAGAAACAGCACAAAATGCCTCCGACTCCTGATCGCATGAATGCTGCGCTGCGAGAAGCAGAGCGGGCGCTGCTGATTCCCGAGGGGCTGCCCAACCGTCCGTGGTATCACCACGCGATTTACGCACCCGGCCAATACACGGGGTACGCAGCCGTGGTGATTCCGGGAGTGAGCGAGGCGATCGACCGGGGTGATCTTCGCCGAACTCAACAACAGATTGCCGCGTTAGCGGCTGCGCTCAACCGGGCCGTCCTGGTTCTGGAGCAATACCACTGAGCAGCATACAGACCGCGGCGCAGGTCAGCGCAATGGAGCGCCGAAGGCAGTTGGGGCTATGCCACTTGCACGGATCATCTCTCGCTCTCCTCAGTGTTCGCGAGAGCTAGCCATGGATCTGCTCGCTCGCGGATACGTGGTTGAAGTCGTGTCTCCCGATGCGATTCCGGACAACTTCGCGGACCTCGAGCTGCGGGTAGAAGCCGACCCTTCGAATGATCTGACGGCGAACGTGTCTGTGCACGATGGCCAGCATTCAAACTCATTCAATTTCGTCCATCATCTCAAGGAACCGATGGTCGACTTCGTCCGCCGTCCGCCGGAAACCGGCCCGGCAACCTACTTCCCGGACGGCTTGGTCAGCTTTAATGGCGAACCCGCTTTGTTCGACGCGATCGAGTTGCCCCCTGAAGTCGCGGAGCAGCCCATGCTACCATCGAATCAGGTACTCAAGCTCCCGGACGAGCCGCAAAAAGCGGACCGGCCGATCACGCTTCCCGAGCAGGGTCTGCCGAGCGTGAAGGAATCTGAAGAACGACATGTTCGCCGCGGAATCACCCTTATCATCCACCGCTCCCGGATCAAGCCCAAGCTTAAGGTCACACTGAAGTTCAAGCGGAAGACGAAGCCGGTGAACGTTTCCGGTGGATTGTTCTTGCGATGGGCGGCTAACCTTGCAATCGGGATCGTGTTGGCAATTGTGCTTGCGAGAGGCGTACGCCGGGAAGGCGGCGCGTCCTCTGCTCAGAGTTTGCCGGTTGCAGGAGCGGTGAATGTGTTCGCGGGGCGCCAGTCCACGCGACCAGCCGTCAGCGCGGCTGCGGAGGGTCCAGTCTCTGGATCGGTGGAGAAGGCGGGGAAAGGATCAACAAGCTCAGCGCTGCCCGGGGCTCCGCCGGTTTCATCGAGCGCGAACGTCGAAAGCTCCCTCCGGAAGACGGACGATCTGGGCACGCCCGAGGCGGCGGTTTATCGGGACCAGGCGGTCGCGCAGTTTGTCAGGAGCACCCGGCATCACAAGGGCCATGCCAAACACGATGCCGGCCTGATTGCGGCGGATACGGTCCACTATCTCGACAAAACATTGGCGCCCAATCACAGACAGCGATAGCCGTTCTTGGCGGCCTTGGATGCGCGGCAGCCCAAGTCGCGAACTTCGGACATGGTCGGTGGGAAGGGTATACTCGGATTCCCGGGTCTGATGAGCGCGCAAACAGCTATCCAGCACCTCCTCCAAGGACTGCCCTCGGCAGCCACGACCACATTCCTCGCGCTTTTCCCCATTGTCAACCCGCTCGGCGGGATTCCGATGTTCTACTCGCTCACGGCCGATTTCCCAGCCACAGAACGCAAGCGCACGGCGTTGAAGACCGCTACGTACGTGATCGCAATCCTGGTGATCTTCATGATGTTCGGAAGGTTCGTGCTGAACTTCTTCGGGATCTCGCTGCCTGTACTGAAAATTGCGGGCGGGTTGATCGTCGCCAACACGGCCTGGGGCATGGTGACCGGGTCGAGCCGCATGACGATGGAGGAAAGCAGCGAAGCCCTGACCAAGGAAGACATTTCATTGACTCCCATGGCGATGCCGCTACTCTCCGGGCCAGGCTCGATCGGGGTAGTCATGGGGCTGGCCGCGCATGCGGACAGTTTGCTTGCCTATTGCGGGATGGCGATCGGAATTGTGGTTCTCGGACTGGCGGTATACCTGTTGCTGTGTCTGGGAGGTCCGTTTGTAAAACGCCTGGGCCCGGGCGCGGTGGGCGCGATCAACCGTATCTTCGGGTTCCTGATTCTCGCGATTGCGGTTCAGTTGGTGTGGAACGGGGTGGCGGACTTCAAGGGGTGAGTAGGGCTGCTGTGGGGACGCCACGCGGGGGGCATTACCAAGTCACCTCAATACTCCCCACGCCACTACCGGGAACGGTGTAGGAGTGAGATGCGCCTTCCGGAACGATGCTGCCACCGGGCAGGGCCTGGAAGAATGTGAATTGCATCTGTGCACTCGCCGGCAAGGAGGCATTGATGAACCACGATGTGCCTGATCCCGGTACCGCCAAGAGTGGCCCGACCGCCGAACTTGCCGTCTGAACATCATTCCCCAACTCGAAGACATTTCCTGTCAAATACACCGAGGCGCCCGCGGCCAGCGGAACAGCATCGACCGTGAAGGTTACGGGGATCTCATTTCCGGTTAGAACCGTAAACGGGAGAGGACTGGAGGTTGCTCCGCCACTCGCTTGCACGGTGAGCTTGTAATTGCCGGGCGGCACAGACGGCACGGCGAAAGTTACTGCGGAATCGGACCAGAACCGCACTGTCGCAACCGTCGACCCCACCAGAATTGCGCCCGGTGACGACCCGAAGCCTTCGCCGCCGGCGGTGGCGGTGAGTCCAGCCTGTGCGATGCGCGGGCCGAGCGAGCCCAACTCCGGAGACGTAGCGGCAGCGGACGATGGCCACACCGAAACTGTGTGCGCTGGCAGACTGAAGGTTGTGACCGGATTATTTCCGCCGCCTGCGTTCACCTGAATGGAGAACCCGCCCATCAAGCCGTTCAGATAATCCGGGTATGCGCCGGGCGAAAGCGCGGTGAACAGGCCCGAGATGTTGTAGGCTGCCGTTTCACTCTTGTTTACGGCAATCAGCACGACATCGTTGTAGAACTGCCGCTCCAGGATGTACACGTCGGCGTTGATCCAGCGCTGCTGCGACGTGCCGTACGCCAGCGCAGGATTCGCTTGCCGCAAATCCGCCATCTGATTGACAAGTTTGTAGGCCGTAGTACTGGTGTTGAACGATGACATCCAGAGCCGGTTATAGGGATCGTTGCCGCCGCTGGTGTCGTTGTGCAGGTATTGTTCGTCGCCGTACAGGACCACCGGAATGCCACGGCAGGCGAGTTGCAGCGCTAGTGCTTCATTCACACGGTTCTGATTGTTGTTGACGCTCAGCAGGCGCGGGATGTCGTGGCTGTCGACGAAGGTCACCAGATCGTTGGGAGAAGTAAAATCATTGTTCTCCTGGGTGATGGTGTTGTCGATTTCTATAAAATTGCCATTGTTTGCGAATACGTCGCGCATCGCGTTAGCCAGCGGAAAATCCAGCAGAGCAATCCCGCTCCGGTTGGAAAACACGACCGAGTCGGGATAGGTCGGATCGTTAGTCCCGCCTATATTCCACTCGCCGTAGAGAAAAGTCGGTCCGGCAGTGAAGGCTGCATTGGCCAGCGAGTACTCCCAACCCCAGGTGACGTGTTTGACCGCATCCAGACGGAACCCGTCTGCTCCGTGCTGCATGAACTGCAGGAGCGCACTCTTCAAGTAGCTATCGATCTGTGCATTTTCCTGGTTCATGTCGGCCAGGTCGACCAGGGTGTAGTACTGCAACTGGAAAGGGTCGTTGAAATCGGTGATGGTCGGATTATGGTGAAAAAGGTTGTTGGGGGGCGCTGGATCGTTCTGATAGCTGGCGAAAGGCTGGCCCTTGTTGAGTAGAGCGCCGAACTCACCGCCATCGTTCGGATTGCTGTCGTTGGCGGCAAAATCCACAATGAGCCGGATCCCGTTCTGATGGGCCGCTCTCGCCAGGTTGTCGAAGGCGGTCCAGGTGTTGTTGACGTCGCCGAAGTGCTCTTCGATCTGCTGCATGTCGCGCGCCCAGTAGCCGTGGTACGGTGCGTAGGACGTGCCGTTCAGGCTGGCGAGAACGTTGATGTTGTCCACTGGGGGCGAGATCCAGATCGCCGTGATCCCCATGCCGGCCAGGTAAGCCATCTGCTGCTGGATGCCCGCCAGGTCTCCGCCCCAATACATTTGCCAATTGCTCTTGGTCGAATCGAACATCCCCGCACTCTGTGGCGGATTGTCATTGCTGGTATCGCCGTTAAAAAAGCGGTCGGTCACGATCTGATAGATGACCTGCTTCTTGAAATCCTGCGTCGCGCCGTTGATGGCGGCGCCGCTTGCGGTCAGCAGGAGCGGGGCGCTACTGGAGAGCGTGCCGCTGCTTCCGGCAAAGGTCAGGCTATAGTTTCCCCGCGCCACCGTGGTGCCGACGGTTAAAGTCGCCGATTGGTTGCCGCCGGCGCTGATTGACAAAGGGAAAGCCGGTGAGGTAGTGACTCCTACAGGAAGCCCTTGCAGGCTTACACTGACCGTTCCCTGAAAGCCGTTTACACCTTGCACGCTAAGTTGGACCGGTACGCTGGTGGACCCTTGCGGTACCAGCACCGATCCGGGCGAAGCGGTGAGCGTGAAACTGGGCGGGGGAGGAGGCGCCATGCTGCCGCCACCTCCACAGCCACTCACCAACAGGGTCAAGCAGCAGATCACCACTGTTAATATGGCGTGCGTCTTCCTGCCAGCCAAGCTTCGGAGGAACGTACCACAGCACATAGGTGACTTACTTGAGCGTGACCAACTTGTCCACGAGGTCGGAGTAATCCTTCTTCTCCAGCCCGTGAACTTCCTTGTTGTACTCGTCGACTTTATTCGAGTAATTCATGGAGCAGAACTTCGGGCCGCACATGGAGCAGAAGGCTGCGGTTTTGTATCCCTCTTCGGGCAGGGTTTCGTCGTGCATGGAGCGGGCGGTCTCGGGGTCGAGCGAGAGTTCGAACTGTTTTTCCCAGTCGAACTTGTAGCGGGCGTAGCTGAGGGCGTCATCGCGGTCGCGGGCTCCAGGACGCTGGCGGGCTACGTCGGCGGCGTGGGCCGCGATCTTGTAGGCGATGATTCCGTCTTTTACGTCTTTTTCGTTGGGCAGTCCTAGGTGCTCTTTGGGCGTGACATAGCAGAGCATGGACGCGCCGTACCAGCCGATCATGGCCGCGCCTATGGCCGACGTGATGTGGTCGTAGCCGGGAGCGATGTCGGTGACCAGCGGGCCGAGCGTGTAGAACGGCGCTTCGTCGCACCATTCGTTTTCAAGGTCGACCTGCTCCTTGATCTTGTGCATCGGGATGTGGCCGGGGCCTTCGATCATGACCTGCACGTCGTGCTTCCAGGCGATCCGGGTCAACTCGCCGAGCGTTTTCAGTTCCGCGAACTGCGCTTCGTCGCTGGCATCGGCCAGGCAGCCGGGACGCAGGCCGTCGCCGAGCGAGAAGCTCACGTCATATTTCTTGAAAATCTTGACGATGTCCTCGAAGCATTCGTAGAGGAAGTTTTGTTTGTGATGATGAGTCATCCATTGGGCAAGAATTGCGCCTCCGCGACTCACGATGCCGGTGATGCGTTTCGAAACCATCGGCACATATTGAATTAGCACGCCGGCGTGGATGGTCATGTAGTCCACGCCCTGCTGCGCCTGCTCCTCGATGACTTCGAGCATCACGCTGGCGGTGAGATCTTCGACCCGCTTCACGTGCGAAATGGCTTCGTAGATGGGAACGGTTCCGATCGGCACCGGCGAGTGGCGCAGGATGGCTTCGCGGATTTCATGAATGTTGCCGCCGGTGGATAGGTCCATCACCGTGTCGGCGCCGTAGTGCACGGCCGTGTGCAGTTTCTTGAGTTCCTCGTCGACGTTGGAGGTGACCGCGGAATTTCCGATGTTGGCGTTGATCTTGCACAGCGACGCCACGCCGATGGCCATCGGTTCCAGTTCCGGATGGTTGATGTTGGCGGGAATAATCATGCGGCCGCGGGCGACTTCGTCCCGAATCAGTTCGGCGGTGACCTTCTCGCGCCGCGCGATGTATTCCATCTCTTCAGTGACTACGCCGCGACGGGCATAGTGCATCTGCGAGAAATTGCCGTCCGGGTTCTCGGCTTTCCGTTTGGCCAGCCACTCCGCCCGCGGTTTTAGAACCGCGTCCAAACCATTGCCATTCGCACCATTGGTCGAACCGCCATTGCCTGCGGACATTTCGTGTGTACCGTCCTTCGCGGAATCTGATCCTGAAATTATACGCTGCATCCGGGACGCGGCTTATTTCCCTGGGCAGGTGAGTTTTGCCGCCGCCGTTAAAAAGAGAATCCTGGCGGCCGGGATGGGAATCAAACGAAACTGTTGTTATAACGACGATTGTGGGACGAAAGATCCTGCAGGAGGAAACGATGCTGAAGCGATTGATGAGTACCAGTGACGACGTGAGCCTTACGATCCTGCGGCTGGTGTTGGGAGTGGTGTTCTTCGCGCATGGCGCACAGAAAATGCTGGGCTGGTTTGGAGGCTATGGTTTCCACGGTACCATGGGATTCTTTACCCACATGGGAATGCCGGCGGCCG
>Ga0209698_10002479_pt1 | contig 20927 bp, 24 predicted proteins | sample LitLauG_LLR_2012_FD_187203 | JGI IMG/M metagenome (GOLD analysis project Ga0209698, IMG submission 187203) | Freshwater sediment microbial communities from Pennsylvania, USA - Little Laurel Run_MetaG_LLR_2012 (SPAdes) (version 2) | ecosystem: Environmental > Aquatic > Freshwater > Creek >...
GTGCAATATTTCACAAGTGGACGATCGCCGCGCCCACTGTGGCGCGCGGCGAGGTCTCAGTCGTCGATGGCGCGACGGAAGCGCGCGATGAAATCCTCGGTGTCGGCGGGGCTCGCTCCGTCCAGGATCGTCTCGACGAGGGCGGAGCCAACGATGACGCCGTCGGAGTGTTCACTCGCGGCGCGCGCCTGCTCGGGTGTGGTGATCCCGATGCCGACGTAGGTGGGGACATCGGAGGTGGCGCGCACCGACGCGACCACGCGGCTGGCGTCACCCGCACCCACGGCGCGCCCGGTGACCGCCATGCGCGCTGAGGCGTAACAGAAGCCTTGCGTGGCGAGGGCGAGACGGGCGAAACGGTCCTCGGTCGTCGAGGGCGCCACCAGGAAGATGGTGGCGATGTCGTTGTCGTCACACACCTCACGCCACTCGTCGGCTTCCTCCAGCGTCAGGTCGGGCACGATGGCTCCGACGACGCCGCCCTGGTGCAGCCGGCCCGCGGCGCGGCGCAGACCGTAGTGGTGAAAGAGGTTGTAGTAGGTCATGGCGATGAGCGGCGCTCCGAGATCGGCCCCGGCCAACGCGGCGCAGATGGAATCGAGCGTCGTACCCGCGGCCAGTGATACCTCCGCGGCGCGCTGGATCACGACGCCGTCCATCATGGGGTCCGAGAACGGGATGCCGATCTCGACGGCGTCGGCTCCCCCGTGGACGGCGGCGGCCACGTGCTGGGTCCAGTCCGGCGTCGCACCCGCCATGAAGTACGGCACCAGGGCCTTGCGACCCGAGGCGCGCAATTCGCGCAGTCCCACCTCGAGGCTCTTCATTGTTGACCTCGCAGGATGTCGCGCACCTGGGCGACATCCTTGTCACCGCGCCCCGACAGGTTCAACAGCACGGTCGAGCCGGGCGCGATGGCCTTGCCGGCCTCCTGCATGATCCAGGCCACCGCGTGGGCGGACTCCAGGGCCGGGATGATGCCCTCGAGCTCTGAGAGCGTCTGCAGCGCACCGATGACGTCCTCATCACCGATGCCCACGTACTCGGCTCGCCCACTCGCGGCCAGGTACGCGTGTTCGGGGCCAATCCCGGGGTAGTCCAGTCCGGCCGAGATGGAATGCGCTTCCTCGATCTGGCCGTGCTCGCTCTGGATCAGCATCGATTTCATCCCGTGCAGGACGCCCGGCGACCCGTTGGAGACGGCGGCGCCGCCGGCCGCCTCCACACCGACGAGGCGGGCCGTTGAATTGGCGAAGCCCGCGAAGATGCCCGCCGCGTTCGATCCGCCGCCCACGCAGGCGACGACCAGGTCGGGCACGCCGACGCCGCGGCGTTCGAGCTGCTCAAACGCCTCGTGTCCAATGATGCTCTGGAACTCTCGCACCATCCACGGGAAGGGGTGCGGACCCATCACCGAGCCCAGGCAGTAGTGGGTGTCCTCGACGCAGGTGACCCACTCGCGCATGGCTTCGTTGACGGCATCCTTGAGGGTCTTCGAGCCCGAGGTCACCGCGACGACTTTGGATCCGAGCAGTTCCATGCGAAAGACGTTGAGAGCTTGACGCTGCGTGTCGAGCTCGCCCATGAACACGGTGCACTCGAGGCCCAGGCGGGCGGCGGCGGTCGCCGTCGCGACGCCGTGCTGACCCGCACCGGTCTCGGCGATGACGCGACTCTTGCCCATACGCCGGGTGAGCAACGTCTGGCCGACGACGTTGTTGATCTTGTGCGATCCGGTGTGGGCCAGGTCCTCGCGCTTGGCGAAGACTTCGACGCCCAACAATTTGGAGAAGCGACCCAAGTAGGTCACCGGCGTGGGGCGTCCGCCGAACTCTGAGAGGACCGAACGGTACTCGTCGACGAAGACGGGGTCCGCCCACGCCTCGACGAAGGCGGTCTCGAGTTCGAGACACGCCGGCATCAGGGCCTCGGGGACGAAACGACCTCCGAAGTCACCGAAGCGACCGGTGGACGACGGGGCGTCCATGTAGACGCGTTGCTGGCTCATTGCGCACCTTTCTGCGTGAGAGCCGCTCGGGCCCGTGATACGAAACTAGCGACCTTGGCGGGGTCCTTGACGCCGTGACGCAACTCGACCCCCGAGGCCACGTCCACCCCCCACGGCCGGACGTCGGCGATCACCGCGGCGACGTTCTCGGGCGTGAGTCCGCCCGCGACGATGACGGGCAGGTCCACCTCGAAGGTCTTGACGACGTCCCAGTCGTTGGACACACCGCTGCCGGGCTGGGCGCCGTCGAGGATGACCGCCACGCACTGGCGGCGTTCGAGGTCGTGCAATGCCGGACGATGCACGTTGAGGGCGCGGATCACCGCGACGCCGCGGTCGGCCAGGGCGTCGAGGAGCATCTCGCTGGCGGGGTCGTGCAACTGCACGACGCTCAACCCGTCGCGCTCGACCACCCGGATGACCTCGTGATCCTCCTGGTTGCGAAAGACGCCCACGCACCACAGTTGGTCACCGTAGACCTCCACGATGTCGCTGGCGACGTCGGCCATGACCTGTCGTACCGAACTGGCGTAGATCAGTCCGAGGGCGTCGGCCCCGGACTCGACGACCAGACGCGCGTCAAGCAGTGACGTCACGCCGCAGATCTTGATCTGCGGCACGGTGGCATCAGGCACGTCGAACGCCCCACGCGGTGGCGGCGAAGCCCCGCACCGCCGCTTCAGGTGACGGCGAGGTCACGAAGACCTCGCCCACGAGCACGGCGTCGAAACCGGACCGGGCGGCGCGATCGACGTCGGCGGGCGTGCGCAGTCCCGACTCGGCGACGCGGATGATGTCGCTGGGCAGGTCCGCGATGACGGCCGCGGCGCGCGCGGGGTCGACCTCGAAGGTGTGCAGGTCGCGCTGGTTGACACCGATTACGGTGGCGCCGCTGTCGAGGGCGACGCCAACCTCCGCGGCGTCGTGCACCTCGACGAGCGCGCTGAGTCCGATGTCGTGAGCCAGTGCCAGGTAGCGCGTGAGCTCCTCGGGCTCGAGGATCGCCGCGATGAGCAGCACCGCGCTGGCACCCATCTCGGCGGCGTCGAGCACGTCGTTCTCACTCACCGTGAAGTCCTTGCGCAACACGGGCACCGTGACGACCGCGGCGACCGACTCGAGATCGGCGCGCGAGCCGGCGAAGTGTGGTTCGTCTGTCAACACCGAGATGGCCGTCGCGCCACCGCGAACGTACGCGGTGGCCAACGAGGGCGCATCGAGGTCCTGGCCGAGCCATCCCTTGGAGGGAGAGCGGCGCTTCACCTCGGCGATGACCTTGACGCATTGGTCCTCGCGGTGAGCGAGCGCCTCGTCGAGGCGCGGTCCGGCGTAACGGACCACCTCGGCGCGCGCGCGCCAGTCGCGTTCATCACGGGCGGCCCGACCTCGATGAAAGTCCTCGATCGAGTCCAGGTAGGTGGAGGCCATCATCAAATCGTAGTTGTCGGGCTCATGCGCGGACCCGAGTAATTTGTTCTGAAACTTCGACGAGAGGACGAGAGTGTCAAACTCCTTCGCCCATGATGTGCTCCAACCCCTGGTACGAGGCACCGACCTCGAGCGCGACGAGGCGCGGGCGGCACTGGGCGAGATACTGGCCGGACGCGTCGATGGTTTATTGATCGCGAGCTTCTTGACGGCCCTGACGAGCAAGGGTGAGACGGTCGCGGAGATGACCGGTTTCGTCGACGCCATGCTCGAGGCGGCCACCACACTCGACGTGACCCCCGAGGCGATCGACATCGTCGGCACCGGCGGTGATCAACTCCACACGGTCAACGTGTCCACCATGGCCGCGTTGGCCGTGGCCGGGTGCGGCGTGCCCGTGGCCAAGCACGGCAATCGCGCCGCCTCGTCCTCGGTGGGCTCGGCGGACGTGCTCGAGGCCCTGGGCGTGCGCCTCGACGTCTCGCCCGAGGTCATCACGGCCTCGCTGACGCAGGCGCGCATCGCCTTCTTGTTCGCGCCGACGTACCACCACGCCTTGGCTCACCTCGGTCCGATTCGACGCGCGCTGGGTTTTCGCACCATCTTCAACGTCCTGGGTCCGCTGGCCAATCCCGCGCGCGTGCGGCGCAGCCTGATCGGGGTCGCCCAGCGACACCTGCTCGACCCCATGGCCGAGGTGCTGCGCGCTCGCGGTGTACAGCGTGCGGTGCTCGTGCACGGCGACGACGGGCTCGACGAGGTGTCCCTCGGGACCACCACCTCGCTGCACACCGTGACGCCCGCGGGGGTCGATTTCTCGGTGATCGACGCGGGCGAACTCCTGGGGGTGCGCCACGACGTCAGCGCCATCCGCGGTGGCGACACCGTCGAGAACGTGGCCGTGGTTCGTCGATTCCTCGACGGCGTCGCCGGACCCGTCATGGACGTGGTGTGCGCCAACGCGGGTCTGGCCCTGGTGGTCGCGGGACACGCTGCGACGCTGGAGGAGGGTTTCGTCCAAGCCCGCGAGAGTGCCGTCAACGGTCATGCCGCGACCGCGTTGCAACGTCTGGTCGAGGTCTCGAACTCCTAGGGCGAGCTCAGAGGAGGCGAAGTTCGCGGCGATAGCGCCGGGCGTTCTCAACGTAGAGCGCGGCGTTGGCGAGAATGGGTTCCTCGGAGCTGGCGTCGAGGCGGACCTGACCCGGCACGCCGACGACCAGCGCGTTGGCGGGTACGTGCGTGCGGTTCCGCACCACCGCGCCCGCTGCGACGGTGGCGCCACTCTCGACCACGACCTCGTGCAAGACGACCGAACCACTGCCGATCAGACTGCGGTCGTGCACGACGCATCCCTCGAGGTGCGCGAGGTGTCCGACCACGCAGTCGTTGCCGATGACGGTCGGGTACGCGGCGATGGCGTGCACGACCGCACCGTCCTGGATCGACGTTCGTTCGCCGATGATCACGGTGCCGTAGTCGCCGCGCAGCACGGCCCCGGGCCAGATCGAGGTGTCGGCGCCGAGGCGGACGTCGCCGATGATGACGGCGTCGGGGTGAACGAAGGCGTCGGGGTGGATCTCGGGGACGCGGTCGCCCAAGGCGTATATCGGCACGGTCTCCTCCTGTCTCAGCGCATCAACCACGAAACTAACTGATAGATCCGCCAGATGAGGTAGATGATGGTGACGACGATGAAGAACTTCCACTTGAGCTCCATGGGCTCGTGGGCGGCTTCCTGCACCGGTTGGCCGCAGACTTCGCAGGTCTCGCCCTCGACGGGGCGGTCACAGGTGGTGCACCACTGGGCCACTATTCGACCCGGACGCGCACTCTGACCGGCGTCGAACCGAGTTCGAAGCGCTCGCGCAAGGACCGTTCGACGTAGCGAAGATAGGTCGAAGGCAGTTTGCCCGCGACGAACAACGTGAAGGTCGGAGGTTCGGTGGCGCCCTGGACCGCGTAGCGAATCTTGCCCGTGGGCGCCGGCTGCTTGACCTGGAGGTCGCGGATGGCTCGGTTCAAGGCGCCGGTGGGCACGCGCTTGACGTAGTCGGCGGCGGCGATGGTCAGAGCGGGCAAGATGCGGTGCACGCCCTTGCCCGACAAGGCCGTCGTCTTCATCACCGGTGCGTCTCCCAAGAAGGCGAGCTTCTCGCCCACCGTGGCCAGCACTCGATCGCGGTCCTCGGTGGCGATCAGCTCCCACTTGTTGAGCACCACCAACGACGGGCATCCGGCCGCCGAGATGCGTTCGGCGAGGCGCTGGTCCTGACCCGTCGCTCCCACGGTGGCGTCGATGACGAGCACCGCGATGTCGGCGCGGTCGAGAGCGTCGAGGCTACGCAGCACGGCGTAGGTCTCGAGGCCCGCTTCGGTCTTGGCACGCCGGCGCATGCCGGCGGTGTCGATGAAACGGATCAGACCCATCTCGGTCTCGATGACGGTGTCGATGGCGTCGCGAGTGGTGCCGGGCATGTCATGCACCACCGAGCGCTCCTCGCCGATGAGTTGGTTGAAGAGCGTGGACTTGCCGACGTTGGGCCGCCCGACGATGGCGACGCGAAGGGCCCCGTCCTCTTCGATGTTGTCCATGAGGTCCTCGCTCGCGAGGTCACCCAGGCGAGAGACGATCTCGTCGAGCAAGTCGCCGGCCCCGCGCCCGTGCAGGGCCGAGATGCAGTGGGGATCGCCGGCGCCCAGACTCAAGAATTCCCAACTGGCGGCCTCGTGCAAGGTGTCATCCACCTTGTTGACCACGAGCAGGACCGGGCGGCCCGAGCGCAGCGCCCAACGCGCGGCGTGGGTGTCCTCGTCGACCATCCCGGTCGTGACGTCGACCACGAGCAGGACCAGGTCCGCGCTCTCGAGGGCCGCATCGGCCTGTTTGGAGACCTTCTCCTCGAGGTCGTCCCCGGCTTCGAGCCAACCGCCCGTGTCCACGACGTCAAAGGCGACGCCGTTCCACTCGACCTCGACGGCCTTGCGGTCGCGGGTCACGCCGCGGTGCTCTTCGACGACGGCCACGCGCTTGGCGGCGAGGCGGTTGACGAGCGAACTCTTGCCCACGTTGGGTCGTCCCACGATGACTACTTGGGGCTTCTTCATGAATGGACCAGTCCTTTCGGTCGCGACCGTTCGAGGACGGTGCGCAGATCTTGACCGGTGGTGCGAACGATGTTAACCGGGTGGGGCAGGTCCTCGAGTCCCAGGCCGTCGAGGAAGCGCCCCTCGGAGAGGCAGACGTCGGGCAGCAGGCACGTGGTCGAGGCGGGTACGTGCGCGAGGGTGCGTTGCAGGTCCTGACCCGTCATGAGACCGGCCACCTTGATGTTGCCGCCGAAATAGCGATTCTCCACGGCGATCACTTGCACGTCGCCAAAGTCGTGGCGATCGAGCAACTCTCGCAGCAAGGGCGCGGCGTACTCGCCGGTGAGCACGGCGAGGGCGCCGTCGGCGATATCTGCGTCGAGCGACATGTCGTCGTCGACCCGGCGCGCCCGGTATCCCAGTGCGGGTGCACCGTCGACGGACTGGAAGAATCCCGTGCCCAGTTTGTCCATATCGCCGTGCCCCTCAAAACTCTCGAGGAACGCGGCCACCAGTCCGATGCCGTTCTCGGCTTGGTCGAGCGACTCGAAGCTACCGGCCGCCTGGGGGGTGCGGCCGGCCACGAGGTAGAACTCGTCGGAGGCGTAGACGCTCACGCGTCCGAAGAGTTCCTTGGAGAGCCGTTGGTACTTGTCGGCCAGTTCGATGACGGCACCGGCCTCGTCGCTCGTGTGCGAGCGCATCGTCTCTTCGGTCGTGAAGTCGCTCACCCCGACCGGTACCAGGGCCACGGTGACCAACTCGGGGTAGAGGGTGATGACGTCCTGGAGGGTGCGTTCGAGTTCGGCACCGTCGTTGACCCCGGGACAGACCACGACTTGGGCGTGGACCTCGATGCGGGCCTTCAAGAGTTCGCGCAACCAGCGCAGACTCGTCGCCCCGCGCGGATTGCGCAGCATCTGCGCGCGCAGTTCTGGATTGGTCGAATGGATCGAGACGTACAGGGGTGAGAGTTTCTCGTCAATCACGCGTTCGAGGTCGAATTCGGTGAACCGGGTCAGGGTCGTGTAGTTGCCGTAGAGGAACGAGAGACGAAAATCATCGTCCTTGACGTAGAGCGAGCGGCGCATGCCCTTGGGCAGTTGGTAGATGAAGCAGAAGGTGCAGTGATTGTCGCAGGTGCGAATGCGGTCGAACACCGCCGAATCGATGGAGAGGCCGAGCGGCTGGCCCACGTCTTTGGTGATGGTCACCCGGTGGCGCAGGGGGCGACCCTCGCGTTGCAGCATCAGGGTCACCACGTCGCCGTCGATCAATTGCTGGTATTCGATGATGTCGGTGGGTTCGCGCCCGTTGATGGACACCAGCTCGTCGCCGACCACGATGTCGGTCCCCGCGGCGGGCGATGAGGCAGAAATGGAGGAAATACGGACACCCGACACGACTACAGCCTAGGACCAGTGTCGAGGACCGCAAACTAGGCTGGTCACGTGAGTGTCGATCGGGTGGTACTGGCGTCGCCGCGAGGCTTCTGCGCTGGCGTGGAGAAGGCCATCAAGGCTCTGGACTGGATGACGAGGGTGTTCGACCCGCCGGTCTATTGCTACCACGAGATCGTCCACAACCAGGTCGTGGTGAATCACTTTCGCTCTCTCGGCGTGATCTTCGTCGACGACGTCGCCGAGGTCCCCTCGGGCGCGCCGTTGATGCTGAGCGCTCACGGATCGCCCCCCGACGTGATCGAGGCCGCACGGGCGTCGGGCGGTGCCGTGGTCGACGCCGTGTGCCCACTGGTCACCAAGGTCCATCATGAACTGAAGGTGCGCGCGCGTAAGGGCTACACCGTGCTCTACGTGGGTCACGAGGGTCATGAGGAGGCCGTGGGCACCATGGCCGTGGCGCCCGAGGCCGTCGAACTCATCCAGTCCGTCGAGGATATCGACCGGGCGGCCCTTCGTCCCGGACCCTTCGCCCTTCTCTCGCAGACGACGCTCAGTGAGGACGAGTGGGCTCACTTGCGCGAATACGCACAATCGAAGATTCCCGATATCTGGATGCCCAACCGCAGTGACCTGTGCTTCGCCACGACCAATCGCCAGGGCGCTCTGCGAGCCATCGCCACCACCGCCGATGCCGTCGTGGTGATCGGATCGGCGAACTCCTCCAACACCGTGGCCCTCACCGACGTCGCCAGATCGGTCGGCAGCCCCAGGGTGTTGAGGGTCAACGGCGTGAGCGAACTACCCGGCGACCTGCACGGCGTGGTCGCGGTGACCGCCGGCGCCTCGGCACCGGAGTCGCTGGTCACCGAGGTCCTTGATTTCCTGGGTCCCCGCGAGGGTGTCGACACCTTCGACTTCACGACCGAGGACGAGTATTTCCCGCCGCCGCCGGAACTGCGCGAGATCCTGCGGGCGCTCTGCGCCACGATCGACGTGGCCCTGGGTGCACCTCGCGTGAGCACCTTCGACGGACAGGCCGATCGCGAATTCACCGCCGCCCAAGTGCTTTCACCCTCGCACTGACACCGCGAGAGAGTCAGGCTGACCCTTGACGGGTCCGCGAGTCCCTTTTTGCTAGAATTTCGCGGTGAAATCAATTGTCCATGGGCCGCGGACGTCTCGCGGTCAACATGTGACTGCCCCCTCATCTTGCACTGACGAACCCGCCGCGCGGGCGATGTCGGTGTCCAACTAAAGGACCTCGATGTCGAACGTGGATTTAGAGAAGATTCGAATTGCCAATCTGCGCAAGTTCGCCATCGCCCAGGCGCTCGAGCGCCTCGAGAGTGAGCTGCCGAACTTCCAGCCCGAAGAGATCGTGGCATCGATCTGCGCCTACGAAGAGGAACTGAACATCGGTGGCGTGCTGGAGAAGATGCCCCCGACCATCGATGGCCGTCCCTACACCACGCTGGTCGTCGTCGACGGTGGCAACGACAAGACCGGTGAGGTGGCGCGCTCCTTCCCCGGCGTCGTGGTCATCGAGTTCCCGGTCAACCTCGGTCACGGCGTCGCCCTGCAGGTGACGTATCGCTGGTGCATCGAGAACAACGTCAAGTACGTCATCACCCTCGACGCCGACGGTCAGAACGACCCGGCCGAGATGCCCAACCTGCTGGTTCCCTTGGTCAACGACACGGCCGACTTCGTCCTGACCAGCCGGGTGCTCGGCGTCGACAAGACGTCGGACTCGATCCGCAAGACGGGCGTGCGTTTCTTCTCCTTCATCATGAACCGGATGACCGGGGCCAAGCTGACCGACACGTCGACGGGATACCGAGGACTTCGCGTCTCGATGCTCGCCGACACGGTGGACCGTCTCCAGCAGAGTCAGTACCAGACCGCGGAACTGCTCATCGTGTGCCTCAAGCGCGGTTGGCGCTCGGCCGAAGTGCCCACGGTGTGGTACCCGCGTGCCTCGGGGACGACCAAGAAGGGTAAGAACTGGCTGTTCGGCTTCCGCTACGCGCGCGTCGTGTTCGGCACGTACATCCGCGAGGTTCGCGCCCCGAAGTAGTCGCGTCGCCCGCGAGCACCCCGGTCGAGGCAGAGCAATCTCGACGAGGCCCAGAACTCTGGGTTCGTCACGCTAGTCGGTGTCGAGGCCCAGGCTCGTTCGATACACCGCTTCGAGTTGGGCGCGCAGTTCCTCGGACTTCTGGGCGATGGCCGTGCGAGAGGGCCGACCCTCCCCCGTCGGAGGTGAGATGGCCTCGCCCACGACGACGCGCACCTTGATCGGTCGCGGGAACTTCGCCCCGTCGGGCAGGGCCCGGTCGGTGCCCGCGATGCCCACCGGCACCACCATCGCCGAGGTACGCGCGGCGATGAACATCGCACCGTCGTGTAAGGGCTCCACGTGGGGACCGTACTTGCGCGTTCCCTCGGGAAAGAGGATGAGCGCGTGGCCCGCGTTGAGGACCTCCTCGGCGGAGCGCATCGCCTCACGGTCGGCGGTGCCGCGCGTGACCGGGAAGGCGCCCAGTTGGATCAGCGCGGGCCCGAGGACCGGCACCTTGAAGAGGGAGTCCTTGGCCATGAAGAAGACCTTGCGCGGTGAGATGAACAAGGTGAAGACGAAGTCGAGATTCGAGCGGTGGATGGGAGCGACGAGTACCGGACCGGTGAGGGGTATGTTCTCGTGACCTCGTACCTGGGGGCGGAAGAACATTCTCGTCAAGGTGCGCAAGATGACGGCGATGACGCGGTAAAAGAGCGTCTTGTGGGGATTCAGTTGGAGGTGGTGTTCGTGAGACATCGAACAATCTCCTCTACGACGTGGTCCACGCTGAGACCGGTGGTGTCCAAGGCTAGGGCGTCGTGGGCCTGGCGAAGCGGCGAGGCGTCGCGCGACGAATCGGCGTGGTCGCGGCGCTCGACGGAGTCCTGGCCCTCCTCGCCGCGGCGCCGCGCTCGTTCGTCGATCGACGCGGTCAAGAACACCTTCACCCGGGCGTCGGGGAAGACCACGGTGGTGATATCGCGACCCTCGACGACCAGACCGCCGGGTTCCTCGGCCGCCACGGCTCGTTGACGCTGCACCATGGCGCCGCGAACCGCGGCGTTGGCCGCCACGACGCTGACGCCGACGTTGACCGCCTCGGTGCGGATCTCGTCGTGGACGTCGCGTCCATTGATGCTCACGCGCGGACGGGTACGGATGTCGCACGTCTGCGCGAGACGGGCGACGGCCTCGGCGTCGGCGGGGTCGAGTCCGAGGTGCAGGACCTCACTGGTGAGCGCGCGGTACATCGCGCCCGTGTCGAGGACCGACCAGCCCAGGCGCTGCGCGAGGGCGCGCGCGACGGTCGATTTGCCCGAGCCGGCGGGTCCGTCGATGGCGATGATGTCAGTGGTCATCGCAGTCGTCCGAGATCCTCGAAGAAGCCCGGGTAGCTCGAACTCACCGTGTCCGATCCGTCGATATCACAGCCGTGTCCGGCCGCCCCGGCCACGGCGCTCGACATGACGATGCGGTGGTCGAGGCCCGCGTTGATGGCGAAGGAGGAGAAGGCGTCGGCGCTGGCGAGTCCGCGCACGAAGAAGTCGTCGCCCTCGCTCCACACCTCACAACCCAACAGGCGCGCCAGCGCCATCGAGCCCTCGAAACGGTCGGACTCCTTGAGTCGCAGCTCACCCATGTCGCGAAAGGCGCTCACGCCCGCCGCCGCGGCGGCGGCCACGCTCAAGACGGGCACCTCGTCGACCGAAGGGATCTCGCGGGAGTGGATCTCCGTCGCGTGCAGCCCCGACGAACGCGCGCGCAGGGTGACGCCCGACGAGCCGGGGCGTTCGACGAGGTCGGCACCCATGCGTTGGAGCACCCTCAAGAAGCCGATGCGCTCCGGGGAGTCTTCGACGTCGACGATCTCGATGTCGGCGTGGGGGTGGATCACGCCCAACACGCAGAAGAAGGCCGCCTGCGACGGGTCGGTCGGCACCCGCCACGCGTGCGCGCGCGGACGCCCGGGCGCGAGAGTCACGCGACGTCCCTCGCCGACGTCGTGCGACGTGAGTGACACCCCGGCTTGGTCCAACATGTCCTCGGTGGTGGTGCGGGTGCGCACGTCCTCGTGGACACTGGTGGTGCCCTGGGCGTAGAGACCGGCGAGCAAGATGGCGGACTTGACCTGGGCGCTGGCGGTGGGCACGTGGTAGTCGATCGCGCGCAGGTCGCTGCGGCCGTGGATGGTGAGCGGCGGTGTGACGCGAGCGCCCTCGCCGGTGACCGTCGCACCCATGAGTCCCAGGGGGATGGCGACCCGGTCCATCGGGCGACGCGAGAGCGACGGGTCGCCCTCGAGGTGGTGCGTGCCCTCGAGAGAGCTGACGATCCCGCTGACCAGTCGCATGGTCGTGCCGGAATTGCCGCACCACAGGGGCCGTTCACTGGGCCGCAGTCCCTCATCGGGACCTTCGATGACGACCAGGCCATCGACGTCGTGACGTCGGGCACCCAATTGGACCATGATCTGTGAGGTCGCGGCGACGTCGAGCCCGGGCGAGAGGCCCTCGATCGTGCTCTCCCCCGCCGCCAAGGCACTCAGCATGATGGCCCGGTGCGAGGCGCTCTTGTCGCCGGGCACCCGCACGGTGCCGTGGAGCGAGGCGCAGGTCTCGACGCGACGCATCATGTCTCGCGAACCACCTCGAAGTCGGCGGCGCGCAACGCGTCCATGAATCTCGACGCCTGCTCGACGTCGACGGCGAGCAGCAAGGTGCCCTTGTTGCCCTCGATGGCGTGGGCGATCTCGATGTCGTAGATGTTGACCAGCATCTCCGAGGCGGTCATCGTCACGTGGGCCAGGGAGCCGGGACGGTCGGCGATCAGGACCCGCAGATAGGCCATCTCCTCGGACTTGAGGGCGCGTCCGGGCAGCTGACGCCGGGCCATCGACGCGCTGGTGAGACTCGCTTCGAGGGCGCCACGGTCGTGGGTCTGCACGGCGGTGCGCAGGGCGACCAGGCGCTCTTCGAGCATCATCATGGTGGCCGCGACCGCCTCGCGGTTCTCGAAGAGGATGTCGGGCCAGATAGCCGGGTCCCCGGCGGCGATGCGGGTCATGTCGCGGAACCCGCCGGCGGCGAGTTGCAGTAAGACGGCGTCCTCGCGGGCGGCCTCGGCGGCCTGGTTCATCAGTGCGCCGGCGAGGAGATGGGGTACGTGACTCGCGAGGGCGACGAGACGGTCGTGGTCGGCCGAGGAGACCGCGACCACGTTCGCCCCGATCTCGCGCAGGTGACTGTGCAAGCGGCCGTAGAGGTCGGCGGGGGTCGTCGAGGTGGGAGTGAGCACCCAGGTGCAACCCTGGAACAGGTCGCCACGAGCTCCGCGCAATCCGCGCAGTTCCGAGCCGGCCATGGGATGGCCGCCCAAGAACCTCGGCGACGTGACGTCGTGCACAATGGCACCCTTGACGCCGGCGACGTCGGTGACGATGAGCGTGGGGTCGTCGAATCGCGCGAGGTAGTCCGCCGCCACGTCGGCGACGACACCCGCGGGCGTGGCGATGATGATGAGCTGGACCTCGGGGTCGGGGTCAGACGCCTCGATGACGTCGCTGGCGAGCGCCAGGGCCACGACGTCGGGGTCGAGGTCGTCGCCCGTGACGCGCCAGCCCGCCTCGCCGAGCGCGAGAGCGACCGACGCGCCGATGAGTCCCAGTCCGACGACGTGGGCGTGCTTAGCGGAGGTCATCGCGAAGGTTCTGGGCGTCGCGCAGATACACGTGGCGGATCTCGCCGCGGGTCCGCGAGGAGTACGCGTGCATCATGATCCGGATGCAGAGCTTCTTGGCGCCGGGCACGTCGATCTCGCTGGCGCACATCAGGGGCACGGTCTCGAAGCCGATGCCGCGGGCCGCGGCGGCGGGGAACGCGGCCGTGAGGTCGGGGCTGGTGGTGAACAAGACCGAGATCACGTCATCGACCTCGACGCCGTTGCCCTCGAGCATGGCGCTCAGGAGCTCGCGGGTCGCCGTGGCCATCTCCTCGGCGTCGTTGTGGGAGACCGTCGTCGCGCCGCGCACCGCACGGACCAGCAAATTTGTCATGAGGGCATCGTAGATGCGATGTCGTCGGACATTCCAACCGCCTCCATCAGACGGCGCACTTCGCCCAGACTCAATTGACGCGACGACCCCGGGGTCAGCGTGGGGTCCTGGATGGGACCGATGCGGGTGCGCACCAGTCGCGTCACCTCGTGTCCCACGGCCGCGCACATGCGCCGCACTTGACGATTGCGACCCTCGTGGATGACGATGCGAAGAAGTCCCTCGGAGACGCGACTCACCTGGGCCGGACTCGTACGTCCGTCGTCGAGTTCGACGCCGTCGCGCAGGCGCCGGATCGCGCCGGGAGAGGGGTCACCCTCGACGCGCACCAGGTACTCCTTGGCGATGCCCGAGCTGGGGTGGGTCAACAAGTGAGCCAAGCGTCCGTCGTTGGTCAAGATGATGAGGCCTTCGGTGTTCATGTCCAAGCGGCCCACCGGGAAGATGCGCGCACTGGACGCGACGAGTGACATCACCGTGGGGCGTCCCTGGGGGTCCGAGGCGGTGGTGACGATGCCCGTGGGCTTGTTGAGCAAGAAGTAGACCCGGCTCTGGGCGACCGGGGCCATGGAACCGTCCACGCAGATCATCTGGGTTTCGGGGTCGACACGGTTGCCGAGTTCGGCGACGCGACCGTCGATGGTCACCCGGCCCTCACTGATCAAGATCTCACAGGCCCGGCGTGACCCGTAGCCCGCGCGCGCCAGGGTCTTTTGTAGCCGTTCACCCTCGACCATCTACGCTCCGTCGAGGTCGTCGCCGACCGACGCCATCTCGGCCACGAGGGCGTGTGCCGTCTCGAGGGGCACGAGGAAGTCTTCGATGGGCGGCAAGTCGCTCACCGACGCCAGACCCATGCGGTCCAAGAAGAGTTCCGTGGTGCCGTAGAGGATCGACTGTCCCGGACCGGGCGCGCGTCCGACCTCGTCGATGTAGCCGCGCTGTTCGAGGAGTCGCACGACACCGTCCACGTTCACCCCGCGCAGGGCGGTGATCTGGGCCCGCGAGATCGGCTGACGGTACGCGATGATGGCCAGGGTCTCCAGGGCCGCCGAACTGAGACGGTGCGACACGTCGCGGTTGGCGAAGCGCGTCACCCACTGGGCCACGTCGGGAGAGGACTGCATGACCCATCCGCTGGCCAGTTCAGCGAGTTGGAAGCCACGCTTTTGCTCGACGAACTCGGTGCGCAGCTGGCCCAGCACGGCCACCACGTCGGCGGCGTCGGCTTCGGCCACGTCGGCGAGCTCCTCGGCGGAGATGGGCTCCAGGGCCACGGTCAACATGGCCTCGAGTCGCTGGGCGAGTGAGGCGTCATCCCTCATAGGAGTCGATCCTTTCCAGGTCGAGGCGCGAGTTCACGTCGATCCACTCGATCTCGACGGCCCCGAAGGTGCCCCCTTGACCGAGTTCGATGTGACCGAGCTTGCAGAGTTCGAGTACCGCGAGGAAGTGCACGATGATCTCGATGCGGGTCTCGAGGCCCGCGGTGAGGTCGCGAAAGGAGATGCGCCCCATCGCCGGGAGGCGTTGGGCGAGGACGACCACGGTCTCGGCCACCGTGACCGCGTCGACGGTGACGTGGTTGAGACGTACGACGGGTACGGGCTTCTCTTCGATGCCGCGCAAGTAGGCGGCCGCCAATTGGGCGGTGGTGACGCCGGCGAGGAGATCGGGCGGACGCACCACGAAGCCGTCGTCGATGCCACGAAGTCGCGGGAACGACTTGGCCGCGCGCTCGAAGAGGCCGACGAAGGCGTCGGCCAGGCTGGCGTAGGTGCGCAGTTCGAGCAGCCGGGCCAAGAGGACGTCGCGCTCCTCCCAACCCACGAATTCCTCGTCGGGTTCCAGGGCGTCGCGGCCCGGCAGCAGCTTCTGGCTCTTGAGCTCCAGAAGGATCGCGGCGATGAGGAGGAATTCCGAGAGCTGGTCCACGTCCAGGGCGAGGGCCTCGTCGCGCAGGGTCGCCACGAAGGCGTCGACCACCGGTGCGAGCGCAATGTCGAGGATGTCGACGTCGTGGCTGCTGATGAGCTGCAGAAGGGTTTCGATGGGTCCGCTGAAAGACGGCGTCGTCACGACGTAGGTCACGCGACAACTCTAGTGAATCGGGAGCGCGCCGCCGCCTCCTCTACGATGAACGCATGCGCATTCTCTCGGGGATCCAGCCGTCAGGCTCCATGCACATCGGCAACTACCTCGGTGCGGTACGCCAGTGGGTGAGCGCACAGAACCCCGACGCCTTCTACTGCATCGTCGATCTGCACGCGTTGACGCTGCAGATCGAGCCGGCCAAGCTACGAGAACAGACCGTCGACTACCTCGCCTCGCTGCTGGCGGCGGGTCTGGACCCCGACGTGTGCACCCTCTTCGTGCAGAGTCACGTGCCCTATCACGCGCAGATGAGTTGGCTCCTGGAGTGCGTGGCCACCTACGGTGAGCTCTCGCGCATGACCCAGTTCAAGGAGAAGGCGTCGCGCCAGGAGGGGTACCGCGTCGGACTCTTGACGTACCCGGTCCTGATGGCCGGCGACATCTTGCTCTACTCGGCCCAGCAGGTGCCCGTGGGTGACGACCAACGACAGCACCTCGAGTTGACCCGCGAGATCGCCGAACGGTTCAACAACCGCTACGGCGAGGTCTTCACCGTGCCCGAGGGCGTGCAGCCGCGTGCGTCGGCGCGGGTCATGGACCTGCAAGAGCCCACCCGCAAGATGTCCAAGTCCCTGGCGAGCCCGCTGGGACTGATCTATCTCAACGACGCGCCCGCCGAGATCGACAAGAAGATCAAGAAGGCCGTCACCGACACCGACAACGAGGTCCGCTTCGACTGGGAGCACAAACCCGGTCTGTCGAACCTGCTCGAGATGTACGCCGGTTTCTCCGGGGAATCGCCGGCGTCGGTGGCCCAGCGCTACACCCGCTACGGGGACCTCAAGAAGGACCTGTCCGAGCTGGTCATCGCCTCACTCTCGCCCATCCAGCAGAAATACCGCGAACTGCGCGCCGATGAGGGAGCCCTGCGACTGCTCGCCGCTCAGGGCGCCGAGAAGGCCGCTGACGTGGCGGGACCGCTCTATCGCCGCGCCGCGGCGGCCATGGGCCTCTAGTTCGCCGCCAGGCTCTCCCAGTGGTACTCGAGGCTGTTGAGCCACGTCGTTCCCACGTGCAGGGTCAACGCGTTCAAGATCAACAGCACCATGACGAAGGGCAACGCCCGCGCGCGCAGTTGGTAATAGCGCGGCAGGTGGCGTACCGGCACGAAGCGCTCGATGACCGCGGATCCGTCGAGGGGCGGGATGGGCAAGAGGTTGAACACGGCGAGGATCAGGTTCACCAGGCCCAGGGCCACCATGAACTGGAAGAAGCCGTTGCCGTTGATGAAAGGCACCGGGTTGCTGTGGTGGAGCTCGTAGCGCACGAAGAAGAACGCGAGCGCCGAGAGAACAATGTTGGTCAGCGGACCGGCCAGCGAGACGTAGAGCGACTGGGTGCGCGGCTTGTGCAGGCGCGCGACGTTCACGGGGACCGGCTTGGCCCAACCGAAGGCCGGCAGGCCCGTGGCGATGAGCAAGAACGGCAGGAGCAAGGTGCCGAAGGGATCGATGTGGCGGACCGGGTTGAGGGTCAGGCGGTGGGCGTTCTTGGCGGTCGGATCGCCACAGAGATTCGCGACGTAGCCGTGGCTCACCTCGTGCAGGATGATCGAGGGGATGATGGCCAGCAAGAAGTAGAAGGTGTTCACGGGATCGACGTCGTCTCAGTCGTGGGCTCGGGGGTGGGCATTGGAATAGGCACGCTGCAACGAGGTTATCGACACGGCGGTGTAGATCTGCGTCGTCGAGATCGAGGCGTGCCCCAAGAGCTCTTGGACGACGCGGATATCGGCGCCGTGCGCGAGCATGTGGGTGGCGCAACTGTGGCGAAAGACGTGCGCGCTGATGGTGGAGCGGTCGATCTGGGCGCCCAGGGCCCGTGCCGAGATGACCAGGTCGATGCCCTGGCGCGACAGGGGTCCCCCGCGCACGTTGACGAAGACGTGGGCGTGGGCGCGCGGCCGGGGGAATTCCCCGCGCCCGCCGGGTCCGAGGTAGTCGCGCAAGGCGGCCTGCAGCGAGCGACCCATGGGCACCAGGCGCTGTTTGGATCCCTTGCCGGTCACCCGGATGAGTTCCTCGTCGAAGTCGAGGTCCTGGATCTCCAGGCCCACCACCTCCGAGACGCGTGCGCCCGTCGCGTAGAGCAGTTCGAGCAGGGCGCGGTCACGTAGGTCCACGGGGGTCTCACGCGGCAAGGTGTCGAGCAGACGCATCATCGTCTCTTCGGGCAGCGGTTTGGGAAGAGTGCGGCCGCGCCGCGTCGGCGTCACGACGGCGCTCGGGTCCGCGCGTAGATGGCCCTCTTCGAGGAGGAATCCCCACCACCCGCGTAACGAGGAGAGCGCGCGCGCCACCGAGCTGGCCGCGCGGGTGTCACGCAAGCCATTGAGGTAGGTCTCGAGATCGGCGCTGGTCACGTCGCTCACGGCGCGTTCACTCCCCCACCAGGCCAAGAACGCACCGATGTCGCGTCGATACGCCTCGATGGTCGCGCGACTGCGGCCCTTCTCGACGGTGAGCCACTGCACGTACTCGCCCACCAGGGCGTCAGGAGTCAGCATCGACCCCGAGGTAGTGGCGTAGACCGATCGTCAACGTGGCGTCGTTGATCCGGTCGCCGTCGAGCAGTTGACGGACCTCGTGACGGCTGAGCCACACCACCTGCGCGGCCGACTCTTCGGGCCCGTCGGGGGCGCGGTCAGCGACGGTGAGGTCGCGCGCCTCGAAGATGTGCATCACCTGGTCCGTCCAACCGGGCGACACCCACACTTGGGCGATTCGCCGCCACGTGGCGGCGTGGACACCCATCTCCTCGAGGAGTTCACGCTTCGCGGTCGCCAGCGGATCGGCGTCGCTGGCGTCGATGGTCCCGGCCGGGATCTCCCACAGGACTTCGTCGGCGGTGGCTCGATATTGGCGAACCAGCCCCACCTCGTCACGATCGTTGATCGCCACCATGGCCACGGCCCCGTGGTGCACCGCGATGTCGCGGGTGAAGTGCGCACCGCCGTGGGCGATGGTGCGTCGCTCGACGGCGAAGACGTAGGACGTCAGCAACGTCTCTCGCGCGACGATGGCGAAGGAGTCGCTCACGCGGTGGCGTCGACGGTGCTCGGGTCGAGGATGTGCGGTTCACGACCCTCGGCGCGGACACTGGCGGCGTCGATCAGTCCCTTGAACAACGGGTGGGGACGGTCCGGACGCGATTTGAACTCGGGGTGGGCCTGGGTCCCGACGAAGAAGGGATGCGACGGGACCTCGACGAATTCCACGAGCCGTCCATCGGGCGAGGTGCCCGAGCAACGCATGCCACTCGCCTCGTACTGCTCGACGAAGCGAGAGTTGAACTCGTAGCGGTGGCGGTGACGTTCCGAGACGACCGTCGCTCCGTAGAGCGCGGCGACCTGTGAGCCCTCGGCCAACATGGCCGGGCAGGCACCCAGACGCATCGTGCCGCCCAGATCGGTGACGTCCATCTGCTCCTCCATCAGGGCGATGACCGGTGAGGAGGTGGTGAGAGAGAACTCGGTCGAATGCGCGTCACCCAGTCCCAGCACGTGGCGGGCGAATTCGATGACCATGACCTGCATCCCGAGGCAGATGCCCAACAGGGGGATCTGGAACTCGCGGGCGATGCGCGCGGTGGCGACCATGCCCTCGATACCTCGTTCCCCGAAGCCGCCGGGCACGATGATGCCGTCGAGCTGTCGTAGGCGAAGAGCGTCGATCTCCGAGGGCACTCGCTCGGCTTCCAGCCACTCGATCGTGGTGCGCGCGCCGATGGCGAAGCCGGCGTGGCGGATGGACTCGGCCACCGACAAATAGGCATCGGGCATGGTCACGTACTTGCCGACGATGCCGATACGCAGGGTCTTGGTGGTGTGGTGCACGCGCCGCACCACGTCCTCCCAGGCCGAGAGGTCGATCGGGTGAACGTCGAGGCTCACGTTCAAGATGTCGCAGACGATGCGGTCCAGACCCTCGTGGTGCATGTTGAGGGGGATGTCGTAGATGCTCGGCGCGTCCACCGCGGAGATGACGGCGTTGTTGGGCACGTCGCAGAGCAGGGAGATCTTGCGTTTGAGCCCGTCGGAGATGGGCTGGTCGCTGCGACAGACGATGACGTCGGGTTGGATGCCGTGCGAGCGCAGTTCGGTGACCGAGTGCTGGGTGGGCTTGGTCTTTTGCTCGCCCGAAGGCGCGAGGTACGGCACCAGCGTCAGGTGCACGTAACAGACGTTGCCTCGGCCGGCGTCGCGTCGGAATTGGCGGATCGCCTCGAGGAACGGGATGATCTCCATGTCGCCGACGGTGCCACCGATCTCGACGATCGCCACGTCGGCGCCCAACGTGCTCAGGCGCCGGAGGCGGTCCTTGATCTCGTCGGTGATATGGGGGATGACCTGGACGGTCTTGCCGAGGTAGTCCCCACGGCGTTCCTTGGCGATCACCTTGGAGTAGATGGAGCCCGTCGTGGTGTTGGACATCCGTGAGAGCGACTCGTCGATGAAGCGTTCGTAGTGGCCGAGGTCGAGGTCGGTCTCGCCGCCGTCGTCAGTGACGTAGACCTCACCGTGCTCGCCCGGATTCATCGTGCCGGGGTCCACGTTGAGATACGGGTCCAATTTGCACATGGTGACCTTGAGTCCGCGGGACTTCAAGAGTCGCCCCAACGAGGAGGCCGTCAGGCCTTTGCCGAGGGAGCTGGACACTCCTCCGGTGACGAATACGTATTTCGTCATTCGGTATCGAGTTCCTTCACTGAACTACATACTAGCCCGGGGGT
>Ga0209698_10002481_pt1 | contig 20907 bp, 18 predicted proteins | sample LitLauG_LLR_2012_FD_187203 | JGI IMG/M metagenome (GOLD analysis project Ga0209698, IMG submission 187203) | Freshwater sediment microbial communities from Pennsylvania, USA - Little Laurel Run_MetaG_LLR_2012 (SPAdes) (version 2) | ecosystem: Environmental > Aquatic > Freshwater > Creek >...
CAGTTCGGCCAGCCTTCGTCGCCTTCCGCCAGCGCGCAGAACGGCAAATCCGCGGGCGAACTGGTGCGCGTGGGATTGGCGGACGGCGGCGGCATCCTGGCGGGGTACTCCAATGGCGACCAGGTAGTCGTAGGCCAGGTGGCCTTGGCATCCATACGCAATCCGGGCACGCTGATCGCGGCCGGCAACAACAGCTTCCAGCTCAGCGCGCTCACCGCAACTCCCACGGTCGGGGTGCCGGGATTCGGCGGCCGCGGCACCATTGTGGGCGGTTCGGTGGAGGCGTCCACGGTCGATATCGCCAAGGAGTTCACCAACCTGATCGTCTACCAGCGCGGATACGAGGCCAACTCCAAGGTAGTCACGACTTCCGATCAATTGAGCCAGGACACTATCAACTTAATCCGGTAAACCGCCGATGAATCCTCAGGAAGAGATTGCACCGCTGGGCGACGTGCCGGTCGAGATCGAGGTCGAGCTCGACCGGCGGGTCATGACGACGCGGGAGGTGCTGCAACTCGAAGAAGGTTGCATCATCAGCACCGACCGGTCGGCCGGCGAGAACATCGACATCTTCATCGGCGGCGTGCTGTGCGGCTCCGGTGAGATTGTGGTGGCCGAAAACACGCTGGGCGTGCGGATCACCGACTTCCGAGACGACATCTGAAGGACCGGATTCGAATGGAAGTAATCCAACAGGCCGCGGCGGTAGCGGCGGTTTTGGGGCTCTTGGCCGCAACGTTATGGTGGCTGCGCCGGCGCGGGCTGGCCGGAGTGGCGTTGGGGAAGAGGCCATCAGGGCGGCGCCTCGAAGCTCTGGAGCGTCTCCCTCTAGGGCCGCAGCACACGCTGCATTTGGTCCGGCTGGGCGAGACCGCTCTGCTGCTGGCGGTGTCTCCCAGCGGCTGTGCGCTGGTGCGGAGTTTTCCGTGCAGCGAAATCAAAGAGGGCCGGGAGGCGCGCCCATGAAAGTTCGGCGCGTCTTGATTGGCCTGGCGGCGGCCCTTCCGGCGATGGCGGCAAGCAACGAACCGCTCTCCCTTCTCGGCATATCGGCCGGAAAGGGAGGAGCCAGCCTCAGCGTGCCGATGCAGATCGTCATCCTGCTGACGCTGATGACCCTGCTGCCGGCGGCGGTCATGTCGATCACGCCGTTCCTGCGCATTGTGGTGGTTCTGCACTTCCTGCGACAGGCACTCGGCACGCAATCCACCCCATCCAACCAAGTCCTTCTCGGGCTCGCCTTGTTTCTGGCGATCGTGATCATGCAGCCGGTCGTCGCGGATATGTACCACCAGGGTTGGGAGCCCATGGAAGCGGGGCATTTGACGCCGCAGCAGGCCCTGGAGGCGGGGTCCAAGCCGCTGCACGCCTTCCTGATCAAGTTCGCGCGGGAAAAGGACATCAAGTTATTTGTCGAGATCTCGCACGCGCCGGCGCCGCGCACGCCGGCCGATCTGGACCTGAAGATTTTGATCCCCGCCTACATCCTCTCCGAGTTGAAGACCGGCTTCCAGATCGGGGCCGTGCTGTTCCTGCCGTTTCTGGTCATCGATCTTGTGATCGCCTCGGTGACGCTGTCCATCGGCATGGTGCAACTGCCGCCGGTCATGATTTCGGCTCCCTTCAAGATCCTGCTGTTTGTGCTAGTGGACGGCTGGAACCTGGTGGTGGGCTCGCTGATGAAGAGCTTCTACTCATGACTCCCGATACCGTGGTTCAAGTCATCCGCCAGGCGTTTCTCGTGACATTCTGGCTGGCCGCGCCACTGCTCGCCATCGGGTTTATCGCCGGCATCGTGGTCAGCCTGGTGCAGATTGCGACCTCGATGCAGGACAACGCCTTCAGCACCATCCCGCGCCTAGTGGCGTTTCTTGGCGGGCTCCTGCTGCTGTTGCCGTGGATGCTGCAGAGACTCATTTCCTATACCGTGTCGTTGCTGGGAGACCTGAGCCGGTATGCCCACTAACCTGACGTTATCGGTGGGGACGCTCTACGCCTTCCTCTTGGTCTTGGCGCGGGTGAGCGGAGCGCTGGTGTTTGTGCCGCTGCCCGGAGTGAAGGCCGCTCCGGAACCGGTGCGCGCGGCGCTGGCTCTGGGCTTCACCCTGGCTCTGTTCGGCCGTTGGCCGGCGGTTGAGGATTCCGCCGTCAGTGCCGGTGTGCTAGCCGGTTGGGCCCTGGCCGAGGCAGCCTTGGGCATTGCCATCGGTATCTCGGTTGCGATCGTGCTTGAGGCTTTCACTCTGGCAGCCCAGGTTTTGGGACTGCAGGCCGGGTACGCCTACGCGTCCACGATCGACCCGAACACCGAGGCCGATTCCGGCGTGCTGCTGGTTTTCGCGCAACTGATGGCGGGAATGCTGTTCTTCGCCTTGGGGCTCGACCGTGAGATGCTACGGCTGTTCGCGCTGAGCCTGGAGAAAGTGCCTGTGGGGACTTATGTCTTTGGTCCGTCCGCCGCGGAACCTCTGATCCGGCTAGGGGCGGTGCTGTTTTCGACCGGGGTACGACTGGCACTGCCCGTGGTGGCGCTTCTGGTCATGGTGGATGTCGCGCTGGCGTTGCTGGGGCGGCTGAATTCCCAACTGCAACTGCTTTCGCTGGCCTTTCCGGCCAAGATGCTGACGGCGCTACTGGTGCTGAGCTGGGTGGCAGCGCTGTTTCCGCGCATCCTGCGGGAACTCGGCGGCCAGGCCTGGACTGCGGCGCACAGGGTGTTGGGGATATGAGGCGGCATGGCGGACACATCCGGGAAGACCGAGCAACCCACGCAGCGGCGCCTGGAGAAGGCGCGCAAGGAAGGACAGTTTTCATCCGCCAAGGAATTTGTTTCGGCTTTGCAGTTCATGGTTTTTCTGGGCCTGTTGAGCGCCGGGGGCGCGGCTTGGTTTGCGAACTTCCGGCGGAGCACCCGGTCCTTGCTGGCTTCGGCATTCCATCGCGAACTTCGGCCCGAAGATCTGACGCACCTGGCCTGGCAACTCAGCTCGCAACACGTTCTTCCCCTCGTGCTGGCCGGGTTGGGGGTAGCGTTGGCAACGCTGGGAGTCCGGCTGATCACCACTCGATTTGGCCTGAGTCTGAAGAAGCTGGTGCCGGACTTCAAACGGCTCAACCCGGTTTCCAAACTGAGGGAACTTCCGAAGCAGACTCTGCCCGCGCTCGGTCAAGCCGTAGTGCTTTTGCCGGTCTTTCTCTGGGCGGTCTACGCCATGGCGCGCGACAAGCTGGACGCGTTCCTGGCACTCCCTCTGCAGAGCGTGGAGAGCGGTTTCGGCTTCATCGGCACATCCCTGATGGAACTGTTTTGGAAGGCGGCGGGGGTCTTCCTGGTTTTCGGCGTGGTGGATCTGTTCCGCCAGATGCGGCGCCACCAGCGCGATTTGCGCATGAGCAAGCAGGAAATCCGGGAAGAGATGAAGGACGTGGAAGGCAATCCGCAGATGAAAGCCCGCATCCGGCGTCTGCAACGCGACAGGGCGCGGCGCCAAATGATGAAGGAGGTCCCGACAGCCACGGCGGTGATTGTCAACCCGACCCACTACGCGGTGGCAATCCGGTACCAGTTGGAGAGCATGGCCGCGCCGGTGGTGGTAGCCAAGGGCAAGAACTACCTGGCGCTGCGGATCCGCCAGAAGGCGGTGGAGCACCAGGTTCCGGTCATCGAAAATCCGCCGCTGGCGCAGGCACTGTACAAGTCGGTCGACGTGGGCCAGGAGATTCCGGCACATCTCTACCGCGCGGTAGCCGAAATCCTGGCGTACATTTTCAAACTGATGAAGGGGAGGCTGCCATGACGGCGGCCAGAGGCCAGGGGCCAGGGGCCGGGGATTGGGATGGGGAGGGCCGCTCGCAATGACGCCCGCCAAAGCCATCGCCGCTCCCGGACTGGCGCAGTGGCTGCAGGCGATGCCAATCAAGCTTTTGGGCGACCTGGCGGTGCCTCTGGCGGTTCTGGCAATCGTGATCGCGCTGATCACGCCACTTCCCGGGTTTGTCCTGGACCTGCTGATCGTCACCGATATTCTGGTTTCGGTTACGGTGCTGATGGTGGCGCTCTACCTGGTGCGTCCGGTGGAGTTCACATCGTTTCCGACCACCTTGCTGCTGTTGACCCTGTTCCGGCTGGCGCTGAACATTTCTTCGTCCCGGCTCATCCTGCTGAACGGGAATACGGGCACCACCGCCGCCGGGGAAGTCATCGGGGCGTTCGGCAGCTTCGTGGTGGGGGGGAACTACGTCATCGGCGCGGTGATTTTTCTGGTGCTGATCGCGATCCAGTACGTCGTGATCAACCACGGCGCGGTGCGCATTTCCGAAGTGACGGCGCGCTTCACCCTGGACGCTCTGCCGGGAAAGCAGATGTCGATCGACTCCGACTTGAACGCCGGTCTAATCGACGAAACCGAAGCCAAGAGACGCCGCAAGCAGTTGGCCACGGAAGCCGAATTTTACGGCGCCATGGACGGCGCTTCGCGATTCACGCAACGCGACGCGGTGGCCAGCATTCTGATCACCAGCATCAATATTGTCGCCGGCTTCCTGATCGGCGTGACGCAGCACGGAATGGATTTCCGGCATGCGCTCGAAACCTATACGGTGTTGACCATTGGCGATGGCCTGGTGACGGTGATCCCGGCGCTCATGATTTCGATTGCAGGCGGCCTGATCGTGACGCGGGCCAGCTCCGATGCCCGCCTGGGCGCGGAGTTCCACCGGCAGATTCTGAGCAATTCGCAGCCGCTGCTGCTGGCCGCGGGGGTGCTGGTAGCGCTGGCGGTATTGCCGGGGATGCCGAAACTGCCGTTTCTGCTTCTGGGGGGCGGCGCCGGGGCGGCCGGGTGGCAGATGCGTAAGAAGGAGGCCCGAAAGGAGGCAGCGGTTCTAACGGAAAGCAAGCCGGCCGCGGCCAAGGAGAATGTCGAATCGCTGTTGCGCGTGGAGCCTCTGGCGATTGAAGTGGGTCTCGGCCTGGTGGGTCTGGTGGAAGGCGCCCAGGATTCGCCCCTGCTGCGGCGCATCTCCGCAATCCGCCGGCAATTGGCAACCGAGCTGGGCTACATTCTGCCGCCGGTGCGCGTCACCGACAATTTGTCCCTGCGCAGCCGGGAGTATCTGGTCTCGCTCAAAGGGGTGGAGATTTCGCGCTACGAATTGCCGCAAGGCTGCGAACTGGCGATCCCCACTGGAGCCGGCAATGTCGCGGTGGAAGGCCAAGCCACTCGCGAGCCGGCGTTTGGCATGAGCGCTGTGTGGGTGCCTGCCGAACGAGCCGAAAAGGCACGCCATTCGGGATATACGGTGGTGGACAGCGTTAGTGTTCTCGGCACGCATCTTTCCGAACTGATTCGCCGGCACGCCCACGAACTATTCTCCCGGCAGGACGCCAAGCGCCTGCTGGACCGCGTGGGCATGGAAAACCCCAAGGTAGTAGAAGATGTGGTGCCGAAGCTGCTGCCCCTGGCCACCGTCCAGCGAGTGCTGCAGAACCTGCTGCGGGAACGCGTTTCCATTCGCGACGGGGTTTCGATTCTGGAGGCTTTGGGAGAAGCCGGGGCCAGCACGCGCAATCCCGTATTGTTGACCGAGTATCTGCGCCAATCGATCAGGCGCACGGTGGTGAAACCCTACCTGAACCGGGCGGGCGAACTGCCCGCGTGGTTCATCGATCCTTCGATCGAGCAGACGGTGGAAGGGGCGGTGCAACATAGCGAACAGAACAGCCATCTGGCGCTGGCGCCGCAGAGTATCCGCGAGATTCTGAACCGGCTTTCGAGCCGCATTACTTCGCCCGAGACGCCGGTGGTGGCGATCACTTCATCGGGCGCGCGCTACTTCCTGCGGCAGATTGTGGAGCCGACGCTGCCCAACCTGGTCTTCGTCGCGCACAATGAGGTCCCGCCGGGTTTGCGGGTTCAGTCCCTGGGAAACATTCCATGAAGCGGGGTCTACAGCGAAGGGCCTTTTCAGACGATAGATCACTTGCGCCGCCAGTTGCCGGCGCAGGTACCACAACCGGGAGCCAACTCCGATGAAGATCAAATCCTATTTTTCCCGCACGGTGGAAGATGCCATGGCGGCGGCGAGCCAGGAACTTGGCCCCGACGCCATGCTGGTGAACAGCCGCAAAGCGCCGATCGAAGCGCGGCATCTGGGCGAATACGAGGTAGTCTTCGCCACGCTGAACCCGGGTACGGACGCGGCGCCACCAGAGGCGCCCACGATGGAGGCGAATTCGCTGGCCGCGCCGGCGCTGGGGGAACGCCTGTCGGCGGAAGTCGCGGAGTTGAAGAAGGAACTGGAAGGGATGCGGCGGGCACTCACGCGTTCGGCCTTTGCGCCATCGCAGTGGGTAGGGGTAGCGCCGGATGTATCCGACGCCTATGCCGCGCTCACGGCAAGCGATGTGGCGCCCGACCTGGCCCGGGAAATTGTGCAGGCGGCTGGGTCGCGGGCGGCCGGCCCGCGGACCACGCTGCCGCGTGCCGCTCAAGCAGTCGACTCCGCCGCGTTTCAACGAGCGTTGCTGGAGGAAATCCAATCGCGCTTCCAGGCGGAGCCCACGCTGGGCGCCGGGCCGGTTCAGCCAAAGATTGTGGCGCTGGTGGGCCCCCCGGGCTCCGGCAAGACCACTACCCTGGTCAAACTCGCGGTCAATTACGGCCTGGCCGCCCGCAGGCCGGTTGTGCTGATCTCGGTGGACACTCACCGGGTGGCCGCAGCCGAACAATTGCGCTCTTACGCGGCCATCCTCGGAGTCGGTTTCCAGGTATTGGAAACTACCGCGGCGCTGGCGCAAGCGATCGAGGAAAACCGGGGCAAGGAGCTGATCTTCATCGATACTCCCGGGTTCGCGTTCGGCGACCTGGAGGACTCATTCAGCCTGGCCCATTTTCTTTCCACTCGAACGGAAATCGATACGCATTTGGTCCTATCGGCTTCGATGAAGTCCGCCGATCTAACCCGCATGGTCGATGCATTTGAGATTCTGCGGCCGCGGCACCTTCTATTTACGAAGCTCGACGAAACAGGTTCGTTTGGCGCGATCTTCAGTGAAGCCGCGCGCACGCGCAAGCCGCTGTCCTTTTTTACGACGGGCCAGCGAATTCCCGAGGACCTGGAGGCTGCCAGCCAAGCCCGGCTGGTGGAGCTGATTCTTTCCGGCCAGAACAGGGCGTTCTCGGCCGCGTGAAAACGGGCGGGCCGGTGGTGAAAGCGTATGTACGGCTATGCGGTACCCGATGTGATTAGCGACGAGGAGCGGGAGCGTCTCATTCTGGAGCACCTGCCACAGGTGCGGTTGATCGCCCGCCGGATCCAGGAGCGGTTGCCGGAGAGTATCAGCCTGGACGATCTGGTATCGACCGGTGTGATCGGCCTGATCTCGGCAGTCGATAACTTCGATCCGAGCCATAACGTCAAATTGAAGACGTACGCGGAATATAAGATCCGCGGGGCTATTCTCGATAGCCTGCGCGGCCTGGACTGGGCGCCACGCCAGAAGCGCCGGAAGGCGAAGCAGATTGAAGCCGCCGTGGCGTTGGCCGAACAGCGTATGCAGCGTTCGCCAACAGAGGAAGAAATCGCCGCGGAACTGCAGATCCCGATCGACGAATACCACCAATGGCTGGTGGAGATTCGCGGGTTGAACATCGCCAGTCTCGAATACGTTTCGAGCGACCAGGGAAAAGACCTGCTGCATTACCTGCCGGATGAGCACGGCGATCTTCCGTCCACGCTATTTGAGCGCGCCGAACTGGAGCGTCTCCTGGCGGAGAGCATCGATGGAATTCCGGAGATTGAACGCACGGTTTTGAGCCTCTACTACCGCGAGGAATTGACCTTGCGCGAGATCGCGCAAGTAGTGAACCTGCACGAATCGCGGATTTCGCAGTTGAAGTCGCAAGCGATTCTGCGGCTACGCAGCCACTTAGCCTCGCAGTGGCCGGCGTCCCGAGGGCTGGTAACGGCATGAACCGGGCAGAGCAGAACCAGCCGGCTACGATCGCAATGGCGCCCAACGCCCGCCGGTTGCTGGATCAGTGGACGGCAAGCCTGGGGCAGGTACTGGAGGCGATGACCGACCAGAAACCGGAGGTCGGATGGCAGGCCGACCCGGCACCCGATTCGTATGAAGACCCGCTGTGCTGGGAGCAGCCCTTTTCGATTGGCCCGGGAGCATCGGTCTGGGTGGCAGCGCCTCGGGCGACTTGGGAGCATGCCGGTACGATTACGCTCAAGGCTGCCGGCCTCGAAACCGTCGAGACTGCCGAAGCCAGGAGCACGTGGATTGAGATTTTGGGTCAGTCGCTGTCGGCCATGGCGAGGTCGCTCACTTCGTTTCTCGGCCGCGAGGTCACTTGCGAAGCCGGCTCGGAGAAGACTCCCGGGCCGGAGCAACACGAATCTGCCTCGGTAACGATCGCCTTTGCGGGAAGCCCGATCGATCCGCTTTCGATCGCGCTCAGTCCTAAACTCATGGCGATTCTCGCGCCCGGCGCGTCCCCGGGCGCCGTCGAAAGGCACGATGCCCACACCGCCCACGAGCCGGAAGCCTGCAAGGTGGAGCGCCAGCCGGCCAGTACCTCAACGATGGAACTGTTGATGGACGTCGAGTTGCCGGTGAGCATCTCATTCGGAAAGACGCAGCTTCCGATGAAGGATGTCTTGAAGCTCACGACGGGGTCGATCGTGGAGTTGAATCGAGGAGTGAATGAGACGGTTGAGGTGCTGGTGAATCACTGTCTCATCGCCCGCGGCGAGGTGGTGGTGGTGGAGGGCAACTATGGAGTGCGGATTCAGCAGATTGCCAGTCCGTCGGAGCGTTTGAGGACCGTGAGATGAACCTTCCAATGCTTCCCATTGCGATTCTGTGCGGCCTCGCTATGGGCGCCGTCGCCATCAGCTTCCTTGCCCTATTCCGCTCCCGGACTCCCCTGCGGGCCAGCCAGCAGGACGGCACGGCTTACACCAAGCTGGAAGCCGAGGTGCAGTCGATGCGCCAGACGATAGAGGAACTCGCGGCTCAGGTTCAGGATGTTCAGCAGCAACCCCGGATGATGGCTGTGCCGGCGATCCCCAAGTCCGGATTGAACCTGAGCAAACGGTCGCAAGCACTGCGCATGCACCGCCGTGGCGAAGCTCCCGTTCAGATTTCGACAGCGCTCGATATCCCCCTGCAAGAAGTGGATCTCCTGCTGAAAGTCCACAGAATCGTCATCGGCAGCATTGGCTGATCGACCGGGGACGGGCCGCCATACTTCCAGCACCAGGCCAGGTTCACGCCGATGTGTCCCAACGGAATCGCCATACCGCCAACGCACCGAACACGGCCGCAAATCCTAGTATGGCCGCCACGGGGGCCAGTGCGGCGTCAAAGCCCAGACCGCGCCAGAGCATTCCGTCCAGGCCATCCACCGCCCATCGCGTGGGCACGGCAAAGGTCGCCCTCTGCAGCCACTGCGGAAACAGAAACGCCGGCACCCACGACCCGCCCAGCATCACCAGAATCAGAGTCGCCAGAATCGCCAGACCGCGCGTGGCTTCGGGGGTCTTGCCTAGCACCGCCACCAGCAAGCCGAACGCCGCCGTCATGATCGAAAACGCGGCGCACACCAGAAGGAACCCAGGCAGGCTGCCCTCGATTCGCACATGGAACACCACTCGCGCGAAGCTGAATACCACACACAGAATGACCATCGCGATGATGGCCGCGCTCGCCGCCCGGCTGCCGATCAGCACGAACCGCGAAATGGGCGCTGCCCGCATCCGCTTCCAGATTCCACTGCGCCGCTGGTAGATCATCATCATGCCGGCATCGATCCCCATGAACAGAATGAACTGCACGCTCATCCCGGCGAACGCGTGGGCCATCCCGTTGTAAGCCTGGCCGCGCCGCGCCGTCACGGGTTCCGTCTTCACGGTGAACGGCATGCTGAACCCACCGGCAGCCGCGGCAGCCTGGGGATTGGCGCGCGCACCTGCATTCAACTGGCCGATCGCCCCCAGCATCTGCTGTAGCGCCCGTTTGATGGCCGGGTCAATTCCCGGCGTCCGATTCAGTTCCTGAAGCCCGCTGTCCAGGTACTTTTGCGAATTCTGGCCGGCGAAGACTTCGCCGCTCACCACTTCCATCACATGCTGCGTCAGCATCCCGTTTACCATGGCTAGTTCGGGTCCATGGCTGGGGTCGTAAAGCAACTGGATCTCCGGCTTGTCCATGCCGCGCACGAAAGCCCGCGCGGCGTGCTGTTCAAAGCCCTTGGGGATCACGGCTGCCACCACCGTGTGTCCCACACGGACTTCCGCGCGAGCCTGGTCGAGTGGCTCCGCGGTCACCGCCAGCGCTTGATCCGCGCTGAGGGCCGCCACCAGTTTGCCTGACATTCCGCTGCCATCCTGGTCTACGGCGGCCACGCGGATTTTCGAAGGCGCCGCTTCGTTAGTCACGCCGCCGAAGATGTACCCGAAGAACGACGCGATCAGAATCGGCGCCACGAAACTCATGATCACCGCGCGGCGGTCCGTAAAGAACAGGTGCAGGTCGCGCCGCACCAGGGCGTTGAATGGGGTGAAGCTCATGAGTTTCTTACCTTCCTTCCCGTCAAGGCCAGAAAGACGGTCTCCAGGTCCGCACGTTGGCTGGCCAGGTGGCCGTACCGGTAGCCGTGCTCGCGCAGCCATTCGAGCACGCGCGGCGTCGCGTCGGTGAGGTCGCGCACGGCCACTCGCAGGAGGCTGTCCTCGATGCCCACGGATTCCACGTCCCGCAACAGGCGCAGCCCCGCGTACCAGCCATCGGCCCCGGCGTTCTCAATATCTATTTCGATCACGTTGACCTCGGGCACCAGCCGCCGCACGGCATCAAGGCTGTCGTTGGCGATCACCTTCCCGTGGTCGATGATGACGATCCGGTCGCACAAACGCTCGGCTTCTTCCATGTAATGGGTGGTGTAGACGAGCGTCTTCCCTTGACGCCGGAATTCCTCGAGGCTGCCAAAGATAGCGTTCCGGCTCTGCGGGTCCACGCCAACGGTGGGCTCGTCGAGCAGCAGAATTTGGGGATCGTGCAGCAGCGCCGTCGCCATGTTCAATCGACGCTTCATCCCGCCGCTGAACGTGGCCACTTGGTCCCGGGCACGGCCGGCCAGCCCGGCCAGGTCGAGCGCTGCATCGATGGCGCGCTTCAGACCCGGGCCGCGCATGCCGTAGAGGGCTCCGAACAGAGCCAGGTTGTCGCGCGCCGAAAGCTCGTCGTGCAGCGCCGTTTCCTGGGGGACCAGCCCCATCTTGCGCTTGACCGGGTCGGTCTCGCCGCGCACCTCGCCGCCATCGATGAGCACCTGCCCGCGGTCCGGCCGCAGGAGGCCCGCGATCATGGAAACGGTAGTGGTTTTCCCGGCGCCATTGGGCCCGAGCAACCCAATGGTCTCGCCCGCCCGCACCACAAACGAGACTTCCTCAACCGCCACCAGGTCGCCGTAGCGTTTGTGCAGCCCTCTCAGTTCCAGCATGCTCGGATTATACGGAGCCTGGTGGGCAATGGTTCGCTGGAATCGACGAACACCTCATCTTTACCGACGAACGCCGTTCTCAAGCCGACCAAGTCGCGCGGCGGTAGCATATAGAGTCTATGCCCACCTACAACCGGCGCAAGTTCTTGGGGGTGTTCGGAGCGGGCGCCACCGCCCTGGCGGCGGGGCGGCCGCAGCCCAACATCCTTTACATCATGGCCGACGACCACGCGGCCCACGCCATCTCGGCCTATGGAAGCCGGATCAACCAGACGCCCAACATCGATCGCGTCGCCAAGGCCGGCGTGCGTATGACCAACTGTTTCTGCACCAACTCCATCTGCACGCCCAGCCGCGCGGCCATTCTCACCGGCCAGTACAGCCACAAGAACGGCGTCTACACGCTCAACGACCGCCTCGACCCCAATCGCAACCATGTGGCCAAGGAACTGCAATCCGCCGGCTACCAGACGGCCATGATCGGCAAGTGGCACCTGGAAAGTGACCCAACCGGCTTCGATTACTGGAACATCCTGCCGGGCCAGGGCGTATACTACGACCCCACCTTTATCGATCGCGGCAAACGCACCAAGTACACCGGCTATTGCACCGACCTGATTGGCGACTTCACGCTCGACTGGCTCAAACAGCGCGATCCCAAGAAGCCCTTCTTCGCCATGTGCCATCACAAAGCGCCGCACCGGCCCTGGGAACCGGCGCCCAAATACAAGGACCTCTACAAGGACCAGACCATCCCCGAGCCCGACAACCTCTTCGACCATTACGAAGGCCGCGCCCGCAGCGTGGCGGCCGTAACCATGAAGGTAGGGGAGGACATGGTGAAATCAGACCTCAAGCAGGATATCCCCGCGGACCTCAAGGGCGACGCGCTGCGCAAATGGGGCTACCAGCTCTACATCAAGGACTACCTGCGCTGCATCCGCAGTGTGGACGACAACGTGGGGCGGCTGCTGAACTATCTCGATGCGGAAGGTCTGGCTTCCAACACCATCGTGATCTACACCTCCGACCAGGGCTTCTTCCTCGGCGACCACGGGTGGTTCGACAAGCGCCTGATGTACGAGGAGTCCTTGCGCATGCCTTTCCTGATGCGCTATCCCGGCGCGATCCGCCCCGGAACGGTGAACCGCGACATGGTGCTCAACATCGACTTCGCGCCGCTGTTTCTGGACTACGCCGGCGCCCGCGCGCCAACCGAAATGCAGGGCCGCAGTTTCCGCGCCAACCTGGAGGGCCACACACCCAAGGATTGGCGCAAGGCCATGTACTACCGGTATTGGATGCACAATACCAGCGATCACCACGTGCCCGCCCACTACGGCGTGCGCACGGACCGCTGGAAGCTCATCTACTACTACGGCAAGCCCCTCGGCATGAGCGGCGCCAACCCGCCCGACACCGAACCCGATTGGGAACTGTTCGACGTGCGCAACGACCCGCGCGAGATGAAGAACCTCTACCACGACCCGAAGTACGCGGCGGAAGTGCGGGACTTGAAGGTGCTGCTGGATCGGCTGCAGAAGGAAGCGGGCGACACGCCGGTTTGACCGAGCAAGGAGGCTCGATCGCCGCATCGGGAGACTGCTCCCGCCGCTGCCTTATTGCCCCTGCCCCGCTAAACGAAGCTCGTCTTCGATCTCGTAGATTTTGTCCTCCAGAACCCGCGTCGGTGTGCCCGCGGTTTTGGCATCGTCGAGTTTCTTTCTGGCGGTCGCCAGCCGCTTCTGCAACCCCGCGATCTTGGGATCGGGCTTCTGCGGCTTCGGTTCTTCGCGCGGCGCGGTCTTGGCGGGCGCTTTCGGCTTGGCCGCTTTCTTCGCCTTGGCCTTCGCGTGCGCCTTATAGCGGAATGCCGTTACCGGCGGTGGCGGTTTCAGCGGCCCGCCGAAATCCGCGCGATACTCTTCGGCAATCTCCACTGCCTCCGCCAGCAATTCCCGAAACCGCGATTCCATTGCCTGCTTGGCTTGAATCCGCAGGTCTTCCCCCTGCTGCTTCCATTTCTGATACTCGGAGATGACGTTGTTCATGAGAGTGAGTATATGTTAGCCCACCGCGCGACCGGCACCAGCCGCCATCTTCACCGGCGCCAGCGGCCCCAAGAACAGCCACAGGATTGAGGCGCAGATCAGCGGCACAAACCCGAAGCCGATAAACACCGGCGTGTATGAGTAATGCTCCACTACCCAGCCGGTGATCGTCGTGAAGACCATGCCGCCGAAGCCGGAACCCATGCTGGCCAGGCCGTACACCGAGCCGACGGCATTCTTGGGGAAGACGTCGGCGGGCAAGGTGAGCATGTTGGCGAGCCCGCCGGTGTAGCCGAACATCGCCACCGAGACGAAAGCGATCGACAGCCACGCCTGGCTCACCAGCACGGCGGGGATGGCGGACATCATCAGGATCGCGAAGAACGTGACGGCCGCTTTCCGCGCAATGGTCACGGAATAGCCGCGCCCCAGCAGCCAACTCGACAGCCAGCCGCCCAGGATGTTGCCGAACCCGGCCACCAGGAAAGGAATCCACGCGAACTTGCCAATCGCGGCCAGGTCGAAATTGCGGGCGTGTTTGAGGTACTCCGGGAACCAAAAAATGTAGAAGTACCACACGGAGTCGAAGAAGATCTTGGAAGCGGTGAAGGCCCGGACGAAACGGGTGCGGACCAGGACGCCGACCGGCACGCGTGGCGGCGCGGCCTCGCCGTTTTCGCCGTCCGGCGTTCGATAGATGCGGCCCCAAAAAACCAGCCAGATCAAGCCGGCGACTCCCGTGAAGACGAATGCCGACTGCCATCCGAAGCGCAGCAGCAGGAAGGCTACGATGGGGGGCGCCAGAATCGCACCCACGGCCGAGCCGCTGTTGAACAGGCCGGCCGCCAGTGCCCGCTCTTCTTCGGGGAACCACTCGGCCACCACCTTGACCGCGGCCGGCCAGTTGCCGGCTTCGCCCATGCCCAGCAGGAAGCGAAAGGCGCCGAGGCTGAGCGCGCCGCGCGAAAAGGCGTGCAGGATGGCGGAAATGGACCACCAGGCGACGCACAGGCCGTATCCCAGTCGTGTGCCCAACCGGTCGATCAGCGGGCCCGAAATGCCGTTCATGATGGTGTAGGCCAGCAGAAATGCCGAGACCACGTGCCCGTAGTCCACGCTGCTCATGTGGAACCGCTCGCGCAGCGCGGGCGCGGCGACCGACAACGTCTGGCGGTCGAGATAGTTGATCGCCGTGGCCCAGAAGGCCAGCGAGATCATTCGCCAGCGCAATGGCGAAGGGATGGCTGAAGATGCCTTCACGCCAGGTGCACCCGCGTGGGCGCAGCGGGGCCAGCGGCGCTCGGTTGGCAGCGCAGTTGAGAACTGGCCGAAAGGAAACCGGCTTGCTTCAGCAGTTCGCGACGGTTGAGGGAGCCCATGACGACAGACCGATTATAGTTCCCCGACGCAATAAGCCGAGAAAAACAGGGGTGGACACCGGTCTGCCTTCGCGGCGACGGACTGGTGCCCCTGGACAGTGCGCTGGGCCGGCATGACGATCCAAGGCTTGCCTTGTCACTTGCCAAATCCCGCCAGTGGGTGGGCCGCGGCATCAACCATTGGGACATGCTCTGTCATCCCACGGTTTACGCACATCTCAGGGACTGGTTCGTTCCGGCCCTACGCCGCCGTTCGACGGCTGGCGAAGCGATCCGGATCCATCCGGGCGCGGGGCCCCGTGCGCCGGCCGTTCTGGCCGTCGCCGGACATCACACCGCCCCGACATCGCAGTTGGCTGTTCCGAGGGATGCGCTGACCAAAGCATTGACAGGCAAGATGAGCCGTGAAATAGTTGTGTAAGCAAGTGAGTCCCTGACCGGGATAATTAGACCCGGAACACGGGGTTGAGCCCGCAACACGGGGCTTATGGGACCCGAGAGGAGCGAAAGCGCATGGCGCAGCCGTCCACTGCTAGGGAGGTTCTATGTCGCCCGCCGGCGAACCGTCTCCCCGGCCATGTGCCGCACTCCTGCACGAGCCGTACGCTGCCGGCAGCCGGGTGGGGAACCGGCTTTACAGTCGCAGCCGAATGGCGCAGCAATCGGGTGGCGCCGGACCAGGCGATTGCCACCTATTTCACCTCTCCTTGGTTGAGGGATCCATATGCGAACCTTACGACTAGTAATTGGATTGCTGGGAGCGGCACTTGGCATCGCGTCCGCCCAGACCGGTGGGGAAATCACCGGTGAAGTTAGAGATCCGAGCGGCGCGTTAGTTCCAAACGCGTCGGTGACGGTCACCAACACCGCGACGAATGTGGCGCGGTTGACGACCACCAATACCGCGGGAATCTACAGTTTCCCCGGCTTGACGCCCGGGATGTACAACGTGAAGGTCGTCGTAGCAGGCTTCGCCACCGTCGTGAGGACGAACATCGAGCTCCAGGTGCAGCAGACGGCGCGCGTCGATTTCGCCCTGGCCGTGGGACAAGCCACCGAGACCATCCAGGTCTCGGCCAACGCGGCGTTGCTGGCCACCGAAAACGCCACGGTCGGCACGGTGATCGAGGAACAGCGCATCATGGACCTGCCGTTGAACGGCCGCAGTTACTTCAGCCTGGTGGCGCTGAGTCCCGGCGTGACTACGGGGTTTGTTCCCGCCGCGCAGGCGGCCGGCCGCCTGGGCGGCTCGCGCGGCTCCCTCACCATCGCCGTCACGGGCGGGCGCTCGACGTGGGAGAACTACACCCTGGACGGCGTCACCAACACCGACATCGACTTCAACACGTACATCCTACAGCCGTCGGTTGATGCGCTCCAGGAATTCAAGGTGCAGTCTGGGATCTATCCCGCGGAGTTCGGCCGGGAACTGGGACAGGTCAACGCCGCCACCAAGCCCGGCACCAATGAATACCACGGAGCCGCCTGGGAGTTCCTGCGCAACGACAAGCTCGACGCCGTGCCATACGACTTCGCCTCGGCCACCCGCGGCCCGACCAATCCCCCTCCTGTGAAGGCGCCCTACAAACAGAATCAATACGGCTACACGCTGGGTGGGCCGGTTCGGATCCCGAAAATATTTAACGGAAAGAACCGGTTGTTCTTCATGTCGAACTTCGAGGAATTCAACTCCCGGCAGACCAGTCCCGCGATTATTACAACGCTGCCGCAGGCGATGCGCAACGGAGACTTTTCCTCCCTCCTCTCATCCGGGTACGTACTTTATGACCCGAACTCGCGCAGCCTGGGGACCTCCACGGTTGCCGCCCAACAGCTAGCCAGCGTCGTTGCGACCCAGGCTCCATTCCCTGGCAACATCATTCCCGCCAACCGCATCAGCGCGGGCTCCAACCTTCTGCTCACCAAGTGGGATCCACTGCCGAATCTGCCCCAGACGACGGCCGGGCTGCCTTACCATAATTATCAATACGGCTTGAACATTCCGCTCGACAAGGACACTCTCACCACGCGCATCGATTTCAACGAGAGCTCCAAATCGCAGTGGTTCGGCCGATACAGTTGGAACGACGAATCCACCATCTTGAACACCGGCCAGATCACCGACGACGGAGAAACTCTGTACACCCGGGCCAGCCAGTGGGTGTTTTCCAATATCCGGACCCTTTCCCCCACCAAGGTGAACGAGGCGCGATTCGGCTACAACTCGCTGTTCAACAATATCACCCAGCAGTTGGCGGGTAAAGAGAACGTGAACCAGGAGCTCGGCATGCCGGTGGTACCCACCGATCCGAATTCCTTTGGCATACCCAATATCAATTTTCTCAATGGCAATTTGGCCACGTTCGGCAACCCGACCAGCAGCCCCTTCCAGATCAACGACAAGTATTTCGAGTTCGTGGACAACTTCTCCTGGGTTATCGGGAAGCACTCGCTGCGCTTTGGCGGGGAATACCGGTATAACCAGTTTCCCCAACTCGGAAACGAATTCCCCCGCGGCCAGTTTTATTTCGATGGCCGGTACACCAACATGGTGACGGCCTCAGGCGGGGGAACCGGCGGCTTCTCGGGCGCGGATATGCTGCTGGGCGATCCGTATGAGGCCATTGTCGCCGTCTCGCTGGCTCGGGCCGATTTCCGCTCCAGCGAATGGGCGACCTATATCGACGACACCTGGCGGTTACACCCTCACCTGACCCTAAGCTTGGGTCTCCGGTGGGAGGTCTCGCAGCCCTTACTGGATGCAGCCGGCCTCCAGCCCAACGTCCAGCTCCAACAACCGCTTCCCAACCAGGCGAACGTGCCGGATCTGAGTAAGCATCCGGTTTTCGTCCGCACGGGCACTAGCGGGAGTTTTTACGACGGCATCAACTTCCGTTACGCACCCTATTGGTCCGCCAATGGAGGAATCGCCGGGTCCCCACCCCTGCAACTCGCCAGGGACGGGCGCATGGGCAGCCGGATGATCAATACCAATTACCACGACTTCGCGCCTCGCATCGGGATCGCCTACAGCCCCTCGGATAAGTGGTCGGTCCGCACCGGCTTCGGCATATTTTACTCGATGGAGAGCAAGAACTCCATCTTCGACCTCGCCCGTGGAATGGGTGGCCGAGCCACCACACTGGCGAGTACGACCTATGTGCCGCCGACGTTTACGTACACGAATTTCCTCAATACGGCGGCGCTGCCGGTCACCATACCGATCGGTCTCACCTGGGGTGCGGCCCAACACTTGCCGGACAGCTCGACCATGCAATTCGTGCTGAACGTCCAGCGCACGCTCGGCAAATCGTCGACCCTGGAGGCTGGTTATAACGGCGCGTTGCACCGCCACCTGGCCTTCCTACTGGATGAGAATCAGGGGATTCTCAACGCAACCTTGCCGGTGGTTCAACGTTTGCCCTATCCGGAATGGGGGGCTTCGGGAATCCAGTATCTGATGGCTGCCGGCAGCGGGAATTACAATGCACTCAGCCTCAAGCTGACCCAGAAGTTCGGGTCAAACCTGAACAGTTTGCTCGCCTATACATGGTCCAAGGGTCTGGACGACACCAGCAACATCCGCGGCACGGTGGGGAGCGACTTCTCGCCCCAGAATGCGCTCTGCCCCACGACGTGCGAATACGGCCCCTCGGATTTCAACATTCCGCAACGCTTCGTCGCTTCCATTCTCTACCTCCTCCCATTTGGCAAAGGCCAGCATTTTCTCAACCATGGTGGGGTCGTAAACCAAGTGGTAGGCGGCTGGCAGATCAGCACCATCACCACGTTGCAAAGCGGCGGTGTGGTGAACACGTCCTCATGGGACTCCGGGGGCACTAATTTCGTTTCGAACGCCACCCGGCTCAACTGCAACGCCGGCGTGAACCCGGTTCTGCCTGGTAACAATCAGAACGGCTGGTATAACCCGGCGGCGTTCTCCAACCCCGTGTCGGGCACGTTTGGCAACTGCGGGCGCAACACCCTGAGGGGGCCGTGGCTGGGGAACGAAGATATCTCGATCGTGAAGTATTTCCGGCTCGCCGAAAAAAGGACGCTGGAATTCCGCACGGAAATGTTCAACGCTCCCAACCATGTGGAATTGACCGAAGGCGGCCAGTTAAGCTGGGGTAACGGATCGAGCCCGAACCCCGCTGCGTCCTTCGGTAGAATTACGGGGACTTCGAACGCCATGCGCCAGATCCAGTTCGCACTCAAGTTGAACTTCTGACCGTTATCAGTCCGGTTGCGGGATGCGGCCCTTGCGCCACATCCCGAGCGATCCGCATGGCACGGAAGGACACGTTTTTGAGCACTAAGGAGAGAATCATGGACGGAACCAGTAGGAGGGCCTTTATAGGCGCGGCCGCGATGACGGCTGCATCCTATCAGCGGATACTCGGGGCCAACGACCGCATCGGTGTCGGCTTCATCGGGTTCGGGCTGATTGGAAAACAGCATGTCGCGGATTTCAAAAAGTTCACGGACGTCGATCTGGTGGGCCTCTGCGATACCTACAAGCCCCGCGTGGACGAGGGCCTGGCATTCATCGGAAACGGCACGGCCAAGGGCTACAGCGATTTCCGGAAGATGCTCGAAAACAAAGACATCCAGGGAGTGGTGGTGGCTACGCCGGACCACTGGCACGCGCTGCTGACGATCATGGGCTGCGCGGCCGGCAAAGACGTCTACTGCGAAAAGCCCATGACGGTCTTCAACGACGAGGGCAAGTGGATGATCCAGGCCGCGCGCAAGTACCAGCGGATCGTCGTCGTGGGCACACAGCGGCGGCACGGAAAAGGCGTGGCCGAAGCGAAGAAGGTGGTAGAGAGCGGCCAACTCGGCAAGATTCACTCCATTCGCATCGCATCGATGCGCAACATTTATCCGGGCTTCGGTAAGACCACGGTGCAGGATCCGCCGTCCGGACTGGATTACGACATGTGGCTCGGGCCGGCGCCCAAGAAACCCTATACGCCGCACCGCTCGCTCTACCATTTCCGCTGGTTCTGGGACTATTCCGGCGGGCAAATGACCAACCTCGGCGCCCATACGCTCGACCAGGTGCTTTGGCTTATGAACGTGAAGGGACCTTCCATGGTTTCCTCTACCGGCGGCCGCTTCGCCCTTGAAGACGACGGCGAGACACCCGATCTGCAGGACGCCCTTTGGGTCTTCCCCGGCTTCACCGTCAATTACGCCATCCGGGAGGCCAATGCCATGCGCGGCGATCCCGCGGCCCGCGGCCAGGTCTACCTCGGGACCAAAGGGAGTCTGGTGCTCAGCGGCGACTATGAGGTGATCCCGGAAAACCGGATCGACCCGGTGAACGACATCCCGCGATTCCAGGGGCATCCAGTCGGCGGTCCCGTATACAGCGATGTCAAGCCCGCGCCGTGGATCGAAGCCTCCAAGGGAGGGGTGGCGTCCGACGCACGCTACGGCACCGGCGGCGAGGACACCATGGCGATGAACGAGCGCAACTGGCTGGACTGCATCCGTAGCCGCAAGCGCCCGTTCTGCGAAGTGGAAGATGGCCACAGGGTGGCCGTCGCTTGCAACCTGGCGAACATGTCGCTGCGGCTCGGGCGCTCCATCCGCTGGGACCCCGAAAAGGAACAGGTGATCGGCGACAAAGAGGCCGCCGCCATGTGCGTGCGCCCCTACCGGGCGCCGTGGGATAGCGTGCTGCGAACCATCGTCAAGGTGTAGTGGGTGGCCAACTCGGCGCGACCCGTACCCAGGGAGGCTCCAATATCGCCAAGGGGTCGTAGGACCGGTGGAAAGCATCTCGCCTGAATCGATCCCCATCGTCCTGGGGCAGGAAGACGACGGCCGTTGGTGGGCTGATATCGAATCGATGCCCGGAGTGATGGCCTATGGCCCAACTCGCGAGGCAGCGATCTTAGCCGTGCGAGTGCTGGCGCTGCGTGTTGCCGCCGACTGCATCGATCATGGGGA
>Ga0209698_10002482_pt1 | contig 20904 bp, 24 predicted proteins | sample LitLauG_LLR_2012_FD_187203 | JGI IMG/M metagenome (GOLD analysis project Ga0209698, IMG submission 187203) | Freshwater sediment microbial communities from Pennsylvania, USA - Little Laurel Run_MetaG_LLR_2012 (SPAdes) (version 2) | ecosystem: Environmental > Aquatic > Freshwater > Creek >...
CGCGTTGCAGCGCGAGCGGCTCAAGCGCACGCTGAAGCGCGTTTATGAGAACGTAGCCCACTATCACGCTGCGTTCGACGCGCACGGCGTTCATCCCGACGACTTTCGCGAATTGTCTGATCTTTCAAAATTCCCTTTCACGGTGAAGACCGATCTGCGCGACACCTATCCGTTCGGCCTGTTCGCGGTCCCGCGCGATGAGATCGCGCGGCTGCATGCGTCGTCGGGCACAACAGGCAAGCCGGTCGTAGTGGCTTACACCAAAGCCGACATCGAGATGTGGGCCGATGTGGTGGCGCGCTCGCTGCGCGCGGCGGGGGTGAGGCCGGGCATGATGGTTCACGTCGCCTACGGCTATGGCCTGTTCACCGGGGGGCTTGGCGCGCATTACGGCGCGGAGAAGCTCGGTTGCACCGTCGTGCCGGTGTCGGGCGGCATGACAGAGCGGCAGGTCAGCTTGATCCACGACTTCCGCCCCGACGCGATCATGGTGACGCCCAGCTATATGATGGCGCTGCTGGAGGGGTTTCGCAAAGCCGGACTGGACCCGCGCCAGTCGTCCCTGCGCTACGGTATCTTTGGCGCCGAGCCGTGGACCAACGCGATGCGCGCGGAGATCGAACGCAGCTTCGATCTCGACGCCACCGACATCTATGGGCTCTCGGAAGTGATCGGCCCCGGCGTGGCGCAGGAATGCGTGGAAACCAAGGATGGCTTGCATATCTGGGAGGATCATTTTTATCCGGAAGTGATTGATCCAGTGACGGGCGCCGTTGTGCCTGAGGGGGAGAAGGGCGAATTGGTGTTCACCTCGCTGACCAAAGAGGCGTTCCCGATCATCCGCTACCGCACGCGCGACCTCACGAGGTTGCTGCCGGGGACGGCGCGGCCGAATTTCCGGCGCATGGAGAAGGTGACGGGGCGCTCGGACGACATGATCATCCTGCGCGGCGTCAATGTGTTTCCGACCCAGATCGAGGAATTGCTTATGGCGACCGATTGGTGCGCCGGGCATTATCAGATCGAGCTGACCAGGCCGGGGCTGATGGACGAGATGATCGTCCACGCCGAAGTGCGCGGGGAGATGTGGGGGCGGCAGGGGGACGCGGGCGAGCGGCTGGCGGCGCGGATCAAGGATACGATCGGAGTTTCCGCGAAGGTCGTGCTGCAGGGGCCGGAGACGATTGAGCGGACGTTGACGGGCAAGGCGAAACGGGTGGTGGATCGGCGGCCCAAGGGCGACTGAGGTTATTTATTGAGGTCGGCGGAGCTGAAACATGGACTTGAAGTCGAACTCGACGTCGCCGGGCCTTCCTTTCCGCAAGCCGAGGCTATGGCGCCTCGCGCCGGTGTTGGCGCTGGGCTTGCTAGCATCCGCCACCTGCCCGTCAACATCTGGCGAACTTGAAAATGCTGATGCCGTATTCAAGAATGTAGGCGCCTATGATGACCCTCTTTGTCTGAAATGGTCGAATAAATGCGATTCATGCTCCCGCAATGTCCGTAACCTCTCTGAAAAAGAATGTACGAAAGGCAGCGACGAATGCGTCCGGCAATATGTCGCCTGCATCGATATCAACTTTATTGCCCTGACCGCTTTCTGCAATCGATTTTCAGATGGCGAATCGAATTGCATCGTAGACGCGCGCAAGAGCCATTCGCCCCCCCCGACTGGTGTGTATCAATTCGCCGCCGATTGAGACACCGAAGCGGCTGCAACTCATTTCCTGTATCGACTTCAAGGCGGTAAGAAAGTAGCGCGCCGCTTGCTATTCTGCGATGGAGGCCGGCGAGTCACACGTGGTCGAAATCGACCACGACGCGCTCGGTAGTTGGCCGCGCCTGACAGGTCAGCACAAAACCCGCCGCGACCTCCCACGGCTCCAGCGAATAATTGACGTCCATCGTCGCGGCGCCCTCGACGATCTTCGCGCGGCAGGTGCAGCACATGCCGCCCTTGCAGGAGAACGGCAGGTCGAGACCCGCGCGCAGCGCCGCGTCGAGGATCGCTTCGCCCTCGGCGGCGGGGATGTCGCGGCGGGCGCCATCCACGAGAATCGAAAGTTGACGCACGCCCGAAGTATCGGCGCGCGGCGGCGCCGGCTTGGGTCGGCCGCCATGCGCGGAGACAAAGCGCTCTACGTGGATCGTCTCGGGATTCACTCCGAGGTCCGCGAGCGCGCTTTCGAGGTCGCCGATCATGCCTTCAGGGCCGCAGATGAACGCGTGATCGATCAAGGCGGCGGGGATGATCGTGCGCAGCAGCAGCCGCGCCTTGTCGGCGTCGAGCCGCCCGTTCAGGACTTCGACGTCCTGGCGCTCGCGGCTCAACACATGGAACAGCGACAGGCGACCCAGGTATCGGTCCTTCAGTTCTTCCAACTCGCCGCGTAACAGGATCTCCTCGACGCTGCGGCTCCCGTAGAACAGAAAGAACCGGCTCGTCGGCTCGCGCGTCAGCACGCCGCGAAGGATCGACAGCAGCGGCGTGATCCCCGATCCCGCCGCAAAGCCGACATGCACGCGGCCGTCAGCGAAATCGCCATTGAGGCCGAAGCGGCCGGTCGGGGTCATCACCTCGATCTCGTCGCCGGGTTTGAGCGTTGCGTTAACCCAGGTAGAGAACGCGCCGTCATCGACCTGCTTGACCGCGACGCGCAGAGCCTCGCCCGGACCCGCGCAGATCGAATAGGCGCGGCGAAGGTCCTCGCCGTTGATGGTAGCGCGCAGCGTCAGATATTGGCCGGGCTCAAACGCGTAGGCCGCCGCCAGAGCGGGCGGCACATTAAAGGTCAGCGAGACGGCGCCGGGCGTCTCGCGCCGCAGTTCGCGCACGGCGAGGCGGTGGAAGCGGGGCGCGGCAGTCATGGCGCACTCAGTGGCATTTGAAATAGTCGAACGGTTCGCGGCAGGCGCGACAGCGCCACAGGGCCTTGCAGGAGGTCGAGCCAAATTCGGCAAGGCGCTCGGTGTCGCGTGAAGCGCAGCGCGGGCAGGCGACCTCATCTTGACCAAACAAGGCCCGCCGCCCGCCGCGCCCCGCCGGCGGGGCGATACCATAAGCCAACAATTTGGCGCGGCCTTCGGCGCTCATCCAGTCGGTCGTCCAGGCGGGCGAGAGGACCGTGCGCACCTTCACCGCGTCGAAACCGGCGCGTCGAAGCGCGACTTCGATGTCCAACGTGATCGTGCTCATCGCGGGGCAGCCGGAATAGGTCGGCGTGATGTCGATCACAATCTGTTCGCTTTCGAGACGTATGTCGCGCAGCACGCCGAGATCGGCGATGGTCAGCACCGGGATTTCCGGGTCGCAGACCCCGGCCAGCGCGTCGCGCGCGCGCTCCAGCGCGCTCACCATGTCGCGCCGGGGAAGGTGCGCTGCATATATTGCAGCTCGCTCAGGATGTGGCCGAGGTGTTCGGAATGGCGGCCGTGCCGACCGCCCGTCTGCATCCAGCCGTCGCGCGGTACGCTCAGCGTCGCGCGGGCGAAAACCTGGGCGACGGTGTCGCGCCAATCGGCCGCCAGCAAGGCTGGATCGACGGCGATTTTCGATTCAACCAAACCGGCCTCGTCGGCCTCGAACATCTCGCCCGTATAGGGCCACAATTTTGTTATCGCTGCTTCGATGCGCCGCCGCGCTTCCGGCGTGCTGTCGCCCAGCCGCACCACCCATTCGGCGCTGTGGCGCAGGTGATAGGCCATTTCCTTTTCCGCTTTGGCCGCCACCGCCGCCAGCGTCGCGTCGGTCGAAGGCATCGAAGCGCGCCAGAACGGATCGGCGAAAGCGGAATAGAAGAATTGGCGCAGGATCGTCATGGCGAAATCGCCATTGGGTTGCTCGACCAGCAGGAGATTTTTATAGGCGCCCTCGCGACGCAGATAAGCGAGCGAATCCTCGCTCCCGCCGCCGATCTCCGCTGCATAGGCGTAGAGCGAGCGCGCCTGGCCGATCAGGTCCAGCGCCATATTGGCCAGCGCCATATCCTCTTCCATCATCGGCGCATGGCCGGTCCATTCGGACAGACGGTGGCCCAGGATCAAGGCGTCGTCGGCGCGGCGCAGCAGATAATCGATCAACATCACATATGGCCGACTTCGTCCGGCACTTCATAGAAGGTCGGATGGCGGTAGATCTTGGAGGCGGTCGGCTCGAACATCATGTCTTTGTCGGCGGGGTCAGAGGCGATGATGGCGTGGGACGGCACGATCCAGAGCGACAGGCCCTCGCCGCGCCGTGTGTAGAGGTCGCGCGCGGCTTGCAGGGCGAGCGTGGAGTCCGCCGCGTGCAAGGAGCCGACGTGTTTGTGGGCGAGTCCGTTGCGCGAGCGGATGAACACTTCCCAGAGCGGGGTGGCGGGGGTGGACATGGCGGGCCTCTCAGGCGGCGGCGCGTTGTTTGACGGCATAGGTTGCGGCGGCCTCGCGCACCCAGGCGCCGTCCTCATGCGCTTTGCGTCGCGCCGCCAGACGTTCCGCATTGCAGGGGCCGTCGCCGGCGATCACGCGGCGGAACTCGTCCCAGTCGATGGCGCCGTAACGCCAGTGGCCGTCCTCGAATTTCAGGTCGGGGTCGGGCGGCGTGAGGCCGAGGACCTGCGCCTGCGGCACGGTGGCGTCGACGAATTTCTGGCGTAGCTCGTCGTTGGAGAAGCGCTTGATCTTCCATAATGTGGAGGTGTCGGAGTGCTGGCTGGCCGTGTCGGGCGGGCCGAACATCATCAAACACGGCCACCACCAGCGGTTCAACGCGTCCTGCGCCATCGCTTTCTGGTCCTCGTTCCCACGAGACAGCGTCAGCATGATCTCGAAGCCCTGGCGCTGGTGGAACGATTCTTCCTTGCACACGCGGATCATGGCGCGCGCATAGGGGCCGTATGAGCAACGGCAAAGCGGGATCTGGTTCATGATCGCCGCGCCGTCGACCAGCCAGCCGATGGCGCCGATGTCGGCCCAGGTGGGTGTGGGATAATTGAAGATCGAGGAATATTTGGCTTTGCCTGACAGGAGTTGGTCGATCAACTGTTCGCGCGACGTTCCCAATGTTTCGGCGGCGGCGTAGAGATAGAGGCCATGGCCGCATTCGTCCTGAACCTTGGCCAGCAAAGCCGCCTTGCGGCGAAGCGACGGGGCGCGGGTGATCCAATTGCCCTCGGGCAACATGCCGACGATCTCAGAATGAGCGTGCTGCGAAATCTGGCGCGTCAGGGTGCGGCGGTAGGCGGCGGGCATCCAGTCGTTGGGCTCGATGCGCTCTTCGGAATCGACGCGCGCCTGAAAGCGGGCCGCCGCCACGGCGTCTTCAAGGTTGCGCTCTTGCCCTTCGGGAGCGCTGTTGAGAGCTTGCGTGTACATCGCCGCCAATCCTCCCTGACTGCCTGATCTATATATCACTAAAAATCATCTTGCAACGAATTTTTGTAACATGTTGTCGCGATCAATCCGCGAAGCGACGGGCGATCACTTGAAGACGCGCCGGCAGGGGCGCCCCGTCTTCGCCGATAGCCGTCGCATCGAGCCATCGCTCGGAGGCGGCGGCGACGCGGACGTAAATGGAGGCGCAAAGCGTGCGCGCTGCGTTTCCCGGCCAGTCCTCAGGCAGCAATTCCAGCGGCAAACAGGGATCGCGCAGCACGATGCGACGGTATTCGTGGATCAGCAGGATGCGGGCGGCGAAGGCTTCAAGGTCCGTGAAAGCGGCGTCCTGCGCCAGCGCGTCGTGCAACGGCTGGAAGGCTTTGAGGAAGCGCAGATAGGCGGCGCCCGTCGCCTCCAGCGGCCAGCAGCGCGCGGCGAGCGCCCGGTTGGTCGCGGCGTCGCCGCTCGCTTGCAGCCGCAGCGCGCCCTCGATCGCCGCCGCGCCTCCCGGCGCCGCCCACACGCCCGGCGCCACGACGGCGAACCCCGCCGCCTCCAGCGCCGTCCGGTCACCCCCAATCGCCAGATCGAAACGCCCCGCCCAAAGAGGCGCGCGGCGCGCGTAGATGCGCAGCGCCGCCTCGCGAAATTCGTCGCGGCCTTTGTCGGCGAGCCGGTAGAAACTATTGCGCCCAACGCGGTTGCGCTCCAGCCAGCCGTCGGACGCCAGCCGCGACGTGGCGGTGCGCACCACGCCGTCGTTAATGTCGAGCGCGCGGAAGAACTCGAGCAGCGTGCCCAGCCACACCGCGCCGCCGCGCGGCACGATGGCGTCCCCAAACAGGGTGACGATCAGCGACCACGTGCGCGACGGCTCAGCCCGCCAATGCGCGAGGATCGGCGACAGCGCCTTCACGCCGGCGCCAAAGCCGCCTCGGCGCCGTTCAGCAGCAACGACGTCGCTAGCTTCGCATATTCGGTGCGGCTCAGGCCCTTGCCCTCGCGGAACCAGAGAAAATGCCAGTTCAGCATGCCGAACAGGGACATTGTCACGGGCTTCAGCAGCGGGCTCTGGGTGAGACGGGGCAGGGCTTCGGCGATGGCGTCGGCGAACAGATCGACAAGCCGCCGCTCCAGCCCCCGCAAAGCTTCCTGCCGCTCCGGCGCCAGCAGCTTGAGGCTGGCGATCTGCACCTGATGCTGCGAGTTGGCGCAGCGATAGGCTTCCAGCAGGGCGTCCGTCATGGCGTGCAACCTATCCGCACCCTTGCCCCCGGCGCCCTCGACCACGGCGACCAACGCCTTCAGATGCACCGACAACAGGTCGAACAGCACCGCCTCCTTGTCGGGGTAATAGTGATAGAGCAGCGCTTTCGATACCCCGCAGGCCCCGGCGATCATCGAAATCGAGGTCGCCGAATAGCCATGCTGCGCAAACAGATCGGCCGCGCGTTGAAGAATGACCTCCCGCTTATGGTCGTAGTCCTGTGCCTTGGGCCGCGCCATGAGCGCCATCTCTCCTTCACGCTTTTCGCGCTATAGCGTTCATTGTCCGGTCGGTCGATGAATTTATCCGCCCCCCTTTCGCTTTGGGCCGTTCATGGCGTAAGGGCGCGACCAAAGGGGTCCCAAGCGTGATACGTCTCGAAAATATCTCCAAACAAAACGGCCAGCACCTGCTGTTCATCGAAGCCTCTGCCGGGCTGATGAAGGGCGAGAAAGCGGGGCTGGTCGGGCCCAACGGCGCCGGCAAGACGACCCTGTTTCGCATGATGACGGGACAGGAGCCGCCCGACGAGGGGCAGGTTAGCGTCGAGAAGGGCCTCACCATCGGCTATTTCAGCCAGGACGTCGGCGAGATGGCGGGCCGCAGCGCCGTTCACGAGACGATGGACGGCGCCGGTCCCGTCAGCGAAGTCGCCGCCCAACTGGCGACGCTCGAAGCCGCCATGGCCGACCCTGAGCAGGCCGACGAGATGGATGCGATCATCGAGCGCTATGGCGAGGCGATGCATCGGTTTGAGGAACTGGGCGGCTATGCGCTGGAAGGGCGGGCGCGCGAAGTGCTGGCGGGGCTGAATTTCTCCGAAGAGATGATGGACGGGGATGTCGGCAAGCTGTCGGGCGGCTGGAAGATGCGCGTCGCGCTGGCCAGAATCCTGCTCATGCGCCCCGACGTTATGCTGCTCGACGAACCCAGCAACCATCTGGATCTGGAAAGCCTGATCTGGCTGGAGAACTTTCTCAAGGGTTACGACGGCGCGCTGTTCATGACCTCGCACGACCGCGAATTCATGAACCGCATCGTCAACAAGATCGTCGAGATCGACGGCGGTTCGCTCACCACCTATTCCGGCGATTACGAATTCTATGAAGCGCAGCGCGCGCAGAACGAGAAGCAGCAGCAGGCGCAGTTCGAGCGCCAACAGGCGATGCTGGCCAAAGAGATCAAGTTCATCGAGCGTTTCAAAGCGCGGGCTTCGCACGCCGCCCAGGTGCAAAGCCGCGTGAAAAAACTCGACAAGATCGAGCGCGTCGAGCCGCCCCGCCGCCGCCAGACGGTGGCTTTCGAATTCGCCCAAGCGCCGCGCTGCGGCGAGGACGTGGCGAACGTGAAGGGCGTCTACAAGCGCTATGGCTCGAAGGTGATCTACGAGGGTTTCGATTTTCAGGTGCGGCGCAAGGAGCGCTGGTGCGTGATGGGCGTCAACGGCGCCGGCAAATCGACGTTGCTGAAGCTGATCGCGGGGTCGACTGAGCCAGATGCGGGCGCGGTCGGCCTCGGCGCCAGCGTCAAGATGGGCTATTTCGCCCAGCACGCTATGGATTTGCTGGACGGCGACCTCACGGTGTTTCAGACGCTGGAGCAGGCGTTTCCGCGCGCCGGGCAGGGGAACTTGCGGGCGCTGGCGGGCGGGTTTGGGTTTTCGGGCGACGACATCGAGAAGAAGGCGCGGGTATTGTCGGGCGGAGAGAAGGCGCGCCTCGTTATGGCGCTGATGCTGTTCGAGCCGCCGAATTTTCTGGTGCTCGACGAGCCGACCAACCATCTGGACCTGCAGACCAAGGAGATGCTGATCGTGGCGCTCTCGCAATATGAGGGCGCGATGCTGTTCGTCTCGCATGACCGGCATTTTCTGGCCGCGCTCTCCAACCGCGTGCTGGAGCTGACGCCCGAGGGCGTGCATCGCTATGAAGGCGGCTACAGCGAATATGTCGCGCGCACCGGCCACGAGGCGCCGGGCCTGCGGGCGTGACGTGAGCCCCGAGGAACTGGCGGCGCGCCATCCGCGCCTCTTTCACGTGACCCTGCCGGAAGCGAGCGAAAGCATCCGTCGTCGGGGTTTGCTTTCGACCAGCCGTCTGCTCGACCTTTTTGAGATCGAGGGCGCCGAGCGCGAACTATTGGAGCGCCGCCGCCGCCCCGGCCCAGCCGCCCTTTGCCATCCGATCCACGGCGCGGTCGTGCTAAACGATCAAAGCCCGTTGAGCGAGAAGGCGCTGGCGAAGTGCCTTGACGACGGTCTTTCGCCGGTCGATTGGCTCTTGCACCTCAATCGCCGGGTGTTTTTCTGGTCGGACGAGAAGGGGCTGGCGCGGCTCAGGCGCGCCCGCGCTAACCGCACGCGGGCTATCGACGTGTTGGTGATCGACACGCTCGCCCTCGCGCGCGCCTACGTGTCGCAGATCGAACTTTCGCCTATCAACTCCGGCGCGACGATCCGCAGGCCCGCACGCCGGGGACCGGACACCTTCACGCCGCTGCTGGCGCTGTCTTTTGAAAACTGGAAGCGCAAGCGCGGCGGGCGCGATCGGATCGTCGAGGTCACCGTGCTCGACGGCGTTCCCGATATCGCCCGCTACGTAACCGAAGTCCGGAAGATGCCGCAGGGCGCCGCTTAGCTTGCCGTTGCGCTCCCGCAGCGCGCCACGACCTCCGAGTTCCAGAGAAATTTGGCGGAGCCGGAGGGATTCGAACCCTCGATAGGGCTTTACAACCCTATAACGGTTTAGCAAACCGCCGCCTTCAGCCTCTCGGCCACAGCTCCGCGTTGCGTTGGTGGGACGCGACCCCCCTATGCCCGACCCGCGCTCAGGATTCAAGTGCGGGGCGAAACCGTTCCCGCGCTGTCCTTGCATCGAAGCAAGCAACCGTCGCAGGCGCATGAGGCAATAGCCCCATACGCCTGCAACGGTTTGCGTGTCATGCTACCTCATCAACCACCCGGCGCCGCTCGAAAGCGGAGCGCCAGGTCGTCGGTTCACATGCTCGACGAGGTGTCGGGCGTCGAGGACGGCACAGCGGCCGGCTTCTTGGCGGCCTTCTTGACGGGGGACTTCTTGGCGGCCTTTTTGGCCGGCGACTTTTTGGCGGCGGCCTTTTTGGCCGGGGCCTTCTTGACGGCGGACTTCTTGGCCGCCGCCTTCTTGGCTGGCGACTTCTTGGCGGCGGCCTTCTTGGCCGGGGCCTTCTTGGTCGCCGACTTCTTCACGCTCTTGCTCGCGGTGGTTTTCTTCGCCGCCTTCTTGGTAGCCGCTTTCGCCATGATGTTCGCTTCCTCTGGTTATACCCATCAAACACGCTTGCCGCTCGCAAGCGGGAAATGCGTCAAACAAGGTACGCGCTTATTTCAAAGCATCAAGACGGTCGCCTTGCGACATCTGCGCAAACACGGCGTCGCTATCGAATAATCCTTCGCGGTTCGCGATACGTTGCAAGCCGTCGACCCGCATCGACGTGAAGAATCGGACGTCAGGGCGCGCGTTGCGCATCCCGTCGTTCGCCAAGGCAATCCGGGGGCCTCAGCATGTTGTTTGTTTGATGGCCAGACCACGCGCGCACGAGGTCGGCGCCTGCGTGCGCCGCCAATCTCTACAACGTTCGACGATGCCGACTGATCGAATTTTTCTTTAATGCGAACGCGAAGATTCGCACGCTTTGCCGCCTCAAGCTGTGGACAAGCGTCCGAATCACTCGCGTTTTCGCGCGACTCAGGGCAGTCCGAGCTTGGCCTTGAGCACGTCGTTGACGCTCTGCGGGTTCGCTTTGCCGCCCGTCTGCTTCATCACCTGGCCGACGAACCAACCGAGCATGCCGGGTTTGGCCTTGGCCTGCGCCGCCTTTTCCGGGTTCGCCGCAATCACCGCATCGACCGCCGCTTCGATGGCGCCCGTGTCGTTGACCTGCACGAGACCGCGCGTCTCCACCAGCGCGCGCGGCTCCGCGCCCCTGTCGTCGCCCAGCAGCAGCAACAGAAGGTCCTTGGCGATCTTGCCGGAGATGACGCCCTCGCCGATGAGATCGACGAGCGTGGCGAGCTGCGCCGCGCTGAGGCCGGCTTCTGCAACGCCCGCATTCTGGGCGTTTGCGGCGGCCGACAGGTCGCCCATGATCCAGTTGGCGACCGCCTTGGCGTCGCGCTTGGCGCCGCCGTGCGTGACCGCGTCTTCGTAGAACGCCGCCGTCTCGCGCTCGGCCGTCAGCACCGCCGCGTCATAAGCCGACAGCCCGTAGTCAGCAATGAACCGCGCCTTCTTGTCGTCGGGCAGTTCAGGCAGGCCCGCGCGCAAGCCCTCCACAAACGCGTCGTCGAACTCCAGCGGCAGCAGATCGGGATCGGGGAAATAGCGGTAGTCGTGCGCCTCTTCCTTCGAGCGCATGGCGCGCGTCTCGCCCTTGCCGGGGTCGTAGAGCCGCGTCTCCTGATCGATGGTCCCGCCGTCCTCGATGATGGCGATCTGGCGGCGCGCCTCGCTGTCGATGGCCTGACCGATGAAGCGGATCGAGTTGACGTTCTTGATCTCGCAGCGCGTGCCCAGCGGCGCGCCGGGCTTGCGCACGGAGACGTTGACGTCGGCGCGCAGGCTGCCCTTCTCCATGTCGCCGTCGCACGAGCCGATGTAGCGCAGGATCGTGCGCAGCTTCGACACGTAGGCTTTCGCTTCGTCCGCCGAGCGCATGTCGGGCTTGGAGACGATCTCCATCAGCGCCACACCAGAGCGGTTGAGATCGACGAAACTCATGTTGGGCGCCTGGTCGTGCAGGCTCTTGCCGGCGTCCTGCTCCAGATGCAGCCGCTCGATGCCGACGCGGATCGAATGTTCCGGCGTCAGGTCCACCTGAATCTCGCCCTCGCCGACGATGGGGTGCTTGTACTGCGAAATCTGGTAGCCCTGCGGCAGGTCGGGATAGAAATAGTTCTTGCGGTCGAAGGTCGAGCGCTTGTTGATCTCCGCCTTCAGGCCAAGGCCGGTGCGCACGGCCTGGCGCACGCATTCCACGTTGATGACCGGCAGCATCCCCGGCATGGCGGCGTCCACCAGCGAGACATGCGTGTTGGGCTCCGCGCCGAAGCCCGTGGAGGCCCCCGAGAACAGTTTGGATTTGGAAGTGACCTGCGCGTGGACTTCGAGGCCCACGACGATTTCCCAATCGCCGGTGGCGCCCTTGATGAGCTGGGACATGGCTACTTCTCCTCTCAGGCCCACCAGGCGTCAGGCGTCGGCGTTCTGGGCGCGGACTGCTCGACGACACGGCCAAGGGCGAACAACGTCTCTTCGTCGAAGGGACGTCCGATCAACTGCAAGCCCAGCGGCAGGCCGTTGGACGACAAGCCGCCCGGCACGGCGATGCCCGGCAAACCGGCCATGTTGACCGTGACTGTGAACACGTCGTTCAGATACATTTCGACGGGATCGCCCGAGCCTTTCTCGCCGATGCCGAAGGCGGGGGAGGGCGTCGCGGGCGCAAGGATGGCGTCGACGCCTTCGGCGAACACGGTCTCGAAATCGCGCTTGATGAGCGTGCGGATTTTCTGCGCGCGCACGTAATAGGCGTCGTAGTAGCCGGCCGACAGCACATAGGTTCCGATCATCAGGCGCCTTCGCACCTCCGCGCCAAAACCCTTCGCGCGAGTCTTCTGGTAGAGGTCGATGATGTCGCCGCCGCTCTCGCGCAGGCCGTAACGCACGCCGTCATAACGCGCCAGATTGCTCGACGCCTCGGCAGGCGCGACAATATAATAAGCGGGCAAAGCGTGGCGCGTGTGCGGCAGGCTGACGTCCACGATCTCGGCGCCCGCCGCCTTCAACCATTGCGCGCCCTGACCCCACAGCGCCTCGATATCGCCGCGCATTCCCTCCAGCCGATACTCGCGCGGAATACCGATCTTCATGCCCTTCACCGATCGCCCGATGGCGGCTTCGTAGTCCGGCACGGGCGCGTCGTAACAGGTGGAATCCTTGGGGTCGTAGCCCGCCATGGACTTCAGCATGATCGCCGCGTCGCGCACGTCGCGCGTGATCGGGCCCGCCTGATCCAGCGACGAGGCGAACGCCACCATGCCCCAGCGCGAGCAGCGCCCGTAGGTCGGCTTGATGCCGACGGTCCCGGTGATCGCGGCGGGCTGGCGGATCGAGCCGCCGGTGTCGCTGGCGGTCGCCGCCAGACACAGATGCGCCGCCACCGCCGAGGCCGAGCCGCCCGACGAGCCGCCAGGCGTCAACAAACCCTGCTTGTCGCCATGCAGCGCCGCGCGCGCTTGGTCCACGCTCCAGTTGGGCGGCAGCCAAGGCGAGGCGACGGGGCCATAATAAGAGGTCTCGTTGGACGAGCCCATGGCGAACTCGTCCATGTTGAGCTTGCCCAGCATCAGCGCGCCGTCGCGCCACAGATGCGAGGTGACGGTGGACTCGTATTCAGGCTTGAAGCCGTCGAGGATGTGGCTGCACGCCTGCGTGTGGACGCCCTTCGTGGCATAAAGGTCCTTGATCCCTAGCGGCAGACCTTCGAGCGGTCGCGCCTCGCCGCGCGCCAGCCGCGCATCGCTTTGTTTTGCGCTCTCAAGCGCGGCATCGGCGGTGACGGCGACATAGGCGTTGAGCGCCTTCGCCTTGTCGAGCCGGTCGAGATAGGCGCGGGTCAATTCGACGCTGGAGGTCTGCTTGTCGCGCAGCGCGGCGCGGGCCTCAGCCAGCGTAAGATCGGTCAGATCGGTCAAGACGGCGTTTCCTATTCGATGACTTTGGGGACGAGGAAGAAACCGTCTTCGCTCAGCGGCGCGTTGGCCAGCACCTTGCCCGCGATCTCGCCGTCGGTGACGACGTCCTCGCGCATCGGCAATTTCATCGGGATCACCGAGGTCATCGGCTCGACGCCCTCGACATTCACCGCCGACAATTCCTCGACGAACGACAGGATGGCGTTGATCTCGCCCTGCAGATGCGGGATTTCGCTCTCGTCCACGGCGATGCGGGCGAGCCGCGCGATGCGGCGCACCGTGGCTTGATCCACGGACATAAGCGGCTCCTCGTTGGCCTTAAGAAGGCCGAGCTATATACCGGCCCCGCGTTTCCCCGCAACGCGGGCGGCGCGGAACGCGTTCTATCGAACGCGGCTACGCGTCGCATCGTCGGTTCAAATCAAGATCGGGATGAACTACGCGCCGACGGCGCGCCTGTCCTCGCCAAAATCCATGGCGTCGATGCGCTGCGCGCGGCGCGCGACCTTCTCGGCGGCCACCATCACGTCGCTCAGATCCTCCTGCGCGGCGCGGAAATGGCCCTCAAGTTTGCCGGTTCGCTCCGCAAGCCGCCGCGCGTCGCCGACGAGCTTGCCGATCTCGCCCTGAATCTCATGCACGGATTCGCGGATCGCCGCGTCGCGCAGCATGGATTGGGCGACCTGTATCGCCATCATCATCAGCGACGGCGAGACGATCACCACCCGCGCTCGATGCGCCTTCTGCACGAGTTCGTCGAAATGCTCGACCAAATCCGCGTAGATCGATTCGGACGGCACGAACATCAGCGCCACGTCCTGCGTCTCGCCCGGCAGCAGATATTTGCTGGCGATGTCCTCGACGTGGCGCCACACGTCCGCCCGCACGCGCCGCCCGCTGAGCTTGCGCGCCTCCTCGTCGCGCCCGCGACGGAACTCGGAAATCGCCTCCAGCGGAAACTTGGCGTCCACCACCATCGGGCGCGGATCGCCCGGCAGACGCAACACGCAATCGGGCCGGGTCTTGTTGGAGAGCGTCGCCTGAAACTCATAGGCGCCGGGCGGCAGGCCGTCGCGCACGATCGTCTCCATGCGGCCCTGTCCGAAGGCGCCGCGCGATTGCTTGTTGGCCAGAATGTCTTTCAGCGACACCATCTCCTGCGCCATCGCGCCGAGCCGGTCCTGCGCCGCGTCGATGACGGCGAGGCGCTCGTTGAGGCGGCCCAGCGTCTCGCCGGTCGCCCGCCCTTGAGCGTCCAGCCGCTCGGCCATCAGCCGCGCGAGGTCCGTCTGGCGGCTTCCCAGCCACTCGCCAAGGCTCGACAGGCGCCCCGAGAGTTCGGCGACCTCCGTTCCGGAACGGCTGCGCGCCAACACGAGGATCAGCGCCAGCGCCAGAGCGAAACAGGCGGCCCCAGCGGCGAACAGGGTCTCGCCGACCGTCACCGGAAAGCCTTCGAGGAAGAACAGCGTCGCGTTCATGGCGCGAGACTAACCCAGCTCCGGTTAAAAATCGAACAAATTAAGAACGCGTTTGACCGGACGCAAGCTGAGCATTATGCGGGGGCTTCGACCTCCTTTTGCAGCGTTTCCATGGCCCTCCGAGAGATCATCACTATTCCCGACCCCAAGCTGCGGCTGATCTCGAAGCCGCTGGAGGGCTTCGATTCCGATCTGCGGAAGCTGATCGAGGATATGTTCGAGACCATGTACGACGCGCCGGGAATCGGGCTCGCCGCCATACAGATTTCCGAGCCGATCCGGCTGCTGGTCGTCGATCCCGCTCCCAAGGACGGCCCGCGCGATCCCATAGCGCTCATCAACCCGGAGGTCGTGTGGTCGTCGGACGCGCGCAACACCTATGAGGAGGGCTGCCTGTCGATCCCCGAATATTACGAGGAGGTCGAGCGGCCCGCCAGCGTGCGCATCAAATACATCGACCGCGACGGCAAGCCGCAGGAGCGTCTGGCCGAGGGGCTGTTCGCCACCGTCGTGCAGCACGAGATCGACCATCTCAACGGCGTTTTGTTCATCGACTATCTGTCGAAGCTCAAACGTGACAGGGTGATCAAGAAATTCACCAAGATCGCGCGGCGCGACGACGGCAGAGGGCGACTTTGAAAATTCATGCCGCTGCGCTCGTCGTCGAAGAAGGCGAAAAGCTTCGGTTGGAGGACCGCCCGAGCGTCGTGGCGCCGCTGTATGAGAGCAAACAGGCTTACGAGAGAGCGCTCGTCGCGCAATCATCGCGGATCGCCAGCTTGCACGAGCGCATGTTCGCCGAGGGGCGGCATAGCCTGTTGATCGTCCTGCAGGGCATGGACACCTCCGGCAAGGACGGCGCGATCAAGCATGTGATGAGCGCGGTCAACCCACAGGGCTGCCGCGTCGCCTCGTTCAAGCCGCCGACGCCTTTAGAGAAAGCGCACGATTTCCTTTGGCGCGTGCAGCCGCACCTGCCCGAGCATGGCGCGATCTCCGTGTTCAACCGCTCGCATTACGAGGCGGTGCTGGTCGAGCGCGTGCATCCCAAACTGCTCGTGGCGGAAGGCGAAGACCTGCCCAAACATCTGGATGCGTTCTTCGAGAAGCGGTTTCGCGCGATCTGCGAATTCGAGCGGCATCTGGTCGAAAGCGGCACGGCGATCGTCAAGATTTTCCTGCATATCTCGAAAGCCGAGCAGAAGAAGCGGCTGCTGGAGCGCCTCGACGACGAGGAGAAGAACTGGAAGGCGTCGATGGCGGACGTCGACGAGCGCGGATTCTGGAAGGACTACCAGCGCGTCTATGCGGACGCGCTGGCGGCGACCAGCGTCAAACGCGCGCCATGGTATGTCGTGCCGGCCGACGACAAGAAGAACGCGCGGCTTTATGTCAGCCAGATTTTGCTGGACGCCTTCGACACGCTGCCGCTGCATCTGCCCAAGCCCGACGCCGAGCGGCGTCGGGAGTTGAAGGAGATCAGGGAGAAGCTGGCGGGCTAGGGCGCCGCTGGCTCAGCCCACGATCTCGTTGACCGCGAAGAACTGGGCGATCTCCTGCGCCGCCGTCTCCGGGGCGTCGGAGCCATGCGCGGAATTCTCGCCCATCGACAGCGCGAACTCCTTGCGGATCGTGCCCGGCGCCGCCTTCTCGGGGTTGGTGGCGCCCATGACGTCGCGATATTTGGCGATGGCGCCTTCGCCCTCCAGCACCTGCACGACGACGGGCGCCGAAGTCATCATCTCGACGAGTTCGCCGAAGAACGGGCGCTCGCGGTGGACGCCATAGAACGCCTCGGCTTGCGGGCGGGTCATGTGGATGCGCTTTTGCGCGACGATGCGCAGGCCCGCAGCCTCGATCTTGGCGTTGACCGCGCCGGTGAGGTTGCGGCGGGTCACGTCCGGCTTCAGAATGGAGAAGGTGCGCTCGATGGCCATGATGGTCTCTGGTTGATTTCCGGCGCGCTTATAGCGGCGAGGGCGATGAGCGACAAGGCGATCATTGTCGAGGGTTCCGGCCCGTTCTGCGTCACGGTGCGCGAGGGCGCGAGCCAGACGCGACACGAGGTCAGCGTCGCCAATGCAGGCGGGCGCGATCCCGCCTTGTTGGTCCGCGCGGCCTTCGCGTTCCTGCTCGATCGCGAGCCCAAGGAGGCGATCCTCGCCCGCTTCGATGTCAGCGTGATCGCGCGCTACTTCCCCGATTTCGAGCGCGAGTTGCCGAATTATCTGGAGACGGCGCGATGAGGCAGGCGACGCAGGTGTTCCGCGTCGAGACGCGCGGTCGCGGGCTGGCGGACTTCACCCGGCCCGTCGCCGAGTGGCTGACGGGGCAGGGCGCACGCGAAGGGCTGCTGACGCTGTTCTGCCGGCACACCTCGGCGTCGCTGCTGGTGCAGGAGAACGCCTCGCCGGCCGTGCTGACCGATCTGGAAGCCGCCTTCGAGCGCCTCGCCCCGGAGGCGCCGGGTCTCTACGATCACGATGAAGAAGGGCCGGACGACATGCCCGCCCACATTCGCACGGCGCTGACGGGCGTCAACCTGTCGATCCCGGTGATCGGCGGGCGCATGGCTTTGGGGACGTGGCAGGGGATCTATCTGTTCGAGCACCGCCGCAGGCCGCATCGGTGCGAGGTGGCGGGGCATTGGATGGGGGAGTAGCGGCTCACCACAACCGGTCGACGCCGAAGGCGTCGAACAGTCGCTCGTTGGAGACCAGCGTAAGGCCCTCGACTTTGGCTTGCGCGATCAACATTCTGTCGAACGGGTCGCGGTGGATGCCGGGGAGCGAGCCCGCGCATTCGCCGTGTGAAACCGAGATCGGCAGTTCCAAAAACGCCTCGCGCGCGAGTGCGCCGCTGAAATCTTCGACAAGGTCGCGGACGTTGGGGAGCTTGCCGAGCCGATGCTTTGTGGCGATCTCCCATGCTGTCGCGGCGCTGACATGAATCGTGTTTTCGGCCTCGGCGATAGCGTCATGCGCTGGCCGCGAAAGCGCGGGATCGTCCGCAAGCCACCAGATCAGCGCGTGGGTGTCGAGTAGAAGGCGCAAGCTATTCCCACGCCTTCAACTCTTCCTCAGGTAGCGGATCGAAAAATTCGGGTCCGATGGTCAATTGACCCTTCATCGATCCCGGTTTGCGGCGAGCGTCCGGCGCGACATAGCGCGTCAGCTTGGCGATGGGCGTCTTGCCGCGCGCCAGCACGATCTCCGCGCCCGCCTCGACCTCGGCGAGCAGTTGCGAGAGATTTGTCTTAGCGGCGTGGATAGTGACGACTTTCATGCTTCAAACTTAGCTAACTCTTGTTAGCTAGTCAAGAAACCGCTCGTTGTGAGCGGAAGTTGCGCGCCGTTTCACGCCATCCCCTTCACCGCCTCGATCAGCAGCTTGATATCCTCCTCCCGCGACAGCCTGTGGTTGCCATCTCGCACCAGCGTCAGCGTCACCGGGTCCAGCGGCATGTGTTCAACCAAAGTCATGGCGTGCTGATAAGGCACGTCCGGGTCCTGCATCCCCTGAAGAATCCGCACCGGCGCATAAGACCGCACGATTCCGCCCAGCAGCAGATGTCGGCGCCCGTCCTCGATCAGCTTGCGGGTATAGACATAGGGTTCGGGCGAATATTCCGACGGATGCTCCCAGCGGCCGTCACGCTCGATGGCGGCGCGACCCTCCGGCGGCAGGCGCGGCCATAGCAGGGCTTCGGTGAAGTCCACCGCCGGGGCGATCAGCACCAAGCCCGCCAGCCGCGCCGTCTCGCCCGTCTCGGCCAGAGCGCGCGCCAGCAGCAAGGCGATCCAGCCGCCCATCGAGGAGCCGACGAAAACTGAGCGTTGCGGCCCGAAAGCCCGCACCATAGCCAGGCTCTCCTCCAGCCAGCGCCCGATGCCGCCCTCCTCGAAGGCGCCGCCGGACGTCCCGTGGCCGGAATAGTCGAAACGCAGGCAGGCCCGGCCGTCAACCTCGCAGAATCCGTCGAGCGCCTGCGCCTTGCTGGACTCCATGTCCGACTTGAAGCCGCCGAGCCATACAATTCCGGGCTTGTCAGAATCGATTGCCGAGCGCAGGCGATAGGCGATGCGGCGCCTGTCCACACCGGCGCCGACGTCTAGAAATTGCGGTTGCGCGGGATTCAAGGTTTCATGGCTCCGATGATTCTATGCTTCACCCTGCCGCGCTGGCGCGGCCCCGGCAAGCCGCGATGAACGCGGCGCCCCGCCCTTTCGCAGGCTCGCGGCCCAGTCTGGCTGGCCGCACGATCCTGCAGATCGTGCCGCGCCTCGACGCCGGAGGGGCCGAGCGCACGACGCTCGACGTCGCCTGCGCCATCGTGCAGGCGGGCGGGCGGGCGTTGGTCGCCTGCGCGGGCGGGCGGATGGTCAGCGAGTTGCAGGCGCTGGGCGGCGTCTGGCTGCCGTTTCCCGCCGACGTAAAGAACCCGCTGCGCATGCTGCTCAACACGCGCCGCCTTGCGCGATTGGTCGTCGACGAGCGCGTCGACGTTTTGCACGCGCGCTCGCGCGCCCCGGCCTGGGTGGCGCTGGGCGCGGCGCGGATGGTCGAGCGGCCGCTGGTGACGACCTATCACGGCGCTTATGGCGGCGGCTCCAAGCTGAAACTGCGCTACAATTCAGTGATGGCGCGCGGCGACATCGTCATCGCCAATTCGCGCTTCACCGCAGAGTCGATCCTTGAGCTTTATCCCTTCGCCAGCAACCGCCTGCGCGTCATCCCGCGCGGCGCCGATCTCACGCAATTCACCCCCGGCGCCGTCGATCCCTCACGCATCACGGCTTTGCGCCAGTCATGGGACGTCGCGCCCGACGAGCGCATCGTGCTGCTCGCCGCACGGCTCACCGGCTGGAAGGGGCAGAAGCTGCTGATTGAGGCCGCCGCCAAGCTCAAGCGCGACGGCGTGCGGTTCGTTCTGGCCGGCGATCCGCAGGGTCGCGACGGCTATGTGCGCGAAGTCGACCGCGCCATTGAGGCGGCGGGATTGAAGGGCGTGGTCAAGCGCGTCGGCCATTGCAAGGACATGCCCGCCGCGCTGCTGGCCGCCTCTGTGCTGGTCGCGCCTTCCACAGAGCCCGAGGCGTTCGGCCGCTCGGCGGTCGAGGCGCAGGCGATGGGCACGCCGGTCGTCGTCTCCGATCTGGGCGCCGCGCCCGAAACCGTGCTGGCGCCCCCTGAAGTTTCGCCGGATCTGCGCACCGGCTGGCGGGCGCCTTCGGGCGACGCCGACGCGCTCGCCGAGGCGCTCGGACAGGCTCTGGCGCTGGGGGCGGCGGCGCGCGACGCGATGGCGCGGCGGGCGCGGGCGCATGTCGAGCAGAATTTCTCGCTGGAGCGCATGGCGCGCGAGACGCTCGACGTTTACGCGACCGTGCTGGGGCTATGATATAGCGCGGGGGTTTGACTTGTCGGCGCCTCCTCTTCTGAAAAGCGCCGCCCTGCGGCAACCTCGTTTCAGGAATCGAGGAGCGCGTCAGCGCATGAAACCTCATCCGGCCTTCGGCCTTCTCCTTCCCCAAGGGGAGAAGGCCCTCGTCACGATGGACGCGCCGTCTTGACGCTCAGCAGCCTTGGAAGCCTTGGCGTTTCCGGCCTAGGGGGTTGAGGTCGGTCAGAGCGGGAGATGACCCTCACGAGGCGTTCAGGGGCAATCCTTATCAGACGCCCTCGCGCCGACGCGCGATCATTCTCATTCCAAACTTCGGCCGCAGCGTGATGCGCTGCTGCAGCTCGACCCTGTGGCCGGGCATGAGATCGAACCTCAGCCCGCGCAAATAATGCGCCAGCACGATCAGCCCCTCTTGCATGGCGAACGCCTGCCCGATGCAGACGCGCGGCCCGGCGCCGAACGGCAGATAGGCGTAGCGGTCGATCTTTTCGCGAGCGCCGGGCAGGAAGCGGCTGGGGTCGTAGGAATCGGGATCGCGCCACAGCGTCTTGTGACGGTGCAGAACGTAGGGCGAAATCGACACCACGGTTCCGGCGGGGACGCGCTGGCCTGACAGCCAATCCTGCGAGATCGCCTCGCGAGTGATGAGGGCGGCGGGCGG
>Ga0209698_10002483_pt1 | contig 20903 bp, 15 predicted proteins | sample LitLauG_LLR_2012_FD_187203 | JGI IMG/M metagenome (GOLD analysis project Ga0209698, IMG submission 187203) | Freshwater sediment microbial communities from Pennsylvania, USA - Little Laurel Run_MetaG_LLR_2012 (SPAdes) (version 2) | ecosystem: Environmental > Aquatic > Freshwater > Creek >...
CAGCATCGCGATGCTGCTGTCCGACTTGCAGCAGCAGGGCCGGATCGGGCCCCGTTGGTCAGTGCTCGGCACCGATATCAGCGACCGCGTGCTGCGCAGCGCTGTCGAGGCCATTTATCCCCAGGAGCGCCTGCGCCATGTCAGCGCACAGAATCTCAAGCGCTATTGCCTGCAGGGCGACGGCGATGCCGCGGGCTTCGTAAAGATGCGGCCTTGCCTGACGGAACACGTTCGCTTCGGGCAATTGAATCTTTGTCGGCCGATTGAAAATCTCGGTCCCTTCGACGCCGTATTCCTGCGCAACGTGCTGATCTATTTCGATGCCCCCACCAAGTCGCAGGTGGTCGACAGCGTGCTGGAGCATCTTCGGCCGGATGGCCTGTTCTTCATCGGCACCGCCGAGGGACGGGTGAAATGCCGCACGCCGCTCAAGGCCATGGCGCCCGGGGCCTTTCGCAAATGTGCCGGATGAAGGTTGCCGCGTGAGCGCCCGGCAAGCCTTCGCGGCCACGGCTGCAGGACCCGCGTCCGCGCCGCCGGCCCATTTTCTGCAGCCCGGTGACGTCATCTGCGTGCAGGCCGGCGAGCGGCTCGAGACCCTGCTGGGCTCGTGCATTGCGATCATCCTGACCGATCCACGGCGCACGCTGGCCGCGATGTGCCATTTTGTCCATGTCAACGGCGGCCGCGCGCCGAGGCCAGGCGATACGAGCTTTGGTGAAGCGGCGCTGTTGCAGATGTACCGCTTGCTGGAACAGCAGGGCATCAGTCCCCGCTTGTGCGTCGCATTCGTCTATGGGGGCGGCAATATGTTTCCCACGCTGGTGACGCAGCCGCATGTCGGCCAGGCCAACGCACAGTGGGCATTGCAGACGCTAGCGCACGAAGGGATCGCGGTGATAGGCCAGCAGATCTGCGGCACGGTTTACCGGCGCGTCAGCTGGTTGGTCGGCCCGGGCGATCCCACGGTCTGCGCGGTTCCGGTATGAAAGGCCGCAAATGAGCATAAGCGTCTATGTCGTCGACGATTCGGCGGTCGTGCGCCAGACCCTGCTGCATCTGCTGCAGGGCGATCCGGAGATCACCTGCATCGGCAGCGCGCCCAACCCGCTGCTGGCCGCGCCCATAATCCGCAAGCTGCGGCCCGATGTGCTGCTGCTCGACATCGAGATGCCGGGCATGGACGGCTTGACATTCCTGCGGCAGATCATGGAGGAGATGCCCACGCCGACGGTGATCTGCTCCACGCTGACCACCGCGGGCAGCAAGGCCGCGCTCGAGGCGCTGGCCTCCGGCGCGGTCGCGGTGGTGGGCAAGCCGCGCCTGGGCCTGAAGCAGTTTCTCGAGGATTCGCGCCGCGAGATCGTGCAAGCGCTCAAAGCGGCGGCCGGCGCGCGCGCGCGCGCCACGCCACGCCCGGCGGCCGGTCTGTCGGCACCACTCCTTCGCACCGGGCTCCCGGTGGTAGATGGCCTGCATTCGCTGTCGGTCAACAAGCCGGTGCTCATCGGCAGTTCCACCGGCGGCACACAGGCGATAGAACTCGTCCTTACCGCGCTGCCCGCCGACGCACCCGGCGTCGCCATCGTCCAGCACATGCCGGAGAAATTCACGGCGATGTACGCGCAGCGGCTCAGCGGCATCTGTGCGATGAATGTGCGCGAGGCCCGCGATGGCGATCGGCTGGAGCGCGGCACGGTCCTGATCGCCCCGGGCGGCCGTCACATGCAGCTGCGCAAGGCCGGCGGGCAGTACTTCGTCGCCATTGCCGATGGGCCCCCGGTCAACCGCCACAAGCCCTCGGTCGACGTGCTCTTGCGGTCGGCCGCCGAATGCGTGGGCCGCGATGCGCTGGCCATCATCCTGACCGGCATGGGCGACGACGGCGCGCGCGGCATGAAGCTGCTCCACGACCAGGGAGTGCGCACCGTGGCCCAGGACGAACAGTCCTGCGTGGTCTTTGGCATGCCCAAGGAGGCGATCAAGCTGGGCGCGGTCGACGAGATCCTGCCGATATCGCGGATCGCCGCCGCGATCTGCTCGTTTGACGCACGCGGCTGAGCCCCGGCAGCAGAGCGCTGCCTGCTGTATTGCCAGTCCGGGCGCAGCGTAGACTGCGGTGTCGTGCATTTGCGCGTCAGGAAAGGAAACGCCGCGATATGGCGCCAAGCGCTGCAGGCAAAGTCCGCAATGATGCCGTCGACCAGATCTGCGCCGTCAACCGCGGCCGCAAGCCTGAGCTGCTCCGGCGCAAGTTCATCGCAATGGCGGCCGAACCGTTCGCCTTCCTGCGCGCAACGGCGATGCTCGGTCACCGCGCCATCGACCTGGCGGCCCTGCCACGAACCCCGCTGGGGTGGGTGTGCGGTGACCTGCACCTGCAGAATTTCGGATGCTTTCGCGGCGGCAACCGCCTCGTGTACTTTGATCTGAACGATTTCGACGAGGCGGCACGGCTGCCCCTGTGCGTAGACCTGCTGCGCCTCCTGGCCAGCATCCAGACGGCAGCGCCCGGCATGCAGATCGGCCGCGCGGAGTGTCGTCTCCTGCTGGGCAGCGCGCTGGCTGCCTACGCCGCGGCATTGATCCGGGGCAAGGCATTCTGGCTCGAGCGCGAAACCGCGTCCGGGGCGATTGCGGCGCTGCTCGGGCAGGTGTCCCGCCGCAAGCGCCGAAGCCTGCTCGCCGCCCGCACGCATGTTGTCGCGATGCGCCGCCATGTCGCGGTCGACGGCCAGCGCTACCTCGGGGTGGACGCCGACGCCGCGGTGCGGCGGCAGATCGCCGGTGCGCTCGAGCAACTGGCGCAAATGAACGCCAACAGCGCATTCTTCCAGCCGCGCGACATCGCCTTTCGCGTCGCCGGCATGGGCAGCCTGGGCGTACCCCGCTATGTGGCGCTGGTGCGCGGCAAGGGCGACCCGGACCGCAACGCGCTCGTCGACTTCAAGCTGGCGGTTCCCTCCAGCGCCGTGCAGGCCATGCCGCAGTTTCTCCAGCCGGCGTGGGCCACCGAGGCAGCACGCGTCGTCGCCATCCAGGACGCCTGTCAGGCGGCCTCTCCGGCCTACCTGGCGGCCGTCACCCTGGGAGATGCGCCCTATGTCGCCCGGGAACTGCAGCCGGTGGAAGACCGGGTGGCACTGCCGCCGCTGGCCCGCCAGAAAAAGTCGCTGGCGCACACCCTCGAAGCCATGGCCCGGCTCGCTGCGTACGCCCAACTGCGCAGCGCAGGCCGCCTCGGCGCCGCCGGAGTGGACGAGATGATGGCCTTTGGCAGGGAGATTCAGGGCCGGCCGGTGCCGTGGATCGATGCGGCGCGCGCGATCGACGCGGCCAACACGGCGGCGCACCGGCACTTTGCCAGATCCTGGCGCGATAACGACCCCCGGTTGCTGGCGCTGTGCGACCCGGTGGACCCCGCAGACCCGCCAGGCAGCGGGGCGCGCCCGGCAAAGCGGCCGGCCAAAGGCGGGTAAATGAACGGCAACTGGGACGCCGTGTTGCGGCTCGCAGCGGCATTGGGCAGCGGAATGCTGCTCGGGCTCAATCGCGACCTGCACGGCAAGCCCACGGGCATGCGCACCCTGGGCCTCGTTGGATTGAGTTCGGCTGCGGTGACGCTCGCCGCGGCTGCGGTCGATACCGGCAGCAACGACATGAACACCACGCTCGGGCATGTGATGCAGGGGATCCTGACCGGCATCGGCTTTCTGGGCGCCGGCGTGATCCTGCACGACGCACCCGGAATTCGCGTGCACGGGCTCACGACGGCCGCGACGGTGCTGGTGACTGCCGGACTCGGAATCGTCTTCGGCGTGGGCGAGTGGATAACCGGCGGCACGTGCCTGGTGCTGGCGCTGTTCACGCTGGTGTACGCCGGTCCCCTGGAACACTACCTGCGCCGCCGTTTCCGCGGACTGCGCGCGCGCGACGAGGCCGACAACCCCGCCGACGACCGGGAGGCGGGCGGATAAGCCTGGAATCATCGGGACGAGGCTGCCGACGGGGCGAGCCAGGGCCGGATACGCCGCAAGCGCAGGCTGTTGGCAAGCACGAAAACGCTCGACAAACCCATGGCCAGGCCCGCGAGCATCGGATTGATGCGTATGCCCCAGTTCGGATACAGCACCCCGGCGGCCACCGGTATCAGCAGCGCGTTATAAAAAAACGCCCAGAACAGGTTGGCGCGAATGATCGCCATGGTCCGGTCCGCAACGCGCAAGGCGTTGACCAGGCCGCCCAGTTCGCCGTGCGTCAGCGTTACGTCGGCGGCGGCCATCGCGATCTGGGTGCCGGATGCCATGGCGACGCCCACATCGGCCTGGGCCAGGGCGGGCGCATCGTTGATACCGTCGCCGACGAAGGCGATGAGCGCGCCGGCGGCCTGCCGGGCGCGTATGGCCTCGGCCTTGCCGGACGGCAGAACGTCGGCCAGGACGTCGCCGATGCCCGCCTGCGCGGCGATGGCCTGCGCCGCGGCTGCGCTGTCGCCGCTCATCAGCGCCACCGCCAGGCCGCGGCCGCGCAGGGCGGCGACGACAGCTGCCGCATCGGGCTTGAGCACATCGGCAACACCGAGCACACCCCACGCTGCGCCGTCGATGGCCACATAGACCAGGCTGCGGCCGAGCGCCAACAGTGCGTCTGCTTTCTCGCCCACCGGCGCGATATCAACGCCCTCGCGTTCGAGCAGGCGCGCGGCACCCACGACGGCACGCCGGCCATCGACGGTGGCCAGGGTGCCCATGCCGGGAGCCGTCCGGAAGTCGGTGACCGGCGGCAACGCCAGGCCCCGGGCGTGCGCCGCCGCGACAATGGCGCCAGCAAGCGGATGCTCGCTGCCGGCATCGGCCGCCGCCGCGATGGCCAGCATGGCCTGCGGATCCACGCCGGCCGCAGCCGCGATGTCGGTGACCACGGGCCGGCCCACCGTGAGCGTGCCAGTCTTGTCGAACACCACCGTGTCGATGCCATTTAGGCGTTCCAGTGCCTCGCCGCGCCGAAACAGCACGCCCAGTTCAGCGCCGCGGCCGCTGCCCACCATGATGGCGGCCGGCGTCGCCAGCCCCATCGCGCACGGGCAGGCGACGACGAGAACAGCAACCGCGCTGATCAGGGCGGCCGCGATGGCCGGAGCCGGCGCAAATGCCAGCCAGGCTGCGAAGGTCAGTGCCGCGATGCCAAGCACCACGGTGGCAAAGGCGGCAACGATGCGGTCGGCCAGGCGCTGGATGGGCAGCTTGGAGCCCTGGGCGCTTTCGACCAGGCGGATGATCTGCGCAAGAACGGTACCGCCGCCGATCTGCAGTGCCTCGACGCGCAAGGCGCCGAGCTGGTTGACCGTGCCGGCCGTGACGCGGTCGCCGCCGCCACGCAATGCCGGCATGGGCTCGCCCGTCAGCATCGACTCGTCGACGAAACTCGACCCGTCGCGCACCACGCCATCGACGGGAATGCGCTCCCCCGGCCGGACCAGTACCAGATCGCCGACGGCAACCGCGCTGATCGGTACCTGGATTTGCGTTGCGCCGCGCAGGACCGTGGCCGCGCTGGCCTGGAGTCCTGCAAGCTTGCTGATGGCTTCCCCCGCCCGACCCTTGGCCAGCGCCTCCAGGTACTTTCCCGTCAGTACCGCCGTCACCACGACGGCAACGGACTCGAAGTAGAGATCGCGGGCTGTGACGGGAAACCAGTCCGGCGCCAGCAGCACCGCAGTGCTGTAGATCCATGCCGAACCGACGCCCAGCATCACCAGCGTGTTCATGTCCGGCGACGCATGGCGCAGCGCGGATGCACCAGACCGGAAGAAGCGCCGGCCCGGGCCAAAAGCCACGGCGCTGGCAAGCAGCCATTGCGTGCCATCCCAGAACCCGGCAAAGGGTTCAAGTTCCGACAAAAGGTGATCCACGGACGGCACCAGCATGGGGCCCATGCCCAGGAACATGACGGGCACGGTCAGCACCGCTGCAAGCGCCGCGGCATTGCGCTGGTGACGAATCCCGGAAGCGCGCACAGCAGTGTATGCGGCGCCCGCCGCAGCGCCCGAACCCGCGTCGGTCGGTTGCCGGATGCGATATCCGGCCGCCGTCACCGCTGCGGCGATTTCCGGCAGGCCGATTGCCGTACCCAGCACGCGCAGGCTCGCGCGCTCGGTGGCCAGGTTCACGGTCGCGGCCAGTACGCCGGGCAGGCCCAGCAGCGCGCGTTCAACGCGCCCGCTGCAATTGGCGCAGGTCATGCCATCGACGCCGACCTCGATATCGCGAACGATCGCTGCGTAGCCGGCATCGCGCACGGCCTGTGCGAGCACGGCGGCGCTGCTGATGGCCGGATCGAAACGCACCTGCGCACGTTCGGTGGCGAGGTTCACCGTGGCCGAATCGACGCCGGGGAGCGCCCGCAAAGCCCGTTCGATGCGGGCGCTGCAATTGGCGCAGGTCATCCCGCTTATGCCGAAATCGAGCTCAGCCATTGCCGCTCCGCCCGAACCTTGTCATGGTACGCACTGCGCTGCGCCCGGTTGCTGCAACGGCGGAACGGTGGATACAGCGGCGCATCGATGGTTGACAGCTACCCCGGGCCATCGGCGACGATAGGCGGCCCGCTCAGGACCGTCTGTGCGCTGTCGATCACGCGCACGGACACCGGAATGGCGGCACGCACGCTTTGCGTGACCACGCAGAAGTCCTCGAACTGCGCCAGGATGCGCTCGAGCTTCTGTATTGATGCCGCCGGTTCGGCCAGGCACAGGTCGACGCCGATGTGGCCGATGCGCAGGCGCCCCTTGGCGTTGCGCACATTGCGCACCGTTGCGATGGCGCGCAGCGGGCCGGCGTCGTTGCCGAACTTGCGCAGGGCAAACAGCAGGCTGGCGGCGAGGCAGTTGGCAACGGCCGTCCCCAGCAGATGCGATGGGCTGGGACCGGCGTCCGCGCCGATGGGCGCTCCCTCGTCGGTGATCAGCGGGGCGATGGCGGGATTGGGAAAGTGCACTTCGAAGCGGAACCCTTCCTGGTTGTGCAGTTCGATGCGGAATTCGCCTTCGGTGTCCATCACGGTCTCCCTGTAGTGCGCGGTGAATGCGGCCCCTGAGCAAGGACCGAAAGGTCCAGGCAGTTGCCGGCCGTAGCCATGCTGCCGGCCGCCAGCCACGGGATGCGCCCCATGCAGGGCGCTGGAACCAATCGCTGCAGGGCATGGCAGTTGCGTTCGACTTCGGCCATGTCCGGATCGACCGCATTGGCAACCCATGCAGCCAGATGCAAGCCGCGCGCGGCGATGGCCTCGACGGTCAGGGCCGCATGGTTGAGGCAGCCCAGCCGCAGGCCCACCACCAGCACCACCGGCAGGGCAAGTGCGCGGGCCAGATCCGCCGTGCCGAAATCGTCTCCGAGCGGCACGCAAAAGCCGCCCACCCCCTCCACCACCACGACATCGGCCTGCGCGCGCAGCCGCCGGTACGCATCGAGCAGCGGTGCCAGTTCGATACGCACGCCGTCGCGCAGGGCGGCGATATGCGGCGCCAGGGCATCGCGCAGCAGGCAAGGGCACAGGTCCTCGCGCGCCGCGCCCGAATTGCCGGCCGCATACAGTGCCTCGACATCGGCATTGCGCCAGGCGCCGTCCTGCCAGTGCGCCCCGGCTGCAACGGGTTTCATCCCCGCCGCACGGTGGCCGGCCGCTGCCAGGGTGCGCACCAGCGCGGCGCTCACCAGGGTCTTGCCCACCCCCGTGTCGGTGCCCGTCACGAAGCAGGACAGCGCAGGCAGCTCCGGGCCGCCGGCGTCAACGGGTAGCATCATCGTGGGTCCCCGGGCCGCGTGCGGCCATCAAACGGGGCGGGGCCGGCAGTACCTGAGCCCGGTGCATGGCTGCAGTCGTCAATCGGCGATGGCATGTCGTGCCCTTGCGTTGACTGCAGCCGCCAGCCGGTCGATCTGGGCTTCGGTGTGCGCTGCGCACACCGTCACGCGCAAGCGCGCGCTGCCTTCGGGCACGGTTGGCGGCCGGATTCCGGCAACCCAGATCCCCTCATCGAGCAATGCCGCGGCCGCTTCCATGGTGCGTGCGTTGTCGCCGATGACGATGGGCTGGATGGCCGTGGCCGAGGGCAGCAGGTGCCACGGCTGCACATCGAGCCTGCCGCGCAGGCGGGCAATGCGCTGTGCCAGCGTGGCGCGCAGCGCGTCCCCCGATGCGCTGGTCACGATGTCCAGCGCGGCGTCGATCGCATAGGCCAGCGCCGGAGGGGGCGCGGTGGAAAACACGTAGGGGCGTGCACGCTGCACCAGCCATTCGATGACCCGTTCATGGGCGGCCACGAAGGCGCCGGCTGCGCCGATGGCCTTGCCCAGCGTGCCGACGTAGACCAGATGTTCCGAGCACAGTCCGAAGTGCGCAAGCGATCCGGCGCCGCTGCGCCCGAGGACGCCAAAGCCATGGGCATCGTCCACCATCAGCAGCGCGCCGTGCTCCTGCGCCAGCGCCAGCAGCTGCGGCAGGGGGGCAAGATCGCCGTCCATCGAGAAGACGGCGTCGGTGACGATGAGCTTGCGCGGCGCCTTGCTGGCTCGGAGCAGCGCGGCCAGCGCGGCAAGGTCGGCGTGCGGATACACATGGCGGCTGGCGGCGGCAAGGCGCACGCCGTCAATCAGCGAAGCGTGGTTCAGGGCCTCCGAGAAGATGGCGGCATCGCGGTCGGCCAGCGCGGCGATCACGGCCGTGTTTGCCAGGTAGCCGGTGCCAAAGAGCAGCGCGCGGCAGCTCGGGATATGCGCACCCAGCAGCGCGCCAAAGCGCTCCTCGAGGCGATGGTGGGCGTTGTGGTGGCCGCTGATGAGCGCGGATGCGCCGCTGCCGGTGCCGAAGCGGCGCGCGCCCTCGCCCAGCGCGGCAGCCAGCGCCGGATGGGCGGCGAGCCCCAGGTAATCGTTGCTGCAAAACGCCAGCAGCCGCCGTTGTCCTTCGGGGCCGGTGACGGTCATTTCCGGCCCGCAGCCCGCATGCACGACGCGGCGGCGGCGGCGCTGGTGCCGCGCATCCAGGTCGTCCAGGCGCGCCTGCAGCTCGTCGAGCCAGGGCAGCGTCATGGCCTCGCCTGCCGTCGCAGGGTGCCGGCCATGCTAGCGGCCCACCACGGCATCGAGTGCCGCCCGCGTGACGTGGGCCAGGTGCGCGGCCTCGTCCTCGGTCAGCACATAGGGCGGCATCAGGTACACGGTATTGCCGATGGGACGCAGCAGCGCGCCCCGTTCGCGCGCGGCGGCGAAATAGCGCCGGGCAAACGCAGTGCTTTCGCCGGCGAGCGCGTCGCGGCGCACGTCAAAGGCCCAGATCATTCCGCGGCGGCGCAGGTGGTTCACGCGTGGGTCGCGCGCCAGCGGCGCCAGCAAACCGTCGAGGTGGGCGGCACGCGCGCGGTTGCCTTCGAGCACCGCATCGTCGCGGAAGATGTCCAGTGTCGCCAGCGCCGCGCGGCATGCCAGGGGGTTGCCGGTGTACGAATGCGAATGCAGGAAGGCGCGCGTCACGTCCTCGGAGTAGAAGTTGTCGTAGATCTCGCGGCGCGTCAGCACCACGGACAGCGGCAGGAAGCCGCCGCTGATGCCCTTGGACAGGCACAGGAAATCCGGCCAGATATTGGCCTGCTCGCAGGCGAAGAAGCTGCCGGTCCGCCCGAAACCCACCGCGATCTCGTCGGCGATCAGGTGCACGCCGTAGCGGTCGCACAGGGTCCGCACTTCCCCCAGGAAGAGCGGATCGTGCATGGCCATGCCGGTGGCGCACTGGACCAGGGGCTCGACGATCACCGCGGCGATGTGCCCGGCCCTGTCTGCCAGCAGGCGCGCGATGTCCGCGGCGGCCCGGCGGGCGGGCTGCTCCGGTCCCTCGCCCGGCGCAGCCTGGCGGGCGTCCGGGCTGGCCGTCACATGCGCGGCATGCAGCAGGCTGGAATACACATCCCGGAAGATCGGCACGTCGGTGACCCCGAGCGCGCCGAGCGTTTCACCGTGATAGTCGCCGCGCACACAGACGAACTCGCGCTTGCCCGCCTGCCCCGCATTGCGCCAGGCGTGGTGGCTCATCTTGAGGGCGATTTCAACCGCCGACGCGCCGTCGGAAGCGTAGAAGCAGTGTCCCAGGGCATTGCCGGTGAGCGCCGACAGCCTTTCGGACAGCTCCACCACGGGCGCATGCGTGCAGCCGGCCAGCATGGCGTGCTCGAGCAGGCCCATCTGCTCGGTGATAGCAGCACGGATGCGCGCGTTGGCGTGGCCGAAGAGGTTTACCCACCACGAACTTACGCCGTCGAGCAGGCGGTGGCCGTTCGTCTCAATCAGCCAGGCCCCCTCGCCGCGCGCCAGCGCAATCAGCGGGACCTTCTCGTGCACCTGCATCTGGGTGCACGGATGCCAGACCGCCTGCAGGCTGCGGGCCTGCAGGGAATCGGACCCGCGGTCGTTCATGGCAATCTCCGGCAACGGCAAGGCGGCATGGCGCGATTATGCGGGTTGCACGGCCGCGGCGCGCCGTGCCGCTACTGCACCCACTCCAGGCTGCGTCCGACCGCGCGGCGCCAGGCGTGCAGCAGTGCAGCACGCCGGTCCTCGCCCCACTGCGGCTCGAAGACGCGCTCGCTTTGCCAGAGGCCGGACAGTTCGCCGGTATCGCGCCAGAAGCCCACGGCGAGGCCGGCGAGAAAGGCGGCGCCCAGGGCTGTCGTTTCGATGCATTTCGGTCGCACGACCGGCACCCCCAGAAGATCGGCCTGCATCTGCATCAGCAGGTCGTTGGCGGCTGCGCCGCCGTCCACGCGCAGCTCGGTGAGGCTGGCGCCGCCGGCGCGCAGGGCCTGGAGCAGCTCGGTCGACTGCAGGGCGATGGCCTCGAGCGCGGCGCGGGCCACGTGCGCCCGCGTGGTCCCGCGCGTGAGGCCCAGCAGCGCGCCGCGCGCGTTCGGGTCCCAGTAGGGCGCACCCAGCCCGGCGAATGCGGGGACCAGGACCACCCCGCCGGTGTCGGGCACCTGCCGCGCCAGATCCTCGATCTCGGACGCGGCGCCGATGATGCCCAGCCCATCGCGCAGCCATTGGACCACGGCGCCGCCGGCAAAGACGCTGCCCTCGAGCAGGTAGTCGCACTTGCCGTCGGCCAGGCGCCATCCGGCCGTGGCCAGCAGGCCCTTTCCCGGCGCCGGCGGCGTGTTGCCCGCGTGCAGCAGGAGGAAGCATCCGGTTCCATAGGTGTTCTTGGCCATGCCCGGCCGGAAGCAGGCCTGGCCGAAGGTGGCCGCCTGCTGATCGCCGGCGATGCCGGCAATCGGCACCGGCGCGCCAAACCAGTGGGCAAGGGTGCTGCCCGCGACACCGCTCGAATCGACAATCCTGGGCAGGATGGCAGGCGGAATGCCGAACCATGCCAGCAATTGCGGATCCCATTGCAGCGTCTGCAGGCTGAGCAGTTGCGTGCGCGAGGCATTGCTGATGTCGGTGGCATGCACCGCGCCGCCGGTGAGCCGGAAGAGCAGCCAGGCGTCCACCGTGCCCACGGCCAGCTCGCCGCGCTGCGCCCTCTGGCGGGCCAGCGGGACGTGGTCGAGCAGCCAGGCGATCTTGGTGGCGGAAAAGTAGGGATCGAGCAGCAGGCCGGACCGTTGGCGGATTTCGTCCTCGAGGCCGCGTTCGCGCAGGCGGGTGCAGTCGGCCGCGGTGCGGCGGTCCTGCCAGACGATTGCGTTGGCCAGTGCGCGGCCGGAGGCGCGTTCCCACAGGACCGTGGTTTCGCGCTGGTTGGCAATGCCGATGGCGGCCAGGTCGGCCGCGGTGGCGCCCGCCTGTTGCAGGGCCTGGCGCGCGCAGCCCAGCTGCCCTTCCCAGATCTGCTCCGGGTCGTGTTCCACCCAGCCCGGCTGCGGATAGTGCTGCGGCAGTTCGCGCTGCGCCATCGCTACCATGCGCGCCTGGCGGTCAAATACGATGGCGCGCGAGCTGGTCGTGCCCTGGTCGAGGGCGAGCACAAAGCGCCCGGTGACGCCGCCGGCGGCGCTCACGCGCGGCCCCCGGCACGTCCGCACCCGTACCGACAGGGCCCTGGCGCGCAGGCCCAACCCGCATTCCTCTGTGGGCGAAAAGGACGAATGCAAATCCGGCTGGGCGCAAAATGGGCAGAAAGGTGCACGGTATTCCTCCGTTCGGATGATGCCCGATTCCTATTTACTGGCTCCCTTGGGGTGCACGCGGGGTGCGCCCGTCCATGCGGGCAACGTTCATGCGAATGCAGGTCAGCGAGCAGGGTGACGAGGTTTTCATTGAGCTCACCGGTGTGGCCGGGCGTCATCAACGCATCCTGCAGGCATTGACCCAGGGCCCGCTGCCGTTGCGCGGCATCGACGGGTCCGGCAATGCGCCCCTGGAAACCGCGGATATCAACGTGCGCGCCGGCGCCGACGAGATGCACATCCGGCTCAAGGGCCGCTCGGGAAAGATCCTCGAAGCACTGTCCATCTATCGCTACCTGCGCCACGAACTCGTGGAACTCGGTGACGCCCCGGCGCACGCGGGGGATGCCACCCCGGTGTAAAGCAAACGCTCAGCGGGGCGGCCGCAACTCCCGCCGCAGTATCTTGCCGACCGGCGACTTGGGCAGCTCGTCGCGGAACTCGATCACCCGGGGCCGCTTGTAACCGGCCAGGTTGTCGTGGCAATAGGCCGTGAGCGCCGACTCCTGCAGGCTGGCGTCCTTGCGCACCACAAAAAGCTTCACGGCCTCGCCGGAATGTTCGTCCGGTATGCCGATCACCGCGCATTCGAGCACGCCGGGAAAGGCGGCAACCACGTCCTCCACCTCGTTGGGATAGACGTTGAATCCCGAGACCAGGATCATGTCCTTCTTGCGGTCGACGATGCGGACGTATCCCGCGTCGTCCATCACGCCAATGTCGCCGGTGCGCATGTAGCCGTCGGCGGTCATCACCTTGGCGGTTTCGTCGGCGCGCTGCCAGTAGCCCGCCATCACCTGCGGGCCGCGGATGCCGATCTCGCCGGGCGTTCCCAGCGGTACGCTGCGGCCGTCGTCGTCGAGTATGGCCACCTCGGTCGACGGTATCGGCACGCCGATGGTGCCGGTATAGCGGTCGGTATCGGACGGATTGCACGTGGCCACCGGCGAGGTCTCCGACAGGCCGTAGCCCTCGCAGATCGGGCAGCCGGTGAGCGCCAGCCAGCGCTCGGCAACCGCGCGCTGCACGGCCATGCCGCCGCCGCCCGACAGCACCAGCGCGGAAAAATCGAGCGTGCGGAATCCGGCATCGTTGGCCAGCGCATTGAACAGCGTATTGACCGCAGGAAAACAGTGGAACCGCCGGCCGCGCAGGGCTGCGACCACGGAGGGGAAGTCGCGCGGGTTCGGAATGAGCAGGCAGCATCCGCCCCGCCGCATGGACACCAGGGTGCAGCAGGTAAGGGCGTAGATGTGATACAGGGGAAGGGCCGTGACCGTTACGGTCTGCTCGTCGCTGGGCACCTTGGCGTACGCCGGGCCGTACCAGGCTTCCAGCTGCAGGATGTTGGCGATGAGGTTGCGGTGCAGCAGCATCGCGCCCTTGGCCACGCCGGTGGTGCCGCCCGTGTACTGCAGCACCGCCACGTCGCCCGGCATCCGGGTCACGGGCTGCAGCGCCCGCCGCTGCCCCTGCGCCAGCACGGCGGCAAAGCGCAGCGATACCGCGCGCAGGCGGGGGTAAGGGCGCACCAGCTTCTTGACGTGACGCACCACGAGATTGACGATCCAGGCCTTGGGCGCCGGAAACATCTCGCCCATGGCGCAGATGACGATGCGGCGCGTGGGAACCTGGTCCATCACCGCCTCTACCGTGTGGGCGAAGTTCTCCAGCACGAACAGGGTCTGCGCGCCCGAATCGTTCAGCTGGAAGGCCAGTTCGTGCGGCGTGTACAGCGGATTGACGTTGACCACCGTTGCGCCGGCCCGCAGCGCTCCGAAAAAGACGATCGGGAAATGCAAGACATTGGGCAGCATGATGGCCACGCGCTCCCCCGCAACCACGCCCTGGCCCTGCAGCCACGCAGCCACGGCCGCGCTGCGCCGGTCCAGTTCCGCATAGGTCAGGTCGGCGCCCATGCAGTGGTAGGCGACGCGGGGCGCGTTGCTGCGGAACGACTCCTCCAGGATGGCGATCAGGGAAGGGTAGGAATCGGGGTCGATCTCCGCCGGAACCCCGGGGGGATAGCTCTTGAGCCAGAAGCGCCCAGCCAGGTCCATGCAATCGTCTCCTCGGGGCGCATCGGGATTCGTGGACCCCGTTCATGCATTCCGTTGCGGACCCGCCAGCCGGCGGCCCGCCACGGTGCTTGCGCTTCACGCCGATGATACGCGGGCCGTGCCCGTGCCCGCCGCGCGCACCTCGACAAGGCAGTCGTAGAAGGTGGCCGCCCCGCCAAGGTCGGTAAGGCGCTGGCTGGTCACCTCGTTGGCGTTCTTCCCGTCGGCGGCGAGCTTCTTCCACCAGATCGACAGCGCCACCACCACGCCCGGGCGGGCCCGCTCGCTCACCCGGGCGCGCAGCGCAAAGGAGCCGCGATCGTTGAACACCTCGACGCGGTCGCCCTCGACGATGCCGCGTGCCGCGGCGTCGGATGGATGCATGTCCAGGTGCGGCTCTCCTTCGGTATCGCGCAGGCTCACCACGTTGACGAAGCTCGAATTGAGGAAATTGCGCGCCGGCGGCGAGATGATGGCCAGCGGGTAGCGCTCGGCCAGTTCCGGGCTGCCCAGCACGCTTTCATAGGGCGCGATGAAGTCCGGCAGGGGATCGTGCCCCAGGGCTGCGAGGCGCTCGGACGCGAACTCGCAGCGGCCGCTGGGCGTGGGAAAGTTGCCGGCCGCGAAGGGCGCATAGGGTTGCGGAACATCCAGGCGCTGCCAGCCGTCGCGCCGCAGGCGTTCCCAGTCGTAGGGCGCGGCACCGCAGGAACGGAAGGCGCCGGCCGCCAGGGACTCGTCGGACTCCGCAAAGCACGCGTCGTCAAAGCCCATGCGCCGCGCCAGGCGGCGGAAGATCTCGGTATTGGGCAGTGCCTCGCCCAGCGGCGCGATGGCCGGATTGTTGGCTACCTGGTAGAGGTGACCGTAGGACAGGTGCACATCGAGGTGTTCGAGTTGGGTCGTCGCCGGCAGCACGAAGTCGGCGTAGTCGGCCGTATCCGTCTGGAAGTGCTCGAGCACGACGGTGAACAGGTCGTCGCGCGCGAATCCGCGGGCCACCTCCGCCGACTGCGGCGCCACCGCCACGGGATTGCTGTTGTAGACGATCACGGCCTCCACGGGCGGCGACGCCCGCAGCAGGGCATCGCCGATCGTGCTCATGTTGAGCGTGCGCGGCTCGCGGCCCGCCAAGAGGTCCGGCCGGCCCAGGGCGTCGTGATCCACGTCGAAAGTGCCGCTGGAGGACAACAGCAATCCGCCCGCCGGGTCGCGCCAGTGGCCGGCCAGTGCCGGCAGGCAGGCGATGGCCCGCACGGCATTGCCGCCGCCGCGCGCGCGCTGCATGCCGTAATTGAGGCGGATGGCCGTGGGGCGCACCTGCCAGTAGTCGTGGGCGAGCCGTTCAATCGTGCCGGCGCCGATGCCGCAGATAACTGCCACGCGCTGCGGGTCGTAGGCCAGGGCCCGCTCCGCCAGCTCGGCGAAACCCAGGGTGTAGCGCTCGATGTAATCGCGGTCGAGCCAGCCTTCCCGGATGAGCACATGCATGATGCCCAGGGCCAGTGCCCCATCCGTGCCCGGCAGGGGCGCGATGTGCTCGTGGCAGCGCTCAGCCGTGAGCGAACGGTAGGGGTCGATGGCGATGAGGCGGGCGCCACGGCGCTTGGCCTCCTGCGCACGGCTCCACAGGTGCAGGTTCGACGCCACCGCGTTGGTGCCCCATAAGATGATCTGCCGGCTGTTTTCGAACTGCTCCATGTCCATGCCCACGCTTGCGCCCAGCGTGTAGCGCAGTCCCAGCCCGCCGGCCTCGGAACAGATGGTGCGGCCCAGGCGGCTGGCGCCCAGCTTGTTGAAAAAGCGCTGGGCCATCGACTCGCCCTGGACCAGGCCCATGGTCCCTGCGTAGCTATAGGGGAGTATGCCTTCCGGATTGCGGGCGGCGATGCCGCCCAGCCGCAGCGTGATTTCGTCGATGGCCCGGTCCCAGGACACCGGCTCGAAGCGTCCCGCCCCTTTGCGGCCGATGCGCCGCAGGGGGGTGAGCACGCGGTCGGCATGATAGGTGCGCTCCAGGTAGCGGCTTACCTTGGTGCAGAGCGCACCGCCGGTGGGTGGATGGTGGGGGTCGCCGGCGATCTTCACGGCGATGCGGCGCTGACCATGCTGCTCTACCGTGACCTGCATGGCGCAGGTGTCGGGGCAGTCGTGGGGACAGGCCGCCTGGATGATCTCGGCGGCGACGCCCCGCGACAGTGACGCGAGGTTTCCGCCAGCCACAGGATCAATATCGCCCGGATTCATAACCATCCTCCGCCGATGAGCCGGGCCATCGCCCAGGCGCCGCCTGCAGCAGCGGGCCGCAACATCCTGGCCGGGCGCACGCCGGTGTCACGGCTGGCGCCAATCGCCCGGCGCAAAGCCGGTGCGCGGCATCCAGCATACCTTCGCCGGGTACCGGGCGGGAAGTCGCCGACGGCTGGCGCGCGCTGGCCGCCGTCCGCTCAGGCGTCCCCTTTATGGGTCTCGAACATCACGCCGATCTTCTTGAGCAGCGGCGTGGGCAATTCGCCGCCGGCGCAGACGATCACCACGTCATTGCGTATGGCAACGTCCTTGTCCTCGTATTTGAGGTGCACCTTGTCGGCTTCTATGAGGGAGATGCTGGATTTGAGCAGGACCCGCATGCGTCCGGCGTCCTGTGCCGACTTGAGGGCGCTGCGGTTTTTTTCCTTGACGCGGCTGAACGCCTCGCTGCGGTAGGAAATCGTCACGCGGGAGCCCTTTTGCTCCGATACGGCCACGGCAGCCTCCAGCGCGCTGTCGCCGCCACCCACCACCAGCACCCGCTGGCCCTTGTACTGTTCGGGGTCGATGAGCCGGTAGACTACCTTGGGCGAGTCCTCCCCGGGTGCCCCGAGCTTGCGCGGTGTGCCCCGCCGGCCAATGGCCAGGAGCACGGTCTTGCCGTGGTATTTGCCGCGCTGGGTCTGGACGATGAAACCCTCGCCGGAACGCTCGATACCCTCCATGCGTTCGCGGAACGACACCTGCAGCCCGGTCTTTTGCATCACGCCGTTCCAGAATTCGAGCAATTCCTCCTTGCTCACTTCCGTGAACTTCACCTTGCCGACCACGGGCAGGTTCACGGGCGCGGTCATCGCAATCTTGTTGCGCGGATAGTGATAGACCGCGCCGCCCAGCGAGTCTTCCTGCTCGATGATCTTGTACTTGAGCTTGTGCTCGATCGCCGCCAGCCCGGCGGCGATGCCGGCGGGTCCGGCGCCGACGATGACCACGTCGAATTCGGCATTGCCCTTCATGGCCGCGCGCGCCGCATTGAGCGCCTGGCGGCCCTGCTCCGCGCACTTGCGGATCAGGCCCATCCCGCCCAGTTCCCCGGCGATGAAGATCCCCGGGACGTTGGATTCGAAGTTGGGCTTGACCATGGGAATGTCGATACCGCGCTTTTCCGTGCCGAACACCAGTTTGATCGCCTCTACGGGGCAGGCCGGGAAACACGCGCCGTGCCCGATGCAGTGCGCGGCGCCCACCAGCACGGCCTTGCCGTCGATGACGCCCAGGGCGGCCTCCGGACAGGCCTTCACGCAGGCCCCCGAGCCGATGCAGCGGCCCAGATCGACCACCGGATGCAGGGACGGCGGCTCGGTGAGGTTGGCAGCCACCGATTCGAGCAGCAGTTCCTCGTGGATCTGCGTGCGGGCCCGGAAGTTGCGCATGTAGATGACCAGGGCAACGACCGCCGGTGCTCCATATATCAGCCAGGGGATCAGATCGTTGACGATTTGCATGGAAATTCGGGGGCGAGGCCTGTAATTACGAACGCTTGGATGACCCGGGGACATGCCATTGACGCAGCGGCGCCGTGCACCGCACCATCAAGGTCAACGACATCGACGATACCTCGCCGCGCGCTCGCAGTTTCCTTTGCGCGAAACCGTACATTGCGCATGGGTACTTGAACCTTAGTATTTCAGGCCGGATGATATATGGTCACAAAGCCCCACCATCATTGCGGGTTGCCGCGATTTGCGGCAATTCCCGGATGCCCGCCCCAAGACCCTGCCCGGTGGCCGGTTCTGCGTGCTGCATTGTGTTCAAAATGCGGTATCCGCCGGCCTCGGGGCTGCGCTGGTCATGAGGAGTACCGGAGTTGCGGCAGCCGCCGCCCGATTGCGCAATACAAAATGCACTTTGCCCTTATTTCTCCATTCAGGTTTTTGGCGGAAACTCCGATGTCTCCGGTGACGGGCTTGCTGGCGCCGGCGGCCTCCGCAATAGCTTTGCCCATTTCAAAGACATGCCTATGAGCTCCGCAGCCTTCCCTGAAGTCAAGCCCAATCGCATGGGCGCCGATGCGCCGCGCGAGGCGGCGGCAGAAAAACCCCGAGGCGACGGCAATGGCGATGGCAATAGCCTGGAGGCGGCCAAGGCTGCGGTGCCCTTTGTCATCGTGCCGCACCCGCAGAAGACCAAGAAGGACCGCTCCTTCGGAGCGGTAATGGCTTCGACCGCATTGGGTATCCTGGTGGCCTATTTCATCGGCCGCAGCGGCTGGTTCACGCCGGGCGACGATATCGGTTATTACCTGGGCCTGGTCGGCGGCGTGCTGATGCTGCTGCTGCTCCTGTATCCGCTGCGCAAGCACGTGGCAGCGCTGCGCAACTGGGGTGCCGTCAAGCACTGGTTCTCGGTGCACATGATCCTGGGCATTTCCGGGCCGATTCTGGTGCTGGCGCACTCCACCTTCCACATGCGCTCCACCAATGCCGCCGTCGCCCTGGTCTGCATGCTCGTGGTGGCCGGCAGCGGCATCGTCGGGCGTTTCTTCTATACCAAGGTCCACCGCGGGCTCTACGGCGAGAAGCTCAATCTCAAGGAACTGCAGGCCGAGTCCGGCCTGGAGTCGGCGCAGATCAAGTCCCGGCTGCACTTCGCGCCGGCCGCGGAAAAGCAGCTGGCCGACTTCCAGGCCTTCGCGCTGGCCAAGCGCGAGGGCCTGGGCGGGGACACCATCCGCTTCCTGCAACTGGGCATGCGCCGCTATGGAACCTACCGGGCCTGCCGCGATGAACTGGCGGTGGCGCTGCGCGCCGCCGCCAACGCGCGCGGCTGGGACGAGGCCAAGTACCAGCGGCGCCTCAAGGCGGCCACCGACCTGGCTGCCGAATTCCTCGGTGCCACCCAGCGCGTTGCGGAGTTCGGCGTCTACGACCGCCTGCTCCAGTTGTGGCACGTCGCGCACGTTCCCCTCGTCTACCTGCTGGTGATCAGCGCCATTGCCCACGTCGTCGCGGTCCACATGTATTGATGGACCGGCCGTGACGTTCTGCATCCAACTGCGCCGGGGTCTGGCGCAACCCCTGCGCAAGGGTGCGCTCCACGGGCTGTTTGCGGTAATGACGCTAGCCATGGGCGCCCTGTGCACGCCGGCCGGCGCGGCCAGCCTGGAGGGAGTGCTCTCGCCGGGCGACCTCATCCAGGGGCATGCCAAGGCCGAATCGAGCTGCGACAACTGCCACGCCCCGTTCAAGAAGACCGGGCAGGACGAGCTGTGCGAGAAATGCCACAAGGATGTCGGCGGCGACCTTGCCGCCAAGAGCGGGTACCACGGGCGCATCAAGGACCGCGGCCTGTGCCGCAGCTGCCACGCCGACCACAAGGGCCGCACCGCGCAGGTGGTCGCGCTCGACGAAAAGAAGTTCGACCACAACGAGACCAACTACCCGCTCAAGGACAGCCACCAGAAGGTGGAGTGCGCCAAGTGCCACCTGCCCAAGGCCAAGCACCGCGACGCCTACAAGACCTGCGTCGCCTGCCACAAGAAGGACGACGACGCCAAGGGCCATAAAGGTTCGCTGGGCGACAAATGCCAGGACTGCCACACGATCAAGAAGTGGAAGGACACTTTCTTCGATCACGACAAGACCCATTTCCCGCTGCGCAATGCCCACGCCGACCCCAAGGTCGCCTGCAAGGATTGCCACCCGAATAATCATTACAAGAACACGCCGGTCGACTGCTACGCCTGCCACAAGAAGGACGACGACGGCAAGAAGGGCCACCACGGGCGCTATGGCCAGAAGTGCGAGACCTGCCATACCGACAAGAAGTGGGATGTGGTCAAGTTCGACCACAACCGGGACACCAAATACCAACTGCTGTTTAAGCACGCCGACGCGAAGAAGGTGAAGTGCAACGACTGCCACACCGGCAACAACCTGTACAAGGACAAGGCGCCCACGACCTGCATCGGCTGCCACAAGAAGGACGACAAGCACAAGGGCAGCGAGGGCGACAAATGCGAGAAGTGCCACTCCGAGCGCGGCTGGAAGATCACGCACGACTTCGACCACGACAAGACGCGCTTCCCGCTGCGCGACGCGCATGCCGATGCCAAGGTCAAGTGTGACGACTGCCACAAGACCAAGGTCTACAAGGAAGTGCCTTTCACCTGCTTTGGCTGCCACAAGAAGGATGACGACAGCAAGAACGGCCACCACGGCCGCTATGGCGAGAAATGCGAAACCTGCCACGTCGAGAAGACCTGGAAGACCATCAAGTTTGACCACGATCGGGACACCAAGTACGCGCTGCTGGGCAAGCACCGCACGACCAAGTGCAACGACTGCCACACCGGCAACAACCTGTACAAGGAC
>Ga0209698_10002485_pt1 | contig 20890 bp, 16 predicted proteins | sample LitLauG_LLR_2012_FD_187203 | JGI IMG/M metagenome (GOLD analysis project Ga0209698, IMG submission 187203) | Freshwater sediment microbial communities from Pennsylvania, USA - Little Laurel Run_MetaG_LLR_2012 (SPAdes) (version 2) | ecosystem: Environmental > Aquatic > Freshwater > Creek >...
CGCCCTCCGTGCATGAGGCTCGGCTCGGCTCGCCCGAGCAACCCTCGTTCTCGCACGAAAGGGCGGGCCACCGGATCAGCCCGCGAACATGACGTCTAGCTTCTAGACTTTCATCTGCGCGCCAAGTTCGACGACGCGATCCGACGGAATATGGAAGAAGTCCGGCGCGCTCGACGCCTGTTTCGTCATGCGGATAAACAGGCGGTCCTGCCATTTCGGCATGCCAGAGGTCTCGGCCTCTTTGAGGTTGCGACGGCCGACGAAGAACGATGTCGTCATGATGTCGAACTTCAGACCAGCCTTGCGCATCTGGAAGAGCGCTTGGGGGATGCGTGGCGATTCCATGTAGCCGTAGTGGAGCGTGACCTGCAGAAAATCAGGTGAGAGCGTCTCGACCTCGAAACGGTTCTTGGCCGGAATGCGCGGCAGGTTTTCGGTGCGTACGCACATCATCACGACGCGCTCGTGCAAGACTTTGTTGTGTTTGAGATTGTGCATGAAGGACGATGGAGCCGAGGCGGGGTCGCTGGTCAGGAAAATCGCGGTGCCGGGCACGCGCACCGGTTTCGATTTCTCCAACATCTTGATGAGTTCGCGCATTGGTATGGAATCGCGATGGGTTTTCGACGCGAGAATCGCGCTGCCACGAACCCAGGTCCACATCAGCACGAACATCGTGCTGCCGAGCAGAAGCGGAACCCAACCGCCCTCCAGCACCTTGAACAGGTTGGCGATGAAGAAGCTGACATCGATAGAGAGGAACAAGCACACCAGCGCCAGCGCCCCCCACAACGGCCAACGCCAAAGCTTCCACACGACGAAAAACGCCAGCGCGGTCGTCGCCACCATCGTTCCGGCGACGGCGATGCCGTAGGCGTTGGCGAGCGCGTCGGACGATTGAAACCTCAGCACAAGCGCGAGGACGCCGAACAGCAAAATGCGGTTGACGCGCGGAATGAAAATCTGGCCTTCCTGCATCGCCGAGGTGTGGACAATCTCCAGCCGCGGCAGCAGGCCAAGCTGAATCGCCGAGCGGGCCAGTGAAAAAGCGCCGGTGATGACGGCCTGGCTGGCGATCACGGTCGCCATCGTCGACAGAATGATCATCGGCACGAGCAGCCATGCCGGCGCCAGTTGGTAGTAGGGATCGTCGACGGCGGCGGGGTCCGCGATGATATGTGCGCCCTGGCCGAGATAGTTGAGGATCAGCGCCGGCAGCACGAACAGCAACCATGCCATTTGAATCGGCGCGCGACCGAAATGGCCCATGTCGGCATAGAGCGCTTCGGCGCCCGTCACCGCCAGAAAGACGCTGCCGAGCACGACGAACCCGATCGCTCCGTGCGCATAGAGAAAGCCGATGGCGTGCACCGGGTTGAAGGCATTCAAAATTTGCCACGCATCAGGAATATGCAACGCGCCCAGCAGCGCGATCGTCAGAAAAAAGACGGCCATGATCGGGCCGAAAAAATTCGCCACCGTCGCGGTTCCCCGGCTTTGCGCCAGAAACAGCAGCACGAGAATGACGATCGTGGCGGGGAGAATGATGTTCTCGAGGTTGGGCGACACCTGCTTGAGGCCTTCGAGCGCCGATAGAACGGAGATCGCCGGGGTGATGATCGCGTCGCCCGAGAACAGCGACGATCCGAGAACGCCGAGGATGAACACCAGCGTCGTTCGCTTTCCGAACGCGCCCTGCGCGAGGGCCATCAGCGAGAGAATGCCGCCCTCGCCCTTGTTGTCGGCGCGCATCAGGAACAGGACGTATTTAGCCGTGACTGTCGTAAATAGCGCCCAAATGATCAGCGATACGACCCCAATGACCGCGCCCGGACTGAGCCCGCCGCCCTTAAAATGCGACAGAGATGCCGACAACGCGTAAAGCGGACTGGTGCCGATATCCCCGAACACCACGCCGATCGAACCCAATGTCAGCAACCAGACATTGCCTGTGGCGTGGGGGAGGGCCGCCAGGTCGTGTTCCGCCGCGGCTGAACTCGACAATGCCGGTAATTCCGATTGTGTCATCAAACAACTCTCGCCGAAACACGCGCCCGTTGGTGAGTCTGGCCCGGGGCGGCTCTATACGCGCTTCGCCCGCCCGCAGGAAGGGCCACGGGGTCGGGCCGACTTGCCGCTTCAAAAGGTTCCTGCGAGACAGCGCCAATGCTGTCCGGTTCCGCTCCCCTTCCGATTGACGCCGTTCTTACAGAACTTGGCGTCGCGTTAGACCAAAACACGAGCGCGGTGCTCGTTGCCCCTCCAGGCGCTGGCAAAACCACTCGCGTGCCGCTCGCTTTGCTCGATCGGCCATTCGCCGGGCGCGGACGCATCCTCGTCCTCGAGCCGCGGCGTCTTGCCGCACGCGCCGCTGCGGCGCGCATGGCCGCGACATTGGGAGAGGAGGTCGGCGATACAATTGGCCTGCGGGTGCGCATGCAATCACTGGTTTCCTCGCAGACCCGCATCGAGATTGTCACGGAGGGCGTATTCACCCGAATGATCCTCGACGATCCCGCGCTCGAGGGGGTTTACGCAATTCTGTTCGACGAGTTCCACGAGCGCTCGCTGGACGCCGATCTCGGTCTGGCGCTGGCGCTCGATTCGCAGGCCGGTCTGCGCGACGACCTGCGTCTGCTCGTCATGTCGGCGACGCTCGAGGGCGCCCGCGTCGCGAAACTGCTTGGCGCCGCGCCGCTGATCGAAAGCCAGGGCCGCGCGTTTCCTGTCGAGACGCGGTACATCGGCCGCGATCCGCAACTGCGAATCGAGGATGACGTGGCGCGCGCCGTGTTGCGCGCGCTTGGCGAGGAGGGAGGCTCGATTCTCGTGTTCCTGCCCGGGCAGGGCGAGATCACGCGCACGGCGCGGCTGCTCGCGGAGCGCATCGCCAATCCAAATATCGACATCGCGCCGCTGTATGGAGCGATGGATCGCGCCGCGCAGGATCGCGCTGTGGCGCCCTCGCCGCGAGGTCGACGCAAGGTGGTGCTGGCGACGTCGATTGCCGAGACGTCGCTGACCATCGAGGGCGTCCGTGTCGTCATCGATAGCGGTCTCGCGCGCGTTCCGCGTTATGAGCCCGATATCGGCCTGACGCGGCTGGAGACGCAGCGCGCCGCGCGGTCGAACGTGGATCAGCGCCGCGGTCGGGCCGGGCGCACCGAGGCCGGCGTTTGCTACCGGCTGTGGCAAGAGGCGGCGAACGGCGGCCTCGCGGCCTATCCCACGCCCGAGATCCTCTCGGCCGATCTTTCCGGTCTGCTGCTCGACTGCGCTTCGTGGGGCGTGAACGACACGTCGCGATTGCGTTTTCTCGACGCGCCGCCGGCGCCGGCGCTGGCCGAGGCGCGCGCGCTTCTGCGCTCCATCGGCGCGTTCGACGAAGACGGGCGCATTACCGACGAAGGCAAGGCGCTCACGAAGTTGGGGTTGCCGCCGCGGTTGGCGCGCATGGTCCTCACAGCGACGCGCGCGGGGCAGGGGGCGCTTGGCGCGCGTCTCGCGGTGCTGTTGGGCGAGCGCGGACTCGGCGGCGAGGGCGTCGATGTCGCAACGCGGCTCGAACGCTTCGGCGTGGAGCGCTCGCAACGCGCCAACGACGCGCGCCGCCTCGCCGACAATCTGGCGCGGCGCGCCGGCCCTGCGTCGCGCGCAACAGAGCTGGGCGCCGGCGCCCTGCTGGCTCACGCCTTTCCCGATCGCATCGCTCGGGCGCGCGGCGCGCGCGGCGAGTTCAGAATGGTCAATGGACGCGCCGCCTCGCTCGAACCGCACGATCCGCTCGCCGGCGAGGGCTGGCTGGCAATCGGCGAGATCGCTGGACGCGCTGCGAGCGCACGCATCGTCGCGGCGGCGGCGCTGACGCTCGAAGAGATCGAAGACATCGTGCAGGCCGAGATCAGCACGATCGACGAGACTGTCTTCGACGCCGCTTCGCAGTCGCTACGACGCCGCCGGCGGCGGAGATTAGGGGCGCTGGTCCTGAATGAGCAAACGCTGCCGCCCGCAGCCGACGAAGCCAGCGCGCAAATTCTCGCCACAGGACTTCTCGCGCTCGACGGTGCGCGCGTGCCGTGGACGAAGGAGCTGCGCCAATGGCGCGATCGCGTGATGTTTTTGCGCCGGACCGCCCCCGCCGACTGGCCGGACCTCTCCGACGCCGCGCTCGCCGCCTCGCCCGACTGGCTGGCGCCTTACCTTCTGGGCAAGACCAGTCTCGCGTCGATCGCGGCAAGCGATCTGGCCGAGGCATTGCACGCGCTCTTGCCCTATGCGCTGCGCCGTCGGCTCGAAGACGAAGCGCCGACGCATTTTGTCGCGCCGACTGGCTCCAGCGTTGCGGTGGACTACGCCGCCGAGGGTGGACCGGCGATCGCGCTGCGGGTGCAGGAATTGTTCGGCCTGCAAACTCATCCCAGCCTGGCGGGCGGGCGCGCGCCGCTCACGCTGCATCTGCTGTCCCCGGCGCACCGGCCGATCCAGATCACCCGCGACCTCCCCGGCTTCTGGCGCGGCTCATGGGCGGCGGTGCGCGCCGACCTGCGCGGCCGCTACCCCCGCCACCCCTGGCCCGAAGACCCCGCCGCCGCCGCGCCGACAACCCGGGCGAAGCCGCGGGGAACGTGATGGAAGCCGGGACTGGCGACGCGGAAGGCAATTCCGCACTTTGGTGAGCGGTTGCCATGGAGCCCGCGCCTTCTCAGCCTGTCGTCGTCTGGCCTGCCGACTTATGCTAGGTTACGGATATCGGCGCTGGGCCAATTGGTCCGTTGTCTTGGTTGTAGATTTACGAAGCCAAATTTCCGACTGACAGCGCCAGACAGGTTCGGGAGCGGCGCGATTGCGGGGGCATGTGCGCGGATTTGGCGAGGTCGGACCAGGTTTCAAGGCTTACCGGGCCGCCTCTCACCGGTGTCGGACTCCGCAGGATACGATTGCTCACGTGATGCCGTTCGCGGCCGCGTTCGGTATCACGCGCATTGGCAATCTGACAGGCCTCGACCGCACAGGCATTCCCGTCGTCGTGGTTTGCCGCCCAAACGCCCGCTCAAGCGCTGTATTCCATGGCAAAGGGATCGACTTAGCCGCCGCCAAAGCCTCAGGCATCATGGAAGCGATCGAGACTTGGCACGCCGAACACGTTTCGTTGCCGCTGCGCTTTGCAAGTTTCGCCGATCTTGGCAAGAGTTCGAGAAGCGCCGAGGTTGATCGATTGCCGCGCATCCCGGGAAGCCACTTCGACGTCGATGTGCCGATGCTCTGGGTGGAAGGGCGAAACTTGATGGACGGAGAGGCCGTTTGGACGCCATTCGAGCTGGTTAACGCTCACTCGACGATCAACGGGCCGCCGGCCAGCGGCTGCTTTAACGGGAGCACGAACGGGCTTGCCTCGGGCAATCATATTCTCGAGGCGACGAGCCACGCGCTGTGCGAACTGATCGAACGCGACGGGACAGCCCTTTGGCGCCAAAGCCCCGTAGCGGAGCAAGATCGAAGGCGACTCGATCTTGCGACCGTCGATGATGCGGAATGTTTGGCCGTGCTCGATCAATTCGCACGGGCGAATATCGAAATGGCGGCGTGGGACGCGACCACCGATATAGGCGTGCCGACATTCCAGTGTTTTGCTGCGGATCGTACGGGCGAAATTGGCCACATCGGCATCGGCGCGGGCTGCCACCCCACGCGGAAGAACGCGCTGCTCCGCGCGATGACAGAGGCGGCGCAAGTCCGCACGACGTATATCGTGGGTTCGCGCGAGGACATCCAGCACGCCGACTATCATGTGACGACCCTCGCCGCGCGGAACGCTAGCGCGCGCGCGCTAATGCGGCCCGTCAGCCGGCCGCGCGACTTCGCGTCGATCGGAAATTTCGACTTCGAAACGTTCGAAGCCGAAGTCGCCTGGCTTGTCGACCGCCTGCGCTTTGCGGGAATTGGGCAAGCGATCGCGGTCGATTTGACGCGGCCCGAGTTTGGCATTCCCGTCGTGCGCGTCGTTGTGCCCGGCCTTGAGGGCTTCGACCATAACCCCCTAGCTTATGCGCCCGGCGCCCGCGCGCGCGCGCTGCAAGAGCGTCGCGCATGACGACCTTCGTATTCGTCGGCCCGACGCTGCCGGCCGACGAGATCGCCGCGAGCGGCGATTTCGTTTGCCTGCCGCCCGTCGCCCAGGGCGACCTCTATCGCGTCGCTCGGCGCAGGCCGCGCGCAATCGCCATCATCGACGGCTATTTCGCCGGCGCGCCGTCGGTATGGCACAAGGAGATCCTGTGGGCGATTTCGCAAGGCATTGCCGTGTTTGGCAGCGCGAGCATGGGCGCCTTGCGCGCGGCGGAGCTTCACACTTTCGGCATGCGCGGCGTCGGCCGCATTTTCGAAGCGTTCCGCGATGGGGCGCTCGAAGACGACGATGAAGTGGCGGTTGTCCATGGTCCGGCCGAGCTCGGCTACCTCGCCGCGTCCGAGGCGATGGTTAATATTCGCGCGACGCTGGCGCGCTCCGAAGCGGAGAGGGTCCTGAGCGCGGCTTCGCGGCGCGCGCTCGAGGACTTTGGCAAGTCCCTTTTCTTTCCACGGCGGAGTTGGGAGGCCCTGCTCGAAGGCGCCGCCGGACAAGGCGTCACCGGATCCGAACGGACGGCGCTGAGCGATTGGTTACCGCGCGGGCGCATCGACCAGAAGCGCGCCGACGCCTTGGAGATGCTTGCGGCGATCCGCGCGGCGCCTGAAGAGCCGGACACGACGGCCCAGAAATTCCATTTCGAGTGGACGTATTTCTGGGACGAATTCGTCCGCGGAGCCGGCGCTGCCCAAGAAGATTCCGGCTCTTCCCAGCAGCAGCGCATTGTCGACGAGCTCAGGCTCGAGGGCCCCGAGGCCTATCAGCCGATCGAGGCCAAGGCCCTGTTGCGGGCAGTCGCGGTGAGTGGCGCGCCGCGGACCGCGTCCCCGTTCCCGCGCGAGGACTTGCAGACAACATTGACCGACCTTCGCGTCCGGCTCGGCTTGTTTGCGCGCGCCGACCTCGATCGGTGGATGGCGTTGAACGATCTCGGCGCGGCCTCCTTGGAGAGTCTGGTCGCGGACGAAAAAAGCCTCAAGGACTTGCGCGACCGATCGAGGGTGGCGCTGGAGCCATACATCCTCGACGAGTTGCGGCTGAACGGCGCTTACCAGCGTCTCGCTGAACGCGCGCTCAAGAAGGCCGACGCGCTAGCCGCGGCGGAGGCCGCTACGACCGCGACGCTGTCGGGTCCGCGGGTCGTTGGCTTGCGGCTATGGTACTTCGAACAGCGCCTTCGCCGACCGCTGCCTGACGACGTGCTGGAATTCGCGCGCCGGCTTGGCTTTGCGCGCGCCGAAGACTTCGACGCGGCGCTGCATCGCGAGCGGCGCTATCTCGAAATCGGCCCGGGCGATCGAAATGCTTGACCGTTGCGTAGAATTGTAATCCATTACCTCTATTCCGAGGGCGGCGACAATGTCATGTTGCATCGGGGGCGTAAGGTTCCGGCTTTACTCCAAACCGCCATACGTGCATCCGGATTGGCCTCCGGAGACTATTTGCGTTTCCGACCCGCCTGGCGCCATTGGTCCCGGCCCGTCCAACGATCGAATTTACCTTGTTAATCCAATCGGAAAGCGCTTCTCCTACGGGCTGAACCCAGGTCCGCTTGGCACCCCGCATTTTAATACGCCCCCGTGGAAGGGGCCGGTGCTCGAGCCGGTCCGCCCGAGCGCCGAAGGTCATTTCGATCACATTCCGGAGGGAACGCCGGAATTCGCCGAAGCGCATGTTTTCGGCACGGTGCGTTTCGTCCTCGATATCTGGGAGCGCTATTTTGGCCGACGGATCGAGTGGCATTTCCGCGATGACCACAGGCGGCTCGAGATCGTCATGATGCCGGATCTCAACAATGCATACGCGGGCTACGGATTCATGGAAGTAGGCGCGCATCGGTTCCCGAACGGAACACATGCGCCATACGCGCTCAATTTCGACGTCATGGCGCACGAGCTCGGCCATCTCATCATCTATTCAACGGTAGGCATCCCGACGCCGGCCACTGACCAGGGAGAGTATCACGGTTTTCAGGAGTCGGCAGCCGACATGACTGCGCTGGTCTCGGTGTTGCATTTTGAATCCTTGACCGACCACCTTCTGCAACAGACCCACGGCAATCTCTTCACCTACAACGAGCTTGACCGTTTTGCGGAGCTTTCTCCCGGCGAGCAGATTCGGCTCGCGAGCAACGCTGTGAAGCTCTCGGAATTTTCCGCCGGCTGGGTGGATGAGCACGCGCTTTCGCAACCCCTGACCGGCGCGATATTCGACATCGTCGTCGATATTTTTCAGGAGATCCTGGTCGAGCGCGGGCTTATTGCCAGAGATGTCGCGGAAGCGTCGCGGGGCGTTCGCGACGGACCGGAAATCGCCGAAGCGGTTCAGCCGGTGTTCGACGCCATCTTTTCGGAACGATACGAAGGGTTTCGCGCGGCCCTGATGGAAGCCCGCGACTATGTGGGTTTCGCTCTCGCTGAGACATGGAAGCGGCTGCAGGCCGACTACTTCACTTACGTTGACGTGGCGGAGGCGATGATTGAGACGGAAGCCCGCATGAGCGGCGGGCGCTATCGTCGCGCCATGGTTGAAAGCTTCGACTGGCGCGAGATCGGCCGCGTCAGCGTCGGCCCGCGCCTTGCGCCGCCCGACGAGCGCAGCCATTCCCACTCGGCGCGAACGCTCGTGCCGGGAATGCGGGATGCGTTGCCGAGGATGTGCTATCGCGAGCAAGCGATGATGGCGGGAATTCTAGGGTAATTACCATCTCAGGGGGCGAAAATGGTCGAGACGCTGCTGACACCCTCCAGTGTTAAATTGTTTGGCCGAGTAATGAGCAGCCTTCAGTATTATGACGACACCACAACTACAGGTAACAATAATTTTCTTCAGCGTCAGCTTTTGGCCACCCCTACGGCGATCCCCAATCCGGGAATGCCCGTAGCGGGTACTATTTTGCCGGGTCGAATCGTCGCACTGCCGGGAGCTCTGGGCAGCATCAGTGTTGGGATGGTCGTTACCGCAATTGAACCTGCCGGTCCGACACAGATCTTTCCGCCGGGGACTCACATAGTCGCCGTTACGCCTGACGTGCCCGCGGCGGGCGGCAATCCAGCTATCCCCGCGCGCTTTGACGTTTCGGCAGACCCGTTAGTGCATATTCGAGGCGCAGGTATGGCCGTTCCCATAACGGTGTGGGACCTTGGCGTATATCTGGCCCGAATCTATGCATTCAGCTTCGAGGGTGGAACCTACAGCATGCCGAAACCGGCGATCTTTGTTGTCCACGGCATCGGCAGACATATTGACGCCAATATCTTTCGCGGCGGCAAGTCCAGCGTCGACGAAGCCGGCTTGGTGGCCAAGGATTGGGAATTCGCGGGCGACGCTGATTTGCGTTACTGGGAATACGAAAAAGGGGACTTCTCGCTGCGCCTGGACACCGAAGCCGGCCAGTTCGATCAGATATTGCTGCAGGCAGCCCTTCGCGCCGGCTCGGATCGCAGCGGCGCGGGGCTTGAAATACGGAGCGGCGCTGGAGTCAGCGGAGCCGGCGTGAGTGGAGCAGGAGTGAGCGGAGCCGGCGTCAGCGGGGCGGGCGTGAGCGGCGCCGGATTGCGGCGCTGACGCAGAGGCAGTCGCACATTCACTTTGCCGGGCGATCGGGGATCAACCCTGACCCTAGTTTGGTGCGGGACTCGTTCGCCGGGACTTGCGCTCCTGTTTGGTCAGCCGCCGCCAAACCATGCGCGTTTTGTCCAGATCGGATTTTGTGGGCCGAAACCCAAGCCGAAGATAAAGCTCCTTGGCGCGGTTGCCGTGGATCACATCGAGCGTCACCGGTTTGCGCAGGCCTACCCCCCGCGCATGTAAATCATCGATCAGCCGTGTCCCGATCCCGCGGCCGCGGACACGTGGGATCAGATGAAGCTGACGCAGATGCAGCCGGCGTGCAAAGTCGCAGATTTGTATCCAGCCTACGTCTTCCCCCCCGGAACAGATGATTCGCGCCTGTTCGAGTTTGAACGCGCGCTTGAATCGCGAGATGACGCGCTTTTCATCCCACCGTCCAATTTTTTTCAGGAGTTCTTTGGAGCCGTCGAGATAGAGGTTGAGTGCAAATTGATAATCGCCTGGCCTTGCCAGTCGCAGCGAGAATTCCGGCTCTGTCGAGGCCTGTTCTGTCATGAACTTCCCCACGCCCTGCGCTCTTTCAACCCGAGCGATGTCCGACTGGCCTCATTCACTCGCCGCCCCTAGGCATGGCCCAATTCTTGCGCGCTGTGGCAGGGCGTGGCATTAGAGGAAGCCCGAGTAGGATGCCATCGTGCGGCAGAAGCCAGGAAATCTGCGATACCAATGGAATTGGCGGGAATCAAGTCATCTCCGGATCGATCCGAGAGCCGACAAAAGCTCGCAGTGGTCCTGTTCGCCGATATGGTGGAGTATAGCAGGCACTTGGAGCAGGACGAAGTCGCCAACTCGGTTCAGGCCGCCAGGGCGATTGATCTATTCAAGGCGCTGATCGGCGACTACGGCGGCCACGTCGCCAACGTCGCGGGCGACGGCATTCTCGCGCTCTTCGACAGCGCCGACAGAGCGCTGCGCTTCGCGGTTCAGATACAGGCAGAGTTTCGCGACCAGTCGGTCTGGGGCGACGGAGACCCGATCCAGTTCCGGATCGGACTCAATCTGGGCGAAGTTGCGGCGCACGAAGGCAACGTGCAGGGCCATTGCGTCAACGTGGCGGCGCGCATCCAAACCCTCGCGGACCCCAATTGCATCCTCGTCACGGCGGGCATCCGCTCCGCCGTGCGCGAAGTCTCCGGCATAAGTTTGCGTCCGTTGGGGCCGCAAAGACTCAAGGGTATTTTGGAGCCAACAGAGGTTTTCGTAGTCGAGTTATCTGGCGCAGGGGGTGCGCAACCGGCCGGCGCGACGCGTCCGCCTCCACAGCTGGGGCCGGAGCCTTTTCGCACGCCGACAATCGCCGTGCTGGCGCTTACCAATCTTTCCGGGGATCCGCGCAACGATCATCTTTGCGAGGGAATCTGTGAGGACATCATCGGCAATCTGACCCGGTTTCGCAATCTGCTAGTGATCGCGCGGCATTCCGCCTTCTTGTTTAACCTCACCGCCACGCCCGCCCAGGAGGTCCAAAGGCGACTGGGCGCGCGTTATCTTCTCAATGGCAGCCTGCGCAGGGCCGACAAGCGCCTTCGCATCGCGGTCGAGTTGATCGACACAGCGTCCGAGAGCGTGCTCTGGTCCGATCGATTCCGCGTCGAACTCGAAGACCTGTTCGACCTACAGGACGAGATTGCAGGCGCTGTTGCAGCGCGCCTTTCGGTCCAGATCGACTTTGCCGAATGGCGACAGGAATCGGCGTATCCGCGCGATATGCGCGCCTATGGTCTGCTTGTCCGCGGGCAGCACCTTGTCCTCAAGTTCAACAAGGAAGCCAACGCGCATGCTCGCCGCCTGTTCGAGGAAGCGATCGAGCTCGCCCCGCAGTACAGCCGGGCTTATAGTTCCATATCGCGGACGCACAATCTCGACTGGCGCTATTCCTGGTCGGCCAATCCCGACGACTCGCTGGAATCCGCCATCGCCTTCGCGCGAGCCGCAAAGAAACTCGACCGACTAGACGCCCGCGGCTTCGCCGAGCTCGGTTACGCGCTGCTCTATCGCAGACGCCACGACGAAGCGCTTGCCGAATACACGCATGCCATTGCGCTCAATCCGAACGATAGCGATATCATCGCCGAATATGCCGACGCGCTCGTTTACATGGGCCAGCCTATGAAGTCGGTCGAGTTGTTGGAAAAGGCGATGCGGCTCAATCCCTACTATCCCGATTGGTATCTGTGGTACCTCGCCGACGCCTATGACTCCTTGGGACAATATTCCGATGTGATCGCGACGGTCCAGCGCATGGAGGACCCCTCTGAGGGACGGCGGCTATTGGCCATCAGTTACGCTCACCTGGGCATGATGCACGAGGCTCGAGCGGCGGCGGCTGAGGTTTTGCGTCTCCATCCCGGGTTCACGATCAGCCAGTGGCGTCACCGCCCGCCCTTCCGCGAAGGCGTCGCGTATGAGCGATACCTTGAGGGGTTGCGCAAAGCCGGTCTGCCCGAGTGAGGATATTTTTACCCCGCGATTGACTCGGACCGGACTGCTCGAATGGCGAAGCCGGACAGCGCGAGGCTCACGTCTGGCTCGGATTACTTCGTGGCGAGATTGTAAAAGACCACGTCGGCGCTCGGACCCATCACAAAATTCTTGACGTTGGCGCGGGCGGCGATCTGCTTGGTCTCCTGGAAGAGGATAATGAACGGGCCTTCGTCGAGGACCTTCCTTTGCAGGTCGATATAGTCTTGCTCGCGCTTCTTCATGTCGCGCTCGCGAACCGCCGCATCGGTCATTTTACTGACGTCCGGAATGTCCCAGGAATTGCGCCAAGCCAGCGGCTTCGATTTGGGATTGTCGGAATTATCCACGTTGCGCGCAAAGGAATCGGCGTTGGTATGGGGATCCATATAGTCGGGACCCCAATAGACGAGCAGCATTTGGTGCTGCCTGGCGCGATACTTCGTCAGCAGCGTCTTTTGTTCCGATGGAATGATCGTCACCTTGACTCCGCCTTGAGCCATCGTCGACTGGATAGATTGTGCGATATTCGAATACGGTGCCGAATTGGGCGCATCGAGCGTCACTTCAAGGCCATTTGGCAACCCGGCTTCCGCCAGAAGCGCCTTCGCCTTGGCCGGGTCCAGCTTGTACGGGTTGTCGCTGAGCGAGGCCCAAAACCCCGACGGCCAGAACGACTGATGGACCTGATATTGACCGTTCAGGAATGAATCGACCATGCCCTGATAGTCGACCAGGTAGTGAAGCGCCTGACGCACCTTGACGTTCTGGAACTGTGGCGTCTTGAGGTTCAGGCCGACATATATTAGCAATGCCTGAGGAGCCGTCGTGACCACGATGTCGTTGTTGCCCGCGACGCCCACAATCTGATCGGGGGTCAGATCGCGCGCAATGTCGATGTCGCCCTTTTCAAGCTGCAACCGTTGCGCGGCAGGTTCGGGAATATGGCGCACGATGATGCGCTTCATCGTCGGCGCCCCGCCGCGATAGCCGCTAAACGCCTCGAGCACGACGCTCTCATCGGCCTTCCAGGATTTCAGGGCAAACGGTCCGGAACCGGCGGAGTTAGTCTTGAGCCAGGCATTGCCAAGGTCGCCGCCCGCGTCGTGCTCCATGGCGACTTTCTTCTCGACCACCGAGCCGGCGATCGACGACATCAGACTGAGCACAAGCGAGGGCGAGAAGTCTTCGCTGATTTTGATTTGAAGCGTCGAATCGTCGAGCACTTTCACCATGTCGTCGACGTTATCTTTGGTCCAACCGAGTTGAGTGATGAGAAAGGCTGGAGTCTTGTCGAGTTTGACAACGCGCTGCAGCGAGAATGCCGCGTCTTGCGCTGTTACCGGGGCGCCCGACTGAAACTTGAGACCCGAGCGCAGCTTGAAGGTGAATGTCTTGCCATCGTCGCTCGTCGACCAGCTTTCGGCGACCCCGCCGACGAGCTTGGTTACGTCGGCGGCCTCAAACCGCATGATCCGATCGTAAACGTTGGTATCGATTTCAATGCCGGTCAGTTCATACGCCTCGGCCGGGTCGAGCGAGATCAAGTCGTCAATGTTCTTGGCGATCACAAGCGTGTCGGCTGGCGGCGCCGCCTGCGCGCTGAACGCCAACAGACTGAGACAACCCGCAAACAGTGAGTATTTGAATCGCCCCAACATGACGCCCTCCCGGTCGTTGATCACACTGGTCCGACGCAACGCGGCGGCGGCATGCACGATCTGACTCGCTTTTGCGGGCGAACGCAAGGGACCAGCGCGCGCTTCATGACGCACTGTCGTCGCGGCTATATCCTCGGCTCGCTTGCAGCAATTGTCTCGTGTAGGCTTCACGCAGGTCGCCGCCGCGAAGGCGTGCCACATCAAGCAATTCGACAAGCTTGCCGCCCTGCAAGACCGCGATCCGGTCACAGAGATGGGCGACCACCGCTAGATCATGGCTGACCAGAATGCTGGTGAGTTGACGGTCGCGCCGCAACTTCGCGAGCAGGTTGAGAATTTCCGCCTGGATAGACACGTCCAGCGCAGAGGTCGGTTCGTCAAGCAGCAGGATAGGTGGCGCCAGGATCAGCGCCCGAGCGATTGCCACCCGTTGGCGCTGACCGCCCGAGAGCTCGTGCGGATAGCGGAAAAAATGCTCGCGTCCGAGGCCGACCTCGGCAATGGCGTCCGCGATGCGACGCTCCGCTTCGTCAAGGCCATGGATCGCCAGCGGTTCGCGGAGCGCCTGATGGATCGTATGGCGCGGATGCAGCGAACCATAAGGGTCCTGAAACACGAACTGCATCTGCCGGCGATCGGCCTTGCTGCGGCGCATGGCGACAATCCGACCGGCAATTGCGATCGAGCCGAGCGACGGAGGGACGAGTCCGGCAATCGCCTTGAGTACGGTCGACTTGCCTGATCCGGATTCGCCGACGATTCCGAATGTCTCGCCCGGGGCCACCGAGAACGACAGGCCGCTGACAGCGGCAATCGATCGTCGCCCAGCGCGAAACGTCACGCCAAGCCCGGAGACTTCGATCATGGCCCCGATGTTTTCCAGTCTCATGTGAGCCAGGCGGGATCGCGCTGGACCGTCAGGAGTTCGGCCTTGGGGCGGTCGATCTCCGGCGCGGCGGCAACGAGCGCTTGCGTATATGGGTGACGCGCCAAATGGAGATGTCGCGCATCGCATTCCTCAACGATGCGGCCCGCATACATGACAAGAACGCGGTCGCAAAAACTGGAGACGATCGTCAAATTGTGGCTGATGAAGATCAGCGCCATCCCGCGCTGCGCCACGAGATCGTCGAGAATACGCAGAACCTGATTCTGGACGGTCACGTCGAGCGCCGAAGTTGGCTCGTCGGCGATCAGCAGGTCGGGTTCCGCAATCAGCATCATCGCGATCATCACTCGCTGGCCCATGCCTCCCGAAAGCTGATGGGGATAGGCGTCGAAAACGAGATCGGGGTCACGAATGCGCACAGCCTCCAGCATTTCGAGCGCGTGGCGCCGAGCCTGACCAGCGCCGCCGCGCCGATGCAACGAGTACGTCTCCATGATTTGTGCGCCGATCTTCTTGACCGGATTGAGCGAATATTTGGGGTCCTGCATCACCATGGAAATCCGCCGCCCGCGATATTGCCGCCATTGCCGTGGCGAAAGGCTCCTCAAATCGATTCCGTCAAAGGCGATGCGATTGGCTGTCACCACGCCGGGACGCGGCACAAGACCGAGCATCGCCCGTCCGACCGTCGACTTGCCCGAGCCGGACTCGCCGACGATTGCCAGCCGCTCGCGTCCGAGCGCGAAACTGACATTGCGCACGGCATGGGTGACGCCGCCGCCGCGTTGGAGAAACGAAACGTCGAGATTGGCCACCTGCAGGAGAGGCGGCTCGGTCATAGGTTTTTCGGATCGGTTAGATCGCGCAGTCCATCGCCAAGCAGATTGAACCCCAGACTAGCTAGAAAGATGGCGATGCCCGGAATCGTCGACACCCACCATTGATCGAGGATCACACTGCGCCCCGAAGACACCATCGCCCCCCATTCGGGCGCCGGCGGCTGTTGTCCAAGCCCAAGGAAGCCGAGACCCGCCGCGGTGATAATGATCCCCGCCATGTCCAGCGTCAGTCGAACGATCACCGAGGACAGGCACAGCGGCGCGATATGGCGCAGCAGAATTCGCCATGTGGGAGCTCCCAGCAAGACCATCGCGGCAATGAAGTCGCTGCGGGCGATCGTCACGGTTTCGGCGCGGGCTACGCGGGCGTACGACGGCCAGGACGTAAGTGCGATGGCGATGACGGCGTTCTCCAGGCCGGGGCCAAGCGCTGCGGCGAATGCGAGCGCCAGTATCAACCTGGGGAAGGCGAGGAAAATATCTGTGATGCGCATCAAGACGGCATCGACCCAACCGCCGAGGTAGCCCGCCACCGTTCCGACAACCAGTCCGATCGGCGCGACGATCGCCGCGACAAGGGCGACGATGGTCAAAGTGGCGCGAGCGCCGAACAAGGTGCGCGCGTAAATGTCGCGTCCGAGTTCGTCTGTGCCGAACCAGCTTGCGGAACTTGGCGGAGCGAGGCGATGCGCCAGATCCTGGGTCAGCGGCGACGCGCCCCCAGCAAGCCATGGCGCGCAAAGCGCTGCGAGCGCGAGTGCGACGACAATGACAAACCCGGCCAGCGCAGCCGGATTGCCGCTTAGCGCCATCGCCCCGCGCCACGTCTTGCCGAAAAACGCCTGGGCGGCGGAGCGCGGCGCTTCGTCGGCAAGCCAACGCCTTACCGAAACGAGCCCGCTTGGCTCAATTGTGCGTGAGCCGGCCGTCACGGCGCTCTCAGTCTGGGATCTGCAAGGCGGTACAGGAAATCGCAGGTCAAGTTGATTCCGATGAACACGACGCCGACAACCAGCGTGCCGCCCAGCACTGCGTTCATGTCGGCGTTGAAAAGCGACTGGGTGATATACAGGCCAAGGCCTGGCCAGGCGAACACCGTCTCGGTCAGGATTGCCCCTTCGAGGAACGACGCATAGGCGAGCCCAACGACCGTTATGAGCGGCACGAGCACATTGGGGAATGCGTGGGCCCAGACGATTCCCCATTCGGAGCGCCCCTTGATCCGCGCCGCGACGATATATTCCTGCGACATCTGATCAATCATAAAGCTGCGTGTCATCCGCGCGATATAGGCGAGGCCGATATAGCCCAGGATGCTCGCGGGAAGCACGAGGTGGGACAGCGCGTTGCGAAAGACATCCCACTCCCCGGCCACCGCGCTGTCGATCAGAATGACGCCGGTCACGGGCGTCACGATGTCGTCATAGCCGACATCCAGACGCCCTGGTCCCGCCACCCAACCGAGCTTGCCGTAAAGCAGGAATAGCGCAACGAGCCCCAGCCAGAACACCGGCATCGAGTAGCCGAACAGACTCACAATCCTGACCAGATGGTCTGGCCAACGTCCACGATTGGCGCCGGCGGCGACGCCTGCCGGCACGCCGACTACGACGGCGATGATCGTCGCGATCGTGGCAAGTTCGAACGTCGCCGGGAAGAAGCGCAAGAGGTCCGAAAGAACCGATTGCGAAGTCATGACGGAATGACCGAAATCGCCGGAAAGCACCTTTTTGAGGTAGATGAGGTATTGCTCGACGACCGGCTTATCGAGACCCATCGCCAGCCGCGCCTTGTCATAAACATCGCGCGTTGCGTGATCGCCGACGACCGCCAACACGGGATCGGCGCGAATGAAGCGGCCGATAAAGAACGTCACGCAGGTAAGGCCCAGACAGGTCAACGCCAACGACGCCACAAGCAAAGCGCCTTGCCCGGCTAAGCGTAATCCGACGGGGGCTGAATCGGCCACGACGGACAAGGAAACTCTCTCGTCGCGAGACGACATTGACGACGTTCACATCCTCTGTCGTGGCGGGATTGGGTCGGGCGCCGCCGTGACATTCTGCTCTTCACGCAGACCTAAAGCAATTTCCTGGGGCGGACGAAGCATCATCTCCATGTGCGCCACCATCCCGTCACAAGACGATCGGCAGGCTGTTATTGTGATCGTTCCATATGCCGGGACGATTCGCCAATTGCCCGCGCTTACCCGATGATTCGCGCGAGCCCTGTTGGGTCGAGCAGCGTGATGCGGCCGTCAGCGATTGCGATTAATCCGCCTTTTTGCCAATTTCTCAGGCAGCGATTGACGGTTTCGCGGGAGCCGCCGACCAGCGCGGCAAGAATGCTCTGCGTATCGGCGACGCGCGCCGGGCCGCCGCTCGGGCCTGATCGCGCCCGCGCCAGCAGCTCCTTTGCGAGCCGGCCGGGCAGATCGAAAAATGCGAGGTCGGCCACCCGCTCGTCGGCGTTGCGCAGCCGGCCGCAGATCAAGCGCAGCAGAGCTTCGGCGAGCGGCCAATTGTTTTCGAGGAGGGTCACGAACACGCGCCGCTCGAAAACCAGAAGCTTGCAGTTGGTGATGGCGGTCGCGTCAGCCGATCGCTCGCCTCCGTCGAGCAAGGCGATTTCGCCGAACACCGCGCCGGGCTTCAGCTCATTGAGAATCATCATCCTGCCGCCCGGCGACGGACGACTGATGCGCACTTCGCCGGCCTGAACCAGCATCATGGACGTGCCGGCGTCCCCCATCAGGAAGATCGATTCTTCCGCTGCCCAGGACTGGAGCAGCGCGGAGCCGATGAAACGATCCTGATCTGCGGGCGCCAGCAGGGGAAAGATGAAAGACCCCCGCAGGGCCGACTCTATTTGCTGCCGCGATTCAAGCATTTCTTTCCACGCTGCGCCTGACATCCCGCGATATCATTTCGCTGTGAGGTCCGTCACAGGCATTATCCACCCATGACCTTAGACCTACTCGAGCCGGCGATCGAAGCGTCCAATCGCTTTGATGGATATAGCGCCGGGCCACGGGGGTCAGGCCATGAATTCAATCCTCGTCATCGCCCTGCAGCGCGCGCCATCCCGTATGCGCGCTTATCGCCGCAGCGCGGCGGCTGGGGATATTCCGCGCCGCGCCGCGCCCACTGGCGAGTTCGACCCGGACCCCAATGCGCAGCGCTGGTCCGGACGCCGGCATAAATCAGATAATTGGCCCGCAGATCAAGGCTTGTCAACGCGGTGTCGTCGCGCGGAGCGCTCGCGGCGCTTGAGCCTTCGAGATGGTCTGGGACGCGCGTTGGCGCATCGCGATCGGCAACTGCCGTGAGCGCGTCCCATGCACTCCAGGCGCGTGGCAGTTCCATCGCGCTCAAAACGACGCGAACTCGATCGCCGTCGAGAGCGCAGTATGTGTTCCTGGCGTTTGGATTGGTCGGTCTCGCGCTCGCGCCTCCAGTCATTGCGCGATTCCATGGAGCCAACGAGCGCCTCCAGTTGCAACCGGAAGCTACGGCAGCCAGCGAAATGCCAAAGCGCCTCGATTTCCTTCGCGCTGACGATCCCGACAGCTCGAGACAAAGCGTTCGCGAAAGCACGTTTGTCAACGACGTCCACGTCTTCGACGTCAGACTCGTCAAAGCAGTCGGACTGTAAACGGCGCCATTCGCGCTGCGCCGGAAGATCCACGCTTTGGGTTTCTCGCCCGATGGAAAAGCTCGGGAGGCGGCCTTGCTCTATGGGCGGGCCATCGGGGAGGAGGGGACAGGGGTGCGTACACGGAGCGCCGTTGGCGCAAGGCAGGTTCAGGTCCAAGACAGCTCTCGAGACCCTGTTTAGGTGAGTACGCTCTGCTCATCGGCGCATCCGACCGCGCCGATTCTGCAAAGCAGGCCCACGGCCTCGGATTGGCGATTGCAACCTGTTTTCTGCAAGACTCCACGCACCTGACTGCGCACCGTATTGCGCGAAACCCGGGCGGCGGATGCGAGTTCGTTGATGGTCGTTCCCTCCGCCAGCCTGCGCGCGACGCGCGCCTCGGCTGGAGTCAACGCGAACAACGACTGCAAAAGCGCCGCCGACGGCCCGCTGCGCTTGGCCAGCGGGAAGAAGATCAGCATTCCCGCCGGTGGAGTCGTCGCAACGCCCGGAATCGGACGCACAGAGAGAATTCGCGCGATCGCCGTGTCGCCCTCGGGGCATCGCGCAGCAAAAAATCGCATCTGCGATTCGGCCATCTTGTCGAGTTCCGCCGCGGCCTCACGAAACCGGGTCTCCGCGACCGGATCGACAAACGACAGCGTGTTCTGTGCCCGCAGCCGGATAAATTTTGGAAGGGTCTTGATCAGACGGTTCGCCGCCAGAACCTTGCGAGCCCCGTCAAACATCAACGCTGGCGAACCCAATTGCGCCAGCGCTTCGGCGGCGAACAGGAATGCGGCGCTGACCGCACGCTGCCCTTCAGAGATAATGTCCACCGGCGACGGGTGTTCATGCGCGTTTTGCGAACGTGCTGTGGCAGAGGTTGAGGCGTTGGGTTGTGCGTCATCGAGCAAAGCGTGCATCGTGGCCTCCAGCCGCCGAGATCCGGATTGATACCGCCCGAGAGGTGTAGCGCTTTGCGCTGGAAATCCGTGTGACGGTCATCACAACGAGATCGTCGCGGGCCTTTGGCGGACGGGCGACGGTCAAAAATGGAAAGTTCCCGACAGTTTCACCTTTCCCGATAGAGTGACGCCACGGGCGTCCTTCTTGGCCTCCGCATAGCCGCTCGGTCCGAACGTCAGTTTGCCGTCGAACAACTCGACTTCCGGACCAATTCCCACGGACACGGTCATATCCGGCGGCTCCTCGCGGCCCAGCTTGCCGGACACCTGCGCTTCCGCCTCCAGTTTGGCGATGTCGAGAGGACCGAACGTCTTAAGTTTCTTCACTTCGGCCTTGGCGAAAATAAAGACGCTTGTTTGCGTGTCGCCGCTTGGCTGAAAGCGCTTCTCGACGACAAAGCCGCTGCCGGCCGAGAGTTCGACATTCTCGCCGATCGGCTTGCTCCACACCGCGCCCTTGAGTTCCGTGAAGAGATTGAGCTGGCGCTCCGACGGACCGCCGAGGCGCGTCTGGAACGTCCGTTCCTGACCGATTTCAAGCTCGAACTTGGTTTTCTGGAACAGGAGCAATAGACGCGGATTGAACCGCCCCGGGTTTGCCGGAGGCCCCAACTCTTGAGAGGATGGGGCTATGGAAACGAAGAAGAAGACCTCGAACAAGTTCTCGTCTGAGGTGC
>Ga0209698_10002486_pt1 | contig 20888 bp, 24 predicted proteins | sample LitLauG_LLR_2012_FD_187203 | JGI IMG/M metagenome (GOLD analysis project Ga0209698, IMG submission 187203) | Freshwater sediment microbial communities from Pennsylvania, USA - Little Laurel Run_MetaG_LLR_2012 (SPAdes) (version 2) | ecosystem: Environmental > Aquatic > Freshwater > Creek >...
CGTGACGGGCGTGGCGCAGCTGCCGGAAGGCATGGAAATGGTGATGCCGGGCGACAACGTGCAGCTGGAAATCGAGCTGATCACGCCGGTCGCCATGGATAAAGGCCTCAGGTTCGCCATCCGCGAAGGCGGACGCACGGTGGGCGCGGGCACGGTCAGTGAGATTTTAAGCTAAGTAGGTTATTATGGCTCGCGAACAGATTACCTTGCAGTGCACGGAGTGTAAGCGTAAGAATTACACGACGATGAAGAATAAGAAGACGATGACGGAGCGGCTGGAGTTGAAAAAGCACTGCCCGTTCTGCCGCAAGCATCATCCACATAAAGAGATTAAGTAGGCGGCAGGTCCGCCAGGCGTCAGGCGTCAGTGTTAAACTGAAGTCGTCTGGCGCGCTGGCGCCCGGTGCCTGTTTTTTAGGGGCGTAGGTTTAACGGCAGACCAGCGGTCTCCAAAACCGCGAGTGGGGGTTCGAATCCCTCCGCCCCTGCCAGCCCCTCGCGGGGCGGCCATGCGCGATAGGCGCGATGGGCAGTCGTTTTCAATAGAAGGATTTTATGGCTGAAGAGACAAGTTTGGCGACGCGAGCGACCGCCTGGCCGGCGGAAGTGAAGAACTATTTCCAGGAGCTGCAAATGGAAATGCGCCGCGTCACGTGGCCGGCCTGGAAACAGGTTCGTGCGACCACGGCCGTGGTGATCGTGGCTGTATTTGCGTTTGCCGCCTACTTCGCCCTGGTGGACGCGGTGGTGGGCCGCGGCATCCAGAAAATATTCGACACGTTTACCAAGTAAAGGCGCCACGATGCTAGACGAACACGTTCCCGAAGGCGATGCGACGCCGGTTCCGGCGCCTGAGCTGGAAGCTTCTCCAGAAGCGGAAGTCGCGCACGACGAAGTCGTCCACGTAATGGACGCATCGGCCGAGGAACTGCCTCTGTCCGACAAGAAGTGGTTCATCATCCACACCTATTCGGGCTTTGAGCAAAAAGTGGCCAGTTCGCTGCGCACGCGCGCCGAAGCATTCGGATTCGCCAATGAAATCGGCCAAATCCTGATCCCCACCGAAGAAGTGGTGGAGTTGCGCAACGGAAAAAAGGTCACCAGCAAGCGGATGCTGTATCCGGGCTATGTTCTGGTGGAAATGGATATGAACGACGAGCTGTGGCATGCGGTAAAAGCCACGCCTCGAGTAACCGGCTTCGTGGGCGGAGGCAATTCTCCGGTCCCGCTGACGGCCGATGAAGTGAACTCGATTTTGTACCGCCAGGCGAACTCGGCGGAACGCCCGCGTCCCAAGATGACGTTCGAAAAGAACGAAAACGTCCGCATCAACGACGGTCCGTTCGCGAACTTCTCGGGCAAGATCGACGAAGTGAATCCGGAGCGCAATACGCTGCGCGTCCTGGTGACTATCTTCGGCCGCGCGACGCCGGTGGAGTTGGATTTCTTACAAGTGGAAAAGGTTTAAGTCATGGCGAAAAAAGTAACTGGTAGTGTGAAATTGCAGATTCCGGCCGGCAAGGCCACCCCGGCGCCTCCCGTCGGTACCGCGCTCGGTCCTCAGGGCGTCAACATCATGGAGTTCTGCAAGGCGTTCAACGCCAAGACGTCGGCCAAGGACCAGGAAGGGCTGATCATCCCCGTGGTGATCACCATTTACTCGGACCGTTCGTTCACCTTTATCACCAAGACTCCTCCGGTGCCGGTGCTGATCAAGCGCGCCGTCGGCATCGCGAAGGGTTCGGCTGAGCCGAATAAGAACCGTGTCGGCAAGATCACCGTCAAGCAGGTGGAAGAGATCGCCAAGCTTAAAATGCCGGATCTCAACTGCTTCTCGGTGGAAGCTGCCATGAACTCAGTAAAGGGCACCGCCCGTTCCATGGGCGTCGACGTCGTTTAGTTCAAAGTCGCGATCGCCGCTTCCTGGCGGCGGATCACTTCCTTCGGCAACTCCAGATAGCCTAGAGCCGCGGCTTGCGCCTGCCCGGGGCCGATCATCCACCTGAGGAATGCCTGCATTCCCGTGCGCTTGGACGCGTCGGCGATATGCGCCGGCACTACCAGCCAGGTGAACGACGCGATCGGATACGCACCGGCCCCCGGCGCGCTGGTAAGCGACGCGCCGTCCGCCGAACGCACTGCAGCGGCGGTCGATTCCAGGCTCGCTTCAACGAACTGCCCGTGCGCGTTCCGCACTTTTCCAAAGCTCAGATGGTTGTTGAGCGCATAGATGTACTCCACGTAGCCGATGGCGCCGCCGAACTCCTTTACCAGCTTCGCGACGCCATCGTTGCCCGCAGCCGCGCGGCCCACAGGCCATTTCGGTGCAAGCCCAGCCTTCCATTCCGGGCTGGCGCTCGAGAGAAACTCGCTGAACGCATAGCTGGTGCCGCTGCCATCGGAGCGATGCACCACCACGATGTCCAGGTCCGGAAGGTTCACTCCGCGGTTGGCCTGCTTCAGCACCGGATCGTTCCATTTTTTGATCTTGCCGAGGTAAATGCCCGCCAACGCCTCGGGCGTAAACTGGATCACTCCGGATACGCCCGGCAGATTCACGATGGGTACCACGGCTCCGACGACCGTTGGAAACAGCAGATACTTCGCCGGGTCGCCGCCCAGCCCAGCTACGGCCTCCGGGCTGTCAGAAGCGCCAAAGTCCACTTCGCCCGCGAGCAGCTTTTTCACGCCCCCTTCAGATCCCACGGCGTCATAGTCAATCTCGACCGAAGGATTCGCGCGGCGGTAATTAGCGAACCATTTCGCATAAACAGGGTAGGGAAACGTCGCGCCTGCGCCTTTCAGATGCAACTCCGGCTGTGGCAGCGACGACACGGGCTCCGCGGGATGCACCGCCGCGACGGCTGCCGACAAGTGTTTCGCGATGCGCTTGGCCAAGTCTTTTGAAATGTCGCCATCGCCGGAAGGCGTCACCAGGTCCGACCACAGCGTCACGCCGTTTGCGTCCTTCAACTCCACCGAGAGATATCCCCCGTAGACAGGCGAGCCATGCGACGGCGACGGGCCGCTGCGCGGATTCAGGCTGCGGTGGCCCTTGACCCATACCTCGCCTCCGCCGCCGATGGTCTCGTTCGCGTCCGATGCCGAAGCAACGAGCGACACGCCGCTCAACTTGCGCAGTTCCGAGATCAGCTCGCCGCGCAGCGCATCGGAGCCGGACTTGGTGGCGAACGGCTCGACGTACAGGCGTTTCCCTGGCGTTTGAAAGGCCAACAGCGGCAACGCGAGGGCGATCACGCAGAGGGTCCTGTGCATGCGTACTTTTCATCCTGACATTGAAGCAGGCGCCATTCGTGTCGATTGCGCTACGGGTGGATGAATTGTTGGTGTCATTGTTGACATCCCGCCGGAGCGCGTCCAACACTGGTAAAGCTTGCGACGTTTTGCCGCCCTACTGATGCTCGCCTGGCCCGCGTTTGCCCAGCAGGAGACGGCTGACACGGATTCCTTCTGGGACCGTTTCTGGCTGTCGATGCAGGCGAATTTTATCCGTCAGCAGCACGACGTGTTCCCGTCGCTGTACTCGGGGCCAAACAGTTTTCTGGGCGTCAGGGAACACGCCACTTCGCGCGTGGAGACGCTCTACACAGGCTTCCGCATTTCCAAGAACCTGGAGATTCTGGCCGACGTGGAAAGCGCGGGCGGCGCGGGGTTGAGTAATGCGCTGGGCGTCGCCGGGTTCACGAACGTCGACGTGGTGCGTAATCCAACGTTGGGCGAGGACCCCTATATTTCGCGTGTGATGTTACATTACACGATTCCGTTGGGAAAAGAGACCACGGAGGCGACGCGCAATCCTCTGTCGCTGGCTTCCACCGTCCCCGTGCGGCGGTTGGAACTTCGTCTGGGCAAAATGAGCACCGTCGATTTCTTCGACCTGAACTCGGTAGGCAGCGACAGCCATTTGCAGTTCATGAACTGGGCTACGGTGAACAACGGCGCATTCGATTACGCGGCGGATACGCGTGGCTACACCTACGGTTTTGTCGCTGAGTATTACAGCCGCACCTGGGCTGCGCGCTTCGGCGAAATGCTAATGCCGACTGTGGCCAACGGCATCACGCTCGACTGGAATCTGCCGCGGGCGCGCGGCGAAAATTTCGAACTGGAGTTTCATCCCACCCTGCTGCCCAAGCGCGCCAGCACAGTACGGGCGCTGGGCTTCGTCAATCATGCCAACATGGGCAGCTACCGGCAGGCCGTCGACGGATATCTGTCCGGCAAGGACTCGACGCCGGACGTGACCGCGTACCGCTTACAGGGCCGCGTAAAATACGGCTTTGGCCTGAACGCCGAGCAGGAGCTCACGGAACTGTGGCGCGCGTTCGGCCGTCTCGGCTGGAATGACGGACGCAACGAATCGTTCGCCTACACCGAGATCGACCGCACTGCCGAGATCGGCACGGATTTCAGCGGCAAGCCCTGGCACCGGCGGAAAGACAAAATCGGCGCGGCGTTCGTGGCAAACGCGCTCTCCGGCGATCACCGGCGGTATCTGGAACTGGGCGGCAACGGCTTCATCCTGGGCGACGGAGGCTTGCGCTACGGCCTGGAGAAAATCTTGGAGATGTATTACACCGCCCACGTCTGGCGCGGCATTTCCGTAGCGCTCGACTATCAGCGCGTCGCCGACCCTGGCTACAATCGCGACCGTGGTCCCGCCGACGTCGTCGGCTTCCGCATTCACGTGGAAGACGCGATTTCGTTCGACAAGTTCAAAAAGAACTAGCCGCTTGCGGCGCGACTAGCCCAGCCGCACCATCTTCAACGCCGCGGTATGCCCGCTGACGATCTCCGCTCCGCTCACTTTGTAATGCGCTGCGAGGAACTTCAGCAGCGCCTCATTCGCCTTCCCTTTTTCGGGCGGCGCGGCGACGCGAACCTTAATGGTGCCGTCCGCCATCGTGCCGGCGATCTCCGTTTTGGCGGAGCGCGGGATCACCTTCACGCGGATGGTCACGCCTCAAATTCCCCGGTGGACCGTGTAGCCGAACGGACCCAGCAGCAACCCGATGTGATACAGCTCGTTAATGTCGCGCACCTCGAAATGCACAGCGATGGTGGGGAAAAACGCGTCGGGGATATGCACGGCTACGTCGTAGCTGAGCCGGTAAATCCCTTCCGCTGGAGCTTCGGCGAAGTCCAGAATACGCCCGTCCGGATTGGTCACGCCACGCCCCGCGTCGCGCCAGCCGATGCCCGTGACGAACACGTCTAGCTCCACCGGAATCCTCGCCGCCGGCCCTCCAGTCACGACGTCAATCACCTGCGTGGTGATCATCATTTCTTCTCGACCAAGTCCGCGGTCACCCCGTCGATCTCTTCCAAATGCAGGTGGATCGCCTTGCGCTCCTCGGCCTGAGCCTCGGGGATTTCAAAGCGAGCGCTGACCATGCGGTCGATCTTCTGCCGCGGCGGGATGCGATCCTTGATGCCGAGCACGTCGTTGAACTTCGGCCCCAGTATTTTGTTGTATTCGAACAGCGTCTCCACGTCCGATTTGGCGACCGTGGTGCCGTCCAGAATTTCTCCCTTCGCGGTTTCCAGCGTCAGCGTCGCGCCCTTCATCACGAACGGAATATCGGATGGGTTGCGCACGCGGAAGTCCACGATCACGATGGTCGCGTTCGACATGGGCAGCGTGCGGACCTTCAAAATATCGCCCAGCACCTCCAAATGATTGCCCTTGGTGCCCAGCAATAGAAACCCGATGGCCGCGCCGACGATGGCCACACCGGCAATCAGGAAACCCCAAAACTGTTTGCTCACAGGCTGTCCGCGATCCGCATAATTTCGGTCATCGACGCGTGCGAACACGCCACTTGCCCCTCGCCGAAAATGTGCGTTTCCAGGCCCAACTGGCCTTTATAGCCGTCTTTTTCCAGTTGCACGAAGATCGCGCCCCAATCCATGTGCTCGGGATAATCCAGCACCGTCTTACCCTTGATCTGGACGTTCAGAATGCGATGCTTCGGCAGCACGTCGTAACCGTCCGGATACGGATTTTCGCCCAGCCCGAGCCCGTTCAGCGAATCCCAGTTGATGGCCAGCGCCTTCTCGGGCAGCAGCTTCACGAACCTCGCGGTCTCCGCCGACGTGCCCACGTTTTGCGACGCTTCGTTTTCAATCAACAGCTTCACGCCTTCCTTTTCGGCGATCACGGCCATCTTGCCGATGATGTCTGCGACGCGTGGATAGAGCTTCTCCGGCTCCGCGACGCGGCTAAACGAAAACACACGCAGCAGAGGGCATTCCAGGGTGTGGCAGCAGCGGATGGCTTTGTGAAGCTCTTCAATATGTCCGTCGAACAGCGCCTGCTCCCGAGCAATGCGTTTCTCCCGCGCCTCCGGCTTCTCGGGCGTCCGGCGAACCGGTTCCGTTCCGGGCAAGCCGAATTTCAGCATCGGTGAGTTGAGGAACGAAATTCGCACCCCGGCTTCCTTAAACTCCGCGTGAGCCGTCGCCAGTTCGTCGGGCTCCATCGTGTGATAGGACTTACCCCTGGAACCAGGCAGGTCGCGCAGTTCCAGCCATTTCATGCCGAACTTTTGGGTGAACGCGATGGCCTCAGCCGGCGATTTGGCGATTTCATCCGAGATGGCGCTGATGCGCCCGCGGTCGATCTTCGGCGTCTTCATCGACGCCCCGCGCAAGGCCACGGCGGTCGCAAGTCCGCTCGCAAGAAACGTTCGGCGATTCAACAAGGAAGAAGGGGGCATCATATCAGTCTCCGAGTAACTTTCCGTAAGCCTGCAAACTGCCCACGTTATCACAAACGGCTTTCATCGCGGCGGTCAGAGGAATGGCCAACACCAGTCCGATGCCTCCCCACATCATGCCCCAGAACATCAGCGCCAGTGTCACCACCAGCGGATTCAGGTGCACGCGCGCCCCGACGAACTTCGGATATAGCAGGTTCAGCGCGAACAGATGCAGCAGCGCCACGCTCACCGAAAGGAACAGGTACAGCTCCGGCCCGTTGGCCACCGGCAGCGCCGCGGCCAGAGGAGGAATCAGCGCCATCGGCAGCCCGATATACGGAATTAGGCTGAGGAAGCCGCTCAAAGGACCGGCCAGCAGCCAGTACGGCAGCTTCACGCTGGCGAAGAGTAGGGAACTGGCGACGCTCAGCAGTAAGCCCAGCATGAAATTGCCGATCACATAGGCGCGCACCATTTCGGCCACGCTGGCTATCGCGCGTCCAGCCACCTGCCGGTTGACGCCATCGAACAAATACAGGACGCGCGTGCGCAAATGGTCGCCCCAGCTTAGTTGAAAATAGACCAGGAACGGCACGAAGCTCGCCATCAGCAGCACGTCGTAAAAAGACGACAGGTACGCGTAGGCGTAGGAATAAAGCGGCGTCGGCTCCGGCACCACGTGGACGTCCTGCACGGCGGGCGGGACCACCGGCGCGGCGGTTTTCTTCTTATTATTGCTGCCGTTCTTGGTCGCGGCGCGGTCTGCCTGCTGCTGCGTCTCTTCCTGAAACCGCTTCGGCATCAGGGTGCGGTACAGGCCTTTTTCCGCCGCATCGACGCGCGCGGTTGCGCCGTCCACCAGCGCGTTGATGCGCTCGCCATAGGCGGGCAGATCGCTCATCATCGCCAGCCCTTGGGTGTAAATCCCAAGCCCCGCGAAATACAAAAGCATCAGCCCTAGACTGCACACCACGAAACTTGCCAGCCCGCGCGGCATCTTCAGCTTCATAAAGAACGCCACCGCCGGGTCCAGCAGGAAGGCAATGATGGCGGAAATGGCTACCGTGACGAAAAAGGTCCGGCCGAAATACAGCAGCGCGATCGCCACGCCAAGCGCAACGATGCCGATGCCCTGTGGGGCTGGTTTACGCACAGAAGTGGTAATCGGCGTAAGCAAAGCGTGACCCTTTCTTATAACTATAATGAATAAGACGCGTGCCGGACCAGGAAAATACAGTAAAGGGCCGAATTCTCGCCCTCGACCTCGGAAAACGGCGCATCGGATTGGCCCTCAGCGACCCTCTGGGCATCACCGCGCAAGGCCTCCCCACGCTCGAACGCGTCAACATCCGCCAGGATCTGGCCGCGCTGGAGACGCTCGTCCGGGATCGCGAAGTCACGCTGCTCCTCATGGGCAATCCGATTCACATGAGTGGCAAAGAAGGCCGGCAAGCCGAGTACGTCCACGAGTTCGCTGAACGCCTCACGACGCACACTGGCGTTCCGCTCAAATACTGGGATGAGCGCCTGACGACGGTAGAGGCGCATCGCGTCCTTCGCTCCAGCGGCATCGGAATCGAAAAGCGAGCCAAGGCCATCGACAAACTGTCGGCAGTGATCCTGCTCGAAAGCTACCTGGATTCATTGTGAAGGCTCTCGTCCGATCCGCGCTCCTGGCCTCCACCGCCGCGATTATCGCCGCGCTGGCCGCCCTCTGGAGCCTCGGCGCACCCTATTTCTCAGCCTCGGGCGAGACGTTCGTCCAGCTCGACCGAGGCTCCTCTACCGCCTCCATCGCCCGGACGCTCAAACAATCTGGCGTCATTCATTACGAATGGCAGGTCTACGCGGCACGACTGTTTCGTCCTTCGTCGAAGCTGCAGGCGGGCGAATACAAGTTTGACAAGCCCGCCAGCGCGCTCACCGTGCTCGACCGCATCAGCCGCGGCGACGTCTACCATTTTGAAGTTTCCGTGCCCGAAGGCAGCAGCCGCTTCGACATCGCCCGCATTTTAGACCTCACCGGCGTCATCTCCGGCAAGGATTTTCTGGACGCCTCGGCCAACCCCGCGTTGATCCGCGATCTCGTGCCTAACGCGCCGTCGCTCGAGGGATTCTTATTCCCCGCGACGTACCGGTTGACGCACACCTCCACCGCCAGCGACTTGTGCCGCATGATGACCGCCGAATTTCACCGCCAGTGGAAAAAGCTAGGCTCGCCTGCGGCCGACCCTTTGAAAACCGCGACGCTGGCGTCCCTGGTCGAGAAAGAAACCGGCTTTGCCGAGGAGCGTAAGACAGTCGCGGGCGTCTTCGCTAACCGCATCGCCCGGGGCATGAAGCTCGACTGCGACCCCACCACGATCTATGCAGCGGAGCTAGACGGGCGCTACACCGGCGTGATTCATAAGTCCGATCTGGCCAGCAAGAATCCCTACAATACGTATCAGAACCCAGGCCTCCCTCCGGGTCCGATCGCCAATGCCGGCGCCGCCACGCTAGACGCTGCGCTGCATCCCGCGCAGACTGAATTTCTGTTCTTCGTCGCCAAACCGGAAGGCGGAGGACACGTGTTTTCCATCACCCGCGCCGAGCACGAAAAAGCAGTGCTCGCCTACCGCCATGCGAAGCGCAATCCGGGCTAAATTGGCCGTCTGGCTTGCCGAAAATCAACCCGAGCAGATCGGCCCTGCGGAGTTTGAGGCGCTGAAACAGGCGCTAGCCCCAGTGTCGGAGAGCTATCTCAGAAAACAGCTTCGGGAATCGGGCACGCCGCTAGCCCCGCCGATCGATGGCGTGCGCCAAGCCACCCTCGACGAACTGGAAAAGAGCTTGCTGGCGTTGCTAAACGAGTACGAGTCAGGCAACCGCCAAGCCGCGAGAAAGCTGGTAATCACCGCCAAGGATCACGCAAGGTGGACGCACAAAGAAGAAAATCTGCTGTGGCTAACCACGTGGCTGGAGAATCCCCCGCTGTTCCCAGCCTGGGTAAGGCTCCGGCGATCCCAAGCCTGTTAAATAGGGACGCGAGCGCATGCGATGTTATGTGGGGCAGGATGCCATCCTGCGGACCGCTTGTGAATCGGTCCATCCGGCGTGAGCCGGACCGCTGCAAGGGCCGATTCACAATCGGCCGCAGATTTCCAATCTGCCCACAGCCAGCTCTGCGAGCCGCCATGCGGGCACTTGCCTTGACCGGCCAAGCCCGCAGCCTATTGCGTATCGCGGCTCAAAACGTGCAGGCCAAATCAGCCGCAATCGCAACAGCTACAGCACGCATCGCCGCAACAATCCCCGCAGCAGCAGTCGTCGCAATCCAGGGAATCCCCGCAACTACCGCACCGGCTTTTGGCCTTCTCTGGTTCCAGTGGAGGCTCCGGGATCTTGACGTTCGCCATCACCGCCCCGAACGCCATCAGGTTCATCGCGAGCCCCAGCGACTGCTTCCACGACTCCGCCGCCCTGATGTGATGCGGCGCAAAGAACGCCAGCACAGGCACCGTGGCCAGCACCGCCGCGCCCTTCAGCCACCCGGCGCCCTCGCGCTGCTTCATCGATCGCGCGAACTCCACCGCGTCATGCCATCGCGCCCGCGCAGGCTTGCGGCAAGCCCCGTGAAGTACGCGAGGCCTCATCCCGAGCCGCTCCTCGACGTTCGTCCGCAGCCGCAACGCCAATGCCGCGGGCAGATCCCTCTCCAGCGATTCGACCAACGCCAAGATCTCCAAGCGCCCGTCAACAGAAGGAAACGCCGCCAGCGCATTGAACTCGCCCCGCGGAGCGTCCTTGCCCCGATCCTCCCAGGCGTCGAGAATGTAAACCAGCGTCCCGAACCGACGCCCGATGGACGCCAGTTCTGGCGCGCCGTGCCCGAACACCATCTCCGCCGCCCGAGCCGTCGGCTCCGCCACATCCGCAAGCGAAAGCGCCCGAGCCTCCCGTGCCCGCTGGCTCCCCAACACCGCCGCCATTTCGTCGAACGCGAAGCCCGACGTCCGCAGCCGCGCTTCGGCCTTGCGATATGCCGGGGAAAAGAATCGCGCCAGCGCGCGCCAGCGCCAGCGCCCGGTATCCTCCACCTGGTCGCCGATCTGGAAATGTGCCAGGACCACGGCTGCGGTGGACGCGTATTCCAGCTCCGGCGGATGCTGCTTCGGTTTCGCCATGCAGTTGAACGACCGGTGCGCGGTCTGCCATTCCGGCTCGCCGCGGCGGGCCAGAAGCAGCTCCGCCAGGAAAACGGTGTCATGATTCAGCAGCAGGCGGGACCGCTGCCCGTACATCGCGCCCATGGTTTTACAGCATCCGCAATAGGGAAGGCGCCCGGCGCGGCGCATTAATCCGAACATGGGTCACATTGTATACCGTTTTTTGTGCTACTATGCTAAAAGCTTTTGAAAACGGCACTTCGCTTTGATTCCCACCGCTCAAATCCCATTTGTAGCTTCCCGCATCAATCGATGTTTCCTTCGTTTCCAGGGCTAAAGATTTAAGGAGATCAGTATGAAAGAGACCGGAACGGTCAAATGGTTTAACGCCGCAAAAGGCTATGGATTTCTCGCGCGCGAGAATGGGGAAGACGTGTTTGTGCACTACTCGGCGATCGAATCGACGGGTTACCGCACGCTCGAGGAGGGCGCTCGCGTCCAATTCATCGTCAAGCAGGGCCCGAAGGGCTTGCAGGCCGAGCAAGTGAGTATGGCCTAAGTGTCGAAAACCTGTGGCGATACAGCCCGGTTCAACAGGCTTCGGAAGAAGAAAATCGCAAAGCGCCTTAAAACCCGTCTTTTGCGAGCGGCTCTGGATGCCGCAGCCAAGCCTGTAAAGTAGTCAGTAACAATCAACCGCGCGGGAGCATGAAAAATGCTCCCCGCGAAACCTTCCCCTCCGCACCAACTTCTCTGCGGTTCTACGTCTGTAGGTTTGTTGCGCGCGGTATCGCCATCGCGCGTGGCCCCTTTTGCCGTGCGCGGCCGTCACGGCCATCGGTTGGTTAGAACCCCGGGCGTCAGCCAGGGGAACCCGTCACCTTACAGGAAATAATCCTTCACCTTGTCGAAAATCCCCTTACCCTGAGGCTCATTTTCGGCCGGCAGCGAATCCCTCAACTGTTCGAGCAGTTTCCTTTGGTCCCTGGTCAGTTTCGACGGCACCTTTACGTCCAGATGGATGTACAGATCGCCCCGCCCCGTGGAATTGACGTGTGGCACGCCCAGCCCCTTGAGCCTCACCCGGCTCCCCGGCTGCGAGCCTTCCGGAATCTTGATGGTCTGCAGCCCGTCGAACGTCAGAATATCCACCGACGCTCCCAGCGCCGCCTGTCCGATGTTGATCGGCACGGTGCAATGCAGGTCGCTTTCATGACGCTCATAAATCGGATGCTCGGCGACCTTCAGCACCACATATAAGTCGCCCGGAGGACCGCCGTTTGCCCCCGGCTGGCCTTCCTGCGTCAGGCGCAGTTGAGTGCCTGTATCGACGCCCGCCGGTATGTTTACCTTCAGCTTGCGTTCGCGCCGCAGATAGCCGTCGCCCTTGCATTCCTTGCACGGACGCCGGATGATCTGCCCGCGTCCTCCGCACTGCGAACACGTCCGCCGCACTGACAGGAACGCCTGCTGATAAATCACTTCGCCCCGTCCGCGGCACATGGGACACGTGACCAGTCCGTCGTCCGGCTCCGCACCTTTGCCGTGGCAGCGCCCGCATTCTTCCAGACGCGGCACCTGAATGTCCACCGCTAGGCCGCGCATGGAATCTTCGAAGCCGATTTCCAGGTCGTAGCGGACATCTTCGCCGCGCTGCGCCCGCGTGCGCTTCTGCCCGCCGCCACCGGAGCGCCCGAACACGTCGCCGAAGCCGAACATGTCGCTTAAGATATCGCCCAGATCGGGGAAGCCCTGCGCGTCGTAGCCTCCGTTGCCCGCCGCTGTCGGCACGCCCTGATGGCCGAAACGATTGTACGCCGCGCGCTTCTGCGGGTCCATGAGGACGCTGTACGCCTCCGCCGCTTCCTTGAACCGTTCCTCGGCCTCGTGGCTGCCTGGATTGCGGTCCGGGTGATACTGCATGGCCAGCTTGCGGTACGCCGACTTGATCACACCGTCGTCGGCCTCGCGCTCTACGCCCAGGATTTCGTAATAATCTCTTCTGGTCACTGAACTCATCCCGCTTGCGGCTCGACGGCCACTTTTACCATCGCCGGCCGCAGCATGCGGCCTTTGAAATTGTAGCCGCGCTGGAACTCCTCCATCACCGTATCGGCGGGAGCGTCGGCGGTCTCCACTTTATCCACCGCGTGATGCACGTGCGGGTCGAACGGCTGTCCTTCGCTCACGATCGGCTCCAGCCCCAGCCTCTTCAGCCCGTCGTAAAAGCGCTGGTAAATCAGTTCCATACCCTTGACGTACGTCGCATCGGAGGACTCCGCCTTGAGACTGCGCTCGAAATCGTCGAGCACCGGCAGCAGTGCCCGCACCGCTTCCATGGACGCGAACTCGTACAGTTCCGCGCGCTCTTTTTCGGTGCGCTTACGGTAATTCTGAAACTCTGCCTGGGCCCGCAGCACGCGGTCCTGCAACTCAGCTTTTTCACCGGCTAGTTGCTCCAGCTCTTTTTGCAATTCGCTGGGGTCGGGGGCTTGCGCCTCGGTTGTCGTCTGTTCACTCATCTTTTTTTTCAATGGGTTCTTCAATGGGGAAAATCTATCTAAGCGTCCCTGAACGCTTGGCCCACGTGCTGGACAGCGCTCATCACGCGAATGTAATTCATCCGCATCGGACCCAGCACCGCGATCACCGCCGATAGTCCGCTATCCAGCATCACCGGCAGCCCGATCAGGCTCAACTCGCCCATTGAGGGATGCGTTTCGCTCAGGCCCACATGTACGCCGATCTCGCCCGAGGGTGTTTCCATGAACCGGTCGAGCAGTTCCAGCACGCGCTTCTTTTCTTCCAGCGCCTGGAACAACTCCCGCATCTTCTCTTTCGTGAGATGCAGATCAAGCCCCACCAGGTTGCTGGCGCCTTCCATGTGAACTTCAGGCTCGGTCGGGATGTTCAGCAGGCCCTTTTGATACAGCAACTCGAGCTTGCGCAGGATGGCGTCGTAGGTCGCGCTCGCCTGTTGCAGGCGGCCCGCAAGCTCCCCGCGAATCGCCTCCATCGTCCATCCATGAAAATTGCGGTTGATGTAGTTCCGGATCGATTCCAACTCGGATTCGGTCACGGGTTCTTCCAGCCCCACCACCCGATTGCGGACCTGTTTATCGCGCGTTACGACCACCATCAGCACGCGCCGGTCCGGCAGCGCGATCAACTCGATCCTTTCGAGCGACGGACTCACCTGGCGGATCGCAGCGGCCAAGCCCACGCCCAGCGTCATCTGCGTCAGCATGCGCGTGGTGCGCTCCACGCGCTCTTCCATCGTATTCAATTGTCCAAACTCGGCCCGCAGACGGTCGATCTCCACCGCGGCCAGCCGGCGCAGGCGCAGCGATTCCACATAGCTTTTGAACGCCTTTTCCGTCGGCACGCGTCCGGCCGATGTATGCGGCTGCGTGAGAAAGCCTGCCTCGTCCAGATCCGCCATCAGATTGCGGATGGATGCTCCCGATAAACCCTGCGATCCCGCGATAGCGCGCGAGGCCACGGGCTCACCGGTGTGGATGTAGGCTTCGACGATCTCGTGCAGGAGCTGCCTGCTGCGCGGTGTCATCGATCTAGAATAACCTCTTTTTCAATTTTAGCGCGGAGCGGCCGAACAGAAAAGGTGCGCCGACGCCTCGCCTCTGAAGGTCATGCGCGCGATGGCGCCGGAATCCTCGTCGGCGAAGATCGTTCCCGCGTGCGTCTTGCCGTTCAAAACGAAGCTATACGCATAAACCGCCAGCGTCTTCGCGCCCACAGTGGCGTAATGGTCCCAGCGAAACTCCGCCGCGCTGGAGGGCGCGAACACAGTTTCGATCATCGCCGCAGTGTCGGCGTTGGAGGCAAGTCCGCGATGCGCCGCTTCCGTAAAGTCCACGGTCAGAGTATGAGTATTCCCCGCCGCAGCCTGCGAGCATGCGATCTGCGTGTCCCGATTCAGATGCCCGGCGGCATATTGCCGGATGCTGGATATCGTCTGCTCCTGCCGCGAGGCGTCCGGAGGAGCCGGCGTAGCCGCATAAACAGTCAGGAGGCAAGTGAAGAAAGCAATACCGCGCATACTACCATTCTCCCACGAAAGCGTCCGTATGAAAACGCGCCGCGCCGGAGTCGTTCACTTGCGGATTGCGCATTGCAATGGAGAGCGCAGGTTTCGGAGCCGGCCGCAGCCGCACCATCGAATCGAACGTTGCGGGCTAGATTCTTCGTTTGTCCCGGCGCGGGAGATCCCGGATCAATCGATGGCAGATAACACGGCCGGCTCGGAAGGCTCAACCGCTTTCTTTGTCTTACGGTCCCTCAACCTCAGGAACAGCCGCTCCAGGCCGTAATAGGAAGCGACGGGCAACAACACCGCCGGAATCGCCAGCAGAAGAAGCCGGGGATGCCCGTTCGCATCCAGGAACCGAAATCCCAGGAAACGTCCCCCGCCGGAAATGGTAATCCGCTCGCCTTCTCCAAGGACAAGGGCATGATAAAGATAGAGCGCATAGGAGATCTTCGCAATGAACCGCAGCACGGGATTTGCCAGCACTCTCCATTGCGCCCCGCCATAACAAACCGCCTGAATCAGCAGCACTCCGATCAGCACGGGCTGAATGGTGAACGACGCCATCGATGACCAGGGCTGGCGTTTCAGAACCGGGTCGAAAGCGAACGTCGCCGCCAATCCCGCCAGCGGCAAAGCGCCCAACCACGGGGATCGCGTGACAAAGGCCAGCATCGGGTTGTCCTCGGATTCCCAACTCAGCAGCGCCAGCAAGGAGCCAATCATCAGCGCGTCGATGCGCGTGTCGAACGCATTGTAGATATAGCCGTAGGGAACGCCCAGCGCAACCGCGAGAACGGCCCTGTAGATCCATACACACAAGATGAACCCCGTCACAATCCGGCTGGCGTTATGCCGCGATACCAGCAGCCACAGCAACACCGCCGGCCAGAGCAGATAAAATTGCTCCTCAATCGCCAGAGACCAGGCGATGGACATGTTTTGTATCGTCTCCGGACCTGCCAGCGCCCGGGCGTAATCAGTCAGGAAGAAAAAGGAAGTCCATGCCTCCCACCAGCGCACGTGCACCCGGTGCAACGCCAGCGCCAGTGTCTCTAACAGCCAGCACGCATAAAACGTGGGAAGAATGCGAAAGGCCCGGTTCCGATAGAACGCGCGGAGCGAGATGGTTCCAGTTTTCCCGTACTCGCCCAGCAGAATGCGCGAGATCAGGAATCCGCTCAACACGAAGAACATGGTCACGCCGAGTTCCCCCGCCGCGCTCGGCAGCCCCCCGAAATGGAACAGGAAAACCAGCGAAATAGCCACGGCGCGCACCGCGTCCAGCCCGGGAATCGTCTTAAGCTTGAGGTTGGATTGAAGCGTCGTCACTGAGACCTGATTTTCAGATTACCCTATCGGCGTTCACTCGCGCCGCCCGGCAACCCGATTGCGACGGCCAAGCGTCACGGCCCTTGGGAAACCAGCAGTACGCCGGGTCAGTAGACGCGCGGATGAGCAAGGCGATTGTGAACCTGGCCTGAATTGGTCTGGAGACGCAGGAGAGCCGGACCTGGCGCCGACCATACCCGTACCTTTAGGCACACGGTACTTTTTTCATAAGGCCCCCTACGCTCCCGCGCGCGTTCCGCCGATGGACGGAGTATGAACTTCGTGCCGGCAAGCCTGCGTCTGCTCCGCTTTTTCCTGTGTATTATCATTGGTTTAGCTGGAGCCAGCCTCTCTTCGGCCCAGAAGGCCCGCTCGGATGGCGACAAACCTGCCCTGCCCAGCCTCCCCGGCGACGTGATTACGCCCAGCCGTGGCGTCGGTCCGTTCGACGCCAAACAGGCCAAGGAATGGCACGACACGGCTGAAATCCTCTGCGCCCAAAGCCGCTATGAGGAGGCCGAAAAGCTCTATCTAAAGCTCTTAGAGGAGCGCGAACACGCCCTCGGCCTGAACAATCCGGAGCTGGCCAGCGACCTGAACGACCTGGGCCGCGTGAGCTTCGCGCAGATGAAGTATCAGCAGGCAACCTCCTATTACGAGCGCTCTTTACAGATCATGGAAACGTCGCGCGGCCGGTTGGATATTTCGGTGGTTGGGCCGCTGGAAAAGCTGACCCGCATCTCCCAGACACTGGAAAAATATCCGCAAGCCGAGCAGTACGCCCGTCGCGCCGCCTCGGTGGTGGAGCGCGTGAAGGGTCCGGACGCGCCGGAACTCGCGCCAGAACTGGTGCTGGTGGGGCAATTGCTGCTGATCCAGAAGCAGTTTTCCGCAGCAGAGCCACTATTTGACCGCGCAGTGAAAATCCTGGAGAGATCGGCCGGCGTGTCCAGCGCGGCGTTGCTTATTTCGCTCGACGGATTGGGCACCGCCTATGAGAACATGCATCGCCAGACGGAAGCCGAGGCGGCATGGCGCCGGGCTTTGTCCATCCGCGAGAGCGCCTACGGGCCCTCCACCGTGGAAGTGGCCTCGACGTTGGATAACCTGGGCAAGCTGTACTTCGGGCAGAAGCGCTATCCCGAAGCCAGCTACTGCTATGAGCGCGCCTTGTACATCCGGACCAAGGCCCACGGCGAGACCGCGGCCGACACTCAGAGCACGCTGACCGAGGTCGCCAATGTCTATGCCGCCCAGGGGCGCCAGACCGACGCCGAGCCTCTCTACCGCGGCATGCTGACTGCCAAGGAGCTGGACACGGTTTCAAGCCTGAATTCACTGGCCGCGCTGCTGGCCCTGAAGAATCGCAATACCGAAGCCGAGTCGCTGTATAAACTATCAATCGCGCTACTCGACAAAAAAGGCTTTGTGGCGGCGCGCAAGCCTGTTCTGGATCGCGCCGATCCACCTCCGCCGCAACTGGCCGAGACCTTGGATCAGTACGCGGCTCTGCTCAAGAAGATGAAGAAGAAGTCGGACGCGGCCAAGATGGAAGCGCGAGCCCGGATTCTGCACGGCACGCCCGAACCGGCTCCTGCTCCGAAGGCAGTGACTCCGGCTAAGAAGAAGACCCCATAGGGCCTGTAGAAATCCCTCAGGCCCGCCGATAGTACTGCCTGAGATGGTGAGTATTCTCGATTTGCAAAATCGCGAGGAGCCCGCGCCTCCCCAACCGGTCGCTCCGGCTGCCGAGCCTCCTGTACTGGAAGAGGAGTTGGCGGAAGACGCTGCGCCCGAGGAGTTCGAATTTGTCCTCGGACGCCGCCAGGTGGCCAGCCTGCTGTTTGTCTCGACCATCGTGCTTGTGGTTTTCGTCGCTGTGGCCTATCTGGCGGGCAAAGCCAGCGTGCCGAAGCAAATCGCCGCGCCCGCGGTTGCCGATCTGCCGAACACACCACCCGCGCCGATCGTGGTGAAACAGGAGGCTTCGCCGCCCGCTCCTTCGCTAGGTCCCGAGCCGCCAATTTATGCCGATCCCAAGGTGGGCGCGGTGTATATCCAGATCGGCGTGGTGGACAAGGGCATCGCCGAAGTGCTGGCAGAAGGGCTGCGGCGCAAGGGGTTACCGGGATTCGTCGCGCCTGGCCCGACGGCGAAAGAATTCCGCGTGCTGATCGGCCCGTTACCCGACCCGAAGTCGTTCATCGCCACCAAGGATGCGGTAGACCGCATCGGCCTCAACACATTTGCCAGGCGTTACCCGAATTAACGGCCCAATACGTACCGCCCGCGCCGCGGGTCCGCTGCGCCGGTCAGGACGCCCTCTTTCTTGAGGATCACCACCGGGGCCGAAGGGTTGCTCCATTCGCCGCCGACTTGCACCTTGTGGCCCAAGGCCGTCATGCGGTCGATGGTCGGGCGCGGGAAGCGGCCCTCCATGCCAAGGCGTCCGAGGTTGATTTCGTGAAAATCGAACGAGGCGTAGAAATGCTCGGTCTGGAAACGCGGTGCCTCCACGGCTTCCTGCGGCGTCATGCCGAACTCGATCACATTCAGCAGCACCTGCAGCAGCGCCTGATCCTGATTGTCGCCGCCCGGCGTTGAAAGCTCCATGTAGAACTCGCCGTCCCTGGTGATCATCGTCGGGCTCAGCGTCACGCGAGGCCGTTTGCCCGGCGCAAGCTGATTGGCGTGCCCCGGCGTCACCACGAACGACGTCAGCCGCATAGAGAGCGGGATGCCTGTGTCGCCCGCGATCACCGATGGCAGCCATGCCCCGCTGGGCGTGGCCGAAAACGCGTTGCCCGCGCGGTCCACGACGTTGACGCACGTCGTGTCGCGATCCTTCGACACACCTCCGCCGCCTTGCGTCGGAGCCGATGCGCCGAGGTCGCCAGGCCGCGATTCCAATGACGCATGCGCCGGATCGATCAGCTTACGGCGCTCCGCCGCGTAGCTTTTTGAAAGCAGAATCTCCTCAGGGATTTTCGAGAACTTCGGATCGCCATAATAGCGGTCACGGTCGGCGAACGCTAGCTTCAGTGCCTCCACCACCACGTGTACGTATTCGGGCGAATTATGGCCCATCGCCTTCAGGTCGTAGCCTTCCAGGATGTTCAGCGCCTCGATCATCACCGGCCCTTGCGTGAAGAATCCAGGCTTGTTCACGGTGTAGCCGCGATAGGTCCCCGTCCGCGGCTCGTCCAGCTCTGCATGGAACGCGGCCATGTCGTCATAAGAAATCAGCCCGCCGTTGGCTTCGTTAAACGCGGCGATGCGCTTGGCGATATCGCCCTTGTAAAACACGTCATGCACAGCGTGGAGCTTTGCGGCGCGATTGCCGCGCGCCTTCTTCTCCGCCGCGGCCATCTCGCGCAGCGTGGCGGCCAAGTGCGGCATGCGGACGATCTCGCCCGGCTTCGGAATCGCGCCGTTGGGGAAGTAGAAATCGCGCGAAACGGGCCAGAAATTCAGGATCGGCTGCGTCATGGTCAGCACGTTGGTGAAAATCTCTGTGCTGGCGAACGCGTCGGCGTCCTCGATGGCGGGCGCGGCGACCTCGGCGAAGGACTTGGTGCCGAATTTCTCCAGCGCGAGCAAAACGCCGTCGATCATGCCCGGCGTAATCGCGGCGCGGATGCCTTGGCCGGGAATCGGAGGCCTGCGGGCGCCCTTTTCCCACGGCTCCTCAGGACGGTTCGCGTAATACTCCACCGTGGCCTTCTTCGGCGCAAGGCCAATGCCGCTGACGATGGTCACCGGCTTGCCATTCATCTTCACAATCAGCGGCATTTCGCCGCCCAGGCCGAAGTGGTCCTGTTCGGTGACAGCGGCCACCAGCACCGACGCGACGCCCGCGTCCACCGCATTGCCGCCTTTTTCCATGATCCGGAAGCCAGCCTCCGCAACAAGGTTGTTGCCTCCGCCGACCATTTCATGAAGGCCGCGAACGGAAGGAAACATCGTATGAGGATTCTGCGCCACAAGCGGCAGCGCGAGAAGAAGGGCCAGGGTCTTGCTCATAGGAGATATGGTCGCATGGTTACATCTATCTCGCACCGAAGAGGACAGCCTCACCGAAGAGCACCGAAGAGGACAGCACCGAAGAGGACAGCCTGACTTGAGCACCTCACATTTTGGTTCAAAGGGACGGAGCGCTCCGTCCCTCCACCGAAATCACGCCACTGCGGCTGATTTGGCCTTCTCAAACCCCCATCGGCGCCATTTCCGCCCCGCTGTGACCTCGATCTGCTCCAGAAATGCCTCGCCGCCGAATGGACGCCCCGCGTACGTGCAGCGCTGCAGCAGCCTGGTGGCGAGGCCGTCCTCCGCAGCACCATGAAGCTCCCGCCAGGTGTCCGCTCCCCCCGCGCGACGCCAAAACTCGCGATCCAGCACCCGCGCCCGATCCGGCTCCCCGCACAGGTTGGCCCTCGCGCTCGACCATTGGTATTCCTCCGGAACCCGCGCCAGTCGCGCCCGCACCGGGTTCTGCTCCACATAGCGCAGCGCCACCCACAGGTGGTTTTCTTCAAGCGGGCAGGAAAAGAACCGGTTCTGCCAGACGTGTCCGCTGCGCCCCTGGCGCGCATTCCAGGCCTGGGCGTACCGCCCGTGCACCCTCCGGAACAGCACCGC
>Ga0209698_10002487_pt1 | contig 20886 bp, 17 predicted proteins | sample LitLauG_LLR_2012_FD_187203 | JGI IMG/M metagenome (GOLD analysis project Ga0209698, IMG submission 187203) | Freshwater sediment microbial communities from Pennsylvania, USA - Little Laurel Run_MetaG_LLR_2012 (SPAdes) (version 2) | ecosystem: Environmental > Aquatic > Freshwater > Creek >...
AACATCGCATTCCACGAAACATACATCGTCTTATCGATGAACGGAGTGGGACGCCGGGCACGCGCCCTGCGCAGCTTCTCGAAGCCGTCAAACCAAGCTTCGCCAACATCACGCAATTCAAGGCCGACTATTTTGGCGACTTCCTCAAAACTTCGTGCCGCCCATAGAACGTTTTTAGCGGGATTGTGGTGCATCTCACCTTGGGGCTCAATGTCGTAGAATAGCTCAAGGACCCTGGCCTCTCGCGGTGTCAGAACGGCCCGAACTTCTTCCACAGTCCAAGTGAAGTAGTCCCCATCGTCGTCAAGAGAATAGTCCGCATCCTGACTGGCGTAGAAACCGCCGGCCTCCTGGTCGGACAAAACTTTGTTGACCCAGCTGACGATGTTTTCTGCGATGGCGATGAACAGCGTTTGTCCGCTCTGGTCCTCAGGATGGGCGAGCGCGGATGCTTGCGAGGCATGGACGTAGTTCTTCAGCAGCTCGGAGTTGTCGTAGGACATTTTTTCGAAGTGGGGGACGAGCCAGCGTTCGTCGACAGAGTAGCGGTGGAAGCCACCAGCAAGCTGGTCGTAAACGCCGCCGCGAGCCATCTTTTCCAGGGTGGTTTCGGCCATGGCTAGGAGATGCTTTTCTTTGGTTTGCTGGTAGCGCTCAAGGACGAGATCGATGGCCGAAGAGTGGGGGAATTTCGGGGCGCTTCCGAAGCCGCCGTTCTTAATGTCGAAAAGCTGGGTGATGGATTTGATCTGGGCGTCGACGACGCTGAGATCGAAATCGGCGCGGGCGCCGGTGAAGGCTTCGGCTTGCGAGACGGCGTCGGCGAGAGAACCGGCTGCGCGTTCGAGCTCAGCGCGCTTGTTGCGATAAGAATCGGCGACGGCGAGAAGGACGCGACGGAATCCGGGTCGGCCCATCTGGTCCTCGGGCGGAAAATACGTGCCGCCGAAAAAGGGTTTGCCATCGGAGAGAAGAAAACCGGTAAGGGGCCAGCCACCCTGCTTGGAAATAAGACTGATGGCCGATTGATAGCGCGAGTCAACGTCAGGGCGCTCGTCACGATCCACTTTTACGGCGACGAAATGTTCGTTGATGATTCTGGCGATTTCGGCGTTTTCGTAGCTCTCGCGGTCGATGACGTGGCACCAGTGGCACCACACGGCGCCAATATCGAGGAGGATGGGTTTGTCTTCGGACTTGGCGCGGGCGAAAGCGGCGTCGCCCCATTCATGCCAGTCGATAGGCTGGTGGGAAGCGGATCGAAGGTACGGGCTGGCGGAATCCTTCAGGCGGTTTTCGGGATGGTCGGTCACGGGTGCTCACAGGTTGAGATTGCGAAGGACAAGCAAGTTCAGATCCTTCGCCGCGCTCAGGATGACAGCCGGAAAAAAGCGCCGGGCTGAAGCCCAGCTTCTACAGTTGCAAGTATAAACATGTTAGAGACCAACGCTACTGAATGATGTCCCCGGGGCCGAGGTCTCGCGGATCAAGCGGCTTGCGGCTAGCGAAACCTTCGTCCTGGCGATGATAAAAACGGATGCGATCCTCGCCGAGCTTCCAGCAGAGATAGACGTCCTGCTGGTTGATGACCGCTGGAAAATCAAGCAGGCCAACGTCGAGGTCCTTGATGAGGCAGCCTGTTTCGAGAATGCGGTTGAGCGCGGACTTCAGAACTTCGGAAAGCTGCGTGTGTTCCATGCGGACAGCGGCCAGTTTATCGTAGGGGACGAGGATGCCGCCCATCATCATGATGCGCGCGGCGACAGCGGAAAGTTCGTTCTCCAGGCCGGAGAGTTTCTTGCGGGAGTCCATGGCTTCAACGAGAAAGGGCTCAAGTTCCTGGCGCGTGCGCTCCGCCTCGGTCAGCGTGAAGAGGCGCTGAGGAGGCTCCGGGGTTTCGTCTTGTTCCTGATCGTCGTCTTCGTCGGCCATTCTAATTCCGTTCTGGGGACAGCTAAGAGCCTGAAAAGAGAACAGGCTGCCCTTCGCCAGCTCAAGGTAAAAGCCTGTTCTACTGGATGCTAGCGCAAAGCGAGCATGCGGTCGAGAGCAAGTCGCGCGTGGTGGCGGGTGCGCTCGTCGACGGAAATGCGGTTGACGACGTTACCCTCGCCCAGATTTTCGAGCGCCCAGAGGAGATGCTGTGGGGTAATCCGAAACATGGTTGTGCAGACGCAGACACTGGGATCGAGGGAGATAACTTTGTGGTTTTTCAATTCCTTGCTGAGGCGATTGACGAGGTGGATTTCTGTGCCAACGGCCCACTGGGTGCCGGCGGGAGAAGACTGGATGGCCTTGATGATGCCTTCGGTCGAGCCGATTTGGTCGGCGGCCTGGGCAACCTCGAAGCGGCATTCGGGGTGAGCGATGACGCGAATGCCGGGATGCTCGCGGCGGACGCGAGCGACTTGCTGGGGCGTGAACCGCTGGTGCACTGAACAATAGCCCTTCCAAAGGATGATGCGAGCGTTGTGGATGGATTCCGGGGTGTTGCCGCCAAATTCCTGATAAGGATCCCAAACGATCATCTGATCGAGCGGGATGCCCATGCGGTAGCCAGTGTTGCGGCCGAGGTGCTCGTCGGGGAGGAAGAGAACTTTCTCGCCGCTTTCAAAAGCCCATTTCATCACTTCGGCGGCGTTGGTGCTGGTGCAGACGGAGCCGCCATGCTCGCCGGTGAAGGCTTTGATGGCCGCCGTCGAGTTCATGTAGGTGACGGGGATGATTTTGCGCGTGTCGAGGAGAGAAGAGAGTTCGCTCCAGCACGCTTCGACCTGGCCGATGTCGGCCATATCGGCCATGGAGCAACCGGCGTTCAGGTCAGGCAGGATGACGGTCTGGTGCTGGCGGCGGAGGATGTCCGCGCTTTCAGCCATGAAGTGCACGCCGCAGAAGACGATATAGCGGCCTTCGGCTTGGGAAGCCTGAAACGAAAGCTTGAGGGAGTCGCCACGGAAATCGGCGAATTTGATGACTTCGTCGCGCTGGTAATGGTGTCCCAAAATGACCACGTCACCGCCCAGCCGAGCTTTGGCGGTGGAGATGCGGTCATCGAGGGTGTTATCCGGCACAAGGAGGTAGGAATCGAAGTCACAGCCTACGCCGGCTTCGATCTCGGGCGCACGAAGAGTTGCCGGCTGGTCCACGCCGATGAGGGTGCTGCTATCCGAGATGGATACGAGGTTGCCCATGGATTGTGTTTCGTTGCCTGGAGGCTTATGCGATGCGTTCCCTGACCTCTGGCTAGAAGCTTCATTTTCTCATATTTGGGACAAATTGCCACTATCCGCCGATGAACACCATGGTTCGGGAGGGCGGTACGAAACCGGGTTCATTGATGCGATGGCCCTCTTCCTTTTCGATGACGATGGAGCGGATATAGGTCACAAGATCTTCATCCGACGCCCCCTCGCGGAGTAAAGCCCGCAGATCATGGTCGTCCTTGCTGAAGAGGCAGGTGCGGAGCTTACCGTCGGCGGTCAGCCGGATGCGGGAGCAGTGGCCGCAGAAGGGCTGTGTCACCGGGGCGATGAGGCCGATTTCGCCAGGCGCGCCATCGACGAAGCGGTATTTCCGCGCCGTTTCGCTGTGTTCGTGGGGGATCTGCTCGAGCGGCCAGCGGGCGTGGATGCGGCGGTGGACCTCCGCGGCGGGCACCACTAGTCCGGGGGTCCAATGGCGGTCGGCATCGAGAGGCATGAACTCGATAAAGCGCATAATCACGCCGGTTTCGCGGGCGTAGGCGGCGAAGGCTTCGACTTCGTCGTCGTTGATGCCGCGAACCAGGACGGCGTTCACTTTGGCGGGGGCAAGTCGCGATTTCTGGGCCGCCTCGATGCTATGCATCACGGTTGAGAAGGACTTGGTTCTGGTGATGCGCTCGAATTTCTGGGGATCGAGGGAATCTAGGCTGATGTTGATGCGACGAAGACCAGCGGCGAGGAGGCGTTCACAGCGTTCGGCCAGCAGGTGGCCGTTGGTAGTCATGGAGAGGTCTTCGACGCCAAGAGCATGGAGACGGGCGATGTAGTCCTCGACGCCTTCGCGGACGAGCGGCTCGCCGCCGGTGATGCGGATCTTGCGGATGCCGAGGCTGAGGAAGATCTTGGCGAGGCGGCCGAGTTCGGGCCAGGAGAGAATTTCGTCGTGGTCGCGGTAGTTTTCCGGGTCGGCCGAGCGGCAGTAGACACAGCGGAAGTTGCAGCGGTCCGTAATGGAGATTCGCAGGTCAGTGATCTGCCGGCCGAATTTGTCGTGAAGGGTCATCATCGGTCGTGCTTCTTGGATACAGCTCCTCATTCCCCGGACGCAAAGGGTTCTAAAACAGAACCGCCCGATCCAGTGCAGGGAATCGGGCGCTCCCCGAAAATGTGCACATTTTCGGGGGATTGCTCCTTTCCAAGCACGGGAGGCCCGGGCGTTTCCACCCAAACCCTCGGCCCTGATAATCTCAGGGCTTCGCCCCGGCGGCCGTGGGTTATCTCTCCCGTAGGCGGCAGGGGTCGGAGTTACAGCCATAGTCTACGCCGCCCAGCCTGAAGTATGCAATTAGGCTGGCTGAAAACCACCGGTAAGGTTGACTCTTCGGATTGTGATAGAGTTTTGGCCACACCATGCGGATCTTCGTTTTAGGGGCCGGGGCTACCGGCTCGCTTCTCGCACAATTGCTGGAGCGGCAAGGACATACGGTCTGGTGCGGAGACCGTGACCCGGAACGCGGGCGGCGCTTCCTGGGGAAGAAAAGCACCATTGCGGTGACGCCCGTGAACGCGCGAAACCTGCGCGGCATCGTGAAGGCCGCAAAGGGCTGCCAGCTCATCGTCAATGCATCGGCATCGGTGTTTAACGAGATTGTTCTGCGGGCGGCGTTGCGCCTGCGCGCGCACTACGCCGATCTCAGCTCGCACCTGACGCGCAATCCGTTCAAAGCCGAGCAGTTCCGCTATATCAAGAAATTTGAAGAAAAGAACCGCGTGGCGCTGATCAATACCGGGGCGGCGCCGGGCCTGACCAATCTGCTGGTGAAGCGCGCGGCGGATTTGCTGGATGAAGTAGAAGCGGTACACATCCGCCTGTATGAAAGCAGCGAGAGCGACGACCCCATTTCGCAGTGGTCGCCGGAAGTGTCTTTCGACGAGGCGGTCTCGCACCCGCGTATCTATCGCAACGGAAAATTTCTGCTGGGCAAGCGCTTTTCGGAAATTGAAAAATTCCGCTTTGTTGATCCCATAGGCAACGCGCGAGTGGTGCTTGCGGCGCAGGATGAAGTGGCCACGCTGCCTCATTTCATTCCCATGCGGGAGTTGGATGTAAAAATCGGCGGGAATGAGATTGACCGTCTGCGGCGGTGGCACAAGCAGGGAAAGCTCTCCCGCTCCCGCGGGATGGCCAAGCACCACTTTCCTCAGACTTCTTCTCCTCGGGCGATCGCCAACCTGATTCGGCAGGGGATCTTGCAGAATGCGCGTTTTGCCGCGGCCGTTTTGGTGCAGGGAGTGAAGCGGGGCAAAAAGGAAGACCAGCGCTTATTGATCCGCAGTGATTGCACGTTTCCCACGCTCTATCAAATCCGGCAGCAGGGACGGTATACGACACCGGTCGCCTACGCGACGGCGCATATCGCGGCACTTTTCATCAAGTTTTTTCCGAAGGAGCTTGCCGGAGTCTTCGCGCCGGAGATGCTGCCCACCGAAACCCGCCGGGCTATTCTCGCCGGACTCCGCAACAACAGCATCTCAATTAGGCACAAGACAACCTTGCAACAGCACAGCGGTGAAGACGGGGAAGAATTTTAAAGAGGCAGCCGCGCCTTGCCGGAAGACAAAGCGCGGTTGCTTGCTACGAGTCGCTTCGATAATCAGTCGGCCGCGGCGGGCTTTGCATTCCCAGAAAAATGGATGGTAATCAGGAACCCATTCGTCCCATCGTAGGAAAACTTGTGGCCGTCTCCTTCGAAGGCTTCATGCTTGGTCTTCCACATGCGGAAGCCGTTGTTGGATTGCGCGCCCCAGTATTTCAAGTTGCTGACCACCACTTCGTGGTCTGGGCTGTTCCCGCCGACTCTCTCCAGAATGACTTCGCCCTTGCCGTCGTTCATCTTGGCATGAGCTACGCCCGTTTTGGTGTTCACATTCCAGGTGAAAGCCGCAGTTCCGGCTGCCTTTTTCTGCCAGGGAATCGGATAGAGCTGGCCCAGAATGTCCGCGAGCGCCGTTTGCTGCTCCTTGCTGACGCTGGGATCGAAGTTCACCACCAACCAGGAGTCCTTGCCGGTGCTCCAGTCGCTGCCCAGATCGGTTGCGATCCAGACCTTGGCGCCATCCAGCTTGGTGTCTTTGTAATAGCCCTTGTCCACTTTTAAGACTAGATTGGCTCGGCAAAAATGTTCATCCATGTGGTTGTCACCCATGGCCATATGATTTGTGGAATGAGTGTTGAAGTAGCAGGGACAGAACATGTCGCAACTACAGGCTTCGATATAGCTGGCGGTCATATCAAAGTCGGGTTTGGAAGTTTTCTCCTGCGCGGCGGAACTGAAATAGATAAGGCTGGCGGCGAGCACAAGAAGAGGGAGTACAAAGAAACGAGACATACGTGGCATGTAGTCCTCCTGAAGAGTTGTTATCTGGTTGGCCCAACCGGGATTGGGCCGAGTGTACGCCCTAAGATTGGTGAACGCAAGATTCCAGCCGGCGTGGACTCAAGACTCGTAGCCGACGAGACACCTAGCAGCAGCGATTGGGCTTGGAATAGCGGCGGTTGAGTTGTTCGACGTAGAACTCGGCGGGTGTGAGCTTAGGGCTCGAACTGGACTGCCTGCCTTTGGAACGAAGGTAGGTTTCGTAGGCGGCGTCGCCACACCATTCGCGGAGGCCGCGCCAGAAGCGGCGGAGCATGCGGAACGTGATTTTGGCCGCGTGCTGCATCAATCGTCTCCTTGGGCGGCGCCAGAAAAGTTCGGGCCCCAGCGCGTGGCGACGTAGGGAGATTCGTGAAGCACGGTTTCTTTGTGGCGGACCAGAATCGAGTACCAATGCACGAGGGCTTCGACAATTAGAACGAGAATCATCGCGGCGAGAACGCCGGTGACGGCCGCATCAAGGCGCTGATTGAAAATGAGGCGCTGCGTCTCGGCAATTCTCTCGGCGGGAACTTTTCCGGCGGCAATTTGCGCGGCCAGGAGTTTGGCGTACGCCAAGAAGCCGATGCGCGGATTCGCATCGAAGATTTTCTGGTAGCTGGCGGTCATGGTGATGATGACCAGCCAGACCATCGGCAACAGCGTCACCCAAATCCAGCGTAGGCGACCCATTTTCATCAGGATGGTGGTGGCCACCACGAGCGCGACCGCAGCGAGCAATTGATTGGAGATACCGAATAGCGGCCAGAGCGAGTTGATTCCGCCCAGCGGGTCAACAACGCCCTGATAAAGAAAGTAGCCCCACAGAGCGACGATGATGGCGCTGGAAATCAAGATCCCGGGCATCCACCTGGTGCGGCCGAACGGTTTCCAAAAGCGGCCACCGAGATCCTGAACCATGAAGCGGCCCACGCGCGTGCCCGCATCGAGCACTGTAAGAATGAAGAGCGCTTCAAACATGATGGCGAAGTGGTACCAGATGCTGAGGAGGCGCTCGCCTCCGATGGTGTTCGAAAAGATTTGCGCCATGCCCACGGCCAAGGAAGGCGCGCCACCGGCGCGATTCCAAAGCGTGATCTCGCCGACTTTGTGAGCGAGGTCGGTCATAGTTTGCGCTTGCAGCGGATAACCCCAGCCGGTGATCGTTGCGGCAGCGGCATCTCCGGTGCTGCCCACGATGCTGGGCGGACTGTTGATGGCGAAATAGACGCCCGGCGGCATCGCGCAGGCAGCGACCATGGCCATCACGCCGACAAACGATTCGAGCAACATCGCGCCGTAGCCGATGAAGCGTGCATGGCTTTCGCGCAGGATCATCTTCGGTGAGGTACCGGAAGAAATCAGCGAATGGAAACCGCTAATCGCGCCGCAGGCGATGGTGATGAAGCAAAAGGGGAAAATTTTTCCGGCGAAAACCGGGCCAGTACCATCGATGAAGCGCGTGAGCGGCGGCATTAGGACTTGCGGCCGGACAAAGAGGATGCCAGCTGCAAGCGAAAAAATGGCGCCGGCCTTGATGAACGCGCTGAGATAGTCGCGTGGCGCAAGAAGCAACCAGACGGGCAGGGCGGACGCCGCGAAGCCGTACGCGATAATGGCAAAGGCCAGCGCCACGCCGCTCAACGTGAATACGCTGGACCACGAAGGCGAATCGGCCACCCATTGCCCAGCGACAACGACAAAAAGAACGAGCGCGACGCCCATGACGGAAGCTTCCAGGACGCGGCCTGGCCGCACAAAGCGGAGATACAAACCGAGAAGCAGCGCGATGGGAATGGTCATTGCCAACGTGAAAGTGGCCCATGGGGAGGACTTCAGGGCGTTTACAACGACGAGGCCGATCACGGCGAGGAGAATCGTCATTATGGCCAGCACGGCAAGTTGCGCGATGAAGCCGCCGCGTTCGCTGACCTCTTCGCGGGCCATTTGGCCGATTGATTTACCGTCACGGCGGATGGAGCAGAAGAGTATAACGAAATCCTGGACGCAGCCCGCGAACGCCGCGCCGGCAATCAGCCAGAGCGTGCCCGGCAAGTAGCCGAACTGCGCGGCAAGCGTCGGACCGACGAGTGGGCCGGGGCCGGCGATAGCGGCAAAGTGATGGCCAAAGAGAACCCATTTGTTGGTGGGCACGAAGTCGCGACCATCGTCATGACGCTCACTGGGAGTGGCGCGCGTGTCATCGAGCGCGAGGACTTTGGCGGCGACGAAGGCGGAATAGAGTCGGTACGCCACCAAATAGCAGCAGACCGCGGCGACAACGAACCATGTTGCATTAAGCGGCTCGCCGCGATGCACAGCGATGGAACCCAGCGCTCCGGCACCAAGCGCAGCAACAACGGTCCAGACAACTATGCTAAAGATGCGCTTCATTTTCCCGGAGTCGCCGCCGCGCTGGATTTAATGAACTGCGCTATGTCTGACTTTAACTTCGCGAGCGAAGGCGGGTGGACGTACATCATGTGGCCCGCTTCGTAATACGCGCCGGTGAGATGCCCACGCAGCGTCGGGTCAAGGCCGAGGTGATCGAAAGTGTAGTCCGCTGCAAAAAACGGCGTGGCCAGGTCGTAGTAGCCCTTGGCGACAAAAACATGCAAGAACGGGTTTTGCGTCATGGCCCTGCGCAGTGTTTCCGCGACATTGACGTAGCGATTTTCGTAAGGGGCATAATTCCACGGCCGCACGCGGCCCGTCAAAACCTCGTAGGGCAAGTCACTGTCGAATTTGAGATCGTTGCGGACATAATCGTTGAGCATGCCCGAATAAGGACCGATGATTGCCGCGATGCTGGGATCGTACTCCGGATCTTCACCGGCGGCATCGCGATCAATTCCCAGGAAGCGCGCATCAATTCGGCCGACCGTGCGTCGCTCGTTGCGCAACAGTTCTTTCGTGAAGCGCTCGATTTCGATGCGCAGGTTGGTACGGTCAATATAATCGGGCGATAGCCCTGTGAGGCGCGCGAGCTTCTGTTCGATGTCTGCGCGTCTAGCCGCCGGCAGCGCGTCACCGGTCATGAGTGCATCCGCGTATTCTCCGACTGCGAATTTCTTTGATTCCTCGACAGCCCTGTGGACATCGCCGCTTTGCAAATCTGCAGGAAGTTTCTTGTGATACCACGCGATTGCGGTGTAGGTCGGCAGATAGAGGATGTACGGCAAGTCATTGCCGATGTCGAACTCCGCCGTCTCAAAGTTCAAAATCGTAGAAATTAGCACGATGCCGTTGAGATACATTCCGTAACGCTGCTGGAGATAACCGGAGAGGCCTGCAGCGCGTGTGGTGCCGTAACTTTCGCCGGCAAGAAATTTCGGCGACGACCAGCGCTTGTTGCGGGTGGCATAGAGTCGGATGAAATCCGCGACGGATTCGACGTCTTCCGTGACACCAAAGAATTGTTTCGGAGCTTCGCCAGGCACGGCGCGGCTGTAGCCGGTCGAAACGGGATCGATGAAGACGAGATCGCTGATGTCGAGTAGCGACACGTCATTGTCCACCAGCTTGTAGGGCGGGGGCAGCAGCGTGCCCGCATCGCCCATTTGCACACGTCGCGGGCCAAACAAGCCCAAATGCAGCCACACGGAAGCGGACCCTGGGCCACCATTGAAGCTGAACGTGAGCGGGCGCTGGCTCGCGTCAGTCACGTCATCCTTGGTATAGGCCACATAGAAAATGCTGGCCTTGGGAGTGCCGTCTTCGAGCTTCAATAGAATGGTGCCCGCGGTGGCGGTGTATTTGATCTCCTGCCCGCCGATCTTCAGCGTGTGCTTGGTCTGAACGATTTTTTCTTCAGGAGTTGGCGGCTTCTTCTCATCTTTGGGCTTTTCCGCGGCCTTGTCCGGCGCTGGCTGCGCGGGCGGCTGTTGGGCCAAGCTCAGATTTACACCTACAAGAATCAAGCTGGCGGCACTTAGGCATCGAAGTAGAGACTTCATAAGCAGCGGAACTCCTTTTGAAGCTTTCTGAAAAATGCAAAAGTGTGACGTGCGGCATCGTATGCGAGAGCGCGGGCAGCGTCAATCGCCTCGACCGCCATGATTAGGCCAGCCAGCTGTTCGATTTCTTTTGTGTCGAGCGCATTCGCGGATACAATGCGGCCCTCAGACGTGCCCCGCGTCCCAAGGAGCGCCGTATGCGCCGCCTCAATCTGCTTGCCGCTTTTTCGCTATTCGCCACTGCGACCATTCTCTTGGGTGCGGTTCCTGGCGCAGCGCAACAAAAAGACGATCAGCCGCACCCGAAGACCCTCCCGGAATTGCAGAAAGCCATGAAAGACGCGCTGGACAAGGACCACGTGCCGGGTGCAGGAGTAGCGCTGGTGGCCAACGGCGAGGTTCTGTGGTGCGGCGGAATCGGTGAGGCAGACATGGCGGCAAAGCGTGCCGTCACTTGCGACACCGAATTTCGCGTGGGCTCGATCAGCAAAACTTTCGTCGCTCTGTCTTTGCTCAAATTGCAGGAGGACGGCAAGATCAATCTCTACGCACGGTTGCAGGACGTCGCGCCTGAAATCCCGTTCAAGAACCGCTGGGAATCGACTCATCCTGTGCGCATCGTGAACCTGCTCGAACACACCGCAGGCTTCGACGACATGGAGCCAAGCGAGGTCTACAACGTTCACGATCGCTACGACTTCCCCTTGCTCGACGTCTTCAAGCGTTTTCAGGAGCCGCAAATTGTGCGCTGGCCTCCAGGAACGCGCATGTCGTATTCAAATCCGGGGAATGCTGTTGCTGGCTATTTGATCGAGAAAACCACGGGAAAGCCTTTCGATCAGTACATCCGGGAAACTTTTCTACGGCCGATGGAAATGGCGAACGCCGACTATTCCTTCACCGATGCCAACAAAGCTTTGCTCGCGACAGCGTACGAAGGGAATCCACCGAAAGCTTCCCCATATCCGTTCATCTATTTGCGGCCAGCGGGAGACTTGAAGGCTTCCCCCGGTGAACTGGCGAAAGTGGTGCAATTCTTCCTGCGGCGCGGAAAGGCAGGAGACGCGCAACTGGTAAAACCCGAATCGATCCTGCGGATGGAAGCACCGGAAACCACGCTCGCCGCAAAAAACGGCCTGCGCCTCGGCTACGGGCTTTGCAACTATTCGAGCGTGGAAGGCGGCGTAGTGACCCACGGCCACGACGGCGGAATTGACGGGTTCATTTCCTCCTATCGCTACATGCCGGAGCAGAACTGGGGATACGTCGTCCTGCTGAACAGCGACAATTCCGGGCAGGCGCTGGAAAGTTTGAATCGCCTGGCCATTGAGTTTCTTTCGAAAGACTTCCCGAAACCGCAGCAGCCCGTAACAGCTCTCCCGGCGAAAGACTTGGCGGCCTTCGCGGGCTATTACGCGCCACGCGCACCGCGAAGCCAAATCTTTGCCTTCGTGGATGATCTGACCGGCGGAACGCGCATCCGCGTAATCAACGGCAAGCTGACGCGCTCGAGTCTATTCGGCCAGCCCGAGCCGCTTCTCCCCGTCGGCAAGAATCTCTTTCGCGGAGAGAAAGAACCGGAAGGGACGACCGTCTTTTTTGCTAGCGAAACGAGTGATATGGCAATTGCAGGCAGCGGACTCGATGGCATTGGTTATAGCGAGCGAAGCAGCCTCGCCATACCATTCCTCCGCATCACCGTGCTCACGCTCTGCTTGTTCTTCCTGTTGACTTCTCTGCCCTATGCGCTCGTTTGGCTATTCATGAAATTGGCCGGCGCCATGAAGGACGTGCGCCATCTTTCCGTTCGCGTCGCACCGTTGCTCGCGACTCTCTCCCTGTTGCTGGTGCCGCTCTGCCTATTTAAGCTAAGCGGCGCGCAAATCGGCTCTTTCAATTTCTGGACTTTCGGAATTTTCGTGGGAACGTTTTTGTTTCCGGTTCTGTCCGTGATCGGCCTTGTACTCGTTCTCCGAGTTCCGAAGGAGGAAATCCACCGGGGTGTCAGGATTCACTCGCTGCTGGTCTCTGCCGCCTGCTGCGTGCTCACCGGTTTCTTTTGGTCATGGCATCTGCTGGCGCTGCGATTGTGGGCGAAGTGAGAGAAGCTCTCTTCATCAGGACGAACGGCCAACGATGTAGTTCCGGGTGATCTTGTCCACCGAGATAGTTCCCGCCTGACGCATAATGGTGCGAAATTCGCGGCGCAGGATTTCGAGCACCGCCTCGACTCCAGGCTGGCCAAAAGCGGCCAGTCCCCAGGAGTGAGGCCGGCCGATTCCCACTGCTGACGCACCGAACGCCATCGCCTTGAAAATGTCTGTGCCGCGCCGGATGCCGCCGTCAACGATCACTGGGATTTTCCCTGCGACACCTTCAATAACCTCGGGAAGGCTTTCGATCGTCGAGCGCAGCGTCTCTTCGGCCCGCCCGCCATGATTCGAGACCATCAGACCATCTACGCCGTGCTCGACCGCGAGTTGTGCATCTTCGCGCGTGACAATGCCCTTGAGGAGCAGCTTGACGGTAACGGTGTCCCGCAGCCGTTTCACATAATCCCAATCCATTTTCGTTGCACGACTGGACGTGACCTTCGACAAGTCCAGGCCATCGAACATCGGCATCCGTGCGACAAATTGGGCGAAGCCTCCAGAACCGGCTACCGGCTTTCCGCGGGCATATCCCGAGTAGGAACTCTGATGGCAAGCGGAACATTCCCGCTTGTCCACCCGTTGCGCACGGAATAAGGTTTCGCGGTTGCTGCCGTCCTGCAGGTCAACTGTGAAAACAATCGCGGGAGAGCCAGCGGCTTCGGCGCGCTTCACGATAGCCCGGCCGACTTCCCAAACGTTGGTTGGATAGAGTTGCTGCCAAACGGGAGCGCCTGCCACCGCGGTTACTTCTTCGATCGATGAGGTTGCGACGGTGGACAACATCATCAGGTGGCCCTTAGCGTGAGCTGCGCGGGCTACAGCGACTTCACCTTCGGGATGAAAGGCCTTTTGCGCGCTCACCGGTGAGAGCACCAGGGGTGTTTTCCACTTCGCGCCAAGAAGCTTCACGGACATGTCGACCTCTTCGACGTCCACGAGCCGGCGCGCTCGAATCTGAATGCGCGAATACGCTTCGCGATTCGCGCGCACTGTTCCATCGTCGTCCACACCGGTGGCGAGATAGCCAAAATGGGCGGGAGGCAACGCTTTGCGCGCGGCAGCCTCAAAATCCATCACTTCCAGTGCCTGGTCCGGCGAGGAAATCACTTCGTCGCTCTGCTGAAAAGAATCAAGCCAGCCGCGAAACTTCTTCTCAGTCACTTCTTCCGCCGCCAAAAGATGGGAGAAAGAACCGGCAAGCAAGCCCGGGCTTGCCAGCAACGGACTTGCCGACAACATTTGAAGGAATTTTCTCCGCGTCTTGATCGGATCGGCGGCACGGCTCATGAGCTCTCCTGTTCTACTAAGGCAACGAAGTGAAACCCAGCAATGGATAAAGATCGCGAAATACTTTGGCCGCTTCACGCGGAAAGGATGCACGGGTGGCCGCTGATGGCGTGAATTTGCGGCGGACGATCCACGCCTGAATCTTCTTCCAGTCCTCAGGGGCAACCGGCCAGCCATCGTGCTGCGTCCATTCGCCCTTCACCGTCATGTACCAATAACTTTCGTAGCGGCGGCCAAGGCGCTTCTTCTGTTTCGCAACCCATCCCGGGTCCGCATTTGCGTGGGGTTCGGCAATCAGTGCGAGCGTGGAGTCCTTGCGTTTTCCGCCCGAATAGATGCGAAATCCCGCGGTAACCGTATCCTTAGAAAGCCCAACGTAGAGCTGGCCGGTCTCCCGCTTGACGGGCGGAGGAACAGTGAACTTCACGTACATGTTCGTTTTGTAAAGCGTCTTGTCCTTCGCAAATCGGATGTCCCGATTGATCCGCGAGAAATTCGCACCAGTACGGCCGGAGGTATCAAAGCGTGAATCGAGTTCCAGTACCTCAGGCGAAAGTTCTTCCAGCAAGCGCCGCAAGGGTTGAATCAGCTCAGCCCGATAGCGCTCGCGGTTCGCCTCCATCCACTCCTTGCGGTTGTGGCGACCGAGGTCCTTGAAGAATTTGAACGTTTGGGAAGTGAAGATTGCCTTTGCAGGAGCCATGAAACGCCTCGGTCTTTTCTCTTGCTCGATTTCGCAGCGCCCCTCAGCCTACACGATTCCCATTCAACGTCAATTCCGGTAGGACAGACATTCCTGTCTGTCCTCTTGCCTTGCACTTCGATTCTTACGATAGACAGGCAGGAATGCCTGTCCTACCAGATTGGCACTTGCCGCGAGCAATTCGTACCAGCTAGGCTGCTTAAATGAGCCAATTCACTCCAACCAAAAGAACCAAAGTCCGCCGCAAGCCCGATCGCGGCAGTTACGATCGCGAACTGATCTACTCCATCCTCGATGAAGCGTTCGTTTGCCAGGTGGGCTTCATCGCCGATGGCCTACCCTTCGTGGTGCCGACGAATTACGTTCGCGTCGGTGACAAACTTTTCTTGCACGGCTCGACCGCCGGCCGCCTGATGAAAACTCTCGCCAGTGGCGCGCCCTTCTGCCTCAGCGTGACGCTTCTCGACGGCATCGTCTGCGCCCCCACGGCCGTCGGGCACTCGGTCAACTATCGGTCCGTAGTGGTCATGGGCAAAGCTGAACCAGTCGTGGGCGAAGCTGCCAAGCTCGCCGCCATGCGCGACTTCGTCGAATACGTAATTCGCGGACGCTGGGCCACGGTGCGGCCACCGAGCGAACAGGAACTGAAGGGCACGATGGTTCTGGCCGTGCCGCTCGTCGAAGCTTCCGCCAAAGTGCGCACCGGCTTCGCGGTCGATGATGAAGAAGACTACGCTTCACTCGCCTGGACCGGCGTCATTCCCACGAAGTGGACGCCGCAAACACCCGTTCCCGATCCTCGCGGCAACCCCAAGAATCCGATTCCGCCAAATTTATTGAACTATTCGCGCCCGCAGTAAGCGCATTGGATGTCGGATCTACTTTGATCGCGATCCGGAGAGCGCCGACGCTAACCCCAGTGCTATGAGCGCACCGCCGGAGACGTTTCGCTGCGCGCGGCGAAGCCGCAAGCTGCCGCGAATACGTTCGGCCACCGTTCCCGCAATCACGGCATAAGCCGAGTCACTGCACCAACCCATCAGCGCAAACAAGATTCCCAGTTGCAGGATTTGCAGCATGACGTGCCCGCGCGCCGGATCGACAAATTGCGGCAGAAACGCCAGAAAGAAAAGTGCCGTTTTCGGATTGAGCAGGCAAACCAGGAAGCCCTGACCATAGAGGCGCAGTGCTTTCGCCTCGCCGCGCGCCGCTTCCATAAACTGCTCATCCTTCTGCAGCAGCGTCTTGACGCCAAGATAGATCAGGTAGGCCGCGCCGACATACTTGATGGACTGAAACGCAATCGCCGAAGAAGCCAGCACCGCGGATAGCCCGAGTGTCGCAGCGATGATATGGCAAACGGTTCCGGTCGTGATGCCAAGCACGGAAACGAGCCCCGCAGTGCGCCCCTGTCCGATGCTCCGGCTGACGATGTAGGTGGCGGCGGGGCCGGGAATGATGAGCAGAATTGCAGCACCTGTGACGAACAACAGCAAAGAGGAATTGCTGATCAGCATGGGATAGAGACTAATCTACGGGTCAGTGGCAGCCACAACCACCGCCGCCACAGCAACTTCCGCCACCACCAGAGAACCCTCCGGATGATTTAGCCGACGAGCCGTTGCTCCCGCCATTCGCCGCGCTGAACACCGAAAGCTGAATCGCGTTCTTCTTCCCCGCGCATTTCGGGCAGGCAATCTCCTGCGTCTTGTTCAGCACGATCTTCTCAAAGTGCGTCTGGCAATCCTCACAGATGTATTCGTAAATCGGCATTGTTCTATATGTTCCTTTATAGAAATTCTAAAATTCTTCCACGGTCATTCCTGCCTGCCGAATGATGCTGCGCAATACGGGCACAGGGATGTCAAACCGATCATGCCGCGGCACCGTTACTCGCAGCTGTGGCTTCCCTGGGTGCTTCAGCTGCGCATGGCTTCCGCTTTGATGATGAATCTCGAACCCGGCTCTTTGCAAGGCTCGCAACACCTAGCGCGGTTTGAGTACCGGGACACGCGGAGACATCACGCACTGAGCGCTACTCGAAGCTTTTCCTGAATTGTGCTGCTCTCATCCGGGATGCGCTCGCCATCTTTCTTGAGGCCTTCCAAGTGGCATAGAACCGCATCCCGCGCCATCTCACGGGCTTCTGCCAAGGTTCTGCCGTAAGTAATCAAGCCCGGAAGAAGCGGAACTGTTACCTGGTACCCGGAGGGATCCTGTTTCTTCCCACGGCCTTTTGCATTGCCATTTCCGGCAGGCGAATTCACGGATCCCACCGGCTCAAATACAACTGTGAAGCTGTATTTGCGGGCGGCAATCTGCTGGGAGGCCTTTTCGCGGATGGATACCCTAGCCATCGTTTAAGTCTATTCTCGGACTGCTAGAGCGTCAAACACTTCACTGTAAAAACAACAAACCCCGCAAAGGGCGGGGGTTGTCGTCAAATCCGCGGATTTGGACAGATACTTAGTCGCCGGCGACAGCTTCCGCTGCCTTTTCGTTTGTCGTGGCTGCAGCGCCGTTACCGTTGGAGTGGCCGTTGCCATTCCCATTCGCAGGAGCAATCGTGACGGGCTTGCCCGCGTTCGCGAAGTTGGCCGGAACTGCCTTGGCGATGTCGCTGACCGTGCCAATCTGCACGACCGTCGGCTGAGGCTTCTTCAGCACCAGCTCTTCGTAAATCGCGCGAACCTTGGCCTGCTCTTCGTAAGCCCTCCTGCGGCGAGCGCGGTCCTCTTCCGCCGCAGTCACCGGAACGTCGTGCTCCAGGTGGCGAACGCGAGCGGCGTCTTCGGAGTCAATCTTCAAAGAATGCTCGAAGCTCTGCAGGTTGACGTTCTTGCCCTTGGCGTAAATTTCGTGCTTCCCGTGGTTCTTATACCACTCAGCCACGGTCGCGTTCTTATGCATGTTCTCAATAATCTGCCGCCATCCCACACCGGTGTTGTACGCGCAGAAGCTGATCTCGCCCTGCTGTGTCGCGTAAGGAATGATGCACATTTCCGTGCGGCGGAAGTCATAGTTGAACAAATCCTGGAACCACATCCCCGCGATGAACAGGAAGTTCCAAGGATCCTGCTGGCGGCGCTTCATGGCGTCTTCGTAAGTGCGGTCCGGTGAAGTCCGGCCATATTTCTTTTCCGCGCCCTTGGTCAGCGCCCAGGTCTTGTCAAACTTCTTGAAGAGGTCGTACAGCTTCAGCCCCTTCGGCCCCTGGAACGGGTGATAGTTCTTCAAGAGAGCCATGGCCATCATGAAGTTCGAGAAATTCTTGCTGCGAGCCGCGTCGGTAATAGCGGTCACGTCTTTCGTGAGTTGCTCGGCATCCAAGAACCGCGGAACGGGAGCCCATTCCTTCGTTTCCTTGTTGATCATCAGCGCCGTACCCACTCCGCAGTTCGGGTGGCAGCCGCAGGAGAGCGAGCCCCAATTCGACTCTTGGCCCTTGACCATGTCCGAGAACCCGGCAAACGTGCTTATGAACGAAATTGGGAACCAGTCGCGCGTCGGCTCAACCTTACCGACCTGCGAGCTGACATCCTGCGCGAGATGCGAAAGCGTGTAGCGCTGGCGCAAGCGGCGTTCCGGGGTAATGTCCTCGTCGCGCCCGGTAAACGAAACCGGCTGAAAGCTCACGAACGCGATCTTCTTGGGGTTCTCCATTGCAAACTTCACGATAGTGCCGACCTGGTCGTTGTTCACGTTGTTGACGATGGTCACCACCAGCACGATTTCGATGCCCGCTTCGTGCATGTTTTCGATGGCGCGCAACTTCACGTCAAACAAGTTGCCGATCTGCCGGTGGCTGTTGGCATCGTTGCCGATGCCGTCAAACTGCAGGTACGCATAGCGCATGCCCGCTTCAAACGCCTTCTTGCAGAACTCCTTGCTCTTGGCAAACTCAATGCCGTTCGTCGCGGCCTGCACGCTGTTGTAGCCGATCTTGCGCGCGTAAGCGACCGCATCGAAGAAGTACGGGCTCATGGTCGGTTCGCCGCCGCTGAACTGCACGGACATCTGGCGGCGCGGCTTGATCCTGAGCGCGTTGTCTAAGATTTCTTTAATCTCGTCCCAGCCCAGTTCGTGCACATAGCCAACCTGGTTGGCGTCCATGAAGCAGGGATCGCACATCATGTTGCAGCGGTTGGTCAGGTCAACGGTGAGCACCGACCCGCGGCCATAGCGCACCGTCGAGGAGCCGTGCTTGTGCAGGTCTTCGTCGTTGTGCGCGGGAATGTCGCGGCCAGGGAACTGTTTTTCAATCCAGTTCAGGAACTTGGAGTCGACGGCCATCATATCTTCGTAGTGGCCGTGGAGCGGGCAGTCCTTCACCATCCAGACTTGCCCGTCGCGCTCGATAATCTGCGCTTTGATCTCGCCGACCTTTTCGTGCATCAGGTCGCGCCAATCTTTCTTGCCGTCGATGATCGCCTCGCGCGCTTCTTTTACGCACGCGGGACAAAGTGAATCTGTCTGCCGCGGGAAGCCCAGTGTCGGCTTGGTCTTCTCCCACGATTTCAGCAGCGGCTTATCCGACCACTTCGGCGTTACCGAAGGATTGGGATTGCGCTTGTTGAAGTACTGGATGGTGTTGAAAGTAATTCCAGCAGCCTTGCAAACTACCCAATCAAACGTCCTCGCGATTTGCGTGCCTACTTGATTCGGCATAAACCTCTATCCCCCCACTTTCAAAAATTGCCTTACACTTGGCCCTTAGGTTTAGATGTAGCCCACTCAATCGTTGGATACAGAGCCCAAACGACTGCCCCCGGGCCCACTTTGTGTGCCTAAAAACCGTACCACGAACACCAGGTACGTCCAATAAGTCTCTGGACACCTATAGTTTGAGGGTTACCCGGGGCAAACGCTAGTATCTTGCACTGAACCGCAGAAATTGGGGGTCGAACGGCAGTCTGGCGCAGCGAACGGCATTTCGGGGTCCTGAAAAAAGGGGTTACTAGTAGTGCGAATGGGCTGGAACTTGCTCTCCCGAGGAAGATTTTTGCACATTCCCAGCCCTGATTTTTTCCTACTCGTTCAGGGCCGGCCGCAGCACCGCGATGACAAAGTGCGCGAAATTGGAAGCGCCTTCATCCAATTGCAGCCACCGCACGACGCAGTGATCCGCAAGATACTTCGCCACGCGCGCTTCCTGAATTCCCAGGTGGTGCGCGAGTTGCGGCTTGATCGAATCCCCGCCGCGTCCCCGCGATCCGCCGCGCAACATATTGCCGATGGCGATCCGCAGAGTCTGGCAAGCTTCGACATAGTAATAGCTCGTCAGGTCCGAGTCCGTCAGCACAAACACGCCCGGTCCTGCTGGAGCGTGATCCGCTTCTTCGAGCTTTGCCGGCGGGCAGGTCATCAGCCGGCGGAATTGCATTTCTAACAACGAGATTCGCGAGGAAAGCCCGGGATCGCCATAGCGTCCCTTCACGCTCGCCCCGCCCGGTTCTCCAATCGGCTCGACCGGCAAACTGGGAATCGCGTGACTGTGCGTCACTCGCGGTGGAGTCGGCTCGGATGATTCACTGAAGACTGCCGGAGGCAATCCACGTCGTGCCGCAGGCGCTTCCGAAGTCCTCTGAGCCGGAGCAACGGCTCCTTCTTTGCCTTCGCTTCCCTTGCGGCGATTTCGGCCCCCGCGGCGTCCCCGCCGACGGCCTTTTTTCTCAGTCCCCGCTGGACCCGCAGTGTTCCCCGAACTTTCCGTCGCCTGCTGAACCTCGCTGGTAACCGCCACGGACGATTCCAGTGCCTCGGGGTTTTGCTCAAAAGGCAATTCCGCCTCCGGCTCGGTTACCGGCGGAGGCGTCAAAGCAAATTCGCCCGCCGGCGCAGCCCCAGCTTCCAGCGGAATCTCCCCCGGCGCGCCACCCAGCCGCACCGCTGCTTCTTGCGCTTTCACTTTCCAATCGGCGCGGCGGAATCTCTCCGCCGCCGCGGAATACCATTTAGCGGCATCGGCATTCTGCCCGGAAGTTTCGAAAAATTTAGCAAGTTCAAACGCCACCATGGCGTCGCGCGTCTTTTGGTAAAGGTTCGATAGTTGACCCGCGGGGTCTTTGCTGGTGCGTGCGCGGCGGATGCGCGCGGTAATCTGTTTCCAGTCAGTCATCTTTTGTCAGCATTGTAACAGCGTAACGCCTCATCGGCCAGCAATCTCCG
>Ga0209698_10002488_pt1 | contig 20882 bp, 9 predicted proteins | sample LitLauG_LLR_2012_FD_187203 | JGI IMG/M metagenome (GOLD analysis project Ga0209698, IMG submission 187203) | Freshwater sediment microbial communities from Pennsylvania, USA - Little Laurel Run_MetaG_LLR_2012 (SPAdes) (version 2) | ecosystem: Environmental > Aquatic > Freshwater > Creek >...
GTTTCAGCCGGGTGATAGCACGAACTCGAGCAATCCAAATAATGCGATCTGCTCGCCGACGTTTTCGACGGGCGGTCCGCCGAGCACATGCGGCAGCAGCACGAATCTGATTCAGAATGTATTTCCTTTCACCGGCGGAACGAACAACGGAGGACTGATTCCCGCCGCAATGATCAACAACACGGCGAGCCTCATGTTGAAGGCGGGGTACGTGCCTTTGCCCAACGTCGGGGGGGCGCAGAACTACATTGGAGGATTCGGCGAACCGGCGAATTTTTTCGCAATCTCTCCGGACTACTACAGCTATAACCAGCCCATGTTCCGGGTGGATTACAACACCAGCGACAAAACCAAGTGGTACAGCTTCTTCGGATGGCAGAAGGGTCACGAACGGCGCAGCAATAATGGGCTCACGGGGTTGTTGGCGAACGGCAATTACACCGAGCGCGACAGTTACACGGCATCGCAGGACATGACGCACATGTTTTCGACGACTTTCCTGGCTGACTTCAAGTTGTCTCTGAGCCGCTTCCAGAACGGCAACGCGAACGGCATCTTTACGGCGACCAAGCCTGGCAGCACCATCGGGCTCAATATCACACCTCCCCCGGTGACCAACCTCAAAGACGTCCCCGAGATGAATGGCATTCTGACCAACACCAACAGCGGCGACAGCACCATCTTCGGGAACCAGAACGACCTGGAGGCATCGACGAATGTTGCGTTTGATGCTGATTTCACCAAGGCGAAGGGCGCACACAACCTTCATTTTGGTGGCGGGATTTTCTACTACACCTACGGAAATCCCATCAACGGCACGGTCACGAACAATGCCAACGGATCTTTCAGTTTTACCGGACAGTGGACGCAATTCGATCCCCTCAATGGCAACTGCTATCAGCCTGCCAGTCTTGGTCTCACTCCGAGTGCGTCGTGCAGCGGCACGTTCGCTCCCAACGGCTCGGGATGGGCAGACTTCCTCCTTGGCCTGCCTGGCAACGGCCATGTCAATTGGAACGATTCGCTGTTTGACTACCAGCCGGTTTGGAATGTTTATTTTCAGGATGACTGGAAGATCAACCGCCGCCTCACAGTTAACCTCGGCTTGCGCTACGACGTCCAGGTCGGGCTGAAAGAACGCTACAACGAACTCCCCCGCGGCTTCTGCCAAACCTGCGTGAACCCCATTACGTCGGACGGCGTGTACAAGGCGAACATCGCCAACGCCGGCAATCTTGCCGCGTGGCAGGCGGCCGGAGTCAACACCAGCGCCCTGGCCCAGGTTCTGGGCACGATTGCTCCCGCTGGACAAAACGGACATGCGAAGAGCGCGTATGACACGGACTGGAGCAACATCGCTCCCAGGGTTGGCTTTGCCTACGCTATCAATACCAAGACCGTGGCTCGCGGCGGTTGGGGCCTGATGTACGGAGGCGGGCTGGAGGGCGGTTCCCCGATCGGGTACCAGCAGACGACCAACTACCTGGCGTCGACCGATGGCAACGTCGATCCGAATCAAGGCGGAGCGGCCGCCCGAACAACATCAGCCGGTCCCTACGGTTTGGGCACGCCGTTTCCTACGACCGCGGCTTATCCACTTGGTCTGCAGCCGCCGGTGGGAGCCGCCGGACTTGCATTGGCCGGTGTCGGCAGCGGAGGTTTGCAGGTCGACAGCTCTGCGCGCAAGATTCCGCGCACCCAGGTCATGTCGCTGGGCGTGCAACGTGAACTGCCAGGACACATGGCACTCGACGTCCATTTTGCCGGCAACTACACCAGCCGTTTGCGCGCCACGCTATGGAACAACGGCATCATCACCTATCCGCAGTTGCAGTACGCGCTCGCCCAGGGCAGTTCCGTCTACAGCAAACAGTTGCCCAATCCATACTACGGAGTCTTCTCCGAGTCGTTCCCTGGCGGCTGCGGACAATCAGCCACGATCCAGGCTCTGGCTTTGTTGCTGCCCTGGTCGCAGTACTGCGGCAACGCCGGCAGCGCCCCTCCAGTCGGCATTTACAACGCTTCCATTGGCAAGAACTGGTACAACGGCCTGGAAGTGAAACTCACCAAGCACACTTCCCATGGACTGACCCTCAACCTGGCATACACCTGGGCGAAGAACATGGACGGCAGCGGCTATCAGAACGGCTATCCGTACCAGGACGCCAACGAAGTGCACTGGATATCCCAGTTTGATCGCACGCATGTGCTGGCAGTAACCGGCGTGTATGACCTGCCTCTGGGGACTGGTAGAACATTCCTTTCGACTGCCCCGAAATACCTGGACTACGCAATCGGTGGCTGGACGGTGGGCTGGTCGTTCGCCGCCCAGAGTGGCACGCCGCTCAACGTAAACAACGGCTTCAACTATACCTGCCCGTTTGCCTCCCCGGGTGGCACGTCGGTTCGGCAGTGGCTCAATCCGAAGCTCACGTCCCCGACTTGCTTCAGCAGCGTGCCGCATATCGGTGGCTCGGGATACACCTACAACACCACGCCCAGCTATTCCACAGCCGTGCGCACGTACACGGTTCCGAATCTTGACCTGTCGCTGCAGAAGAACTTCAAGATCACCGAGAAGGTGAACTTCTCGCTGCGCGGAGAAGCGTTCAATGCGCTCAATTCCGCGCTGCTGGGAGGGCCGGACAACACCCCGACCGACGGGCCAGCGAGTCTGTTTACGAACACGACGACAAAACGGTCGTACTGGACGGGCTTCGGCACCGTAAGTCCGAGTCAGCTGAATTTCCCGAGGAACCTGCGGGTTTCGGGAAAAATCATTTTCTAACAGGCGGCCAGTCACCGAATGGAGAGTCCGATTATGCGCGACTTACACCTTCGAACCAAGCGGGAGGAAACAAGCGTGACTACACGAGGAGGCGCTTCGTTCGTATTGCTTTTGCCGGTGGCGGCGTTGCTGTTCACGTTGCTCTTCATGCCGGGGCTCGCGCGCGCGCAAAACGTGCAGGTGGATCTGTCCTCCACGTCGGCCCTCTGCGGCGGACAGGAGTGTTTCAATACGGCCGGCCTGTTCAACACGGGCATCCAGTTTCTAGGAACGTCCGGTATGGACAACGGCAACAATTGCACGCCCACTCCGCCGTACACGAATTGTCCGGACGCATATTCGGCGAATCAGCTGGGATTATCCTCGACCACACCTCCAACGCTGACGCCGCCGTCCGTGAACGTGCCGTTCAACTTCGGGATAGTGAATGCGGCCAACTGTGGTCCTGCGACTTCGATTTTGTGCACCTTAAATGTAGTGAACCTTACAAGCTCCGGAGTCGTGATTACTCTTCCTGCGGCGCAGCAAGCGGTCTACTCCACCGTGATCGTTCTAGGTACCGCAGTAAATGGCCACCATTCGGGGTCAGTCCAGGCAAATTACACCGATGGGAGCAGCACGGTATTCAGCCAGATCTACAGCGATTGGTGCGGATTCGGAGGGAATCAATATGAGTCCGTCGCTGTGGGCGGCGTGAATCGCATCAACTCCGACGGCACGCTCAACGGTGCGAGCTGCAATCTGTATGCGTACACCTATCCGGTCGATTTCACCAAGACTCTGGCAGGCATCACCTTGACCGACGTGGACGGTTCCGGCGCGATGTTTGCCCTGGCTATTACGTTGAAGCCACCGACCTACACGATTGACGGAGGCACGGCGAATCCGTCGTCGGTGATCGCGGGCAGCACGGCCACGTCTACGATCACGGTGAACCCGCAGCCCGGCTACGTAGGCTCGATTCAGCTGTCTTGTGCGATTTCTCCTATGATTCAGACCTCGTCATCGGCAACAGCGCCAAGCTGCAGCCTGAACCCGACCACAGTTGTCGTGACCTCCGGCGGGGCTCCGCCCACCTCGACTTTAACGTTCACTTCGGCCAAGCAAGGGGCGGCGAGCTTGGATGTCCCAAAAAACATCTTCTATGCGCTGTGGCTGCCGATCCCGGGACTGGCGCTGATCGGACTCGGCACACGGCATCAGCGTCGCAAGACCTTACTCGGCTTGCTGCTGCTGGGGCTGTTGCTGGCCGCTCTGCTCGCTTCGTCGGGATGCGTAACCTATAAACACCTCGGTAACGTCGGAACGCCGCCTGGACAGTACACGGTTTCGATTACTGGAGTCGATTCCAACGGACTAAGCCAGGCCAGCAATCCCGCTGGCACAACGAATACTGTGAGCGTCGTCGTAACCGACAAGTGAGCTCTCAAATGAGAGCAACCCGCCGGAGACTGGGAACCATGAAGCGTTCCGTTCGATCTCGTGTTTTTGTTGGGGCATGGTGCGCCCTGCTGGGCTTGTCTCTCGCGACCGTTCAGGCGCACACGCAAGATCGGCTGACTTTGCCTGCCGGTGTGGCCGCCCCGCAGGGCGTTTCGCTGATTGGACGCCTTGCGGCCTCGCAACAATTGCACTTGGCGATTTCGTTGCCACTGCGCAATGAAGAGCAATTGGATGCGCTGCTGCAACAGCTCTACGATCCGTCCAGCCCTAACTACCGGCGCTTTCTCAGTGTGCAACAGTTCACGGATCAGTTCGGACCCACGGTGGTCGACTATCAGCGCGTGATCGGGTTCGCGCAATCCCACGGCCTAAGAGTCACGCGCACGTTTTCAAATCGCCTGATCGTCGATGTGAGCGGATCGGCCGCGAACATCGAGCGGGCTTTTCAGATCAAGATGCAGGTGTACCACCATCCGACAGAAAACCGGACCTTCTATGCTCCCGATGTCGAGCCTTCGGTGGAAGCGGGCCTGCCGATTCTGAGCGTCGACGGTCTGAGCACATTCAGCCTTCCTCATTCCATGCTGAAGCGTGCGGATCCAAGTGCTGGCATCCACAGCAACACGACGGGCTCCGGTTCAGGCGGGCAGTTCTTGGGAAGCGATATGAGAGCGGCCTACGGTGGAGGAACAGCCCTCGATGGAACCGGGCAAGTCGTGGGCTTGATCGAACTGGGTCCGTACCGGTTACCCGACGTGCTCGGTTATTTCAGCAGTCTCGGTCAGCCGTTGAACGTTCCCATCGTCAACGTGGTGCTGAGTGCCGATGGAGTTTGCTCGAATACCGAGCCCCCACCGGGGCCCTGCGATGATGGCGAGGAGGTAATCGACATTCAGCAAGCCATCGCCATGGCGCCGAATCTCTCGGCCCTGATCGTTTACGAGGCGTACAGTTCGTCAGTGCAAGCGGTGGACGCGTACAACCAGGCGGCAACGGACAACATTGCCAAGCAACTTAGCATTTCGTTCGGCTGGGGCGGTACCCCGAGTTCCGAGCCGAGCTATGAGCAGGTATTCAAGCAGCTAGAGGCGCAGGGGCAAAGTTCTTTTGTCGCATCGGGCGATGCGGGCGCGAGCCTGTCCGGAGGATATCCCGGCAACAGCCCCAACATCACCGATGCGGGCGGAACGGACTTGACCACGAACGGCGCGGGCGGCGCGTGGCTGTCAGAGTCGGGGTGGATCGGCAGCGGCGGCGGCTGGAACACGCAATCTCCGATTCCGAGCTATCAGTCGGCCTCGATCAATTCGACGAACGGGGGCGATCCCAGCTATCGCAACATTCCCGACGTCGCTGCCGAAGCGAATACCGACAACTATTTCTGCGCCAACGGTTCGTGTCAAGGAGGCATTGGCGGAACGAGCCTAGCCGCGCCGCGTTGGGCAGCGTTCGTTGCGCTCATCAATCAACAAGCGGTGGCGAACGCGACGGCCACGGGCAATCCAACTTTGGGCTTCGTGAACCCCACCATCTATACGGGGAACTACGCCAGCGGATTTCACGACATCACGACGGGCAACAACGCCAACGGCACGGCTTGCACGGTCGGAACGCTCGGGTGTCTTTCCACCGGAGTGCAGGGTTTCGATGCAGTCACCGGTTTTGACCTCGTCACGGGATGGGGCAGTCCAAACGGCCCCGCGATCTTTAATGCTCTCGCGCCGCCATCGACAAATTCCAATTTCTCGATGTCTGCCACCCCGAGTACACTGCCGCTGACCACCGCTGGCAGCGGGGGAACGAGTGCAATCGCCGTCAGTGCGTTAAACGGCTTCAGCGCGGTCACCAACCTGACCGTAGTCATTCCCGGTGCTCCCAACAGCGCTCCGGCAGGACTGACGGCTAATCTCAGCGCGGCGTCGATTCCCGCGGGCGGCGCTCCCGTGACGCTTACCGTGGGGACGACAAGCGCAACGCCCGGTGGAACCTACGTGATCGCGGTTGTTGGCAAAAGCGGGGGCCTGACTCAAACTGCCTACGCGACCGTCGAACTGCCGGCATTTGTTGGACTCACGGCAACGCCGGCGTCCGGCGTATCCGTGAACCAGGGTGGCACTGCAGCCGCGACCATTACGATCACCGGTATCAATGGATTCAACGGTACCGTCAATCTGGCTGCCAGCGGTTTACCGAGCGGAATGACAGCCTCGTTCGCAACGGTGAATTCGACTACCAGTACATTGACCCTCTCAGCCGGCGCCACGGTCGCTCTCACCGGCGCCGGCAAGCCCACGGCCGTCACCATTACGGGTACAGCGACGGGTTCCACCCCGCAGACGGCCACCGTGAATGTTTTCGTGAATCCGCCGTCGAGCGGCGGATCGGGAACGCCAGTTGATCTTTCCTCGGCATCCAATCTTTACGCTTTCTACAACGACGCTGACGAAGGCACCATCACCGCAACGAACAGTTTGGACGGAGTGGGCTATGTGTATTCGGCGAACCTGCTCCATGCAGGCTTGGATGCAAAGGGAACTCAGTTCACCTTCGGTCCAGCGAACCAAGCGGATGCTGTCTACGGTACGGGCACAACCATAGCCCTGCCGTCCGGCAGCTTCGCTACGCTGCAGTTACTCGCCACGGGAATCCAGGGCAATCAGGCCTCACAGCCGCTCACGGTCACCTACACCGACAGCACCACGTCGCAATTTACGCAGAGCTTCAGCGATTGGTGTAGCGCTCTCAACGGCAACGGCTGCACCAGCGCCGGAAGCAATTCCGGCGAGTCGGTAGCTGTTGCCATGCCCTACCGTGACAGTGCTGGAGGCTCGGACCATCGGGTCTTTTATCTGTACGGATATTCTTTTGCGCTGAACCCCAGCAAGACCGTGCAGAGCGTGACATTGCCCACCAACCGGAATGTTGTAGTACTGGCAGCCACCTTGACGGCTCCGCCGCCGTCCTATTCGCTGTCGGCCCCTGCAACGATGACCCCCGCATCGGTGAATGCGGGCGCGTCGTCGACCGGGGTCGTAACCGTGACTCCGGCGAACGGCTATACGGGCAGCGTCACTCTATCGTGCAGTATCGCTCCGGTTGTCACAGGAAGTGCAGCTCCGACGTGCAGCTTTAGCACGAATCCGGTATCCGTCACCAGCGGTGTGGCTACCTCGATGCTAACCTTCTCAACGCTGGCTCCGCCGGGGAGGACCGCAGTGCACGGTGTTCCGGACATTCGAGCGCAGCGTCAGCCTGCGCCCGAGGCTTCGCCCCGCGGGAGTCTTTTGTCTGCGTCGTGGATCGTTGTCCCCGGTCTGGCATTGATTGGCGTCGGCTTCAGATCAAAGGGTTCACGCCCAAAAACAATGCTGGTTTTCTCGCTCTTCTGGTTGATGTCGGCGAGCCTGCTTCTTCTTCCGGCCTGCGGAGGCGGTTCGAGCAACGGCGGTGGCGGAGGTTGTTCGTCAGTGCCCAGCGTTCCAACTGGATTGGCAGCGTCTTCCACGACCAGTTCGGGAACAACCTTGACCTGGGCGGCTTCCACCGCGACTTCGGGATGCAGCGTGACAGGGTACACGGTTTATCGGAACGGAGCCTCGATCGCTACGAGTGCGAGCCCGACCTACAATGTCACAGGCCTGTCGGCTTCTGCGCAGTACAGTTTTTCGGTAGCGGCGAGTGACTCGCACGGAACATCTGCCCAGAGCACGCCTATTAGCATTATGACTCTCTCTAACGGAACACCGTCGGGCACCTACACCATCACGATCACCGGCAAAGATGCTGGCGGCGCGGGTCAGACTGGTGCCGCCCCGACCGTCACCGCGGTCGTTAATTAGGACGTGCCCACAGGGGAAAATTGTGCCTATCAACACTCGCCTTCTTTACTCGCCTTCTTTCGGGCCAGCAGATGTAGACTCGAGAATTCTTCACACGCTTGGACAAATTTCAGAACCTGTTCGGAGAACCCATGCTGCGACGCTGTTCTTCTTTATTGCTGCTCCCCTTAGTCGGCTTAGTCTTCCTCAACGCGGCTCGCGCGCAAACCACGGGGGAAAAGCCTGACCTCAGCAAGCAGCCGACCCTCTACGTGGTCGGCTATGCGCACCTCGATACCGAGTGGCGATGGGAGTATCCGCAGGTCATTGACGAATACATCCGCAAGACGATGGAGGACAATTTCAAGCTGTTCGACAAATATCCTCACTATGTCTTCAATTTCAGCGGCGCCAACCGGTACCGCTTCATGAAGGAGTACTTTCCCGCCGATTTCGCCAAGGTGAAGTCATATGTGGAGCAGGGCCGCTGGTATCCGGCCGGTTCGTCGATGGAAGAAGGAGACGTGAATGCGCCCAGTGCCGAGGCTATCATCCGGCAGATCTTGTACGGGAACGACTGGTTCCGCAAGGAGTTTGGTAAGGCCAGCGCTGAATATATGCTGCCGGACTGTTTCGGATTTCCTGCTTCGCTGCCCACCATTCTGGCACACTCAGGTGTGAAAGGCTTCTCGACGCAGAAGCTGGTCTGGGGCTCGTCGGCGCCCGGTGGCGGACGGCAATCGTTAGAACGGACGCCGGAAGGAACTCCGTTCAACGTGGGCGTCTGGGTCGGACCTGACGGAGAGAGTGTTCTGGCAGGCATTAATCCGGGGAGCTACAGCGCCGGGATTGACACCGACCTCAGCAAGCCGCTTCCGCCGGAGTCGCCGAACCCCACCTTCGACGATTTGCAGCAAAAGATTGGTGAACTGCAGCGGAAACTGCAGCAACAGGAACAGAGCCATCAACCGTTTGATCAGAAAGACGTTCAGACATTCTTCGGTCTGCGCAGCGAACAGAGCGCCATGGCCCGGGGACGTCGGGATCAGGATTTCGAGCGGTACCAGAATGATTGGGCTGCGCGCGTTGCGCAGAATGGAAAAGTCAGTGGCGTATTTGCCGACTATCACTACTATGGCACCGGGGACATCGGCGGAACACCCGACGAAGACTCGGTGAATAGACTGGAAGCGATTGTGACGAAAGGAACCGTCAGTCTACCTCCGCCAGGCGAGTTCCTGGATTCCGGGCAAAAACATCCCGAGTGGCCGGTGGTGAAAGTGGGCGATGGGCCGGTCCATTTGATTTCGGCGACTGCCGACCAAATGTTCCTCGACATCACGCCCGCGCAAGCCGCCGGCCTGCCGCGTTACACCGGCGAGATGGAATTGACGAATCACTCCGCAGGTTCGTTGACGTCGCAGGTATATCAGAAGCGCTGGCTCCGCAAAGAGGAGTTGCTCGCGGACGCCGCAGAGAAGGCGTCGATCGCCGCCGAGTGGTTGGGCGCGCGGCCGTATCCTCTGGAACGCCTGAATGATGCTTGGACGCTGGTGATGGGCGGACACTTCCACGACATCGCGGCTGGAACCGCCACGCCCCGGTCGTACGAGTTTGCGTGGAACGATGACGTGATCGCGATGAACCAGTTCGCGGGCGTCCTAAACAACGCCACCGAAGCCGTTGCCGCGGCATTGAACACCGAAGCCAAGGGAGTGCCTTTGGTTGTGTTTAACCCACTCAATGTCGCGAGAGAGGACCTAGTAGAGGCGAGCGTCGACTTCCCCAGCGGGGTGCCGAAAGCCGTTCACGTGACCGGACCAGACGGGAAAGATGTGGCGGCACAAATCTCAGACGGCAAGGTGATTTTCACCGCCAGCGTGCCGTCCGTTGGCTATGCGGTTTACGACGTGCAGCCCGGCGGGCGTGGAGAAGTAACTTCGTCGAAGCTGAGCGTTTCGAAAGGTGGGATGGAGAACCAGTACTACCGCATAAGACTGAATGCGGACGGCGATGTCGCTAGCATTTTCGACAAGACAATTGGCAAGGAATTGCTCGGCGCCCCGGCGCGCCTGGCGATCTCGTATGACAATCCGGCACAGTGGCCGGCGTGGAATATGGACTGGGAGCAAGAGCAGGCGCCACCGAAGGCATTCGTCTCGGGTCCGGCGCAGATTCGAGTGGTTGAAGACGGCCCGGTCCGCGTGGCTGTTGAAGTTTCTCGTGAAACCGCGGGCTCACGTTTTGTCCAGACGATCAGTCTTGCGGCGGGCAACGCAGGCCAGCGCGTCGAGTTCGCAAATGTGATCGACTGGAATACCCGCGAATCGAACCTCAAGGCTACATTCCCGCTCACGGCATCGAACCGCGTGGCCACCTATAACTGGGACATCGGCACCATCGAACGCCCTACGGCGGAGCCGAAGAAGTTCGAAGTCCCATCGCATCAGTGGATCGATCTCACCGACATGACCGGCGAATTCGGCACGACCATCCTGACCGACTGCAAGAATGGGTCGGACAAGCCGAACGACAATACGATCCGCCTGACGCTGATCCGAACCCCGGGCACTGCCGGAGGATATTCGGACCAGGGCACGCAGGATGTTGGACACCACGAATTTGTTTATGGCATTGCCGGGCACGCCACTGGTTGGCGTGACGCGCAAACGGACTGGCAGGCGCAGCGCCTCAACGCTCCGCTCATCGCTTTCGAAACCTCGAAGCACACAGGTACGATGGGCAAAACGTTCTCCTTGTTGAAAGTGAGCAACCCGCGGATACGAGTCCTGGCCGTCAAGAAAGCTGAGCAGGGCGATGAAGTCGTTGTGCGTCTGGTGGAACTCGACGGCAAGCCTCAATCCGGCGTGCGAGTTTCGTTCACCGCGCCCATCACCGTTGCCCGCGAAATCAATGGACAGGAGCAACCGGTTGGACCTGCGACGGTGACCGGCGGTGAACTGGAGACATCGTTTGGCGCTTACCAGCCGCGCACGTTTGCGCTCCGCCTGAGCGCTCCCTCAAACAAAGTTTCGGGGGTAGGCACCACTCCCGTAGCGCTGCGCTACGATCTCGCGACGGCCAGCAACGACGGTGCCCGCTCCGAGGCCGGTTTTGACGGCAAAGGGAACACGTTACCGGCAGAGATGCTCCCCTCGCAAGTCACGTTCAACGATGTGCAGTTCCAACTAGCCCCGGCTAAAACCGGCGTGCCCAACGCGGTTGTCGCCAAGGGCCAGGCCATCGATTTGCCTGCTGGAGATTTTAATCGCGTCTACATTCTGGCGGCTTCGGCGGATGGAGATCAAAAGGCAACCTTCGAAATCGCAAACAAAAAAGTCGACCTCAATATCCAGGACTGGGGTGGATTCATCGGCCAGTGGGACGACCGGCAGTGGAGTTCGAAAGACACTTCGCGCGACGACTACGGCGACATGATCGGCCTGAAGCCGGCCTACATCAAGCGCGCCGACCTTGCCTGGTACTGCAGTCATCATCACAATGCTGCGGGCGGGAACGTGCCGTATGCCTATTCATATCTGTTCGGCTACGCGGTCAATTTGCCGCCGGGGGCCAAGGCTATAAAACTGCCTGACAATAGTAAGGTGCGCATCCTGGCGATCTCGGTCGCGGAAGAGAATCCGGAGGTGAAGCCGGCGCAGCCGCTGTATGACGTTCTCCCTTCGCCGAACGCGGGCCCGAGCGACTTTACGATCTCTGCATCTTCCACTAGCGTCTCCGTTCCCCAGGGCAGAAGCACCACAACCAGAATCATCGCGATGCCGCGAGGCAGTTTTGATGGAAGTGTCAGTCTGAGCGCTTCGGGATTGCCGCAGGGAGTGACGGCTTCGTTCAGCCCGTCAAGTACCGCCGGATCCAGCACGATGACACTGACTACAGCCAGTTCGACGCCCCCCGCCACAGCAACTCTCACGATCACTGGCGCCGCGAAGAACTTGTCACACACGGCAACGATCACTCTGACGGTCACACGGGTTACCACTGGAACAGTGCCCGTCGACCTTTCTTCTGTCTACAACGTTACCGGGATCTACAACGACGGGTCCACGTTTGCGGCAGACGCCAGTCTGGACGGCGATGGTTACTCTTTTTCCGAGCAATTGCTCGGCTCCGAACAGTTTGGGACTGGAGTCATGTTCAAACTCGGACTGCCTAACGCGCCGGATGCGGTCACGGGGAAAACCATTGCACTCCCAAGCGGGAAATTTACCAGTCTTAGAGTACTCGCCGTCGCTGTTAACGGCGCGCAGGAACTGCAGACGTTTACCGTCACTTATGCCGACGGTACGTCCTCGTCATTTGCTCAGAGCCTGAGCGACTGGGCAACGCCGAGGAATTTCGCGGGAGAGTCCGAGGCGGTTAGCTTGCCCTATCGTCTCACGGCCGACGGCTCGAAGGACACGCGCTCATTCTATGCCGACGCGTATTCCTTCGACCTCGACCCTCAGAAGACGGTGCGCAGCCTCAGCGTGCCAAGTAATCGCGATGTTCTGGTCCTTGCCGTAACTTTGGTTCCGATTGCGAAGTGATGGAGGTCGCTCGCCCTTTGATCTGAAGCCCGCGCGCTCACACCACATTCCTTAGGTCGCATCAGACAATCTATCTTACAGCTGCGGTCAGAACCAAGAATGTCCTCGCCGCTCTTTCAAAGTGACAGAACCCATGCGGCGGCGAAGCAGCCTGTGCCAACGGCAACGCCGATGGCAGGAATGCGGAACCAGTAGAGCAGGGCGAGAACCTCATAGGCGCAGCCGATCAGGGTCAGCGCTGGCATGATGATGCCGACCGGGAGCGTGTTGATTCGCGACCCAGCCCACAGCGCCAGCCCTGCAACCATCAGCACGCCAAGACTGTGACTAAAGTTGAAGCCAACCCAAGCTCGCCACATGTCCGTGCGCCCACCCGATAGTCTGAGCGCCGAATTCGCCATCGCGTGCGCAACCGAAGGATTGACCGGGACAAGTCGTCGTGGGTTCCGCAAATCGAGCAGAGTGTAGACGAGATGCAGCGTGCCTAGTACACCGAATACTGTACCGCCAAGGATGAGCAGGGTGGCGATCATCGGTGATGGAGTTTTGGGACTCATAGGAGTTATGCCGTGTGGGTAACTCGCCGTCAGTAGATGTTCCATACGCCCGGCGTCACAACCTCCAGCAGATGACCGTCTGGATCACGGAAGTATAGCGCCTCGCCTCCATATTTCCACGGCTTCCGCAACTCAATCGAGATGCCCTGTTGCTTCAGCCAGCGTTCCCAAACAGGTAAATCACAACGAGCGATCCCAAACGCGATGTGAATTGCACCGTTGGCGTCCGTACCAGCGGTAGCGCCTTTCTTGAACAGCAGCAGCACGCTGCGATCACCCGCACGCATTGGGCAAAGGCGCGTGTCATCGTTCAGGGGTTCGCCGGGTTCGAGCGGCTCAAAGCCGAATACTCGCCGATAGAATTCAGCGGAGCGAGCGGCACTCTCGACGTACAGGGATGTTTCCAGAATCCCATTTACTCGCGGCGGCAAAGTGGCGACATTATTCATGTTGTTTTCCTGTGTCACACTGAACAAGAAGATCACGACCTGACGACGTAATCCTGACCACACAGCGTCCGTTCACGTTCTCCCTGACGACGAGACCGTGATCATTCGCCTCTTCCCACACGGCAGTCTGGGGCATGATGTGCGCCAAGATTCCATTGCTTCTTCGTAGGTTTTGTCGCGTTTAGTCACCCACTCAAGAAGATCAAGGATCAGGGCTGCAACTACTGTGTCCGCCATGCCATTGCTCCGAGACTCCAGCGGAAAGTTGAATGGAAACTACTCTTCTCCTGTGGTCAGATCAACCCTTGTCTAACCCGGAGAGCGGGATGATATTTGCCGGGTTTATTAGGTCATCGCCCCTTCAAGGAAAAGACCCCTTCACGCCGACAGCGACCGTACAAAGTTCGACTACCACAAGAGCGTCCACAGCGCATACGGGACAGCAACCGAACCTCGCACAAAGCCTCTGAGTCAGGCTGTCTGCGCGGATAAGAGTGTCCGCGCAACTCGAACTTCATCATCCCGAATTGGTGATCTACTCGCTTGTCATTGTTTGCCGACGGACTACAATCGTCGAAGCTGACTCAGGAGGTAGAGCCATGGCTATCCCAAAGACTATGCAAGCTGCGGTCGTCGAGAAATTCGGCGCGCCCCTGGTGGTTCGAGAACTTCCCGTCCCCACGCCCGGACCGGGGCAAGCCCTGGTAGAAATTATCGCGAGCGGAGTGTGTCACACCGACCTGCACGCGGCAGACGGTGATTGGCCAGTCAAACCAACCCTTCCGTTCACACCGGGTCATGAAGGCGCGGGCATTGTGGCGGCGCTCGGACCCGGAGTCACGCATTTGAAGGAAGGGGACCGGGTCGGAATTGTGTGGCTGCACAGCGCGTGCGGTCATTGCGAGTTTTGCTTGTCCGGCTGGGAAACGCTGTGCCTGGAACAGAAAAACTCCGGATATTCGGTGAACGGAAGTTTCGCGCAGTACGCGGTGGCGCAGGCCGACTATCTGGGACGAATCCCCAAGAACCTTTCGTTTGTGGACGCGGCCCCGATTCTCTGTGCCGGCGTCACCACCTATAAGGGCCTGAAAGAGACCAACACGCGGCCGGGCGAGTGGGTCGTGATCTCAGGAGTCGGCGGCCTCGGTCACGTAGCCATTCAGTACGCGAAAGCCATGGGACTGCACGTCGCGGCGGTGGATCTGGGGCCGGAAAAAATGGCGCTGGCGAGGAAGCTCGGCGCCGAGATTGCGATCGATGCGAAGACGCAAGACCCGCCAGCGGAGATTCAAAAGCAGATTGGCGGGGCGCAGGGTATTCTGGTGACGGCGGTTTCCACCATTGCCTTCAAGCAGGCGATCGGCATGTTGCGTCGTGGCGGGACGTGCGTGTTAAATGGTCTGCCTCCAGGCGAGTTTCCGGTTTCTATTTTCGATGTGGTCCTGAACCGATATACCATCCGCGGATCGATTGTGGGCACGCGCCTGGACCTGGAGGAAGCGCTGGCATTCGCCGCTGAAGGCAAAGTTAAGGCGACCATCGAGACGCTGCCGCTCGAGTCTCTCAATGACGTCTTCAACCGGCTCAGGACGGGAAAGGTCAATGGCCGCGTGGTCCTCGGAATCGGTGAGCAAGCTGGGACGGAAGGCAAGAAGTTTACGCCGGCGGCGTGAACAAAGTCTGGATTCACCTTAGACAGTAAAAAGCGGACTCGGAGATTTCGGTCGGTGCCGACATAAAGAAGGCCACGTCAGAAATGAGCGTGGCTTTTTCGGCTGTGCAGTGCCCTTGAAGAACACCGAAAGGGAGGGTCGTTGGTGAGCACTCAGGTTGAGGTCTCGATTCAACACCATGGCTACGGTCAAAGCGGAAATTAATTCCTGGCAGAAGGCGGCTTCTGGGAGATCACTATTGATCTCTTCGACGACCGCCTCGGGGCCGTATTTCGGGCGTTCCGAGTTGATCACCGCTGTGTTCGGACGGGGGTAAGGTTTTGGAGTGCTTGCGATCTACTCTGACTTGGTGTTGGCTGTGGCGCCCACGAAGTCCTTAGGAATTGCACGCAACTTGGCATCGCACCAGCTCCTCGAGACCGTGGGTTGGAGTCTACTCGGATGCGCGAATCTCGAAACGATCGGACTCGCCACGAAGATCTTGCGCGAAGAATCGAGCCGGCATCTACGTGGGCAGACATTGCCGTGGGGGAACAGCAGCTTCGTGTGCTGCGTGAGTTGGCGGATTCTGCAGCTCACGTTTTGCAGGTTTCCGAAGATCGGCAATCCGAAATCAAGAACTTAACGGATCGCGGAATCATAGCGCTCTTTACCGGACCGGGCGGCACGGGAAAGACGATGGCCGCCGAAGTTCTTGCTCGGGATTTGCATCTGGACCTGTATCGAATCGACTTGACTCGGGTGGTGAGCAAGTACATTGGGGAAACTGAGAAGAACCTATCGCGCATCTTCTCTGAAACTGCGGCTAGCCGCGCGATCCTCTTCTTTGACGAGGCTGACGCATTGTTCGGCAAGCGCAGCGAAGTAAAGGACAGTCACGACCGCTACGCCAATATCGAGGTGGGCTACTTCTTGCAGCGAGTGGAGGAACATCGCGGGCTCGTCATTATCGGGTCCAGAGCGCCGCTTGAGTGGCCGCCCGCCTCGCCGCCACGCATCACCTTTGCAGTGGAGTTTTCGCTCCCGCACGCCGACTAGCGCGAAGGGGCCCTCTAGCGGTTGCGTGTTCGCAATTTGGCTACGGCCCTGAGCCACTTGGCAGGGTTCTGCACGTCGCGGACAGCAACGGTCAAGCAGACTAACCCCTGGAAATCTTGTAGTGGGTACGAATCCACCACGGGCCAGAAGTCTTAGGACTGTGTCTGAAGCGCCCACGAGCGAAGGGCTGGGAGTTGAGACGCTGTGTAGGGGGCGCTTCAGGTACTGCGACTTGAAGGAAGCCGCCCCGGGGGACTATGGGATTTTTATCAGGATAAGCCGGTCTTGATCGTTTGCGAGTTTGCCGTTGCTGTCAGCGCGCTTGGGTTTCAGTAGCGAGGGGTAGAGAGAATGGTCATGGCGCGACACAGGGGAGAGTTTGGAGCGCACAACGGTATTGCATTCTGAGGAACGCGAGACACAGAACGAATGTGCGCGCCGAAGCACGAGCGAGATTCGAGGCTGAAGATGTGGATTCATGTTGCGCACCGGCGGGGATTCGGCGGGGATCTGAGAAGGAGTGCGCGGCGGAGAAGCGATCGACAACCTGCATGGTTCCGCTGCAAAGCGGACATCGCCACCGCGAGTGAATGGGCAGCGCGGGCGATGTGGCGTCTGCTACTGGCTGATCGGATGGCTGGAGCAAGCGGAAACAGAGTGGAAGGAACTCCGCTCGCCGTCGGTTCGCGAGAAATCCGAAGTTGCGGATGCGTATAAAGCCGCGCGGCAGCAGGTGCAGAAGGAAGCATCGCAGGAACTCATCGACGGGCAGAGTCATCAGCTGCTTCTTGTTGCCGTGAGCGGAGTCGCGCCAGCGAAAAGTTACGTTGCCCTCGGAGAGAGCAACCAACCTGCTGTTGGAAATGGCAACGCGGTGGGTGTAGGCACCGAGATAGCGCAGCGCGTGTTCTGGCCCGCCGGAAGGGCGCTTGGCGTAGACGACCCAGTCGTGGCGGAACGGTACCCGCAGCCACGAGGTGAAGGCGCGCGGTTCCGCTAGCGGTAAGAGATGTCCGTGGAACTCTTTGTGCGTCAAAAAGGAGCGAATGTAGACATGCCCTTGGGTCTGCCTTTCATCCGATGTCTTGGCATAGTGGATGACGGCTATGAGCCTGTACCGGTTGTGCCGAATGTTGAAGACAACGTAGCCATCGACAGAATCGGCATCCTTGAACATACCCCGAACTTCATCAAAATTCTGCCAGCGTACCGCCTTGACAATGGTGGTCCTCATCCATATCACTCAGGTAAACGCCAAGAGTTCAGAAATATTTGTTAAGAGAACCTCTGAGGGGAGCAAATGATGGCGGATGGCATCTAATAACGTGTACATACACTTATGTACTAATCTGAATGATTGCATGTTCGCATGCTAAGCGAGTTGTCCAGCTATCCGATGCGCGGGGTGGGCGATTGCCACGTCGAACCGGCAGTTCCTTGGAGAATCTCGGCGTCGAAGTCCACTTCAACACTCAAATCATAGTGGGTTGGGGCCAGCACCACCTGTGCGTCCACGACGCCACTTGCAAGTACTACCAACAGTCCCAGGAAACCGATCTTGAAAGCCTCGTGTCGTCCCTCTAATAGCGCCCCTCGGCCTCACCTTCGGTTGGGGCTCAAGGTCCAGCCGCATATCGTTGTTTAGACGAATTCAACAGTTCGTCAGTAGACTTGACCGGTCTCTGTTCGGCGTAACTCTTTCATTTCCCTGGCGGAGCAGCAGATTCGCTCGCACTCAATGCCCATCTACAAGGCCAGATGGCTATCACACGCCGTTCACTTTGTCCGGATGCTCTGCTTCACAGCTTGGAAGGAACGCGAGGCACCGGACATCGGGCGAGGACCTTCGTGCCGGCTCCCGGCCGTTTCCTATCGTTGGATCGACGTTTCCCTCGTCCGCTTCAAATGCTCGAAGTCAGCGAACGCGTCTTCAGCGTGTGCGGAAATGTAGCGCTGCAGAGCACCCGTTTGTGCTGTCACCAGCAGAGACCCATCCGCCATCTGGTAATCCAGCGGAGCACTTTCCGTGATGCCCTGGTTCCGGATCGCATCATCTTCCAACGTGGCATAGGCCAGGTCATCTCCGGAAATCCTTATCTTCACAATCACGTGTTCGGGGACAACGCCGATTGGGTTGTCCAGTTTTGTCCCATCGACCGTTTGATCCTTGAAAATGAGATCCATAAACAGCTGACCTCCCAGGCGCACCAGGTGGACCTCATAATTCTGGCTGACTTTTGAATTCGGATAAGAAATGGCCAAACTGTACTCATGCTCGCCGGCTTTCTGGAAGTGAAATTCGACGTTATCGTCAGGACCCGCATTCCACGTTCCCTCCAAAGCAGGTTCCACCACTGCGTCCTCCTCTGTATACAACGGATGCGAAGAGAACGATGGACAGCCTGACAAGAGGAGACAGGCAGAGATAAGAAACAGTAGTAATCGCGTTTTCATGGCGCCTCCTTAGGCAGCCGGGCAGCCGCGTTGCCTCTGGCTTCGGCCATTTCCGGCTTCTACTACAGATAAGCGCCATTCGAGCGCGAAGATTACACCCCCGGCGAGGCTTTCTGGGTAGGCTTAACTCCTTCGCCACAGCCGGCGGGCCATCACCAGCCGCACGGCGGAATACCGGCTCGCGGCCAGGAGAGTAACCCCTATCAGAATCAAGGCAATCGGCCAACGGGCACGGCCGTGAAAGAAGTCCTGCTGCAGGCGAACGATTCCGATCGCCAGGAAAAGAAGACCCGTGGCGAAGAAGTTCTTCATCTGCTTGGGGATGCTCCCAAACACAAACGCGCAGGCAACCATCGGCAACAGAACCTCCAGGATTCGTGCTTCATGCCGCATTGCGGTTTGCGCGGGCGATTCCTCCCACAGCCGGGATGCTTCAAGTCCCAACAAAAGCAGCGAGGTCATCACATGTCCCGGGATCACGAATCGGAATGACTTGGCCACCATCCGCAACTGCGAGGAGTGGAATCGCTCGAAAACCCTTTGCAGCAGCAAGTAAATCCCCGCGTTGATGATGAACAGGTATTCGACCTGACCGCGGGTCCACGGAGCCACCGACTGGAGCCACTTCGCGTAGGGTTCGTGGAATAGGGCTACACCGCTCAATGCGGCGAACGTGAAAGTTACGGCGATGGGATAGAAGTACCGGGAATCGGACGAGCGTCCCGAATGTTCGAGTGCAATCGCTCCCAGAAAGAAAACGAGAGCGATCGGAATCAAGTGGAAATAAATTCTGCCCGGGTCTTTATCGAGCCATTCCAGCATGCCGAGGCGGAGCAGAGTTGTCAGGCTGAACAGCGCCACTATTCCCGCGAACACCAACGAGAAGACCGAGCTTCGCGTGAACCGCCGCAGCCACACGTAAGCGGGAAGCGAGAGCAAAAGCGCCCACCACAATTGCGCGTTCGTGGTTTTCTTGAATGATTCGAACTTGTAGAAAAATTCGAGATCCTCGCGGCCCTTGGTGAACCCGGAGAAAATCCTGTATTCGCCCATCGTGACCAACAGGGCTATGGGCAGCAGCAGGCAGAACGCCAGCAGGTATGCGATCGCAAACCGGAACCGCCCCGCCTTCCAGCTTCGGATACCGAAATAGGCGGTTGGAATTGCAGCCGCACCCACCATCAGCACGGCGAGCATTCCGGAGAGTTCAGGAAAGCGGAACAGAAAAACCAACGCCGAGCCGACTACCAGCACCCATGCACCCAGGTATAGGGTCACTTGAGACAGTGAGAGCCGGCGCGTCTCCATGATCCAGGTATCCTCGCGCTCGGAGAGTCGGCCGTAGGCCTTGCGGAGTGCGTCGTATTCCGAGTCGGACACCACCTGGTCCTGTTTCCAGCTTTGTAGCTCGCGCAAATGTCCTTCGATCCGTCCAGCCAGCAGCCGCGAATACCATGTTGGCAGCGCCATGACTTCCTCCCCCGCGAGGTAGCGTTCCATGTCCTGGGCCATTTCGCCGGCAGACTGGTAACGGTCCGACGGATTCTTCTCCAGTGCCTTCAGACAGATATTCTGAAGCGCACGCGGGAGAGAAGAATTGAGCCGGCGCGGCAAGATCGGTTCCTCAGCACGAATGGCTGTTACTGCTTCCGCAAAACTTTCGCCGGAGAACGGAAGTGAGCCGGTCAGCACCTGATAGAAAATTGTCCCCAGGGAAAACACATCGCTGCGCGGATCGAGTTCGCTGTCGCCGCGAGTCTGTTCGGGCGAGAAGTATTCGAGTGTGCCCATCACCTCACCGGCGCGGGTCATCCGGTTCTCCAGATCGTCCACTTGCAGCGCCAGTCCAAAATCAAGCAATTTGGGCTCGAGGTCTGCTCCCACCATGATATTGCCGGGCTTCAGGTCTCGATGCAGGATCTGGTGGCGGTGCAGAATCTCCACCGCCCGAACCACTTTCTGCATCAGGTCGACTTTTTGGCGCAACGGCAGTGCACGCGCCGCTTCCGTCAACGGACTCCCTTCCAGGTACTCCATTACGAAATGCGGTATCTCCTGGGACTCGCCGAGGTTGTAGATTTGGACGATGTTGGGATGGCTCAGCTTGGCCAT
>Ga0209698_10002489_pt1 | contig 20878 bp, 15 predicted proteins | sample LitLauG_LLR_2012_FD_187203 | JGI IMG/M metagenome (GOLD analysis project Ga0209698, IMG submission 187203) | Freshwater sediment microbial communities from Pennsylvania, USA - Little Laurel Run_MetaG_LLR_2012 (SPAdes) (version 2) | ecosystem: Environmental > Aquatic > Freshwater > Creek >...
GAATAACTACGTGCATGCTCCGGGAAAATTTGTCGCGGTCGTCGGCGTGGATAACCTCGTTATCGTCGAAACCGAAGATGCGCTGCTCATCACGACGCTCGACCAGTCGCAGGATGTGGGCAAAGTGGTAAAGCATCTGGATGAGAGAAAGCTGAAGAAATTGGTGTGAGAATCGTCGTTCGCTGTTCGTCGTTCGTCGTCCGCTCTTCGCAAATTCAGATTCCTTGCTCCCGCAACCGGGTTCGCTCGGGATAGCATCCAAAGGGCGTTGCGAACAGCCAAGGACGAACAGCGAATAGCGAACGACCAACGACCAACCCATGACAGAAATCAAATTCGGAACCGACGGCTGGCGCGGCATCATTGCCGATGATTTCACTTTTGAGAACGTGCGCCGGGTGGCGGGCGCAATTGCCTCCTACGTTCTGATGCACGAAGATCCCACACACGGCATCATCGTTGGCTTTGACACGCGCTTTGCTTCTGATCGCGCAGCCCGGATGGTGGCCGAGGTCATCGCCGGCGCAGGAATTCCGGTGCTGCTGTCCAATGACTATTGTCCGACGCCGACGGTGTCTTTCAACGTCAAGAAACTCCGCGCGGCGGGCGGGGTGATGGTCACTTCGAGCCACAATCCGTGGAACTGGAACGGCGTGAAATTCAAAGCGAAGTTTGGCGGGTCGGCTACGCCCGCCATCATGAAGATCATCGAGGGCGAACTCGCCGCTGCGGCGATGCCCCGTGGGCATGCGGCCAAAATCGAGGAAGTAGATCTGAAGACAGCCTACGTTGAGGGCGTCTGCCAGTTCGCGGATTTGAGTGTCATCCGCAAAGCCAGCTTCAAGTTTGCGATCGACTCCATGTATGGTTCCGGCCGCGGCGTATTGCCTGGCATCTTCGACAAGAATGGAATCCAATACGTGGCCATTCGTCAGGAAGTGAATCCGCTGTTCCCGGGAATCAATCCCGAACCGATTCTGCCGCATGTCGCCCTGCTGCAAGAAGTGGTTGTGAAAGAGAAATGCCACGCGGGTCTGGTAACCGATGGCGACGCCGATCGCATCGGCGCGGTGGCCGAGGACGGCAGCTTCGTAGATCCGCATAAGTGCATGTCGGTGCTGTTGCAATGGCTGCTGGCGCGCAGAAAATGGCCGGGAGACGTGGTGCGCGCCTTCAACACCACCGGCATGATGGACCGCATCGCCGCCAAGTACGGACGAAAGTTGATCGAAGTGTCCATCGGCTTTAAGTACGCCGCCGACGTCATGATGGAACAGGACGTCCTGATCGCCGGCGAAGAATCCGGCGGCATTGGATATGGGCGCTTTCTGCCCGAACGCGACGGCATTCTGAACGCGTTGCTCCTAGCCAACGTGATGGCGGAGGAAGGAAAGCCGCTCGGACAACTGGTGGCCGACCTGCAACGGGAATATGGCGCGCATCATTACGGGCGGCGAGATCTCCACATTTCCGACGAAATGAAGAACGGCGCGGTTCGCCGCGCGGAGGATCCAGGCACGGCCAGGCTTGGGCCGTATCCAGTACTGCGCAAGGAGAATCGCGACGGCGTGAAGTTGTATCTCGATGCTCCCAAGAATGGCAATGGCGCCGATGCGTGGGTATTATTTCGAGCCTCGGGAACCGAGCGCCTGCTGCGGGTTTACGTGGAGGCGGCGACGCCTGAACTGGTCACCGAGATTCTGGAGAAGTCCGAGCGGTTTGTGCAGCAGGGCTAACCGGCCAGGGCGGGCAGTTCTTGTCCGCCTTTACTTCCCCGTATCTGCATACAGCGCACGGATAGGAGTGTCCGCGCTCCACACTGGGCATGCATCGCCGCGGGGACCATGGTCCACAGTACCTTCGCGTCTGGCGCGTGCGGCAAGCACGATAAGATAATAGGAATACTTAGGTGTTCATGAGCACATTAGAAACAGTTCCGGTTGCAGCCGATTCAGTTGAGTCGCGGCGCTATAACCGCATCAAGCGGTGGATAGGCGTGGCCGACGTCGTGACCGGATTCGGCTTGCTGGTGGTGATCCTTGCGACTGGCTGGACGGGGACGCTCCGCGATCTGGCGTATCGCGGGGCCGGGCAGAACTACACCCTCGCCGTCTTCCTTTATGTGCTGATGCTGATGCTGATCAGCAAAGCGATCGGACTGCCTCTGGAGTATTACGGGTTCCAACTCGAGCATCGCTACCATCTTTCCAACCAGCGGCTACGCTCGTGGCTGTGGGATGAATCCAAAGGTCTCCTGATAGGACTCGTGCTGGCGACAATTGCGGTCGAACTAATCTACGTCTTGCTGCGACAGGATCCACAGCACTGGTGGCTGATTGCCTGGGCCGTGTTCATGGGGCTGTTTGTGCTGCTCGCACAACTGGCGCCGGTTGTGCTCTTTCCGATCTTCTACAAATTCGAGCCGCTGGAGAACGAAGAACTGAAGCGGCGGCTGATCGTGCTGAGCGAGCGCGCCGGCACGCGGGTGCGCGGCGTATATAAGTGGCATCTCTCGGAAAAAAGCAAGAAAGCGAATGCCGCGCTCACCGGTCTTGGAGCCACGAGGCGCATTATTCTTGCCGACACCCTGCTGGACAATTACTCCGACGATGAAATCGAGGCCGTACTTGCCCACGAACTTGGCCACCACGTGCACCGTCACATTCTGAAGAGCATTCTCGTCCAGGCCGGAATCACGCTGCTTGGATTCAGGCTGGCCGACCTGGTTCTGCGCTATGCCGTGGAACGGCGCAACATGTTCGAGACTCTGTCGGATTTCGCGAACTTCCCGCTGCTGATCCTGGTCTCTACCGTGCTTTCGTTCCTGCTGATGCCGGCACTCAATGCATATTCGCGCTTCAACGAGCGGCAGGCCGACAGGTACTGCTTCGAGTCGGTGGCCAGCGTGCAGCCGTTTATTTCCTCAATGAATAAATTGGCTGAGCAGAATCTTGCCGAGAAAACGCCTTCGCGCTGGGTCGAGTGGTTACTCCATTCGCATCCGGCGATCGCGAAACGCGTGGCGGCCGCAGAAAATTGGGCGCGGGCGCACTGAACCCGGACCCGCCTCAGCGGGTAGATCTGCTAATGAAAACGATGCACAACCGCAGCCCTGAAGTGCGGCGCCACACAAGAGAGTTATACCGCAGAATCTGCACAACAATGCGCTAGAAGAACGCGGTCTTGAACTGATTGTGCCGTTGCAGAGCCTGAGCCATCAACTCCTGGAATTCCGGTTCATTGCGAATGCTTTGCAACAGAGGGTCACGCACAAAGTAGGGATAACAAAAAAAACCGCCTTCGATGCTGTGATGCAACATGTGCAGTGCGGAAATTTTGTCGCCGAGCACGGCGAAGGCCTGCGCAACTTTGTATAATCCTTCGGAGTCGCTTACTCCACTCTCCTGAATCTTCCTTTCCGTTTCTTTAAGGAACTTCACGCCCTCAGCATTTTGGTGCTTGATCGAGAAGCTGAGTGCTTTTCCTACCATGGCCGGGAGCAAGGAAGGCTCCCGTTCATAAGCGCGATCAAACTCCTGCGCCGCCTGTTGATGATTATTCAAGTAGTACTCGGCGAAGCCGTGATAGAACAGGATGTAAACGGAATCGTTCACGGGTAAGCTCTGCAGGAACTTCTCGTATTCACCCAGGTAGAGATAACTATTCATCGCGGAACTGTTGATCTTGACCTGGGGATTATTCTGGCGGGCCTTTTCGCACTCCGCCAATGACTCCTGCAGCATTCCGCCAAAGCGGTAGGCATAGCCAAGCTCCCAGTGGGCCTCGGCATTGTTGGGACTATCATGCAGAACTGAGCGCAACAACGGAACTGCCTGCTCGACTCGGCCGGTGTCGGTGAAAAGGTTGGCCATGTAGATTCGCGGTTCCACCAGTGCCGGATTGAGCGCGATTGCTTTTTCGTAAGCGGCCTGCGCCTTGCCGTAATGCTCTCGCCCGCCGAATTGCAGCGATGCGTTGGTGGTATACGCCCTGCCCAAATGCGCCCACGCGGGCGCATAGTTCGGTTCCACAGCGGTGGACTTCTCGAGCATCTCGATCGCCGCCGCAAATTCGTTCAGCGAGTAAAAGTCGATCCCGCGCAGGTAGTACTCGTAGGCGGCGTTGTTGATCGGCTTCTCGGGCTTCAGGTTGGCGGCTTCTGCGGGAGAAAGGTTCAGTTCCAGTTCCTTGATGATTTGCTGCGCCACGCGATCCTGCACGGTCAGCAACTTGTCATATTTCAGATCGATGGAGTCGCGCCACAGAATCTTGTCGGGCCTCACATCGATCAACTGTGCGGTGATTCTAAGATCGTCGCCGTCTTTTATGAAGCTGCCGGTGAGCAGGGTATCGACATTCAATTCGCCGGCGACTTTCTTAGGGTCGATGATCTGGTTGCGATATTTGTCGACGGAAGATGACGGACGAATCGTCAGGGCATTGACATAGCCGAGTTTGGTGATGATCTCGTCCGCCAACGAAAACCCAAGGAAATCCGTCTCTGAATCCTGCTTGAGATTTCGGAATGGCAGCACTGCTAGGCTGCGAGGACGGGCCGCCGTGGGAGGACCATTGAACGGTCGAAGATAGAAGTACCCAAAGATGGCAACAACCGCAACCAACATTGCCGCCAGCACCGGCATCCGGTTCTTGCGCAGAACGCTCCCAGCCGAGTCCCGCACCGGAGGCACAGAGCGCGCGGCCGTTCGCCAATCGGATGACGTTTTCGCCCGCTCAGGCCGGGATGCGCTTTGACGGGACGCGCCTTGGAGTTTGGCCTGAAACTCCCTCTCCTTCTTGAAATCCTGAAGGTCGATGAGTAAATCTCGCACTGACTGATAGCGCGTCTCGCGGTCTTTGCGTAGAGCTTTGCTGATGATCCGCTCGACCTCATAGGGCAAGTCCGGAGCAAACTCAAGCGGAGGCGGCGGCTCAGACTTCAGGATTTCCGCGATCACATCGCTCGTAGTCGCGGCATCGAATGCCGCTCTTCCCGTGACCAGCTCGTAGATCACGGAACCCAGGCTGAAAATGTCGCTGCGCGCGTCCACGTCAAGGCCCCGTGCCTGTTCCGGAGACATGTACTTGGCCGTGCCCATCACTACGCCAGTTTCGCTGATTGAAGACGTCAACGTCGACGCATTGAGACGGCTTGGATCCCCCAGTGGCTTTTCGCTCAGCTTGGCAATTCCAAAATCAAGCACCTTGACAATTCCGTCCGTTCGAACGATCACATTTTCCGGCTTGATGTCGCGATGAACAATTCCGGAAGTATGGGCGGCCGCCAAAGCACTGCCAATTTGGATGGCTATTCCAATGGCGGTATCCAATTCGAGTCTGCCCTTGAGCGTCAACTGGCGCAGGGTCTTACCCTCGATAAACTCGGAAGCAATAAAGCGCATTTCATCCGCCTGCCCGAATTCATAAATGGTAAGAATGTTGGGATGGTTGAGCGCGGAAGCCGCAAGCGCTTCATGCTCAAAACGGCGCAGCCCACGTTCATCGCGGGTGAGTTCCGGGGAAATCATTTTGAGCGCGACCTTGCGCCGCAGCCGCGTGTCCTCGGCCAGGTAAACCTCTCCCATGCCGCCGGACCCTATCATGGAAATGATCTTGTAATGACCCAGTTGGCTGCCGGGAGCCATCATTTCGCGGCGCTCACCCGTCATCATGCTGTGCGCCGCCTCCAGCACCGGTTGCTGCAGGAAGTCGATTGGTTGTTGGGCGGAAGCCAGGAGGGTCTCGATTTCTTTTCGCAGGTCCGCGTCGCCATCGCACCTCTTGTCCAGAAACTCCGGGCGAGCATCCGGGCTGAGTTCGAGCGCCTCATAAAACAGGCTCTCGATCTGGCGCCAACGATCTGAAGACGAAGCCATCACCACGAAATCCTACAGTATGCGTTCTTCCGCCTTGGATCAAAGATTATCCACAGATCCGGGCGACTATTTCAGTGTGACTTCTTGTTTTGCTTGAGCAGGATTTCTTCCACCCGGCGCAGGTCGTCTTCCGTATCCACACCGACCGTGTCGAAAGGCGTTTCCGCCACATAAATCGGGACTCCATTTTCAAGGAAGCGCAGCTGCTCGAGCCGCTCGCTTCGCTCGAGCGAGGATTCCGGCCAGCGCACGAAATTGTCGAGCGCGGCCTTGCGGTAACCGTAGAATCCCAGATGTTTGTAGTAGGGCGGGTGGACGCCGTCGCGGTCATGCGGGATGGTTGCGCGGGAAAAATAGAGGGCGCGGCCGGCGTTGTCCGCAACCACCTTCACCGCGCTCGGATTGTTCACATCCACACCGGCTGCCGGCGTTTTAAGGGTTCCGACCTGGACGTTCGGGTCGCGCATGAGCGCGATCAGGCTTTCGATGTGCTCGGGGCGCGTGAGCGGCTCATCGCCCTGGACATTCAAGTACACATCGCCAGCGATGGCCTTCGAGATCTCGTGCACGCGCTCGGTGCCGGAGCGGTGCGCCGGAGATGTCATGCGGACTTTAAAGCCCTTTTGCTCGCAGAAACGAAGGATTTCGTCGGAATCAGTGGCAACAACCACTTCGTCAAGCGACGAGCAGCGCCGAACACCTTCGTAAACCCACGAAAGCAAGGGAACTCCCGCGATCTCGCGCAGCATTTTGCGGGGCAGGCGCCTCGAAGCCAGCCGCGCGGGAATCACAGCGACTACTTTCATGGGATACCAGTGTCGCATGCGATGCGGCCCTTTGGCAGTGTCCTCAAGGGGAACATGCCGGCCTTACCCAGCCGCCGTAAAGATATTTGAACTTTTGTATACGCAGCAGGTCGCGGGTGGTTCTGGGGCGAGTTATGGCTTTCAGTATTCCCGGTGGTTCGACACGTAATCACTCGGCGACGTGACTTGAATCACTGCAATTTCCGGATGAAAAGCTAGAGCATCTTTATGCCACTCCCCTCCTCGACTGCGCGCATTCGTGTCTCTGCGGCCCGTCAACTTCAAACCACATCGAAATTCATTTTGGGGAGGAGTCATGAAACGAGTTGTGGTGTTTGCATTGTTACTTCTGACATGGTCAACATTGGGGTGGGCGCAAGCTGCCCCGAGCACGGCCTCGAACGGCAGTTGGAAAGACCTCGGCAGCCTGGGCGCAGGCTCGATTGGCTACGCTGTCTCAGCAAAGGGTGAAGTAGTTACGGGAATTTCGGCCACGCAGGGCGGTATCGGTGGCGCTTACGACCGCGGGTTCCGGTGGACGGCAGCCGGCGGCTTGCAGGATATCGACCTTGTTCCCGGTGACGGCGTAACTGTCCGGCCCTACGGCATCTCCGCCGATGCCAACACGATTGTCGGCTGGTACGCACATTATCCCGAGTGCAACCCAAACTGCGCTTTCAGCTGGGAAGGAGGCGTCTTCGACATTCTTGGTCCGGTACCGGGCGGCTGGTATGGACCCACGGCGACGGGTGTGTCTAAGGATGGCAGCGTGGTGGTGGGCTGGACGCAACAGCTCTATGGCGGTCCCAATCATTCCTTCCGCTGGACATCGGGCGGTGGGTTCGTGGATATCGGCCCTCTGCCGGGAGGAACCGCTTCCCAGGCCTTTGCCGTGTCGGCCGATGGCACGGTGATCGTGGGCGCATCCACCGCCGCCGACGGCAATACTCACGCCTATCGCTGGTCGAAGGGCAGCTTCACGGACCTGGGATTCTTCAACGGCGGGAACTACTCCGAAGCGCGGGGCGCGTCGACCAATGGCAACGTGGTGGTGGGATCGGCGTCGACTCAGGGAGCTTACTATCCACTGGCATTCCGGTGGACCAAGGCCAGCGGCAAGGTGTCTCTGGGATTGCTGCCCGGGAAATGGTATGCCATCGCCAATGGAGTCTCCGCCGACGGAAAAACAGTGGTTGGGTACGCGGCTCAAAACTGCTGTGACTGGGTAGCCTTCCGCTGGACCCATGCCACGGGTATGCAGAGCCTGAATGACTGGCTCGAAGCCGTGGGCGTAGACGCTTCCAATGTGAGCTTTTACAGCGCGTATGGAGTCTCGGCGAATGGCAACGGCGTAGTCGGACAGCTCACGAACGGCAACGCTTATTTGGCTCTGGTGAAAGCGAACAAAACAGGCACGCCGACGTCTTCGCCCAAGCCCGGCATCTATCAGGGTTCAGTGACTGTAACGCTCAACCACACCTCGCAGGCCGCGAGCATGTATTACACCACCGACGGCACCGTGCCGACCAAGAATTCGCCGCCCTACGTTGGACCAATTCAGGTAACTGTGTCTACGACGATCAAGGCGATCGCCATCGTTCCAGGTTATCCGCAGAGTGCGGTGGCGACCGGCAAATATACGATCAAATGATCGGATCGCTCACGCAGGCCAGAGGAGCCTGCCTGCGCGATCAGGCCTCCCCAGGTGCCGTCGGCAAGCAGGGTGGCAATCGTCATCAGGAAAGCCGTTGTCTGCAGGTCGAGAAAGCCATTAAAGCGTGGTTCAGTGGTAATCTGAGAGTACTTGCGCGCCATTAAGTTTCTGTTAACAAACCTTATAGGGGTTTTTGGCATCTTTTCTCTGGGCTGCTAAAAACCGGCACAAGCGTGTCGGGCTCCGGGCATCCGCGCTGACTTCGTTTGTCTGGCGAATACAAACAACCCCTCGACTACGGCAGGAGCCGAACGTGGCGGAACGGAAAAATTTCTGGACCGGGTGGCACGAGCGCATCGCTGCGCTCCGCAACGTGCCGGCTGTTCTCAAGATCGTGTGGGATTCCGGCCATGCGGTTGTCATTTTCGGGTTGATCGCCCGCCTGTTCTCGTCCCTTTTGCCGGTTGTCCTCCTCTGGATCACGAAGCTCATCATTGACAACATCGTCTATGCGATCTCCACCCATCAGGCGGTGACGTCTCGACTATGGTGGCTGGTCGCGGCCGAGTTTTGTGTTGCCGTATTCAACAGCATCCTCATCCGGGCGATCGACTACTCGGATTCGCTGTTGGCCGACAAGTACACCCGCTACGTCAGCATTCGCGTGATGGACCATGCCGCGAGCCTGGATCTGCTGGCCTATGAGGACCCGGTCTTTTACGACCGGCTGGAACGGGCGCGGGTGCAGGCGACTGACCGTCTCGTCATGATTCAGGCGGTAGGACGACTGGTGCAGCAAGTCATCACCACCTTCACCCTTTCCATCTCCATCATGTTCTTCTCCCCTTGGCTGATGTTGCTGCTGATCCTGGGGGTGGTTCCGGCGTTCCTGGGCGAAAGCCATTTTGCCTTTCTGGGATACGCCAAAAACTTCCGGCAGACGCCGATCCGGCGCCAACTGGATTACCTGCGCGTGCTGGGAGGTAGCAAAGAAGCCGCCAAGGAGTTGAAGCTTTTCGGGCTCAGGGATTTCCTGAGCGAGCGGTTTGCGCGCCTGTCGAATGAAATCTACGACGAGAATACCGGCCTTTCCCGGCGCAAACTGCTTTCCGGGTCGCTGCTGGCGGCCGTGGGCACGATGGGTTACTACGCCGCCTATGTTTTCGTGATCTGGCGCACCGTGGCGGGCGCGTTGAGTATTGGTAGTCTGACGTTCCTGACGGGCGCGATCCTTCAGGCCAGCAGTAACATCCAGCAGATTTTTTCGACCTTGGCGGCCATCGGAGACCAGGCTCTATTCCTCACCGATTTGCTGGAGTTCTTCAAGATGCAGCCGACGATTCGGTCTAAGCCCAATGCACTGCCGGCGCCCAGACCAATCGTCCGCGGCGTTGAGTTTCGGAATGTCTCCTTTCGCTATCCCGGGAACTCGCGGTTGATTCTGGACCACATGAATTTTCAGTTGCATACCGGAGAGCGGCTTGCGCTGATTGGCGAAAACGGCCAGGGGAAAACCACAATCGTGAAGTTGATTACGCGCCTCTATGACCCGACCGACGGACAAATTCTGCTCGACGGCGTCGATCTTCGCGAGTACGACCTGGACGATCTGCACCGTGTGATGGGCGTCATTTTTCAGGACTTCATGCGCTATGAAATGACCGCGCGCGACAACATTGCCGTTGGCCGCGTGGAGGAAATCGACAATCTGGAAGCGCTCGCATCCGCGGCCCGAAAAAGTATGGCCGATGAAACAATCGCACGCCTCCCCCAGGGCTACGAGCAGATGCTGGGACGCCGTTTCGACCATGGGGTCGATATTTCGGGTGGGGAGTGGCAAAAGGTCGCGCTGGCGCGGGCCTATCTTCGTGACGCGCAATTGCTCATCCTCGACGAACCCACCGCCGCACTCGATGCTCGGAGCGAATTCGAAGTTTTTCGCCGCTTTGCAGAACTCACAACCGGGAAGATGGCGCTTTTTATTTCGCATCGCTTCTCTACCGTGCGTTCGGCGGACCGCATCATCGTTCTCGAGGACGGCAAGATTGCAGAAGAAGGCAGCCACGACCAGTTGGCTGGGCGCGGAGGACGCTACGCCGAAATGTTTGAAATGCAGGCTTCCAGCTATCGCTAGGAACACATCAATGAATGACAGTGTAGGTCTAGGACTTGCCGGCGCAGAAACTGAAGGCGAGGTGTGCGCTGCGCCGGCGGAAACCGCGCCCGCTACGCTCGCGTTACGCGCAAGCGCTGCGAAACTCGCTCGCTCCCTGGCATGGATCCCGGGGCAACGGGAGTCGCGCGATTTCAGTGAGCGTTACAAAGAACTGGCTTTGGCCTTCAGACCCGTGCTCGCGGTCCTCGAGTCTCCGCCCCCGCCCAACGAGTCCGAAGATTTTCGTGGATTGCGGGAGAACCTGCTCCTCCTGGAAGCGGAGCTACAAGAGATTTCCGGGACGTTCCAATCGCCTCACACCATTCCGCAAGTTCGTACGCGTGAAGGCGCCGTAATTTCCAGGGTCGCAGCCGTGGCCGGCGATTTCCTTGGTGGCACCACCTACGAATTTACTGAAACTGCTTTCACCGACTACGTTCAGGCCTTTCAGGAAATTACCGTTCTCAAGGTGGCCGAGCTGTGGATGCTGATCCAGGTCATGAAACTGGTGCTGCTCGAACAAATTGCGGAGCGCGCCCGTCTCTTGCTGGCCGATCCGTCCGCTTCTGACGGTGTCCAGCGCTCAGTCCGCAGCCTCCAGGAAATCAAGCAAGTCAACTGGAAACTCATCATCGAGCCTCTGATCCTTTTCGATCGCGTTCTTCGCGCCGATCCTGCAGGAGCTTATCCCCGCATGGACTACGAAAGCCGTGACTTGTACCGCGGAGAGCTGATCAACCTTGCCGAGCATTCCGACTGCGACGAGATGCAGGTTGCCAACCAACTGCTGACGCTGGCGCGCCAGGCTCAGCAGAATTACCATCCCGATCCGCGAGTAACGCTTCGCGCCTCGCACATCGGATCTTACTTGCTGGCGGAAGGTCGCCAGACCCTTGAGGAACGAATAGGCTTCCGTCCTCCCTTCGGCCAACGGCTCCGTGCGTGGCTTCGCGAGCATCCGGACGATTTTTATCTTCCCGGGATTGCCGTGCTCACGTTGGGGATTGTTTCGATCGCCGTTCTCCTCTTAACCGAGGCATCCACACCTTTGGGGCTGGTTTTCCTTTCATTGCTCGCCGTCTTATTGCCGGGCTCTCAGAGTGCCGTCCAAATCATGAATTACGTAGCCACGCGGCTGCTGCCTGCCCAACTACTTCCTAAGATGAATTTCTCGGAAGGGCTTCCCCAGGACTGCGTCACCCTGGTGGCGATTCCCACCATGCTCTTGAATGAGAATCAGGTCCGCAAGCTGGCAGAAGCGCTCGAGGTCCGTTTCCTCGGCAATCAGGATCCGAATCTACACTTCGCCCTCCTCTCTGACCTTCCCGATTCCCCTTCCGAGCCGCTCGACGGAGATAATCCGCTGGTTGATCTGGCAGGAGATCTGATCCGCCGCTTGAATGAGAAGTATGCGGCCAAGAAAATGGGCTCTTTCTTTTTGTTGCACCGCCACCGCATCTACAACCCGCGCGAACGATTGTGGATGGGATGGGAACGCAAGCGCGGCAAACTGATGGACCTGAACAACCTCATGCGCGGCCAGTTTGATAGTTTTCCAGTCAAGGTTGGAAATCTTTCAATTTTGCCGGACGTGCGCTTCGTAATCACCCTCGATTCCGATACGGAGTTACCGCGTGGATCGGCGCGCCGCATGGTGGGTGCGCTCGCCCATCCTTTGAACCAGGCGATTATCGACCGTGACCGGGGAATCGTGGTCGCGGGATACGGCATCCTGCAACCGAGGGTTGGCGTCAGCGTTCAAAGTACCGCGCGCTCCCGGTTGGCGAGCATCTATTCGGGCCAGACTGGATTGGATATCTACACGCGCGCCACCTCGGACGTGTACCAGGATTTGTATAGCGAAGGCATTTTTGTCGGCAAAGGAATCTATGAGGTGGGCACGCTGCACAGCGTTCTGCATGGGCGCTTCCCACGCAATGCTCTCCTCAGTCACGACCTGATTGAAGGCGCGTATGCTCGCGCGGGCCTGGTGAGCGATATTGAAGTCATCGAGGACTACCCTTCTCATTACAGCGCACATAATCGTCGGAAACATCGCTGGCTAAGGGGCGACTGGCAGATTACGGAATGGCTGTTGCCAATGGTACCCGACGAATCGGGGCGGCAGGTGCCCAACCCGCTTTCTGTCATTTCCAGTTGGAAAATTCTCGACAACCTGCGCCGCAGCCTGGTGGAACCTGCCTTGTTTCTCTTGTTCCTGCTGGGCTGGACCTGTCTGCCGGGTGGTCCAAAACGCTGGACGATCGCAACCATCGTTGTTCTATTTCTGCCCGCACTATTCCAACTTGCTGTCGAATTGCTGCAAGCCAAGGGAAAGTCCAACATCCTCGGCGCCTTAAACGGTTTTCTAAACGCAGCTTTTGCCAATCTGTTGATGGTCACGTTCCTGGCGCATCAGGCCCTCTTGTCGATGGACGCAGTGGTGCGCACCATGGTTCGTCGCCTGATCACACGGCAGAGACTGCTCGAATGGGAGACCGCGGCCGAGGCGGAACTGGCGGGCGACAAACGCACGATGCTCGACATCTACCTCAATTGGACTCCCGCGCTCGCCCTTGTCCTGTTCGCTTTCGTATACCTCGTCAACAGGCATGCGCTTCCCGCAGCGCTGCCAATCCTTCTGCTGTGGGCCTGCAGCAAGCCGATCTCGCAATGGCTGAACCTGCCGCCGCACCCTCCGCGCATGAACGTGTCGGAAAGCCAGCAACGGCTCCTGCGCATCGCCGCTCTTCGAACTTGGCGTTATTTCGCCGAATTCAGTACCGAAGAACATCACTGGCTGATCCCGGACAACGTGCAAGAGGAAGGCACGAAGATCGCCCCGCGCATCTCCCCAACTAACCTCGGCTTTCTTTTCAACGTCCGGCAGGTGGCCTGCAACTTCGGCTACCTGACAGTGCCGGAATTTGCCCAACTCAACCTCCGCACCCTGGCGACAACGGCACAGATGGAGCGACATCAGGGTCATTTCCTCAATTGGTATGACACCCGGTCGCTTGCTCCACTAAGGCCGGCGATCATCTCCAGCGTCGACAACGGCAATCTGGTGGCTTCGCTTTGGGCGCTCCAGCAGGGATGCTTGCAGCTTCTCGATCGCCCACTCTTGGGGCGAGAGTTGACGGAAGGCCTCATCGATCATCTTTACTCTCTAACCGCTGCCGGTGCACTGCCTCGACGCAAGTTCTCCGCGATCGAGAGATCACTGCGTGGCTCTGATTGGCTGCAATGTTTGTTGACCTTCCCTGATGTAGTTCTCGAGGACATTCGTTCGCGAGTTTCAAACTCGACGCGCGCTGCGGGGACCCGCTGGTACCAGGAAGAAGTCGAGCAACGAAGCCGCCGGATTCTGCAAGCCGCTCAACTCTACGCACCTTGGCTACTGCCGGATTTTGCGGCACTTAGGAACGACGCCGAAATCAGTCTGCCGAACCACCCGGATGACCTCCCCACGCTTGAACGAATGCCGGGCTTCATCGATAGCCTTTCGGTCCGCCTCCACGCTGCGGCAGATTCGGCGGGCCCACAGTCGGGTATGCGCCATCAAAACCTCTTGGCGCGGTTGCCCGACGCGCGCGCCCACGTTGTGAGCCTCATAGAAGACCTCAAGAAAATTGCCGATCAGGCAGAGACGCTGGCGGACGAGATGGATTTTGCATTTCTCTTCAACCAGCGCCGGAACCTGCTATCGGTCGCTTTTGAAGTCGAAAAAGAGCACCTGGTGCCTGCATGCTATGACTTGCTGGCGAGCGAAGCGCGCATCGCCTACCTCGTGTCCATTGCCAAAGACGAGATACCGCAGGAAAGTTGGTTTCAACTGGGCCGCCCTCCCATGGAGGACGAGGGAATGGTTGGCCTGCTTTCATGGACCGGCACAATGTTCGAATACCTGATGCCGCTACTTTGGACGCGCACCTACCCCAATACGCTCCTGGAACGCTCAGCGGTTGCGGCAGTGAAGGTTCAACAAAAATATGCGGCGGAGAAAGGAATTCCGTGGGGAATTTCGGAATCGGCCTGTTCCAGCATGGACGATGCGGGCAACTATGAGTACTTCCCTTTTGGAGTACCTGACCTGGCGATCCATAAGCCTGATCAAAAAGGTCCTGTGATCTGCCCCTATTCGACCGTGATCGCGTTGAACATCGATCCTCCGGCTGCACTCCGCAATCTGCGCATCATGCAACGCCAACGGTGGCTGGGCACATATGGATTCTACGAGGCTTTGGACTTTACTCCCTCGCGTGGCCGTTCTCCAGTCCGTAGCCCTCAGGTCGTGCGCTGCTGGATGGCACACCACCAAGGGATGAGTCTGCTTGCCATCGCCAATTTCCTGTACAACGGGGTAGTGCAACGCTGGTTTCATAGTCATCCCCGAGTACAGGCAACAGAATTGCTGTTGCAGGAGAAACCAGTAGGCCGCACTTTTGCGCAGACCAAGGGCGCAAAAGCAGCGTAAAGGCAAAGATCGGGGCGACGGAGCGCAAGCCGACTCATCGGACCCCTGACGCTGGGATCATTGCACACGCTTCGGCTCACCGTTTACAATCAAAATCACGTCACAACGGGCGTAAAACGGCTTGGGTCCTGTCTAACGAGGCCCGGCAGCGAAGCGACACTTTTGTTGCGACTCCCCTCAAGCTGTTGCAGACAAAGATGGCGGTGTAGCTCAGGTGGTTAGAGCGACGGTCTCATAATCCGTAGGTCGTTGGTTCGAGTCCAACCGCCGCCACCAATTCCTTCAACAACTTGCGCGAGATCCGGTGGAACCTCCATTTCGCCCTGTTGCGCGGGTGGTGCGGATTGAGGCCGATCTGTTTCCACCTCGACCCGCGGAACCTCGTCCAGCCGATCCACAAAATTCACGTTGGCACCGGGGATTAGGTGGCCATAGATGTCGACCGTCACCTGAATCGAACTGTGGCCCATCTGCTCCTTTACGTAGATGAGGGTCGCTCCGCTCTGGATCAGCAACGACCCGAACGTATGCCTGAGGTCGTGGAAGCGAATTTTCCTGATCCCAGCTTTGGCCAACACGGGGAGGAAGAATCGGTGATAGAGGTTGTCCGGGTCGAGAATGGTTCCCTCTGGCGATGGGAAAACGAGTTCGTCAGAAATGTCATTCTTGCCTTCCAAGTAAGCTGCCAATAGGCGCTTGTCTCGCAATTCGAGGAGGGCTCCTTGGAGTTCACGGGACAGATCCACTCGTCTTTGCTTCTTGCTCTTGGTTGTGGTGTGCTGGCGGCGCACATAGTTGTGCCGCACTACGATGAAGCGGTCGGCCTCGCTTTGCTTCCCGCCGAGTTGAATGTCGCCCCACCGGACGGCCACGAGTTCTCCACGGCGCAGCCCGGCTCGCACAGCCATCAAAAACAGGACGTAATACTCTAGGCAAATCTCCTGAGCAGCCTTCAAAAACTGGCGAACCTCCGGGGGCGTGAGTGCAATCCCCTTGGGCTCAGCCGACTTTGCGGAGCGTGTAAAGCGGCCCAAGCGAGCCGCCGGATTTGCTTCGAGAAGGCCATCCTCAATGGCGTAATTGAACAAGCCGCGGATGACGCACAGTGCGTTGCGTATCGTATTTCGCGAAAGCTCCTTGCCGATTAGTTCATGGATCAAAGCCTTAAGGTCGTCGCGTTTGATTTCGTCGAGCCTCTTCTTGCCGAACCTCGGGCGAAGATATTGCTTTAAGACTCCTTCATAACCATCTGCGGTTGATGGCTTGCATTCAACACGTGCATAGTCCCTCACCCACCGATCGGCATAAGCATCAAAGCTCGGGACTGCCTCCTCGTCATGCGAGTTCAAAACGCTGAGGTCGCCCAGCGCGAGCTTTGCCTCCAGCAAACGTCGAACCTGCTCGGCTGCCTCACGGGTTCCGACGCACTTCGACTTCCGGCGCCCACCGTAGTTTACGAAGACGTACCATCTCCCGCCACGTTTCCGAATCTTAACGCCCATTACCGTGTCACTCCTGCCACCAGGTCATCCACAATACATCCTATGTCAAGGTTCTTCACCTGGTGAAATTCCATCCACTTGTCAAACACACTTTTTCGAATCAAGATTTTCTTGCCGACCCGCACTGCCGGTAGCGGGTCTACAGCTCTGTGAATCCAACTCCTAAGCGTCCGCTCGGAGACGCAGGCATATTCTTGAATTGCCTTTATGTCCATCCACTCGACGGAGAAGCCCGGCTTCATTGCTTCGCTCCTTCTGAGTGCCAGTACCACTTTGCTCATATAAGCCGTCCGTGCGCGTGTTTGAGACGGTGGAATATCGGAGAAACTCTGTCTATCTGGCAACTTCTTGGCAACACTTCAATTTTGGTCCTTTTCAGTCAGTGACTTGCGTCGAATAGCGGTTAAACTAAGCGCATTTTTCTCGCAAGCTTTTTCAAGTCGTCGTTGTAGGCGATCTGCATTTGCTCTATCTCCCACTTTCGCGTTCCGGGGAGGGCGTCTGATCTTTTCTCTTCTTTCTCTTCTCTGTTCTGATTGGCATTGCTATCACCATGCGTTTGCTTTGCGTTTGGCAATGCGTTTGGCATCGCCTTCCGGCTGCTCCAGCGAGCCTGTGCACCCTTCAGAGCAGCGCGGGTCCGTGATTCATGAACTGCTGCCAAGCCTTCGTGCAGCTCGATCAATTCGGCATGGAAATAACGGCCGTCGCGTAAGTCGAACTGAGCAAGGACGGGTCCGCTTAGCTTTTCGAACCGTTTGCGATTAGGAGCACCCGCCAGTTTCCACAGCATTTCGGGGTCTTCGGGCAGAGTTCCTGCCGGGCTAGATTCCCAGGCCTCGCACCAAAGCTGAATCAGGTAGCCGCGTTGTTCCGGTGTCATGTGCCGGATGGTTCGATCACCCAGCCACCGAGCAGCATAGAACTTGAACCATGGTGCCTCTCGGCTCACTGTGCCGCCCCCTTGCTTGGGAGAGTGCCTGGGCTGGGAAGTGGCGGAAGCGTCCTCTCGATAAGCTCACGATCAAGAGGCGATGGCTGTTTTTCCCCTCTTTCGATCGCAGAATAGCAAGTCGTGGTGACGCCGATCAGTGACGCAACGTCCTGCTGCCGTAAGCCCGCCGCGATGCGCCGCAATTTCCAACCTAGAGCGCTCACCAAGTCATTCATAGTGGTGTGAGCCTAAAGCCGAACTCGCGGCGGTTTTGGGTTTGCGTTAGGACTTGCGTTTGGGTACGCGCAAAGGGTCAGCTTTGGGGTTGCGTTTGGATGGTTTCCGTTTGCGATTTAGACCGGCATGCTTACGGTATTGTTTCCAGATTGTGTATGCGGTGCCGCCTTCATGGGCGATGATATTTCCAATAAAATCCATCAACTGCTTTTGCCCGTAGGAATCCAGCCGTGCTTGAAAGAATCGGCTTCTCTTTAACGCGGGCAAGGACCCGCTCTCATCAATTTCTCGCCAAAGTTTAAATTCAGGGAATGCCGTACGAAGCTCTTCTTCAGTCTTCCGTCGCCCTCGTGAGCACATCTTTAGACGAAGTAATTCGTCGTACAGATCAGCTATTGTCTTTCCTAGCTCCAGGCGCCCCAATTGTGTGGCCGTCGGTTGTTTATCCAGTGACTTCGTGCCGGAAGCTTTACGCGGAGTTTCCTCGTCGTTATTTGAGGGAGCGTTGTGCCCTCGTCCTCCGCTCAGGGCTTCCACTTGAACAGCTGGATCGAGTGAGGGTGTTGCCCTAATGGTTGAACGGAGGCCCGGTGAGATCTGAGATTGCTTTGCACACAGCAACAAATTCCGTCGCTCAGCTTCGAGCAAGAGCTGCTTGTCTTCTGCTTCTAGCTTCGCAATCTCCTCCTCTAGTCGCAAAACGACCCTCAGTCCTGGCCGCTTGAGATTTGTAATGTCCGTTGTACTCTTCAGGTAGGACAACATTTCTGCAAGTTGAGATTTTTTTTCTGCAATTCGTCGGAGAAAAAACTCGTGCGTAGCGAAATCCCGTTCGCCTGGATCTACCAAGAGATCTAACAAGACGTGACTCTTCGACTTCCTCATGACTTTTGCACTCAAGAAGACGGATGATAGCATCTTCCTATTCCACCGTTGAACTGTGCGGAACGATAAATGGCGGAAGTTGAACGATGACGGAGGGACAAACAGTTGCCGGGTCATCAACTGTAATGTCTGCCTTCGGCTTGGAATGGCGGGAAATCTCGGCGAGAAATCCGTCAAACACCTCAGTACGGAGACTCGCCGAAGTCGTTACCAAACCCGTTGAGGCGATCCCAAGTGAGCAGGGTCGTAGCGGGTGGCCTCACGCTGAAGGCAAAACTCGTTGCCAAATCCTGAGTGAAGCGGGTCTAGTCGAGGAACGTTTGTTAAGAGATGGAGGTTATCCATTCTGGACCCTGCGCTCCCTCGCTCTTCGCTTTCGGGCCTTCGCCGCAGCCTTGGAAGCTTTGATAGCGCTCTCTCTGCGTTGTTTTGGCGTCAGAGCTTCAGCACGCGCCAAACCACCTTGCCTGGCGAGTTCAGACCGCACCTTCTTGATGAGTTCGTCGTTCATGCAGCAAATGATACACCCTGCTTGGATTGTGAAAGCCGTCCCCATTGACACCGTGCCAGCACGGTGAGATAATTCCGCACAAAAAACGGACTGAGCAAGTGCTACCAACACTCACCCAGCCCTAACCACAGTCGCCTAACCGGAGGCAACAATGGCTAGAAAAGAACGTAGCATCACTCTCGCCCAAGAATCCACTCAACCCATAACGCAGGTAGCCCTTTACGCTCGCGTCTCCACTTTCAATGGGCAAGATCCCGAAATGCAGCTCGTCGAACTCCGCGAATACGCAGATCGTCGAGGCTGGCAGATTGCCGAGGAGTACATAGACCAGGGGGTCTCAGGCTCAAGAGAATCCCGCCCGGCGCTGAATCGAATGATGGCAGACGCCTGCCGGAGGCGATTCGACGCCGTAATGGTCTGGAAGATTGACCGCTTTGGGAGGTCCCTGAAGCACTTGGTCAACTCGCTGGCAGAACTCGCGGCTCTGGGGGTGGCCTTCATCAGTCTGAGGGATAACCTCGACCTGAGCACTCCATCCGGTCGGCTCATGTTCCAGATAATCGGCGCGATGGCCGAGTTCGAGCGGGCATTGATCCAGGAACGGGTCCGTGCGGGCATTCGCAATGCACGAGCAAAGGGCAAACGTCTTGGCCGCCCGCGGATCGTTGTGGACACCTCACGGATTGCCACTCTCCGCGCTCATGGGAACTCGTGGTCGCAAATCCGGGCAGAGCTAGGCGTGAGCAAGGGCACTGCCCAGCGCGCCTTCGCGGGCTTGCACAAGATTGTTTAGCGAGGACATTCGCGCTCAGTGGTTTCAGAGGAGATTCGTTTTATGCGGTCAATGCCGAGCGCAACCTACGCCGTATCGAACAGTTGAACCTCCCGTACTTTTGTTGTTCACAGTCTAGCGAAAAGCTGCGAAAGCGAGATTTCAAAACCTGCTGCGAGGATCTCTAGCGAACGGAGGCAAGGCTCTTTTTTCCCGTTCTCAAGGTCTGAGATGAATGCACGCCCCAGTCCCGTGTGAACGGCGAGATACGTCTGCGTCCAGCCGCGTCGCTGACGGAGGGCGCGGATGCGTCGGCCAAGCTGAATGCACACGTCAGTTGCCACGGCTACAGCATGGCTGTATTCTTTGGGCTACATATCGCCTATAGAGTACAGACGCAGGCGCTTGCTAAGTGACGCTCTGGGCTCGGAGGTTGCTTTGGCCGCTCAGGAAACCACGGCTGACTTCACAAACGGACCAAGTGGCCTGGTCCTAGATTGGGAGGAAGTGAAGGGGGCCGCTCAGGCAGCCTTCAATGTCTGGGTATCTGGCGGCGAACTGCAGTGGGCAAAGGAAGTGTGGGAGCGAATGGTCGCCGCCGGGTTTGCTAACTACTCGAATGAGATCGAGCGCCATCGTGTCGCGGTCTTATTCTTAGGACTTGCCGGGCTGTACCGAGACTTTTGTTCACTGGCTTGGAACGAGCGTGACGAGCCGACCTACTCCTACTGGGGAGAGGAACTGCATCTGGATCAATTCGTTATTGGGCAACTTGTGGGACCCGATCCCAGGATCGACAAGAATGAGGGATTAAGCCATCTAGTGAATGCCGCACGCCCGCAGGTTACGAGGCTTCTGACGCAATTATTCGGCAGCGTCGATTCTCTTTTTGTCGCGCTCTGGAGAACAGGGCAGGAATGCACAAACGAGGAAGACGATGAATGCGGCGGAGGCGAGAGGTTAACCGACGATGAAATACTGAACGATGCCACGCCAGAAAAACTTGCAGCGTACAGTTGGCTGGATTCTGGGGCAGACGCTGTTCTCGATCCTTTCTAGTCCTGTAAAG
>Ga0209698_10002490_pt1 | contig 20878 bp, 21 predicted proteins | sample LitLauG_LLR_2012_FD_187203 | JGI IMG/M metagenome (GOLD analysis project Ga0209698, IMG submission 187203) | Freshwater sediment microbial communities from Pennsylvania, USA - Little Laurel Run_MetaG_LLR_2012 (SPAdes) (version 2) | ecosystem: Environmental > Aquatic > Freshwater > Creek >...
TCGAGCCCGGTGAACACCACATCTGCGCGATGCTGCAATCCTTCATGACAAGAAGGGTACTCACCAGGCTGCCTAGAGTTTCGGTGCATTCGCTAAAGGTGGAGCCGGGCGGGAGCTATTATTTCAGGACTCGCTTGCTCGGGATCAGTACCGGGTTCGTTCTTCAACTAGACCAGTTGGATTCGGACGAAGGAAAGTGGTTTGTTGCCTGGTCGAAGTTCAGCAATTCTCATCCCAAGAACTGACCTGCTAGCCATGACTGCTGCTAACAGCGTTTAAACTCCCGACTCCGATCAGCGATACGAGGGGATTAACGACAAAAGGTCGTTCCCGCAGCTGCACCGTGTCCAATCGCTGAGAGCGGCCCTCCTCCTGAGCCAGACAAGCCACTTATCCGCGTGATTACCACACCCTAGAATCTCTCAGGGAGAAACTCCAATGACGATCTTCGATCCAACTCGCGGCAGAGTGATTGACGGCGGGGGAGGCCATGGCGGAGCGATGCTGCGCCTGATCGGCCTCGGAATCATCGCCTTCGTTTTGGTGATCTTGTTGTTCAGTTCGGTGACCCGCGTGGGCACTGGACACGTGGGTGTGTTGACCCTGTTCGGCAGAGTCACGGGTGAAACACTCGGCGAAGGCATTCATCTCATCAATCCGCTGAAGACGAACAATGAGATGTCGATCCAGACCCAGACGATTAAAGAGTCTGCCAGCGTGCCTTCGAGCGAAGGCTTGATGATGGCGCTCGACACATCGCTGATCTATCACCTGAATCCCGAGCACGCCGCCGACGTCTTCCAGAAAATCGGCGCGGACTACGAGAATGTAGTGGTCGAGCCGACACTGCGCTCTGCGATTCGTGAATCCACCGCGTCGCACACGGCCAATGCGCTGTACACCGGCGAGCGCGAGATGGTGGCCAAGCAGATCTTTGATCAAGTGAATGAGCAACTCATCAAACGCGGCCTGACGGTGGAGAACGTTCTGCTTCGTGACATTCAGTTGCCGGCTACGTTGAAAGCCGCCATCGAAGCCAAGCAGCAGGCCGAACAGGAATCGCTGGCGATGAACTTCCGCCTGCAAAAGGAAACGCAGGAAGCACAGCGTAAGCGCATCGAAGCGGCCGGCGTGCGCGACTTTCAGCAAATCGTAGCGCAGGGCATCACGCCCTCGTTGCTGGAGTGGAAAGGAATCGAGGCAACCGAGAATCTCGCGAAGAGTCCGAACTCCAAGGTGGTCGTGATCGGCAACAACAAAAACGGCCTCCCGCTGATTTTGGGACAGTAGCGCAGCAAGCTAGCTTTATGTGGGGACAGCCGCCTTAGCCTGCCCTGAGCGAAGTCGAAGGGGCTGTCCGTCGTCCGCAGGGCGACGTTTTTTGCCTGCACTGCTACCATGAAGCGGTGCCGTCCCTGCTCGACATTCGCCATCTCAACATTGAATTCCCCGTGCAGGGAGTAAACCCGGCCGCTCGTCCGGCCCGACCGCCGCTTCGACTTCGCTCAGGGCAGGCTAAGGCGGCTGTCTCCACAAATTCTCTTCTTCTTCCCGCTGTGCGGGATCTGTCCTTCTCTATTGCTCCCGGCGAGGTTCTCGGACTCGTGGGCGAGTCGGGCTCGGGGAAGTCGGTTACGTCGCTGGCGATCATGCGCCTGCTGCCGCCGCAGGCTCGCATTTCGGGCGACATCGTCTTCAGCGCCAATGGAACCGGGCCGCGCGATCTTCCGGGTCTCGACGATGAATCCATGCGCCAATTGAGGGGATCGCGCATCGCCATGATCTTTCAGGAACCGATGACCGCGCTCAACCCTGTAATGCGCGTGGGAGATCAAATTGCCGAGGCGCTACTGGCACACGCTGCCGTTTCGGGGAAGGAAGCGCGAAAGCGTGCCGTCGACGCCATGAACGACGTTGCCATTCCTGACCCTGCGCGACGGGCTCGGGATTACCCGCACCAGCTCTCGGGTGGAATGCGCCAGCGGGTGATGATTGCGATGGCGATCGTCAACCGGCCGCGGTTGCTGATTGCCGATGAACCGACCACCGCGCTCGACGTAACCATTCAGGCGCAGATTCTTGCATTGCTCGGCGAATTGCGCAGCAAGTTCGGGCTGGCTATGCTCTTCATCTCGCACGATCTAGCCGCCGTCTCGCAGGTTGCGGATCGGGTAGCGGTCATGTACTCCGGCTGCCTGGTGGAGCTTGGTTCGAAGCGCGAGATCTTTCAGTCTCCGGCTCACCCTTACACGCGTGGGCTACTTCATGCTGTACCGGATCTCAGGACGGATCGCAATCGTCCGCTGGAGACGATTGAAGGCACCGTTCCGGCTCTGCATGCGTTGCCTCCGGGATGCGCGTTCGAGCCGAGGTGCCAATACCGGATCAAGGCTTGTGCAGCTGACTTGCCTGCTTTGATCGAAGTCACGGCGGGGCACTGGGCGCGCTGCCCGGTCGTGAATCGCTAGGGAATCCGCTCCAGTTGATCGCGATTCAGCCACAACAACAGCGCGAACACGGCAAGCAGGACGAAGCCGGCGTAGAGTCCATAGTCGGAGTATGCCCCGAGCCACGGCTGCACAAAGTACGTTGGACCTCCGCGGAAACGAATCGGATAGGAATGCATCGTGTCGGGTTGGATCGGTGTCCAGCGCGGAATCCAGTATGCAGTCGCGATCTGCATCAGGATATGCAGCATCAGCACGCCTGCCAGGATCTTCGCCCACCCAGGTGTTTTGCCTTTGAATTGCAATTTCACGCTTCGGATTCTACATCGTTCCAGCGGCACAGATACGCGAAGCCCGGACTGGGTCTATAATCGGCAATTTGTTCGGTGATCCGTGCGCATACTGCTGCTCAGTGACATTCACGCCAATCTGGAAGCTCTCGACGCCTGCCTGGCGGCCGCGCCGTCATTCGACACGATCGTGAACCTGGGCGACATTGTGGGCTACGGCGCGAGTCCGAACGAGGTGGCGAACCGCTCGCGCGAACTGGGCAAGATCTTCGTGCGCGGGAATCACGACAAAGCCGCAACCGGATTGATGGACCTGGACGACTTCAACCCTATGGCCGCAGCTGCCGCGATCTGGACGCGCGACACACTCGCACCAGAGAACCTGGAGTGGCTGCGCGAACTGCCGCACGGGCCAGTCTCTCTGCCGGATTTTCCCGACATCCAGTTGGTCCATGGTTCGCCCAACGACGAGGATGAATACGTCGTCTCGCTGGGAGATGCGCTGGCTCCGCTCATTACGCTTACGCTGCCGCTGACTTTCTTCGGACACACGCATCTGCAGGGAGGTTTTTTCGCGAACGGATCGTCAGCCGACGGCTTTCGTCCGGAATATCGAACGGTGGGACAGGCGGAGTCTGTGGCGCTGCAACTGAAGAACAGCGCGCGCTACCTGATCAATCCGGGATCGGTAGGTCAGCCGCGCGATGGAGACTGGCGCGCCGCTTTCGCCCTGTATGACAGCGAAGAGCAGGTGGTCCACTTCCACCGCACGCCTTACAACCTGAAAGAAGCGCAGGATCGCATCTTCGCGGCCAAGCTGCCGCCGAGGCTGGCGACGCGGCTAGCGGCCGGACGGTAACCCCTTCGACTTTGAAAATCATTTTCACCACAGAGGGCCACAGAGGAACACAGAGGAATTAGACTCTCATCATGCCAGTGCCTCGCTCCCGGACACTTTTTGAACCTCACGATAGTCCGCCTTCGCAATATCTCATTGCTCACTGCGACGGCGGCGCGCGCGGGAATCCCGGCCCTGCCGGATACGGCGTGGTGATCAAGGACGAGTCCGGGCACAAGGTCGCCGCGCTCAGCGAGTACCTCGGGCACCAGACCAACAATTTCGCCGAGTATCAGGGGCTGATTGCGGCTTTGGAGTATGCGCTGGAGCATGGGCCGAAGGCGCTCAAGGTGATCAGCGATTCGGAGCTGTTGGTGCGGCAGATCAAGGGGATCTACAAGGTCAAGAATCCTACCTTGCAGGATCTGCACGCGCGGGCGAAGGAATTGATTAAGCAACTGGACTGGTTCTCGATCGGGCACGCGCTGCGCGAACACAATCAGGAAGCGGACCGGCTGGCAAATGAAGCGATGGATCGAGGGACAGGTCGTGTGGCCGCGGGCGACCCTTCGATTACGCTCAGGGCAGGCCCGCCCGCGAAGCCCTTAGCGTCGTTGCCCCAGGAATTCGAAGGAATTGTCCGCCAAGGGAAAGTGGAACTGGAGAATGGCAGACTCCCGGACGGGACTCGGGTGCAAGTGAGGGTGAAGAAGTAAGGCCGCGGCCCAATAGACACACAGAAAAACGTCGCCGCTTCGCGGCTGGACAGCCGGGGGCGGCTGTCCCCACATAAGAACTAATCCGCGGCCGACGTGTGGTCGTGGATGATCTTCCACCCGTTGGAGAACTTGCGGAAGATCAGGGTGAAGCGGCCGTGGGGCGTCTTGCCGTCGGACATGGTGAGCTGCCAAACACCGCGGACGAATGCTGCGTCAGATCCGAGAACATCAACCCGCACGTCTGAAAAATCCAGCTTTCCCATCTCGTGGCCAGGGCTCGTGTAGGTAGCGCGATAGCGGTCGAGGGTGGCCTGCCATCCTGTGGATTCCTTTGCACCCGAGAAGAACGTCAGATCGGGGGAGTTCCAGTAGCCCGTCATGAACGCGTCGAGGTCGTGATGATTCCAGGCGTCCTGTTGGGCGCGGAGGACGTGCTCGACGGCGGATTTGGGATCGTCGTTTGCACTTTGAGCCGCAGCGACGATCGAGAGGGAGAAGCACGCCGTCGCGAGGAATGTGAGAATTGTCTTCAAGTTTAAGCCTCCGGGTGAGTAGATGCGAGGTGCCAATCGTATCGTCCCTCCGGGACTCGTGTATTGTATGCATTCTTCCCGGCACTTCCGCGTTGGGCTTTCACCTGTCATGACGTCCTTTGAATGCCGACGGGTGCGGGGCGAGACGCCCTCGCGACAGCCGGCGAGACGCCGGCGCTACGTTCGATGGTCCTTCGTTAATGCGACTCTTCGGCGGCGGGGGCTGTATCCGGGGTATCCACTTTTTGTGCTGTGTGCGGCGCGATGGGCGAGGGCTGGAAGTCGCCGACGTCTTTGCCGTTCATGGCTACGGTCATGAAGTTCATCCAGATGGGCAGGGCGGCGTGGGCGCCAGTCTCTTTTGCACCGAGCGATTTCTTTTCGTCGTAGCCGAGCCACACTCCGCAGGTCATGGTGGGCGTGAATCCCACGAACCAGGCATCGGTGAAATCGTTCGTCGTGCCGGTCTTGCCCGCCACCGGAAACGGCAGTTTCGATGCCGCGATGCCGGTGCCGTGTAGCACGACCTCGCGCAGCATCGACGTCATGATGCGGGCGGTGCGTTCGCTGATCACATCTTTGACTTCGGGGAAATCTTCTTCCAGCACGCGGCCTTCGTAGTCGGTGACGCGCGTGATGAAGCGCGGGCTGACACGCACTCCATCGTTAGGAAAAACGCTGTAGGCGGAGGACTGCTCCAGCAGCGTGATTTCCGCCGAGCCCAGGGCAACCGGCAAATATGGCGGCAGCTTTGAGGTGACGCCAAAGCGCTCGGCGTAATCGATCACGCTCTGAATGCCGACTTTGTTGGCCAGTTTCAGCGCGGGGATGTTGCGCGACTGAGCCAGCGCGCGGCGAAGAGTGATAATGCCTTCGAATTTTTCGTCGTAGTTGTGCGGAGTGTAGGGGCCGGAAGGCGTATCAAAGCTCACAGGTTCGTCGAGTATGGTGTCGTCGGGGCTGGCGCCTCCGTCGATCACCGTGGTGTAGACATAAGGCTTGAACGATGAACCCACCTGGCGGAGAGCCTGTGTGGCGCGATCGAATTTCGAGGTGTTGAAGTCGCGTCCACCGACCATGGCCTTGATCCCGCCGGTGGCGTTGTCGATGGCAATGAGAGCTGCTTGAGCGCCCGAATCTTGCTCGAGACCGACTTTGGCCGCGCCGTTGGCACTGAGGGAAAGAATTTTGACGTAGCAGATGTCGCCGGTCTTCAGGATGTCGGCGAGTTTGTGCTGGGTCCAGCCGACGCCGGCCTGTCCAAGAGCCGCGGTATAGTGGCCGAACTTGAGTGTGGCGATTCCTGGGCCGGCGGACGTGACGAGCGCGTGAACGTATCCGTTGACCTCGGGTTCATCGTCCCAGTCAGGATGGGAGTACTTTTCGAGGATTCCACCGTCGGCCACGAAATTTTCCAGGTGGCCCTTCCAGCCGTGCCGGCGCTCGTAGGCGGCCAGGCCGTCGAGCACGGCCTGGTTCGCGGCCTTCTGCAGTTCGACGTCGAGCGAGGTATAAACCTTCAAACCGCCTTCGTGAACCTGGTCGGTTCCGAACTTGCCTTCGAGATAGCGCCGAATCTCTTCGATGAAATAAGGGGCAAGCGAGTTCGGATCGTGCGCGAGGCGGAGGGTCAGTGGACCTGAACGGGCGTCGTTGGCCTGCGCGGCGGTGATTTTACCGTCTTCCAGCAGGGCATTGATGACCATGTCTCGACGCTTTTGCGCCTTGTCCGGATGATTAATCGGCGAATATACCGTTGGTCCCTTGGGCAAACCTGCAAGTAGCGCAGCCTCATCGAGACTCAGATTCTTGGCAGGCTTGCTGAAGTAGAACTCCGAGGCGGCTTCGAAACCGTACACACCATGCCCGAGAAATATCTGGTTGGCGTAAAGAGTAAAGATCTGCGGCTTGGTGAAGCGGCGCTCGATCTGGATGGCGAGCATCGCCTCCTGCACCTTGCGCTGCCAGCTGCGGTCGGGCGAAAGGAAGAGATTGCGTGCGAGCTGCATGGTCAGCGTGGACGCACCCTGGACTTTGCCTCCGGATTCGATGTCGCGGTAGGCAGCGCCCACGATGCGCCAGAAATTGATTCCGGAGTGGCGGTAGAAATCTTTGTCTTCGATGGAGACTAGCGCATCGCGGAGCACGGGAGGGAAATCGTCGTAGCCGACGACCACGCGCCGCTGCAGGGCGAATGAACCGATGACTTTGCCGTGATCGTCGTAGAGTTCGGTGATCGAGCTGGGGCGGTAGGCTTCAAGGGCGTCGACCTGGGGCAGGTCGGTGGTGTAAACGAGCAGCAGGCCTCCGGTAGCGCCGACCAGGATGGCAATCAGGATCAGCAGGCCGAATAGCACGAGGCCGACGAGCTTGCGCCCACCGATTTCGACCTCGGGGAGGTTTTCGTAGAGAACCTTCATGGCGCGCTGAGGTCAGGATAGCACTTGGGGAAAGTGTCGGCAGTTTGGCGATGGACGGGTGAGGCGGCGAGACGCCGCCCCGACAGCCGGCGAGGGCGCCGGCGCTACGGAGTTGTAACTGCCTCTGGAGCGACCGCCGTTTTCCGCTCTGACGTAGCCACGCGGCTCAGGAAAATCGCAGAGCCCAGGTACAGAACGGCCGCGAGGATTGTCAGGGATTTCAGGCCGAACCACAAGGATGCGGATTCGAGAAGGCCTCCGATCAGCGCTCCGAAAAGATTGGAGCCCAACGCACTGCCGCGGAAACCGGCACGAGCAAAGCTGGAGACGAAGATGATTCCGGCGAAGAAAACGGGAGTGCAAAGTGCCAGCGTGGCGACAATAGCGCGCAGCGACCACGACTCGAGGAACAGCTTCTGCATGGAAACGAGGTACATCACCGCGAGGGTTAGAAAAAGGCCTGCATAGGCCGCTGCCAGTGGGATTCGCGGGAATGTTCCGTACACCAGATTGGCTCCGACAATCAGGCATAGCAACCCAGAAACGACCACGGCATTCACCACCCAGGTAGTGCCGAAGAGAAGCGCCATCTTGCTGACGATCTGCGCTTCGAGCAGCATGAATCCCGCGCCCAACAACATGAAGTGAAAATCGAGGCGGGCGCCTTCCCCGCTGGTTTGGCGCAGGAACCATCCGAAAACCACCAGCACAGCAATGGAAACCAGAATGACGATGATCGGCAGACCTGGCTCGTGCTGATAGAAATAGGGCCAATCATCGGTGGTCACGCGGGCGGATTCCATCGGCATATTGCCGTGGGACGCGAGATAGGCAGCGAGCGCAGGGTCGGCCGCGGCTTTCGCGAGACGCTCGGGCGATCCGGAGACGAAGAATCTGCCGGAACTGTCGTAGCCCCCAATATCGGTCTGGAACTGGATCGGATCCTGCCCAAATGTGTCGTGCAGCAGCTGGAAGAGGCGGCCGGCGATCCAGGAATTATCGACCTGGAACTTCACGATGAAAAGGCCGTCAGGCTTGAGTAACTGTCTGGCGCGCTGAAGGGCTTCGCGGGTGTAGACATAATTGTCGATGCGGATATTGGTGAAGTGCGAGGTGGTGGTGTGCGAATCGAGCAAAGAAAAGACGATGAGCTCGAACTGGTCGTGACTGTTCTCGATATAGCTGCGGGCATCGTCTACAGTGACATGCACGCGGGGCGACTGGTACGGATGCTCGAAGTGCAGTTCGCGGCCGAGTTTCAGGATCAGAGGATCGATTTCAATGGCCTCGACTCGTCCCGCGCCATTGCGGAGGGCGGCAGCGACATCGTTGCCCATGCCCGATCCCAGCACCAGCACTGAGGGCGGCGCGGGATAGAAGCGGTAGGGCATGTTGTAGGAGTTCTGGTTGAGGGGATAACGCTGAAAAGTGGCGGCGTGGGATTGGACGAACTCGGGCGAGAGATTCACGATCGTCTGGTAAAGCGAATCGTTGGTGGTGAGAGAGTAAGCTGCGAGCTGGCCGTTGCGATATTCGGGACGAATCGAGAGCTTCTGATACGGCGACCAGAAGGTGCTGGCATTGCGGTGGTCGGGAATCGCGAGCAACCCGACACAGACCAGGAAGGTGACAGCAAGTGCGGTTCGGGCGCGCGGGTTTGGCCAGAACACGAGGAGCGAGACGAAAGAGGCCACCACGAACCAGACCCAGGGCGGCTGATGGAGGAAGCAGAGCAAGGTGAATCCGGCAATTCCGGCGAGGCTCGCTAGAACATTCACGCTGTAAGCAGCGACGCCATTCGGAGAGTTTTCGAGATACCAGCCGACGAGTTGCCCGAAGGGAATGAACGCCGTCGCAATCATGCCGAACAATGGAACCACGAAAGCAAGCGCGAGAAGCATGCCCGCCCAACTGGCGGGCAGGGCAGGCACTCCCCATACGTGGACTTCGACCGATGCTCCGAGCAAGGCGGGAAGGGCTGAGATGGAGTGGCGCAACGGGGAAATCGGCGCTTTCAAAATGACTGTCAGCAGCAGGAGCGGCGTGGTCATCGCCATGAGCTGCACTCGGCGGCGGCACAGGTAGCAGCCCAACCCGAATCCCAGGAAGCACGCCACCAGGACGAAATTCTTGAAGTAGGCAAAGATCCGGATCTCGGACGAGACCCAGCGGATCATCAGCATCTCTACAAACAGGCTGAGCAAGCTGACCAAGATCAATTGGCGGTAACTGAATCCGCCGAGCGCCTGAATATCAACTTCCAGGCGACCGGGAGTGGCTGCTGCGGTTCGAAAGCGATGAAAGAGACGATAAACCACGAAAACCGCGAGAGCAGAAATGAATAGAAGGAATGTCAGCGAGCTGAACGATTGTCCGAGTATCTCCATGGATATAATGCCGCCTCGATGAAGAACCTGGCCATCGGGCTGGGTGTAACGATATCAGAGTTGAGCGGTGCTTCGTTTACCGGGCGCGGAGGAGGAGGACGGGAACGCTAATCCGATGCTGGACACGGGTAGCGGTAGTACCGAGAAAGAGGTCGCCGAGGAAGCGGTGGCCGTGGGTGCTCATTGCGACGAGGTCACACCCTTTGTTCTCGACCCATTTTATGATCTGATCGGCGGGCTCCCCATAGGCGAGCTCGGCGTCGGTGGAGATGTCGGCGGCCTGCAATTCGGATTGGACTTTGCGGAGATATGCGGTGTCGTCGACAATTTCCTGACTGACGGCGTCAGGACCATAGGTTCTCGCGGCCCATCCGTCGGCGACATGGAGCAGGACCACGCGGCTGTGGGCGAGCTTGGCCAGATGCTTCACGTGTTCGATGATGGCGCGGTCGGTTGGGGTGCCATCGAGCGTGACGAGTATTCTGTCGTACATGGAGTCTTAGTTCACGGTGTCCCGCAGGGGCTGAAGCCCCAAATCTTTATTCGCTCCGACCGCGGCGCTAAAGCGCCGCTCTTGCACTAAAACCGCTGTGCTGTACGAAGTCAGAGTCCCCACCCTGTCCCGCCAAAGAACGGCGGAACAAGGATGGGGTACCCTCGATATTGAATCCAGGTACAGGGAACGTTTTCACTTTCATTGACCACCACTGATCAGATGCCACGCAGTTTTTAGGGACTCGGGCAGGCCGTAAATGTCCATGGCGGTGATCAGGATAGCACTGGCCCAACCGGCCGCGAGCAGGAAGAAGCCGTTCTTCCATTTGCCCATGCGCTTTGGAGAACTGGTGAAGTGCAGCAACGGAAACATGGCGAAGGGGAGCTGCAGCGCGAGTACCACCTGGCTCAACGTGAGCAGGTCGGTGACGCTGTTGTCGCCGCGCAGGCCGATGATCAGGACTGCGGGGAGGATGGCCAGGGTGCGGGTGATGAGTCTGCGCACCCAGGGCTTGATCCGCCAGTGCATGAAGCCTTCCATGACGACCTGGCCCGCCAGGGTGCCCGTGATGGTGCTGCTCTGTCCCGCAGCCAACAAAGCAACGGCGAAAAGTGTGCTGGCTGCGGTTGCGCCCAGCAGAGGGGCAAGTGTCAGGTAGGCAACGCGGATCCAGTCGCTGTCGGGACTGAAGGTGATGAACTTGCCTCCTGGGACACCGATTCCTGTCTTGCCGAAGAAGACCGTGGCCGCGAGGACCATGATGGCGGCATTGACGAAGAACGCGACTGTCAGTGCGACGGTCGAGTCGATAGTGTTGAACTGCAGGGCGCGGCGTATGGAGGAGTCGTCTTTCTGCAGGCGGCGGCTCTGGACGAGGGCCGAATGCAGGTACAGGTTGTGAGGCATGACCGTGGCGCCGATGATGCCGATTCCGAGGTAGATCATCCCTGCTTGACGAAGGCCGGGAATCAGAAGTGCGTGGCTGAGTTCCAGAAAGCTGGGCTGGGTCTGAGGAAGAACGAAAATTTCTATGAAGTAACACACGCCAATGGTCGCCACCAGTAACAAGACGACCGCCTCGATGGTGCGCATGCCGAAGCGTTGCAGGGCGAGCAGAAGAAGGACATCGAGGCCGGTAATAATCACGGCCCAGAGCAACGGGATGTGGAAGAGGAGATTGAGAGCGACGGCGCTGCCTAAAACTTCGGCCAGATCACACGCGCCGATGGCGACTTCGCTCATCAGCCAGTTCGGCCAGCGAGTCCAGCGCGGATACCAATCGCGGCAGCATTGGGCGAGATCTTTGCCAGTGACCACACCGAGGCGCGCCGAGATGACCTGCATGAAGATGGCCATGAGGCTGGCCAGACCGACGACCCAGAGCAAGCCGTATTTGAATTGCGCGCCGCCTTGCAGATCGGTACCCCAGTTGCCCGGGTCCATGTAGCCGACGCTGACTAGGATGGCGGGGCCGACAAAGGCGCGCCATTGCTGCCAGAAGCCGGCCTGATGATGGGGGACCTCGATCGAGCTGTGGACGTTCTCCAGGGAAAGGTGACCGTTGGCAACGTCAGCCCCTGCAAGCGAAGTTTGCAGGGGCGAGGTCACGGGTTGATCTTTACTGCTCATGGGCGAGGTTTAGAAGACATGTTCCCCAGGGAGCTGATGTTAATGAGTATACACCATAATTGGTTAACTGTAGTTAACTATCGTCATCGAATAGAACGCTCCTGCGGATCGCGCATTCAAAAGAATCGCTGCAAAGCGGTTAGCAGCGCCACGGAACATGTAGCCCCGGACGCCTTCGTCCGGGTTTGCGCGCGAAGCGCGCAACGCAAAGTTCTGATAGCGAGGCTACAGTCGGGCAATCGACGTTGTCGGCATGCCTCGCTTCGCTCGGCGGGCGGACGAAATGTGTCCGCCCCCACACCGGACCTCAACACAAAGAGGTCCGCGCTTTTCCGGAAAGTGTCCCCACACCGTTAGTGCTGGTGACGAACTGGACGAGCTGAAGAAGTAGCGTCGCTCGCGCGACGCGGACGGGCGAGGCGCCCGTCCCCACACGACATTCCACTAATCCTTGGGGCGAGCTAACGGGGAAAGCCAGACTCGCTCGGATGCTGCCGGGCCCAGCGAGACGGTTCCTTCCGGTGTTGTCAGGGTCAGGGTTTGATCGTAATTGCGTTCCGTAACCTTCAGCTTGGCTCCAGGGCGGATGCCGCGGTGCTCGAGGAATTCGAGCAGGCCGCGGTCGCGTTCGTAAATGCCGCTCACCGTGTAGTTCGTGTCGACCTCGGCCTCGGCTAGCAGGACTAAGCCGCGGCGCCGGCGGCTGGCGGAGCTTTCCACCTCACTGAGATTGCCGTGCGGGCAAGCCCGGGCGGATCCCAGCTTCGCCAGCAGTTTGGCTTCGAAATCCGGGGAGACGGCGTGCTCAAGGCGCTCGGCCTCGTCGTGGACCTTCCACCATTCCATGCCGAAGACTTCTGAAAGCATGCGCTCGATGAGGTGATGGCGGAGCGTGAGCTTGCGGGCGATCGTGCGTCCGGCGGCGGTGAGGCTGACTTCGCCCTTGGCGCCGACGCGCACGAGGCCATCTTTCTTGAGGCGGCGCAGGGCCATGGTCACAGCAGGAGGCGAGACTTTGAGCAGGTGGGCGAGGCGGGCAGAGATGACGGTTTCGCCTTCGGTCTCGGCTTCGAGGATGGACTTGAGGTAGTCCTCCTTGGAGACAGTGATCATTGTGGGGATTATACGATGGAGTTAAGCGTGGTTAATGCGTGGAGCGAACTCGTCAAACCAGCCGGCGCACGCGCGCCGCGGACGGCCGAGGGCGGCCGTCTCCACACAAGCAAGGCCTGCTCTACCGACACAACCAAGAAGAAAGCAAAAAGGACAGTCCGGAGCCCCCGAGACTGTCCTCCAAACCCTCCCGGTTAGAAGGGCAACTTGATGACTTCAAGGTACCGGGGAGATGTTGCAATCGAGTTGCAGAACGATGAATATCTGATGAATTTGGTACGCGGTGACGCTGCTATATTAGTCGTTTAACATCGCAGATTTGTGACATCTGTTTTCTCCTGGTCGAGAGGAATTGATGCCTTCCACAACCTTGCGCAAAACTGAACAATCACGGCGCCTGCAACAGCGGGCGGAGAGCATGATCCCGGGAGGAGTGAATTCGCCGGTGCGGGCGTTTCGGGCGGTGGGCGGGGATCCGCCATTCATCGTGCGCGGGAAGGGATCGCACGTTTGGGACGCGGACGAGAACGACTACATCGATTACATCGGATCGTGGGGGCCGCTGATTCTCGGGCACGCGGAGGCGAACGTTCTCGATGCGATTGTCGGTGCGGCTTGTAATGGGACCAGCTTCGGGGCTTCGACGCCGTCGGAAGCGGACCTGGCGGAGTTGGTGCTGGGCGCGTTTCCGAACATGCAGAAGGTAAGGTTCGTCAGTTCGGGGACAGAAGCGACGATGTCGGCGATCCGGCTGGCACGGGCTTATACAAAACGCAAGTACATTGTGAAGTTTGAAGGCTGCTATCACGGGCACGCGGACGCCCTGCTGGTGAAGGCTGGATCCGGAGTGGCGACGCTCGGGATCCCGGGATCGGCGGGCGTTCCGGAAGAGTTCACAATGTTCACGCTGGCGCTGCCGTTCAACAATCTGTCGGCGGTCGAGTACGCTTTTCAAAAATTCAAACATCAGATTGCGTGCGTAATTGTCGAGCCTGTCGTGGGGAACATGGGATGCGTGCCGGCGGCGGATGACTATCTGGTGGGGCTGCGGTTGGTCACGCAGCGCGAACACTCGGTGCTGATCTTTGACGAGGTGATGACGGGGTTCCGCGTGGCCTTCGGCGGGGCGCAGGAGTTGTACAACATCAAGCCGGATCTGACGACGATGGGCAAGATCATCGGCGGCGGATTGCCGGTGGGTGCGTATGGCGGGGCGAAGGAGATCATGGATCTGGTCGCGCCGCTGGGGCCGATGTATCAGGCAGGAACGCTTTCGGGGAATCCGCTAGCGATGGCGGCGGGATGCGCGATGCTGAAGCAGTTGCGCGATCGCAAGGAAGAGATTTATCCGAGGATTGAGAAGCTCAGCGGAGAATTGGTGGATGGCGTAATGGCGGCCGCGAGAGAAGCAGGCGTGCCGCTGTGCGCGAACCGGGTGGGATCGATGTTCACCTGGTTCTTCCAGGAGGGTCCGGTCACGGATTGGGATTCGGCGTCGAAGTCGAATACAGAAGCGTTTGGGAAATTCTTTCGCGCGATGCTGGACGCGGGAGTGTATCTTCCGCCGTCGCAGTATGAAGCCGCATTTCTGGGAACCACGCATTCAGAAGAAGATTTGCAGCGGACAATTGCCGCAGCGAAACAGGCGTTCGCGGGGATGCGGGGATAAGGTGATGTGTGGGACCGGGTCCTTGACCCGGTCGCGGCGAGAAGCGCCGCGGGTCTTGCCGTCAGAGAGTCGAAGAGCGGAACCGAAAGGAGCGGCCCTGCGGGCCGCGGCCGGGTCAAAGACCCGGCCCCACACAAGCCTTTGCTTGCAGCAGCATTTCTGAGACTGTTACGAACCCATATCCCTCCGACTTGTAGCGGGTGATCAGATGGTCTGTCGCCAGGACTGTCTGTGATCGATCTGCTCCCATCTGTTTGTGGCCGCCGTCGTGGAGGAGCATCACGTCGCCGCCGCGAATTTGCCTCGACACTTTTCTCTCGATCACGGCTGCTGGGGGCGCGTTCCAGTCGAAGCCGGTGACGTTCCACATTACGGGTTCGAGGCCCAGTTCGCGGGCAATGCGAAGGACGGTGGGGCGGCGTCCACCGAAGGGCGGGCGAAAGAGATTGGAAGGCTCGCCGACCGCGTCTTGAATGGCGGATCGGCAGTCGGTCAGTTCCTTGCGGACTTCGGCGGCGCTTTTGAAAATCAATAGAGGATGGGTGAACGTGTGGTTTCCGATGGCGTGTCCCGCCTTCACGATTTCGCGAACAATGTCGGGACGTTGCTGAACATAGCGTCCGATCAGGAAGAAAGTCGCGTGGACGTTGTGCCTTGCCAGAACTTCCAGCAGGCGGAACGTGTGGGGATCGTTGGGGCCGTCGTCGTAGGTGAGGGCGAGCTGCCTGGTGCCGCGTGCGAGACTGGTGAATGTGCGTCCGTACCACTGGCCGGTGGGGGCCATGGATTGGTATCCCGCGCTAACGGCGGCTGCGGCCGCTGTTCCAGCCAAGAGGGCTCCGAGCATGGAGAGATTCTAGAACGATTGCAGATTTAAGATTGCAGATTTCCGAGCGGCGCAACGAGCGACGTTCAATCTGAAATCTGCAATCTCAAATCTGCAATCGTTTTCCTCAGTGTTAACTGATCCCGCAATTGCCAGTGGGGCGCTTCCGAGATATCCTGCCACTTCCGAGACATCGCACGAGCCCATGGCCAATCTTTTTGAGCTTCCCCGTTACATTGCTGTGGAGGGTCCCATACGAGTCGGCAAGAGCACGCTGGCAGGCTTCCTAGCCGAGCGGCTGAACGCGCAGCGGGTGATGGAGCCGGAGGCGAATCCGTTTCTGGGCGCGTTTTACGATGGCGAACGGGGAGCGGCGTTTCAGGCGCAGTTTGCGTTTCTGGTGCGGCGATTTGAACAATTGCATTCGCTCGATCTGGGGGCGCGATCGAACCGGACTGTGGTAGCGGATTTCATTTTCGAGAAGGACAAGCTGTTTGCCTGCCTGAATCTCACTGACCAGGAACTCGACACCTACAACCGGTATTACAACCACTTTCGCGAGCAGTTGCCTACGCCCGACCTGGTGATTTATCTGCAGGCTACGCCCGAGGTATTGAGGAAGCGGCTCAAGAAGAAAAATGCTCCGGGGGAGAAGGCGGTGAGTGACGAGTATCTCGAAGAAGTGGTGAAGGCCTACGAACACTTTTTCTTTCACTACACTTCGTCGGATCTTCTGATCGTTAATACGTCGGAGATCGACTTCGTCGACCGCAATGAGGATTTGCAGGAGTTGCTGCGCAAGGTCACGGAGCCGATCAAGGGTACGCAGTACTTTCTGCCACTGGGCGGCCAGGAAGCGGCTAGCGCATAGGATGTTGTCTCAGTCGGTAATCTAGAAAATGGAAGAGATTCACCTCGGAGATCAACTTGCCCTCTACGATCGCGAGGCAACAGTAGCCGCATATGAACTTCTATCTTCTGGCGGCGCCGAGCGCTGCTATTGTATCTATTGCCGCAATTTTGCCACCCAACGAGCAACCGTTTATCTGAAGAGTTTTCGCGGACTTCTGCTACGGATTGGAATTGACCCCTTGAAAGAAGGGGAAGTCTACGACATGGTCGGGCCCTTTGACGACAGGGTTCGACCTACGGGAGGCTGGTTCTATTTCGTTGGCGAATTGATCGAGAAAGGCGAAAAGTTGGTGAGCCACGGCGATTTCCAATATTGGTTCCAGCCCTCAGTTCCACGCCCCCCGGCTTGCTTTGGCCTACACGTCGCGGCGATCGAATTCACGGCCAAGGTTCCTTGGGTTTTGAGGGAAGAGCCGGGCGGTAGCTGATTACTTTTCGTGCCGCCGCAGCGGATAGACTGCAAGCGCCTTCCCAACCTTAGAGAACTCAGGATCGGCAGTCGCCAGCCAGGCTCCGCGCTCGATTGCGAGTTCTGCTGCGAACGAATCGGCATAACCGAGGCTATGCTTCTGCTTGATCGCGGCAGCGCGCGTCGCTCGGTCCCGGTCGGCTGCGACGACCACGATCGGCAGTTGCCGCAGCTTGGCTTCTGCTTCGAGTGCTCGCAGCTCTCCATGAAGTCTCCAGGCAATATAGAAAACTTCTCCCCAATTGACGGCAGATAACAGAATGGGCTGTTCGTTCCTGGAGGCTTCCTCGATAAGACGGCGAACCCGCGCGGCTGCACCTGGGCGATCTTCGAGAAGACTGACGAGCGCATTAGCGTCAAGAACAAAGCGTCGCAGTTGACCCCGTCGAGATGCGGTCACAACCGCTTCCTCTCTCGTTCGCGTTCTCTTTCGCGCTCTTTGAATAATTCTTCGAACATCGAAGGTTCACCGGGACCCGGCTTCAGAAATCCCTGTATCTCATCCAAGAGGCGTTCGACTGGAGTGAGCACAAGTTGCCCGTTTTCCTCCCTCCACATGGCTCGAGTGCCCTTTTCGAGTCTAAGCCGTTCGCGGAGTTCTACGGGGATGACAACCTGGCCCTTCGAGCTGACTACGGTTTGGTAAGTCTCCATAAATGTCATCCTACCATGACACGATAGTAAGACGATTGTAGCTTTGTAAGACGATCTAGCTCGGCTGGTAACCGGGGCCGGCAGAAAAGGAATTTCGGCTGTGGAGCATCATTGTTCCCGCTGGAAGACACTGAAAACGTTGGACCAACGACTATCGACGGGCATCTCGCCTTGCAGCTAAAATACACGGAGCGTCATCAAATGATATAGGACGCCACGATGCGTGCACAGGCTCTATCCGCCGAAGGCGGAGGGGCACTGGAGGACATCATGAGCTTGACCCCTATCGGAGGCCGTCTGTTTGACGGATCCGGCCGCAAGGTAACTACCGCCTCTCTTCGCGAGCAGAAACTCCGCCACGATCCCATAACCTGCCTTACTGCGTACGACTATGCCACTGCGCGTCTGGTCGACGAGGCCGGCATCGACATCGTGCTGGTGGGAGATTCCCTCGCCCAAACCATGCTCGGGTACGAGAACACGCTCTCGGTCACGATGGAGGAGATGCTGCATCACGTGAAAGCCGTGCGGCGCGGCGTGAAGAATGCGCTGCTGGTCGCTGACATGCCTTACGGGTCGTACCAGGTGGATGCTAAAGACGCCATTCTCAATGCCGCGCGCTTCGTGAAGGAGGGCGGCGCCGAGGCGGTGAAGCTGGAGGGTGGCGAGCGGCGCGCGGACTTGATTCGTAGAATCATTGACGCGGAAATCCCGGTTGCCGGGCATATTGGGCTGACTCCGCAGTCGGTCAATGTGATGGGCGGCTACAAGGTGCAAGGCAAGAACCTGAGCGGGATCGAGCAGTTGATGCGCGATGCTGTGGCGTTGGATCGTGCGGGCGTGGCTTGCCTTTATCTGGAGGGCATCCCGCGGGAAGTGGCGGCGATGATCACGGCGGAGGTGAGCACGCCGACGATTGGGATTGGCGCCGGGCCGGAGTGTGATGGGCAGGTGCTGGTGTTTCACGACATCCTCAATCTGACGTTTGGACCGCCGGCGAAATTCGTGCGGCGGTACGGGGATGCGGCCGCGCTGATTACCCATGCGGTGCAGGCGTTTCGCGCGGATGTGCGGTCGCGGCAGTATCCGGCGGATGAGGAGTCGTATCATCTACCGAAGGAGACACGGGCGGCGCTGGAGACGGTGCTGGCGCGGAAGCGGGCGATGGGGCGGTAATTTCGTCGCGGGTGCGGGGGGCGAGACGCCCCCGCGACAGCCGGCGGGACACCAGCGCTACGGAACTCGGGCGTTTCATTTTCCGTATCTCTAAGAGGGCTCTTTCGGAAGTCCTGATTCACTGACACACGGGTGAGTGCTAGGCTGTTGAGAGGTGGCTATGGTTCTCTCACACTTTTTCTTCTTTCCGTTCTTCGGCTTCGGCACCTTGATGTACTTCCTGCCGTCGATCGTGGCGCTGGCGCGGAGCAAACGCGATCTGCCGGCGATCTTTCTGCTCAACCTGTTTCTGGGATGGAGCGTGATTGGGTGGATTGTGGCACTCGTGTGGGCGGCGAAGAGCGACGTTCCGGCGGCGGCGAGGTATTACCGGTAGTGATCACGCGGCGGCCGCTGTGGGTATTGATGATTCTGTTCGCCATGGCCGGGTGCACGCAACCGGCGCCGCCTGCGCCTGATCCACAGACCATTCTGCAAGCCATCCCTCCGGCAGACTCGGCAAAGTATGCGCACATTCACGACATGAAGAAGTGGCGGAATCCTTTTTTGATCGTGCGCGCGGATGGAGTGGCGCTTTACGATTCGGCGGATAGTGCGGAGATTCTGTTAAAGCCGGAAGACTTGCTGGCGGCGCTGGCGAAGTTACCGGCTTCTTATTGGCCATACGGACGGGTCGTGGCGGCGCAGGAGAACGGTGTTCGCGCCTCCGAGCAGGACGCGGTGGCGATTCGTCGGAATAAAGGCATTGTGGGCGGAATGCTGCAGGGGGCGCATATCGCGGTCGAGTGGGTGCCTGGGGCGTGAGCGAAAGTCACTGGCAGAGTATTCAGGATCAGCCAAAACCAAGTCGAGCTTCGCTCGACGGACAGCCGGGGGCGGCTGTCCCCACATTCAAACCTTGAAGATCTTTTCAACTATCGATCAGATGAGAAACCTTGCGCGCTCCGCGCGGCGCGAGGGCAAGGTACTCGCATTGGTCCCCACGATGGGGGCGCTGCATGAGGGGCACTTGTCGCTGGTGCGGGCGGCTCGAGGGGCGAGCGATGTGGTGGCGGCGTCCATCTTTGTGAATCCTGCGCAGTTTGGACCGAATGAGGATCTGGCGAAGTATCCGCGGTCGTTTGAGCGCGACTGCCAGATGCTGGATCGCGAGGGAGTACAGTTCGTGTTTGCGCCGTCGGTGGAGGAGATGTATCCGGCGGGTGCGGTGACTTGGGTGACGGTGGAGCAGTTGAGCAGCAAGCTGGACGGGCGTTCGCGGCCGGGGCATTTTCGAGGGGTCACGACGGTGGTGTCGAAGTTGTTTCACATCGTTGAGCCGGACAGGGCGTTTTTCGGGCAGAAGGATGCGGCGCAGACGGCAATCATCCGGCGCATGGTGCGGGATTTGAATCTGCCGGTGGAGATTGTGGTTTGTCCCATTGTGCGCGAAGCGGATGGGCTGGCGATGAGCTCGCGCAATGCGTATTTGAGTCCGGAGGAAAGGAAACGGGCCCTGCTGCTGCATCGGGCGCTGGCGCGGGTGCAGCAGTTGGTCGACGCAGGCGAGAGGGATGCGGCGCGCTTGTTGGCGACCGGGCGAGAGGAATTCGCGCGCGAGAGCTCGGTGCGGTTGGATTATTTCGAGGTGGTGGACCCGGAGACGCTCGATCCGGTCGGGGATTTATCAGGAGGGGCGTTAGTGGCAGTGGCGGCGTATGTCGGAGCAACGCGGCTCATCGATAATGTTCTGTTGGAGAAATATCCATCCCGCTAAGAGCAATAACCACGAAGGCCACTGAGGATCACGAAGGAACACCTCAAAAGTGTTGGTACGGTTGACAGTCCTCTCACGCTCGATCTGAGGAAATCTTGTCAATAGGCAGAAATTACGCGATCGGGATTAAGTGCTTGCAAAGACTCGGAAAATAAAGTTCAGAATTTTTCCGGATAAATAGCCCTAATTTGATATTCTGAGATTAGAGAGTGGAAATCGAAAGGCGCGGCCTCAGGTCGCGCCTTTTCTCTTGCTCAAAGTTATTTTGGATGGGTCGGGTATGAACGGTTGGGAGCAGTTCAGAGCGCCGGATACGGCAATACGTCGCAATCGGCTAGCGTGGATACGGTTTTGTCGCGCGTGGCTGTCGCGTTTCACAGGTGCGCCCATCGCCTTTGTCTACAGTCTGATAGCAGGCCTCTTATCCTGGATAGGGGTCGAGGACGTAAGGCACCGGGACATCATCGCCATACAGCCAGGGATCGTACCAGTAGGGTGGCCATGTCCAGAAGGGACTCCAGGAGGCCCAGCCCCAATCCCAACC
>Ga0209698_10002491_pt1 | contig 20875 bp, 20 predicted proteins | sample LitLauG_LLR_2012_FD_187203 | JGI IMG/M metagenome (GOLD analysis project Ga0209698, IMG submission 187203) | Freshwater sediment microbial communities from Pennsylvania, USA - Little Laurel Run_MetaG_LLR_2012 (SPAdes) (version 2) | ecosystem: Environmental > Aquatic > Freshwater > Creek >...
AATTTCGGACGGAGGGATGACAGAGCGGCCGAATGTACCGGTCTTGAAAACCGGCGTGGGCTTGCCCACCGTGGGTTCAAATCCCACTCCCTCCGCCACAGGTTCCTAGAGTCGCCGCAGGTGCGTGGCCTCGCTCGTTGCACCGCGGCCGAGTGATCCCACGGGGGTCCTTCTACGTACTATCTGTTGATGAGACATCGCGGGATCTACGACGACCAGGTCACCGACGAGGCGTTGCTGGCCGGTATCGCGGTGGGTGACGACCACGCGCTCCTGCTCTTCGTTCGCCGCTACCAGCGACGCCTGTTCGGTCTGGCCCTCGGCATCCTCGCCGATCCGGGCATCGCCGAGGACGTCACCCAGGAGGCCTTCATCCGAATCCTGCGACACGCCGCCGTCTTCGACGCTCGACGAGGTTCGGTGACCACGTGGACGCTCACCATCACCCGCAACCTGGCGATCGACGCGCTGAGGATTCACCGGGCCATCCCCGTTTCCCCCGACCACCGCATCTTCACCGGTCTCGTCAGCGACGCCACCTCCCCCGAGGACGCCACCGAACGCTCTGACGCCGCCATTCCCCTGAGGAAGGCCCTCGCGCGACTGCCGCAGGATCAACGTCGCGCGGTGTTGCTCGCGTGCGTCTACGGTCGCACCGCGCTCGAGATCGCCGCCGAGGAGTCGATCCCGCTGGGCACCGCCAAGAGCCGGGTGCGACTGGGGATGGCCCGCTTGCGCGATACCGCGTTGGTCGAGGGGATCCAATGAGTGGCGCGCCCTTCGACCTCGAGGTCTGTGAAGGGCTCAGCGTGGACCTCATCGAGTTCGCGACCGGAACCCTCACGGGTCGCGACCGGTCGCGGGTCCTCGAGCACCTCGCGGCGTGTGCGCGGTGTCGCAACGAGCTCGAATCCCTCGCTCGGGTCGCCGACGCCATGCTCGAGTTCGCGCCGAGTGCCGAACCCTCGTGGGGATTCGACCAACGCCTGATCGAGCGCTACCGGCTGGAGTATCCACGCGCCACGCGCCGGCGTCTCTCGACCGTGGGCAAAGTCGCCGCGGCCGTCATCCTGCTCAGCGCCGGCGTGGCCCTCGGAGCCATCGTGACGTCACACCACCCGGCCTCGCCGTCGGTGGCGTCACGCGCACCGGTCAACGCCCAGTTGACCTCGCACGGCGCAGTGCTCGGTCACGTTTTTCTCAGTGGCAGCCACCCCGAGTGGCTCTACATGACCTTCAACGATCAAGGGTCGTCGCGTCCGGTGTGGTGTCGGGTCACCTTGGCCAACGGCGTCGTCGAGGACCTCGGCCGCTTCACGCTGACCGGCGGCTACGGCGCGTGGGGCGCACCCGTCGACCCCGGCACGAGCCGGGTCACCGAGGCGCAGGTGACCGACGGCGCGGGTCACGTCCTCGCGAGCGCCGATCTGTCGACGTGACACGACGTGTGGGGCCCTACGAGGACGGCGCCGCGAAGTTCCCTGCGATGGCGTGATCTCGATGACGCCGTGGTGCGTATATCCCTGTGATGATCGACTCGCGCAACGACTCGCGACCGGTGCCTCGCGCACCGACTCGCACTAGCGCGCGGGCTCGCCGTCGTCCACCCACCACGAAGGAGACCACCACATGCCGTTGACGAGTTCGAAGCCGCTGACGTGGCGCACGACCAGGGGCGCAGTAGCCACGGTCCTGGCCCTCACCTTCGTCGGCCCCCTCGCCGGGTCACTCGACGCGTCCGCCGCGAGTGACCATGCGGCCGCGACCCTGACGATCACCACCTCCAAGAACGCCACCTACGGGACCATCCTGGTGAGCGGGACCACCGTGTACACCCTCAAGGCGAGTTCGGCCGCCTGTACGGCCAAGTGCCTCAAGGTCTGGCCCGAGGTCCTGCTACCCGTCGGCGCGAAGAAGGCTCTCGCGGGTCGCGGCGTGCTGGCGAGCAAGTTGGGCACCCTCACCCGCGCGGGCGGTCGACGCCAAGTGACCTACGCCGGCGCCCCGCTGTACTGGTTCTCCAAGGACCGCGCGCCCGGCCAGGTCAATGGCAACGTCACCGACACCTGGGGCAAATGGTCCGTCGTCGTGACCGTGAAACCATCCGGCCCCACGACCACGACGACCTCGGGAGGAGGCGCCGGTGGAATCGGCTTCTAGGGGCGTCGCCCCCGGCGCCGGCTTCGCGCCGGTGCGGGCGCCGACCACCGTCGCTCCTGGGGTGTCGAGCGCGACGAGCGAAGGCGCGACGATCCCCCGGAGGGCCACGTCGAGGGTCGCGCGCCTCTACTTCCCCGCGTTCTCGGTCGTGGCCGTCGCACTGACCCTGATCGCCATCGGCGCGACCAGCCGGTGGGGCGGGGGAAGCTTTGCCTCCTCGATGACGAACCTTCGCGTCGTGGTGGTCGGTCCGGCGACGTTGGCCCTGCTGGGCGTCTTCCTCGTCATCGAGCGGCTGCGCCCCGCCCAACGCCGACCGATGTTCGCCCGTGGCTATCGCCACGACCTGTTGTACACGGTGGTGAACGCCACCCTGGTCGCTCCCCTGGTCGTCGCGTTGTCGCTCTCCTTCGCGGAGGTGGCGCGCCGGTCGCTCCCGTGGATCGTGGTGCCCAAGATGGGCGTCGTGCCCCACTGGGGAGTGATCGCCGTCATCTTCATCGCGATGGATGGATGCAATTGGCTGGCGCACTTCGCGAACCACCGCCTTCGCGTGCTGTGGCGCTTCCACGAGTTGCACCATTCACAAGAGGACCTGAGCGTGCTGACGGTGTTCCGCACCCACCCCCTGATCCACGTGTCCTACCTCATCACGTTGATACCGGGCGTGATCCTCATCTCCAATGGCACCATACCGACGTCGCTGCTCGTGGTCTACGCGGCCGTGGTGGCCTTCGAACACTCCAACACCAACCTGGGCTTCGGCCCCCTGGGGCGACTCTTCGTCAGCCCCAACTACCACCGGATCCATCACCAGTTGAACGGGCCCCAAGACGTCAACATAGGATTCGCGCTGACGATCTGGGACCAACTGGCGCACCGGGCCGTCTTCCCGCGGCCCGACACGATCCGCATCGACACCGGCCTGCCGGGCCGTCCCTTGAGGGTGGAGCAGTCCGGGGAGCGTCCGCGCCACCTCGCCGTTCTGCTGAGCCAACTCTGGGGACCCTTTCGGGCCCTGAATCCCGACGCGGGCTCGCAACTGGGTCCGGTGAGTGTCGCTCCGGCGCGCCGCGCCCGTCGAGGGTCGTCGACGTGACGAGCCGGCGCCCGTGAGCCCTCGTCGCGCGACGTCGTGGGCCACGAGGATCGTCGGGGGCTCGCCCTCTCGCCTGGGCACCGACGTCGCTCTCGTGGCCGTTCGCGTTGCGCTGGTCTGGATCTTCACCTATTACGGTGCCGGCAAGCTCTTCGGGGCCTTCCACGGTCCGGGCCTGCACCGCACCGCACTCTATTTCGCCGACACCGCCCACCTGCACCCTGGCGCGTTCTTCGCCGCCGCGGCCGGCGTCATCGAACTGGGCGGAGCCCTCCTCCTCGCTCTCGGCCTGGCGGCCCGACTGGCGGGTCTCGCGCTCCTAGTCGATCAGGTGATGGCGATGATCACCGTGACGTGGGTCAACGGCATCAACTCACTCAGCGCCACGCCCGGCTACGAGTTCAACGTCACACTCTGCGTCCTCGCGGTGGTCGTGCTGACCCTGGGAGCGGGCCGTCTCAGCGTGGACCATCTCATCGAGCGTCGCCTCGTCGCTGGAGCCCCCGTGGGCGAAGGGGCGCCGCGTGGCGACTAGGGCCGGACCACTCCAGTGGCGCCCTCTGGCGCCTTTGAACCACGGCGTCGTCCGACTCCCGGCGTCACGGCGGGTGACCAGACTCATCGCCAACCTGGTGGGCGCCGCGGGTGCGGGCGTCTTCGCGTGGTCGGGTTGGCACCATTACGTGCAGACCCATTCGCTCATCGGCGCCGCCTTCTTCGCCGAGGAGCTCTGGATCGTGCTCGTCTACGTGCTGCGACGTCCGGCGGTCAAGGTGAGCACGCGCACCGACGACTGGCTGTTCGCATTCGCGGGGACCTTCGGCGGCGTGCTGTTTCGTCCCAGCGGGTTGCACTCGCACCTGGGCATCGTGGCGGGGGCCTACGCACAGGCGCTGGGACTCGCGCTCTGCGTCGTGTCCTTCGCGGCGTTGGGTCGGTCCTTCGGCTTCGCGCCGGCCGACCGGGGTCTCAAGCGTCGAGGACCCTACGGCGTCGTTCGACATCCCATCTACGCGTCGTACGTGCTGCTGGTGACGGGCTACGTGCTCCAAAGCCTCTCGTGTTCCAATCTCGCGGTGATGATCCTCGTGTGTGGCGCCGACGTGGGGCGCATCCGAGGCGAGGAGAGGCTCCTCGCCGCCGGCGGTGACTACGCCGGCTACCGCGTTCAGGTGCGCTGGCGCGTGGTGCCGGGTCTGTGGTGACGGCCGCGACCGGCGCGAGCCCGCGACGGGGTCGCACCGCGCCAGTGATCGCATCAAATGGCGCGAGTCGTTGACCGGCGTTCGCCCAACTTGCTCGAAGATGTAGCCCAACCGTGCCTGAACGAACACCCGCGCGTTACCCGTGGTTCCTAACGTGGAACCGTGACGTGGGGGCGTGTTGACGGTCGGAGAGTGGCCTGATGATCACCGTCCCCACGACCCTCGACGAACTCTTCGCCCTCTACCAGGACCACGGTCACCGCCGCTACGGTGAGGACGTCACCGGTCTCGACCACGCGCTGCAGTGCGCCCAGCTGGCCTTCGACGACGGCGCGTCACGTGAACTCATCGCCGCCGCCCTCTTCCACGACGTCGGGTGGTTCCTCACTGACGAGGGCCAGGGCGACGACGTCGTGCCGGTCAATGGCGACCACGCGGCCCTGGGGGCGCGGATCCTCACCCCGCTGCTCGGACCCACGGTCGCCCAGCCCGTCGCACTTCACGTGCTCGCCAAGCGCTGGCGTTGCACCATCGACCCCGACTACTTCGACGAACTCTCCGAGGCCTCCCAGATCACCTTCATCGCCCAGGGCGGATCGCTCAACACCGACGAGCGCGCCCGCTTCGAGGCGCATCCCGGATTCGTGACCGCGATGGCCCTTCGCTCGTGGGACGATCGCGCCAAGGTCCCCGGACTCGAGGTGCCCGCACTCGAGCACTACCGGTCGATGGCCGAGGAGATCGCGGCCGGTCTCCGTCGATCGGACGTCCGCAGCGAATCAGCCTGACCTCGCGCGCCGTCGCGACCCGGTGACGGCGATCACCAGCATCACCGCCCCCGCCAGACCGAAACCCTCGCGAGGACCGACGCCGCCGCCGACCCAGCCCACCACCGGACTCGTGAGGGGCATCATCCCCGGCAGGGCCATCGACCACACCGCCATGACGCGACCTCGTAGCGCGGGCTCGGTCTCGCGTTGCACGAGGGTATTGGCACGCGCGATGAACCAGATCGACGCGCACCCCGTCACCACCAACCCCGCGTAGAACTCGCCGACGTTGCGCGCGCTCGCGCACGCCAGCACCGCCAGCGCGGCGGCCAGGGCCAGGGCCAGGACCGAGTGGCGACTCGGCGCGCGCCGGCCGGCCGCCACGACTCCCCCGATGATGCCCCCGACGCCGAAGGCCGACATCATCAAACCGAAGCCACCGCCGCCCAGGTGAAAGACGCGCGAGGCCACGAGGGGCAACGACACGTTCATGTTGAACAACATCCCCGACGCGGCGGCCAGCAACAGCATCAGACGGATCGTGGGGTGGCGCCAGGCGTAGCGCCACCCCACTGCGAAGCGGCGGTCGTGGGCCGCGCCGTGGTCCGCCGGGCGTGATGCGAGACGGCGGTGACTCACCAGGACGAGGAGCGAGGGGACGAACGACGCGGCGTTGAACCAGATGCACGCGCCCACCCCCGCCGTCGCGAGGAGCAGGCCGCCCACCGCGGGACCCACGACACGCGAGGCATTGATCACGACCTCGTTGAGACTCACGGCACTCGAGAGCTTCTCCGCGCCGACGAGGTCATTGACATAGACCTGACGCGCCGCGGTATCGGGTGCGCCCACGACCCCCGACGCGAAGGCGACGGCGAAGATCATCCAGACCCGCACCACCCCCGTCGAAGCCACGATGGCCATGAGGACAGCGAGCGCGATGTAGAGGCTCTGGGTCACGATCAGCAGGAGGCGTCGGTCGACGCGGTCCACCAGCGCCCCCGCCCAGGGGCCGCACAGCAGCATCGGCGCCAGCGCCGCCGTGGACAACAGGCCCAGCGCCACGCCGCTGTGGGTGAGTTCCAACAGCAACCACGACAAGGCCACGATCTGGGTCATGGTGCCCGAGGCCGACAGCACCTGGCTGATGAACCATTGCCGATACGCCGGCACCTTGAGCGAACTGAAGGTCGACGAGCCCTCGGGTCGGTCCGGGCGTGCGCCTCGCTCTCGGCGCCATCGTGTCATCGTGCCTCCCCGCGACGTCGCTCACCGCTCCCACCGCGGTGCGCGACGCCCCCATCAGACGTTACGCACCGCGGCGAGGCGATCCGGGAGACGGACCTAGTGACTGCCGGGGGATCGTGCGTACTGCACGGTGTTGGACGCGATCGCGTCGCGATACCATCGAAAGCTCGCCTTGGGGAGTCGCGCGCCGGTGGGGAAATCCACCCAGACGATGCCGAAGCGCTGCGAGTAGCCAAAGGCCCATTCGAAGTTGTCGAGCAGGCTCCAGACGAAGTAGCCCTGCACGTTCACCCCGGTGTCGATGGCGTCGTGGACGGCCGAGATGTGCTCTTGGAGGTACGCCACGCGATTGAAGTCGAGGACCTGTCCGTTGGGGTCGACGTAGTCACTGAAGGCCGCCCCGTTCTCGGTGATGTAGATGGGCAGTCCGGTGTACTCGTCGCGGATTCGCACCAACAGTGCCGTGAGGCCGGCGGCCTGGATCTCCCAGTCCATGGCGGTGCGGTCACGACCCGGGGTCTCGAGCCCACGAAGTCGAAGGTCGGGGAACTGGTCGCCGGTCGCGACGATGTAGCCCGCCATGCGCGCCTGAGTGGCGCGCGACTCGTCAACGACCGTGGCCGGGGAGTAGTAATTGACCCCGAGGAAGTCGAGGGGGGCCGAGATCAGGTCCAGGTCCCCTTCTCGCACGACCGAGAAGCCCGGCGTGACGTCGCGATAATGTTCGAGCATGTCCTCGGGGTAGTGACCCTGGAAGATCGGTTCGAGGAAGAGTCGGTTGAGATTGCCGTCGGCGCGGCGCGCGGCCGCGATGTCGAGCGCGTCGTCACTGCCGGGGCGGTGATCGCTCAGATTCAGCGTGATCCCCACCTGCGACCCGCGAATCGTGTCACGCAGTATCGGCACCGCCAGCCCGTGGGCGAGGAGGAGGTGGTGGTTCGCCGCGGCGGCCATGCCGATGTCGTGGCACCCCGGGGCGTGGTGACCCGAACCGTAGCCGAGCCACGACGAGCACCAGGGCTCGTTGAGCGTGATCCATCGCTCGACGCCGTCACCCAATGCGTGGGCGACCGCCTCGACGTAGACGGCGTAGGCCTCGGCGGTCTCTCGCTGCACCCACCCGCCGCGGTCCTCGAGCGACTGGGGCAGGTCCCAGTGGTACAGGGTCAACGTCGGTTCGATGTCGCGCCGGCGTAGACCCTCGACGAGGCGTCGATAGAAGTCGAGTCCTCGCTGATTGACTGTACCGGTGCCGTCGGGGATGACCCGGGGCCACGCCACCGAGAATCGATAGGCCCTCACCCCCAGATCGGCGAGCAGGTCGAGGTCCTCGTCCATCCGGTGGTAGTGGTCGCAGGCGATGTCGCCGTTGTCGCCGTTGAAGACGCGGCCCGGGGTGTGAGAGAAGGTGTCCCAGATCGACGGGCCACGGCCGTCGGCGGCGGTGGCTCCTTCGATCTGGTAGGACGCGGTGGCCGCTCCCCAAAGGAAGTCGGGCGGAAAGTGTCGGGTGCGATCACTGGGATTCGAGCTGGTGCTCACGAGGTGGATCTCCTACTAGTGGATAGTCATAGAATTCGGAGCCACTCCTTCGTGCGGCCTCGTCGAGTTAGGGAGTGACGAGGCCGCACGCCGAAGTGACGGAAGTGCAACTTCCGATGCTGCATGTGGTGGCCCCACCCATCGCGGGGCCACCACATGAGTTAACGGACTACTTCGCCACCTTCAGGTGCATCAAGATGATGGGCAGCGCGGGGTCGCTCGGCGACGGGTCCATGTAGGGGTTCGCCGCGGTCACCCAACCGGTGAAGTGGGCGGTCGAGTAGACGTTCCAGTCCGCACCGTAGAGCAGCGGGACCACCGGGGCCTGCGTCGTCAAGATGTTGCCCAACGCCTGCACGGCACTGGTCACGGCCGCCGCGTTCGTCGGGCTGGTCGTCTCGAGCTTGGTCAGGGCCGCCTGGGCCGTCGCACTCTGGTAGCGGCCGAAGTCACCCGACGCGCTGGTCGGATTGGGCGCCACGAAGGTGTTGTAGTCCAACCAGTTCTGGTACTGCTGGAACGGGTTGGCGCCGCCAGCACCCCAGTGGATCGCGCTCTGGAACGTACCGGCCGCGAGGTCGGAGTACCACTGCGAGGCCTGCACCCCGTCGACGGTGGCGTTGATGCCGACCGCCTGGAGCGAGTTCGAGATGAGCTGCGCGTCGGCGTAGTAGTCGGAGTAGGCGGTCGGGTCCTCGATGTTGAAGGTGATCTCCTGGCCGTTCTTCGCCCACATGCCGCTGCTGTTCTTCGCGTAGCCGTCACCCGAGAGCAGCGTCGCCACCTTGGTGGGGTCACTGGTCGGCGAGAGGTCGTTCTTGCTCGAGGCGCTCTGGAAGGCTGCCTGGTTGGGCAGGATCAGACCGCTCGATGACGTCGCCGGCAACTCGTAGCCACTCTCGCCCTCACTACCCAACTGCGCACGGTTGATGCCGGCGCTGATGGCCTGGCGAACGATCGGGTCGCTCAAGGGTCCGGTACCAGTGGTGTTGAACTCCAACGTCACGGTGTTGCCACCGGCGAAGTAGTAGTGGTTGGTCTTGGGGTTCTTGTTGACGAACACCGCGTTGATGTTGGCGATGTCGTTACCGGCCCAGTCCAACTGGCCGTTGGCCAGCGCCGTCGTCGCCGAGGCGTTGCTCGAGTACGCGGGGATGTTCACCTGCGTCGCCGCGGGGGTTCCGCCCCAGTACGTCGGGTTGACCTTGAAGGTCACCAACTGCGACGAGTAGTGCTTGAGCATGTAGGGGCCAGTGCCCACCGGGTTGGTGATGACGGCCTTGGCGGGGTTGAGGACCCGCGCCCACAGGTGCTCAGGGACGATGAGGGTGCTCCCGGCGATCGAGGTGATGGCCTGGTAGGCCGGCGCCGCGAAGTTCAACGTGACGGTGTTGCCCTTGACCCGCGCGGCGTTGGTCATCTGGGGAACGCCCGAGTAGTTGGCCGACGGGTTCTGCCCGATCAGGTTGAAGGTGTAGGCGACGTCCGCGGCGCTAAAGGGCTTGCCGTCACTCCACTTGACCCCGTTACGCAAGGTGAAGGTGAGGGAGCGTCCACCGTTGGTGAACTTGTAACTCGTGGCGAGCCACGGGTACGAGGTGTTGGCCTTCAAGAAGTCGAACTCGAAGAGCGGTTCGTAGGTGAGCGACTTGATGCTCATCTGTCCCGCGAGGGAGTTCGGGTTGAACGGGTTGAAGTTGTTGGTGAACGTCACGCCGACGTTGCCCTCTTCGGTTAACACGTGCGCCTTGGCCGTGGACGCCGCAGCGCCATTGACGCTGATGACACCCAGTGTCAAGCACGACATCGCCGAGGCGATGATGGCTATCTTTCTAATCATTAGTATCCTTTGAATTGTCCAGTCGGCTATCGCCGACTCCTTTATTGACCGTGTAAGTCCTGATGGGTACTGCGGGAGCCGGCTGGACCTTTCCTCGGTGGATCCCACCAAGAAGAGGACGTCGCATTCCGGCAACTGAGAGTGCGTTACGTCGTCGAAGTGGTCCCTCCTTGCCCTCGTCCGTTGATGGCGACCTTGACCGCGTCCTGGTGCAACCAGCACCTCGATTCGTGGCCGCTGGCGACCTCGAAGAGTGGCGGCGCCGAGGTGCGACAGACCTCCATCGCGTGGGGGCACCGAGGGGCGAAACGACACCCCTCGGCGGGAAAGAGTCCCTGACCCGTGCGGTCCTCGATCTCGGGGGCCTGACGCAGCGGATCGCTGGGGTCGGGCACCGAGGCGATGAGCAACTGGGTGTAGGGGTGCGAGGGTGCGTCGATCAGCGTGGTCCCCTCGGAGTGTTCGACCACTTGACCGGCGTACATGACGATCGTCTCGTCGGCGATGTAGCGCGCCGACGCGATGTCGTGGGTGATGTAGAGCACCGCGAGCTGCTCGTCGTCACAGAGTCCGCGCAGGAGGTTCAAGACGCCCAGGCGCACCGAGACGTCCAGCATCGAGATGGGCTCGTCGGCCAGCAGCACCTTGGGATTCACACACAGAGCCCGCGCGATCGAGACCCGCTGGAGCTGTCCCCCCGAGAGTTCGTGGGGATAGCGGTCGAGGTATCGCTCGGGCGGCTCCAGGGAGACTCTCGACAGCGCCGCACTGGCGCGCGCGGCGATGTCGGAGTGAGGAGTGCCGTGGATGGCGAGGGGTCGCTCCAGGGAATGGCGAATACGGTGCACCGGGTTGATCGAGGCGAAGGGGTCCTGCAGGACGAGCTGGACCGCCGAGGTGTAGGCGAGCGTGCGCGACGCGTGGGCCGCGATGGTCACGCCCTCGAGGGCCAGTTCGCCCGATGTCGGCGTGACGATGCGCGCGAGCATCCGGGCCAGCACCGACTTGCCCGAACCGCTCTCGCCCACCACCGCGGTGACGCGTCGCGCGTGAAGGCTCAAACTCACGTCGTCGACCGCGCGCACGACCTTCTTCGGTCGGATCAGCCCGTTTCCGGTGCGCACGATGAAGTGGCGCGACAGGTGGCGCGCTTCGAGCAGGACGTCACTCACGTGCCCACCTCCGTCGACGTTTCGGACGCGGGGGCCTCAGCCACGACCGGGCGCGTCCTGCGGGCCAGTGCGGCGGGCACCGTTGCGGGCGATTCGTGCAGCCAGCACGCGACCTTGCGTCCGGAGTCGTCGAGGACGCGCAGCTGGGGCACGTCGCTCGCGCAGCGCGCGAGCGCGAAGGGGCAGCGCGCGTGGAAGCTGCATCCCGAGAGCGGCTGGGAGAGGTCCGGTGGCGACCCCGCGATGCCCACGAGTTCACGTCGCTCGCCCGAGAGGGGTGGCGAGGAATTCAACAGTCCCAGCGTGTACGGGTGACGCGGCGTGTTGTAGAGGTCGCTCGCCGGCGCCCACTCCACCACGTTGCCGGCGTACATGACCGCGATGTCGTCGGCCAGTTCGACCAGCAGGGAGAGGTCGTGCGTGATGAAGATCATCGAGAAGCCAAAGCGCGCGCGCAGTTGGGCCAGTTCGTTGACGATCTCGCGCTGGGTGACCACGTCCAACGCGGTGGTCGGTTCGTCCATGATCACCAGTTGGGGATCGAGTGCGAGGGCCAACGCGATCATGATCCGTTGACGCTGACCTCCCGAGAGTTCGTGCGGGAATCGCGCCAGGCGGTCCTCGTTGAGCCCGACGAGTTGCAGGAGTTCCGCCGCACGCTGGCGTCGTTGCAGTTTGGTCATGTCGCGACGATGGGTCCTCAATACCTCGTCGAATTCGTGGCCGATGCGCAGAACCGGATTCAACGCGTTGAGGGCGCTCTGCAGGACGATGGACACCTGGGACCAGCGGATCGAACGCAGTTCACTCATCGAGGCCGCCAGCAGGTCGACCGTCCGGCGTTTGGCGTCGCCCGACGCGGGGTCGTCAAAGGTCAGTCGGGCGTTCCCGCCCGCGATCACGCCCGGGGAGCGCAGCAATCGGGTCGCGGCGTAGACGAGGGTCGACTTGCCACTACCGCTCTCGCCAGCGATACCCAGCACCTTCGAACGGCGCACGCTCAACGACACGTTGTTGACGGCGCGCACCGCGCTGTCCCCCCAGCCGTAGTCGACGCTGAAGTCCTCGATCTCCAACACCACGTCGTTGCCGACGTCCAGGTTCCGCTCGTCCATCGGATGACTCGTCATCGCGCGCCCGCTTTCACGGTGGACGTCGGGGTCGCTCGCGCCACGGGGGTGAATCCCAAGCGAGGGCGACGCGGTAATCCGCTGGCGCGACGAATTCGGCCACTGATCCCGGCCGAGCGCAGTCGCGGATTGATGAACTCGTCGATTCCGAAGTTCATCAAGGCCAGTCCCGTGCCGAACAGGGCGATGCACATCCCCGGCGGCACGAACCACCACCACTGGTTGGCCAGTTCGGCGTTATTGGCCTGCGCCCAGTAGAGCATGGTGCCCCAGTTCCATACCGCCGTCGAGGTGAGTCCGACGTAGGCCAGGGTGACGTAGGCGCCGACCGAGTACAGGATCGTGAACAGCAACGAGGACGCCAACACCGGCAGCAGGTTCGGCGCGATCTCGAACATCATGATCCGAAAGCGACTCTCGCCGATGATGCGCGCCGCTTCGACGAAGTCGCGATTGCGCAGCGACATCGTCTGGGCCCGCAGGACGCGCGCGCCCCACGCCCAGCCGGTGAGGCTGATGATCAGACCGATCACGAACGAGTTGGACCGCCCGCCCGCGGGAAGATAACTGTCGACCACGATCAGTAGCGGCAGTCCGGGAATGGCGACGAAGACATTGGACACCATCGAGAGCCCTTCGTCGGTCCAGCCACCCATGTAACCCGCCGCCACGCCCACCGAGATCGACAGGGTCGTCGCCACGACCCCCGCGACGATCGCGACGATCATCGTGGCGCGCGCGCCCACCAGCAGTTGCGAGAAGATGTCCTGACCCAGCGCCGTCGTGCCCAGCCAGTGGTGCGCCGAGGGCGCCAAGTTCGCCGGGAAGTTCGTGGCACTGGGATTGTCCGGGGCGAGCCACGGCCCCACGACGGTCAGCACGGCGAAGAAGGCCACCAATCCGGCGCCGACGAGCACCTTGGGCGAACGTGGCAGTTGCACGGCGCTCATACGGCCGCCTGGGTTCGGGTGCGCGGATCGAGCACGAAGTAGAAGATGTCGGCCAGCAGATTGGCCCCGAGGACCGTGAGGGTGATCACGAGGAAGATCCCTTGGATCAGCGGGTAGTCCTCGTCCAACACGGCTTGGAGCAGCAGGTTGCCGACACCGGGGTAGTTGAAGACGAGTTCCACCAGGAGCGCCCCCGAGACGACCAGTCCGATCGCCAACGACAGATTCGCGATGCTCGGCAACACGGCGTTGCGCGCCGCGTGCATGATGACCTTGCGGCGCGAGAGCCCCTTGGCGACCGCCATCAGGACGAAGTCCTCGGCGATCATCGTGATCATCATGTTGCGCATCCCGAGCATCCACCCGGCGACCGAGCTCAGGACGATGGTGATGACCGGCAGCTGACCGTAGCGCAAGAGGCTGAAGAAGAAGTCCCAGTGCCAGCCGGGGATCACCGTCGAGCTGTAGGCCCCGAGTGCCGGGAACCAGTGCAGCGTCGAGCCGAACGTCAGCAACGTCACGGTGCCCAAGAAGAAGTAGGGGACCGCCTGGAAGAACGTGGCGACGGGGATCAGCGAGTCCAGGCGAGAACCCCGGAACCAGCCGAGCAGGGCGCCTGAGACCGTGCCCAGCAAGAAACTCAGGATCGTCGAGACGCCGATCAGACCGATCGTCCACGGCACCGCGGCCGCCAGCACGCTCGTGACCGACGCCGTGAGGGTGACCGACACGCCGAGGTTGCCCAGGAAGAGTTGGTGCCAGTACCCGATGTACTGCGCCCACAGGCTCTGGTGCAGGTCGAGGCTGAAGGCCAGTTTGGTCGCCAGGACCTGCTGGGGGGTGACCGCTCCGGTCGCCTTGCCGATCATCTGCTGAAGCGGATTGCCCGGCATCAACCGGGGCAGCATGAAGTTGGCGGTGATCGCCACCCACGCCGTGACGATGTAGAAGGACAATCGACGGCCGAGCATCCTCATGCGACGACTCGTTGCGGGGTGGCGACGTGCAGTTGGCGTAAGGGTTCCTCAGGGTCGCTCTGGCAGCCGCAACTGGCGCGCACGACCAGTTGGGTCGGCAGCACGATCGTGCGGTCGACGGTCGTATCGCCGTCGAGGGTCGCGACCAGGGCATCAACGGCGACGGCGCCCAGGAGTCCACCCGACTGGCGGATGGTCGTCAGCGGCGGGCTGAAGTACCTCGTCAAGGTGATGTCGTCGAATCCGGTCACGGCGACGTCGTCGGGTACGCGCCGCCCGCTCTCTTGGAGGGCGAAGATGACACCCACCGCCATCTGGTCGTTGGCGCAGGCGAACACCTCGGGCAGCGACTCGTCGCGCTGCAGACGAGCGCGCATCGCGGCCTCGCCCCCCGCCGAGGTCCAGTCGGCCTCGAGGAAGTCGACGTCGTCGATGCTCCCACCACGACGCAGGACCGCCTCGCGAAATCCCTTAGCACGCGCCAAGGCGTCTGGGCTCTCGAGGGCACCGGTGACGAACCCCACGCGCCTCACCCGGTGGACCCCGATGAGGTGCTCGGCCAACGAGTCCATGGCCTGTTCGTTGTCGACACGCACGGTGATCGCCGCCGAGGAGTCACCGCGACCGGCGAGCAGGACGACCGGGATGCGACGCGCCAGGTAGGCCACGTCCTCATCGCCGAGCACGCGGTCCATCACCACGAGCCCGTCGACCGTGCCGGTCAGGCTCAGGAGCGCACTCATGCCAGAAGGGTGCGACTCGTCGAAGCTACTCAGTAGCAGCGAGTAGCCCTTCTCCGCCGCGCGTGTCTCGGCGCCTCGGATGACGATGTCGGTGTAGAGCAGGCTCGCCTCTTCGACCGCGAGACCATTGTTCTCGCCCACCACGCGGGTGAAGACCAAGCCCAAGATGCCGTGCTTGCCGATCGAGAGCCCTCGCGCCACCGCGTTGGGTACGAAGTCGAGTTCGTCCATGGCCCGCAGCACCCGGTCACGAGTGGCCGGTCGCACCGAGTCCAGCGAGTTCAGCGCCCGAGAGACGGTGGCGATCGAGACGCCGGCGCGTTCGGCGACGTCGTAGATCGTCGGCGTCGATTCGGCCATACGTCCCCCCCGGGTATCTGGCTACGAAGATCGCGAGTTAATGTAACCGCTTTCGTAACCGCTTACAAAATATCGACATGCCACGGCGCTGTCAAGTGATTCGGTGAACTATTTTCAACAAATGCGACGATTTCTCGAGGGAACTTCGCCCACGAGTGACATGAATACCCCTTGATCAGGTATGACGTACACCGCGTCGGATCACGTCACTCACGGATCCGCTGTCGCAACGCGTCGATCCATTCTCCGGCCGCGCGCCGGGCCTCGCTGACCTCGTGGCGCCGGTGCGACGAGCCCTCGCCCGTCACCGGATAGGAACCCAGGAACTTCACCCGCACCAGGTGGGCCTGGAGATCGGCCAGACAGTCGGCGATGATGTCGTCGCCGACGTGTCCGTCGAACTCGATCACGAAGCAGTAGTCCCCCAGGCCGAGTTTGGTGGGGCGACTCTCGAGTTTGGTCAAGTTGATGTCGCGAGCCGCGAAGCGCCCGAGGATGCCGTAGAGCGATCCGGGACGGTCGGCGTCCTGGAAGCACACGATGGAGGTCCGGTCGTTGCCGGTGGGTGCGGCTATGGCGCCGCGCCCCACTTCGACGAAGCGCGTGGCGTTGCCGGGATGGTCCGCGATGTCGGCCGCGATGATCTCGAGACCGAAGAGTGAACCGGCGATGGCCGAACCGACGGCGGCCCAGGGCTCGGAGGACTCGGCGACCTCTCGTGCGGCTTGCGAGGTGGACGTCGTCTGGTCGACCTGTACGGGGCCGAGCGAGGCGAGGTAGCCGCGCACCTGCGCCAGAGCGTGCACGTAGCTCGAGACGCGCGTCACCTGGCCCGGCGTCACACCCTTTTTGGCGAGCAGGTGCATGTGGATCGGCAGAACGATCTCGCGCTCGATCACCAGGTCGTGATCGAACACCAGTCCGTCGATGGTCGCCGAGACCGTGCCCTCGATGGCGTTCTCGAGGGGCACCAGACCCGAATCCAGGCTGCCGTCGGCGACACCGGCGAGTACGTCGGCGATGGAGGAACAGGCCACGGGCACGACGCCCTCGATGGTGGCCACCGCTTCGTGGGAGAACGAGCCTTCGGGCCCGAGGTACCCAACGCGCGCAAGAGCCATGTGGCGATGTTAGTTCGCACCCGTGGCTCCTTAGGGCGCCACCTTCTACGATGGTTTGAGCCCTAACGAAAGGACGTGCGATGAGGCACCCGATGTATTCCTACGACGAGGACTTCACCAACGCCATCTTCGAGTATTGCCGCGACCGTTTGGAGCACGACGCCCCCCTCGATTTCGGCATGCACTCCCCGGTCCCCCTGCCGAGTCTCGACGGGCTGATCTCGGACGAGGGCCAGAGCCCGGCGGCGACCCTCGAGTTCTTCCGCGACCACCTCGCCCAGCACGTGGTCTCGATCGACTCGCCGCGCTTCCTCGCCTTCATCCCCAACGCCCCGACGAAGAATTCGCTGCTCTTTGACATGGTCGTCGCGTGTTCGGGACTCAATGGGACCAGTTGGCTCGAATCGGCCGGCGTGGTCGTCGCCGAGAACCAGGCCTTAGAGTTCATCGCCGCACGTGCCGGCATGCCGACCGGTTCGGGCGGCGCCTTCGTCTCAGGCGGCTCCAGTGGCAACCTGTCGGCCCTCACGGTGGGTCGCGACGTCGGTCGTACCCGGCGTCCCGACGTCGCCGCGCACGAACTTCGATTCGCCATATCGGCCGACGCGCACTCGAGCATCGGAAAGGCCCTGCACGTCCTGGGCATCGATCCACTGCTCGTCGAACCCGACGACCACCGCTTCACCAGGGCCAACCTGGAGAAGGCGCTGGCGGCCGACCCGCGCCCCGAGACCGTGATCGGCATCGTCGCCACGTCGGGTACCACCAACGCGGGCATCGTCGACGATCTCGAGGGCCTAGGGAGCTTCGCGCGCGAACACGACCTGTGGTTCCACGTCGACGGCGCCTACGGCGGCGCGGCGCTCTTCTCGTCGGAACGTCAACTCCTCAGCGGCATCCGCCACGCCGACAGTTTCATCGTCGATCCGCACAAGTGGCTCTTCGGTCCCCTGGACTGCTGTGCGCTCATCTATCGCGACCCGTCCCTGGCGCGTCACTTCTTGGCCCAGCAGGCGGGTTATCTCGACGTCTTGCACGGTGGCGACGAGGACCACTACGACTGGAACCCTTCGGACTTCGCCATCCACCTCTCGCGTCGCGCGCGCGGCCTGCCCTTCTGGTTCTCCCTCGTGACCTACGGCGTCCACGCCTACGAGACGGCGACCCAGGCCGCCATCGATCTGGCCCACCGCGCGGCGGCCCTCATCGAGGCGACCGATGGGGTGGAGCTCGTGCGACCCGCCAGCTTGTCTATCGTCCTGTTCCGTCGCGTGGGCTGGAGCGAGGCGCAGTATCTCGAGTGGAGCGAGCAGCTACTTCGCGAGCAGATCGCCTTCGTCACTCCGACGCGTTGGGAGGGTGAGATGGTCGCCCGCCTCGCCTTCTTGCACCCCGACACGACCGACGACCTGGTCGCCCAGATCGTGGGGTCGATGTTCGACTAACGGTCGCGCAGCAGGGGGTCGTCGGGACGTCGAACGGCCTCACCACGGCGCATCTTGTTGCGCCAGGCCATGGCGCTGAGCGCTTCGAGGACGACCCTGTTGCCGAGGTAGGCGGTGATATCAGCGTGGTCGTACGGGGGTGACACCTCGACCACGTCCATCCCAGCTAGGGGCAGGTCCATCGCGATGCGGCGCACCGCGTCGAGCAGTTGGCGACTGGTGAGTCCGCCGGGCTCGGGGGTGCCGGTGCCCGGCGCGGACCCCGGGTCCACCACGTCGACGTCGACCGAGAGGAACACCGCATCGCAGTCGTCGAGGGCGATGGCGAATGCCTCGTCGAGCACGGCATCGAGGCCGCGGCTCACGACCTCGGACATCTCGAAGGACCGCATCCCCTGGGTCGCCATCCAGGCCAGGGTCTCGGGTTCGGGCCAGTAGCCTCGCAGACCGATCTGCAAGAACCGGTCGCCGCGGCACGCCCCGGACTCGATGAGGCGCCGCATCGGGGTCCCGTGTCCGTGCAGGGAGCCCCACTGGGTATCACCCGTGTCGGCGTGAGCGTCGAAATGGATGACCGACACCCGTCCCCAGCCCACGTGGCGCGCGACGCCGGTCACGTCGGGCAGGGCGATGGTGTGGTCTCCGCCGAGGATGATCGGCACGACGCCGGCGGCGGCGATCTGGCTCACGCGCGACTCGAGCGCGGCCAGCGAACGTTCAGTGTCGCCCGACGGCATCTCGACGTCGCCCAGGTCGACCACGCCCAGGTCCACGAGACCATCCACGCCCAGCGCCAGGCTCGGTCGACTGCCGTCGTGTGGCAGGTAGTCCGCCGCGCGCATCGCTTGGGGTCCGAAACGACAGCCCGCGCGGTGCGAGGTGCCCCCATCGAAGGGCGCCCCGAGGATGACGGCCGCCGCCGCCGACCACTGCGTGGGGTCGTCGGGGTCCGCGGCGGGGATGCCCAGGAACGTGTGGTCGGGACCGTACATGTTCCCCAGTCGCACGGCGTCGACCTACGGGGTGATCGTCAAGGCGGGACCGTTGTCGAGCAACTCGACCCAGGTCTGGCCGGGGGTCAGGCGAATCGCCTTGCCGGTGGAGTCGATGTACACCAACGCCTTGGACTTGTCGTGGTTGGGGCGCGCCCAGGTGCCGGTGATCTCCTTGCCGTCGGTGAACACGTTCACCACGCCACCGTGGGTGAGGTCGGCGTAGGAGGCCATCGTCCCCAGACCGTTGATGTAATTGATGTGCATCACGATCACGTTCTTGGGCGACATGCGCGTATGGGTTCCCGTGTAGTCGAGTCCGCCGAAGACCGTCGAGCGGTCCCACGAGTGCGTCACCGTGTCCCAGGTCCACGTGACCGGGTAGAAGCTCGGGAACGGGACGACGAACTTCGCCACCGTGGTCCCGACGGCGGGCTGGCCGAGCGGACGGTACAAGAAGAGCGGCTTGGGCGGCACCGGGGTGCCACCGATCGCGAAGAGCTTCGGGGTGATGCCGTAGAGGTTGTAGGGCGCGACCCGGTTCGGGTCACGGAACATCGCGGGGCCTGCGACCCCTTCGGTGACCAGCTTCACCGGGGCCGTCGAGATCGAGTTGATCGCGTACTGGGCGCCGCCGGAGAAGGCGAAGATGCCGCCGAGGGGCCAGACGATGGAGGTGTCGGTCGGTCGGACCGATCGCACCGGTCCGATCTTGGCCGGCGCGTTCTGGTTGAAGATGGCCGCCAATCGGGTGATGCCGCCGTTGACGATCTCCTCGTAGACCACGTCGGCCTGATCGACGCCGAACTGGGGAAGCGAGTTGGGGTCATTCTCGATCTTGACGATGAGCGCCGGACGCTTCAACGCGGTACCCGACGGATCGGGCAGTCCGGTCAGCGGGGCGATCGGACCACCGGGTGCCGTGGTGGTGGTGGAGGAGGTGGCCGTCGGCGACTTCTTCGATGATCCCTGGGTCGCGACGATGACGACGATGCCGGCGACGACGATGACGGCCGCCACGATATAACGAATTTGATTGCGCATCCCACCAACTTAGTCAACGCGACGAAGAGAGTCAGACCACCATGCGTTCGATCACTACGTGCTCGATTTGCGTCTCTGCGCTGATGTGCCGTGAGTTATCGATGACCCGCCACCCCGTGCCGGTATAGAAATCAACGGCCGTCACCCGAGCATTGGCCCAGATTCGCCGCACGCCGGTGTGCGCGAGTTCCGCGACGACACCTTCGAGCAGGCGTGTGCCCAGACCTCTTCCCTGGACGTCGAAGTCGGTGGCCATGTAGCGCAACTGGTACGCGGGCTCGCCGGGGGCGAAGGGCGCGGGCACCGCGTAGAGCGACGCACTGACGACGACCCGATCGGCGAAGAACCCCCCATAGTGGCGCGTCGCGATCTCGCCGTCGGCCCGGTTCGTGACGTCGACGAGAAGGTCGCCGCCGCGCAGCACGCGCCGGCGAAGGTCGTAGAGCACACCGGGCTCGACCCGGCGCACGTCGAACGTGATCGCGGAGATGTCGCGACGCATCTCTTGAAAGACCCGCCCGTCACCCAGTGAACTGGTCACCGCCGCGCCGGTCTCGACAAAGCCGACCTTGGCGTAGAAGGCCTTGGCCCGATGCATCGCCGAGGACACGTACAGATGCAATGCGTCCACGCCCTCGGCCGCCGCCCACGCGCTCACCGCGTCGACGAGTGCGCGCGCGCTCTGGCCACCGCGCGCGAGCGGTGAGACGTACATCGCGAACAACCACCTCGACCCGGGACGTTCGTCGTGCGTCTCGCCGCGCGCCATGCCCACGACCTTGGTGTCACTCTCAGCGAGGTAGAAGTTCCATTCGCTCGCTTTGATGGACCACGTCTCCTCACTCCACTTCGCGCATTCGTCGTAGGTGTCACCGAAGGCGTCGGGAGAGTCGCCGAGCGCTTCGAGGCGTATCGCACGAAGCGCCGCGGCGTCGCTCACGCCGCCGGGGCGCACCCGCACGCGGGGCTCGCTCACCCGTCACGCCGCGGCAGGCGCGCCGAGTAGATTGAGTAGCCGTCGATCTGGCGCACCATCAAGGTGGCGATCGCCGTCGCGGTCATCATGGGGATCATGAG